>Ga0315902_10013559_pt1 | contig 10534 bp, 13 predicted proteins | sample LakEriMetagenome_9_FD_203523 | JGI IMG/M metagenome (GOLD analysis project Ga0315902, IMG submission 203523) | Freshwater fungal communities from buoy surface, Lake Erie, Ohio, United States - Buoy 12 MA117 | ecosystem: Environmental > Aquatic > Freshwater > Lake > Lake biofilm | place: USA...
GCCTTCTGACCCTTACGACCGATCACGATGCCGGGGCGCGCGGTGTGCACGTCGATGCGCAGCTTGTCGCGGGTGCGCTCGATCTCGATGCGGCTAACGGCGGCGTCGGCCAATTGCGTGTTCAAGTACTCGCGGATCTTCCAGTCCTCGGTGAGGTACTGGCGATATTCCTTGGTCGAGAACCAACGGCTCTTCCAGTCGGTCGTGACTCCCAGGCGGAAGCCGTACGGATTGATCTTCTGGCCCATCAGTTCTCCTCGCCGGACTCGGTCTTGGCGTCTTCGGTGGTGGTGTCGTCGGCTGGTGCGTCGGCGGCCGGCTTTTGGGCAGCCTTCGCCCGCGCGCGGCTGGCGGCGACGCGTGCCGAACGACCAGACGTCTTGGCCTGGCCCTTCGCGCTCATCTTCGCCTCGCGCACGGCCAACTGCTCTGCACCCATCGTCTCCACGACGATCGTGATGTGACAGGTGCGCTTGAAGATGGCGCCGGCGCGGCCCTTAGCGCGCGGACGGAACCGCTTCAACGTCGGACCTTCGTCGGCGAAGCACGCCTTCACGTACAAGTCGTCGGCGTCTTTTGAATCGTTGTTCACGGCGTTGGCAACGGCAGAGGCGAGAAGCTTGCGCACGTCGTGCGCGGCGTCACGCTGCATCAACGCAAGCATGTTGTCGGCCGACTTCACATCCAAACCACGCACATGGTTCAACACCATGCGCACCTTGCTCGCCGACATCCGCACGTTCATCGCCTTGGCGCGGGTGCCGCTCGACACGCCCGCCTTGCGCGTTGCTTCGTTCAACTTTGGACCGGTCATGGCTTACTTCTTCGCTGCCGCTGCAGGAGCTGCGGCCTTCTCTTGTGACGAGTGGAACTTGAAGGTGCGCGTCGGCGAGAACTCGCCGAGCTTGTGACCCACCATCGACTCGCTGACGTACACGGGTACGTGCTTGCGACCGTCGTGCACGGCGAACGTATGGCCCACCATGTCGGGGATGATCGTGCTGCGGCGCGACCACGTCTTGATCACCTTGCGATCGCCACTTTCGTTCATGGCGTCGACCTTCTTCAACAGGTGCTCGTCCACGAAGGCACCCTTTTTCAAACTGCGAGACATGTATTAACCCCGTGCCTTTCCGGAACGACGACGACGAACGATGAGCGACTGCGACGCTTTGTTCTTGTTGCGCGTGCGACGCTCGGGCTTGCCCCATGGCGACACCGGCGGACGACCACCGGAGGTCTTGCCCTCGCCACCACCCATGGGGTGATCGACGGGGTTCATGGCCACACCGCGAGACTGCGGACGCACACCCTTCCAACGGTTGCGACCGGCCTTGCCCACCTTGATCAACTCGTGCTCGGCATTGCCCACCTCGCCCACCGTGGCGCGGCAGTCGATCGGGACGCGACGCATTTCCGAGCTCGGCATGCGCAACGTGGCGTAGGCGCCTTCCTTGGCGACGAGCTGCACGGCCATGCCTGCGGAGCGAGCAACCTTGCCACCCTGACCGGGACGCAATTCAATGTTGTGCACCATCGTGCCCACCGGCATGTAGCGCAGCGGCATCGCATTGCCCACCTTGATGTCGGCCTTCGGGCCACTCTGCACGCGCATACCTACCTCGAGACCCTTCGGGGCGAGGATGTAGGACTTGGTGCCGTCGGCGTAGTGCAACAGCGCGATACGGCAGGTGCGGTTCGGGTCGTACTCGATCGCGGCAACCTTGGCGTCGTAGAGGTCGTAGTTGCGCTTGAAGTCGACCACGCGGTACTGCTGCTTGTGGCCACCACCTTGGTGACGCGAGGTGATGCGACCGTGTGCGTTGCGACCACCCTTGCTCGTCTTCTTGCGAACGAGGGTCTTCTCCGGCTTCGACTTGGTGATGTCGGCGAAGTCCGACGTCGTCTGGAAGCGGCGTCCTGCGCTCGTTGGTCTGCGTTTACGAATTGCCATTGCCCATTCCTCAGTTCTCGAACAGCGGGATCTCGTTGCCCGCTTCCAGGGTGACGATTGCGCGCTTGGAATCGGCGCGACGGCCGAAGCGGTTGGTGCCGCGCGTCTGGCGCACCTTGCCACGTCGGTTGAGCGTGTTCACGCTGCGCACCTTGACGTTCCAAATCGACTCGACGGCGTCGCTGATTTCCGGCTTGCTCGCCAGCGGATCCACCTCAAAGGTGTACGTGCCCTTGTCCATCAACGCGTAGGTCTTCTCCGAGATGATGGGGCGAAGGATGATGTCGCGAGGATCTTTCACTTCGAGGCCTCCAAGGTCTTCGTCTTCGGCAGGCTGGCCTGGGTGAACACCAGCCAGTCGTTGCACAACACGTCGTACGCGTTCAACTCGTTCGTCTGCACCACCTGCACGTTGCTGATGTTGCGGAACGACTTCGAAGCCATCTCGTCAGTGCGCTCCACCACCACCATCACCTTGCCGTCGACGCCGAGCGAGTCGAGCAACGCGGAGGCGAGCTTGGTGCTCGGCTTGTCGAAGCCGAAAGCATCAACGACGACCACGCGGTTGTCGAGGGCGCGATCAGACAACGCCGAACGGAGGGCGAGAGCGATCATCTTCTTCGGCGTCTTCTGCGAGTACTTGCGCGGCTTCGGGCCGAGAGCAACGGCACCACCACTGAAGTGCGGCGCGCGGATCGAACCCTGACGGGCGTTACCCGTGCCCTTCTGACCGAACGGCTTTTTGCCACCACCGCGAACTTCCGAGCGGGTCTTCGTGCTCTGCGTACCGGCACGACGATGCGCCAACTGCGCGGTGACGACTTGGTGCATCACCGACACGTTCGGCTCGATTCCGAAATACTCCTGCGGCAAGCTGACGCTGCCCGTCTTCGGCGCACTCGCCTTCTTTTCAGTTGCGCCTTCGGCACTCTTCTTGGCGGCCGCCTTCTTGGCAGGAGCCTTCTTTGCTACCGCCTTTTTGGCGGCTGCTTTCTTCGCTGTCGCCATGGCTTACTTCTTTCCCTTCACCGCGTTACGCACGATCACGACGCCACCGTTCGGTCCGGGCACGGAGCCCTTCACGAGCAGCAGTCCGCGCTCGGCATCGGCTTGCACGACTTCGAGGTTCAACGTGGTCGTCTGCTGGTGACCGAGGTGACCGGCCATGCGCAGACCCTTGAACACGCGACCGGGGAACGAGCACGAACCGATCGAGCCCGGTGCACGGTGGTGCTTGTGGTTACCGTGGCTTGCGCCCTGACCACCGAAGTTGTGACGCTTCATGCCACCGGCGAAACCCTTACCGCGACTGACGGCGATCACGTCCACCTTCTCACCAGGGGCGAGCGTGTCGACGGTGATCTCCTGTCCCACTTCGAAACCATCCACTGAGTCGAGACGCAACTCGACGAGCTTGCGACCGCTCTGCACATTGGCCTTGGCGAAGTGACCGGCTTGCGCCTTAGTCATCTTCTTGGCGTCCTTCTGGCCGTAGGTGACTTGCAGCGCGCTGTATCCATCGCGCTCGCCCGTCTTCACCTGCACGACTCGGGCTGGTTCGACGCGCAACACGGTCACGGGGATCACGCGCTGGTCATCACTCCACACCTGTGTCATGCCGACCTTCTCGCCGACGATTGCTTTTTGTGCCATAACGGCGACCCTTTTCTTCAAACTCGAGTGTTCGTTGCAACCGACGTTTCACCGATGCCATTCACGCAAATGCTCCGCTCGGCATGGCCGGCGGAGCACCGTAAATGGTGGTGCTGCGCAGTTCCCTTTCGGGCTTGCGCAGACGTCGGTTGTGACGTCTTGCCCGCAGTCAAACCCTGATGGGGGCTCAAATGCGGACTTGTGACTCTATCTGCGACCTTCCCTGCTCCCACCCGGGCGGGAGTCGAATTCGGGACTGGTTGGCCCCTCCGGAGCTAGCTTTCGCGGGCCTCCAGGGTGGCCGTCACCGTCACCCGTTCCCTCTCTCGGGAAAGCTGGATTTCCACCACCTGGCCGGGTTCACAGTCCCGGATGGCCGCCACCAGGCCGGCCTGGCCGTCGATCGGCTCCCCATCCACGCTCAGCACTACGTCGCCCTCGCGAATTTCAGCTCGCGAGGCCGGCGAATTGGGCTGCACGCTCGTGATCACCGCTCCCTGACCGCCGTCTTCACGGCGATCCACGCTTACTCCGAGGTACCCCTCCACGCGCTGGCCGTTGCCGGCCTGGCTCCGCAGTTGATCGACTACCCGCAGGATTTCCTCCACCGATATGGCAAAGCCCACGTTGTTGGCCGCCGAGCTGGCGTCGCCTCGGGCAACGGCCGTGTTGATGCCCACCACTTCGGCGCGCATGTTGACGAGCGGTCCCCCCGAGTTTCCGGACGAGATCGCTGCATCGGTTTGGATCAGTCGATTGAGCGCACCCGAGTCGGTGACGATCGTGCGACTGAGTGCCGACACGATTCCCGTTGTCACAGTCGGGCCTCCGTCGAGATCGAGTGCATAGCCGATTGCCACCACTTCATCACCAATCCGCACGGTTTCGGGTTGGGCAAACGTTGCCGGCTTCAAACCAGTGGCGGCGATTCGCAACAACGCGAGGTCGTTGCCGGCATCTGCAGCCACGACACGAGCAGTACGCGGCTCAGTTTCACCCGCAAAACGCACACGAACTTCATCAGCGCCTTCCACCACGTGGGCATTCGTGAGAATCTCACCACTCGCCGACAACACCACACCCGAGCCCACTGATTCGCCAGGTCCAAACCCTTCGTCGACGACGGCAGAAATCGTCACCACGCTGTCGGCCATCGCATTCGCCACTTGAGCCACCGGTGAATCACCGACACTCGGATCGTTCGGGTTGACCGCACTGGTGACCACGGGGGAAATCGTCGTGCCGTCGATGGTCGTGTCAGCAGAGGTCCAACCGGCTTCGTTGGCGATGAACGAGCCGCCAATACCGGCCACCAAACCGACGAGAAGCGCGAGCAGCGTCACGCCAGCTCTGCCGAGTGGCTTGTCACTAGGTGTCGGCTCCATCTGCGGCGGTGGAAACGAACTCGACGGCGAATTATGCGTCGGCTCGAGCGAGGGAAAGGGGTTCTGCGGTGCTGGGGGTTGCGACCAATCAGTCATGGATATTTTTCTACCACTCAACGAGTAAGTTCGCCCTGATGAGCGGCTTCAACATTCGCAACGCCGTGGTGGCCGACGCCGAAGCCATACGTACTATCTACAACCACGAGGTGGAGCACGAAACTTCCACCTTCGACCTGGTACCCCGCAGCCTCCAGGCTCAGCGCGACTGGATCCAGGCTCGCAGCGGCGCATTCTCGGCGCTGGTGGCGGTGGACGAATCGGGCGAAGTCGTCGGCTTTGGTGCGCTTTCGGAATATCGCGATCGCGCTGCCTACAGCACCACGGTCGAGAACTCGGTGTACGTCCGCCGTGACATGTCTCGTCGCGGCATCGGCAAGGCACTCCTCACCGCACTCCTCGACCAAGCCGAAGCATCGGGTTTCCACTCGGTGATCGCCCGCATCGAAGCATCCGGGGCGGCATCTCGTGCGTTGCACGAGTCGTGCGGCTACCAGTTGGTGGGAATAGAACGCGAAGTGGGTCGCAAGTTTGGACGCTGGATGAGTGTGGCACTCATGCAGTGCCTACTGCACGAAAGAGGCGCGAACTAGCCGAGCTTGATTTCGATGTCGACGCCCGCCGGCAACTCGATGCGCTGGAGGCTGTCGATCGTCTTCGCGTTCGGATCGACGATGTCGATCAGACGCTTGTGGATTCGCATTTCAAAGTGCTCGCGCGAATCCTTGTCCACGTGTGGCCCACGGATCACCGTGTAACGGTGATTGTCCGTGGGCAACGGGATCGGGCCCCGCACCGTCGCGTTGGTTCGCGCCACCGTCTCGACGATCTTCTTGGAAGATTCGTCGATGATCTGGTGGTCGAAAGCCTTCAGACGGATGCGGATGCTCGAAGACATGTGGAGTTACTTGATGATCTTCGTTACGCGACCGGCACCAACGGTGCGGCCACCTTCACGGATGGCGAAACGGAGACCCTCGTCCATGGCGATCGGCTTGCCGAGCTCCACGGTCATGGTCACGTTGTCACCAGGCATCACCATCTCGGTGCCCTTCGGCAGCTCGACGGTTCCGGTCACGTCAGTGGTGCGGAAGAAGAACTGCGGACGGTAGTTGTTGAAGAAGGGCTTGTGACGGCCACCCTCTTCCTTGGTCAAGACGTAGACCTGACCTTCAAAGTTGGTGTGCGGAGTGATCGAACCGGGGGCGCACAGCACCTGACCGCGCTCGACTTCTTCCTTCTTCGTACCGCGCAACAGCGCGCCGATGTTGTCGCCGGCCTGACCTTCGTCGAGCAACTTGCGGAACATCTCGACACCCGTGCAGGTGGTCTTCTGCGTGTCGCGCAGACCAACGATTTCGATTTCGTCGCCGGTGTGTACACGACCCTGCTCCACCTTGCCGGTGACCACGGTGCCACGACCGGTGATCGTGAAGACGTCTTCGATCGGCATGAGGAACGGCTTGTCGAGCTCACGCTTCGGCTCCGGAATGAACTCGTCGCAAGCGTGGATCAGATCCATGATCTTCTCCTGCCAAGCGGCGTCACCCTCGAGGGCCTTCAACGCCGAGACGCGAACCACGGGGGCGTCGTCGCCGGGGAACTCGTACTGGTTGAGCAGGTCGCGAACTTCGACCTCCACCAACTCGAGGAGCTCCTCGTCTTCCACCATGTCGGACTTGTTCAGCGCTACGACGATGTAGGGCACACCCACCTGACGGGCAAGCAGCACGTGCTCGCGGGTCTGGGGCATCGGGCCGTCGGTGGCGGCAACCACGAGGATTGCGCCGTCAACCTGGGCGGCACCGGTGATCATGTTCTTGATGTAGTCGGCGTGACCTGGCATGTCGACGTGTGCGTAGTGACGCTTCTCCGACTCGTACTCAATGTGCGCGATCGAGATCGTGATACCACGAGCCTTCTCTTCCGGCGCCTTGTCGATCTGGTCGAAGGGAGTTGCCTCGGCAAGGCCCTTGGAAGCCAGCGTCTTGGAGATGGCGGCCGTCAACGTGGTCTTACCGTGGTCAATGTGACCCATGGTGCCGATGTTGACGTGCGGCTTGGTGCGCTCGAACTTTGCCTTTGACATTGCTGCTCCTTGCTTCTTTACTTCTTGATGTTTGTGTTTTTAAACCTTTTACTTGCCAAAACCTTGTGCTATTCGCCGCGCACTCGCTTGATGATTTCCTGGGCGATTGCTTCGGGAACTTGCTGATAACTGTGGAACTGCATCGTGTAAGTTGCACGTCCCTGAGTGCGCGAACGCAGGTCTGTACTGTATCCGAACATTTCTGAAAGCGGCACCTGCGCCCTGATGTTCTGGGCGTTGCCATTGGCTTCCATGCCTTCGATACGACCGCGACGGCTGGACAAGTCGCCGATAACGTCGCCCATGTAGTCCTCGGGGGTCACTACCTCCACCGCCATGATCGGCTCGAGGATGATCGGGCTGGCCATCTGCGCAGCTTTGCGGAACGCCATCTGGCCGGCGATCTTGAACGCCATTTCGCTGGAGTCGACGTCGTGGTACTGGCCATCGACGAGGCTTACCTTCACGTCCACCGTGGGGTAACCCGCAAGTACGCCGTTGTCGAGCGCGGACTGGATGCCCTGGTTGGTCGGCTGGATGTATTCACGCGGAATGCGTCCACCGGTGATCTCGTCTTCGAAGATGTAGCCATTACCCACACCACTCGGCTCGACGGTGATCTTGACGACGGCGAACTGACCAGAACCACCGGTCTGCTTGACGTGGCGGTACTCGACCGACTCGACCTTCTTCGTCACCGTTTCGCGGTAGGCCACCTGCGGCTTACCCACGGTGGCGTCCACCCCGAACTCGCGCTGCATGCGGTCGACGAGAATTTCCAGGTGCAACTCGCCCATTCCCGAGATCACGGTCTGACCGGTCTCTTCGTCAGTGCGAATACGGAAGGTCGGGTCTTCGTCCGACAGTGACTTGAGGGCCTTGCCCAGCTTGTCCTGGTCGTTCTTCGTCTTCGGCTCGATGGCGACGTGGATCACCGGCTCGGGGAATTCCATCCGCTCGAGCACGACCGGGTTGCTGCGGTCACACAAGGTGTCACCGGTGGTGACTTCCTTGAAACCGAGGCCTGCAACGATGTCGCCGGCGTATGCGATTTCGATGTCCTCACGCTGGTTGGCATGCATCAACAACAAGCGACCGATGCGCTCACGCTTTTCCTTCACCGAGTTGTACACCTCGTCACCCTTGGTGACGGTGCCGGAGTACACCCGGAAGTAGGTGAGCTTGCCGAACGGATCGGCCACGATCTTGAAGGCCAGTGCGGCGAACGGCGCCTTGTCATCTGGCTCGCGAGTGATGACGTCTTCGGTGTCGGGCTTGACACCCTCTGCCGGCGGAATGTCGAGCGGGCTCGGCAGGTAATCCACCACCGCGTCCAACATCTGTTGCACACCCTTGTTCTTGAACGCCGAACCACAGAGAATCGGAACGAAGGCAAACGACAAGGTGCCCTTACGAATTCCCTTGCGCAGGTCGTCCTCGCTCAGGTCGCCCGTCTCGAGGTACTTCTCCATCAACTCTTCGTCTTCACCGGCCACGAGCTCGAGCAACTCGGCGCGGTACTGCTGCGCCTTGTCCTGATACTCAGCGGGAATCTCGACATCTGAATACTTCGAGTCCTTCTCGTCGCCATCCCACACGACGGCCTTCATCTTCACGATGTCGATGAGCCCCTTGTACTCGGCCTCGGCGCCGTAGGGAAACATCACAACGGCAGGCACAGCCTGGAGACGGTCCTTGATCATGTCGAGCGTGCGATAAAAGTTGGCACCGGTGCGGTCCATCTTGTTGATGAAGCACATACGCGGAACGCGGTACTTGTTGGCCTGACGCCACACCGTCTCGGTCTGCGGCTCCACGCCGGCTACCGAGTCGAACACGGCAACTGCGCCGTCGAGCACGCGCAGCGAACGCTCCACTTCCACCGTGAAGTCCACGTGGCCGGGAGTGTCGATGATGTTGATGCGATGTTCGCGCCAGAACGCGGTGGTGGCTGCGGACGTAATGGTGATGCCGCGCTCTTGCTCCTGAGCCATGTGGTCCATCACGGCACCACCCTCGTGCACTTCACCGATCTTGTAGGTCTTGCCGGTGTAGTAGAGGATGCGCTCGGTCGTCGTCGTCTTACCGGCGTCGATGTGCGCCATGATGCCGATGTTGCGGTAACGCTCGAGGGGATATTCGCGATTAGCCATGTCGTGGGTTTCCTGAGGGGTTGGGCTGGACTACCAGCGGTAGTGAGCGAAGGCCTTGTTGGACTCCGCCATCTTCTGCATGTCGTCGCGCTTCTTCATCGACGCGCCAAGGCCGTTGGCCGCATCGAGCAACTCGGCGGCGAGGCAATCGGCCATCGTCTTCTCGCGACGATCGCGAGCGTTCTCCACGATCCAGCGAATGGCGAGTGTGGTGGCACGACGTGGGCGCACTTCCACCGGTACCTGGTAGGTGGCGCCACCGACGCGGCGGCTGCGCACCTCGAGTGGCGGCTTGACGTTGTCGACTGCGCGCTTGACGGTGGACAACGGCTCCGAACCGGTCTTCGTCTCGATCGACTTCATTGCGTCATAGACGATCGTCTCGGCGGTGCTCTTCTTGCCGTGCAACATCACCTTGTTGACGATCTGACTGATGAGCAGCGAGCGATACACCGGATCCGGTGCGAATTCGCGACGTGTGGCGGGACCTTTACGTGACATGAGTTCCTACTTCTTCTTCGCGCCGTAACGACTGCGAGCCTGCTTGCGATCCTTCACACCTGCCGCATCGAGTGCGCCACGAATGATCTTGTAGCGCACACCCGGAAGATCGCGAACGCGACCACCGCGAACGAGGACGATCGAGTGTTCCTGGAGGTTGTGTCCCTCACCCGGAATGTAGGCGGTTACTTCGACGCCACTGGAGAGACGAACACGGGCCACCTTGCGCAGTGCCGAGTTCGGCTTCTTCGGAGTGGTGGTGAATACGCGGGTGCACACGCCACGACGCTGGGGAGAACCCTTGAGCGCCGGAGTCTTCGACTTGCTCGACTTGGTGCTTCGACCTTGTCGAACCAACTGCTGAATGGTGGGCACGCGTTTACCTTTGTTTTGTTGGGTGTTTTGTAGTTACTGGTGTGACGAAACCGAGTGATTCGAGTACTCGAACCCCCCGACAACGGGATGGAAATCCTACGGTTGCAGGCTGCGAAACGGCAACCTGCAACCCAGTATCGGCGCGGTCTGGAGGGCCCCAGACCCCGTTATTGAGCCAGTTCCGAACCCGAGTCGGTGTCCCCCGACACATACGTGCCGTGGAGACCGGCGAGGAAGGCCGCGGGGTCTTCCTCGTCTTCGCTCGAGTAGTAGGCCATCGGTACGTAGTCGGGAGCGCTCACATCGAAGGCGTTGTAGCGATCCATGCCGCTGCCGGCGGGGATCAACTTGCCGATGATGATGTTCT
>Ga0315902_10013564_pt1 | contig 10532 bp, 7 predicted proteins | sample LakEriMetagenome_9_FD_203523 | JGI IMG/M metagenome (GOLD analysis project Ga0315902, IMG submission 203523) | Freshwater fungal communities from buoy surface, Lake Erie, Ohio, United States - Buoy 12 MA117 | ecosystem: Environmental > Aquatic > Freshwater > Lake > Lake biofilm | place: USA...
GTATCGATGCCCGCGGTGCCGGTAGAACCGGGCGTCGGCGGGAAAGCGCTCGATGCCCCGCGTGAACGTGTCGATGGCCGCGCGGTAGCGCCACAGGTAGCCCTGCCGGCGCCCGACCCAGATGAGCACCTCGGCGCTGTCGGGCTGGGCGGCCAGCGCCGCCTCGGCAGCGGCCAGGTCGGCCTCGAGCTTGGCCTGATTGGGAATGGGCACGGGCGGCACCAGATCCTGTCCCGACAGCGACCGCGCCTCCGGGGCTGGGGCGGGTGCCGGGGACTGTTCCATGGGCGTCTGCGGGGCTGGAGTGGAACAGGCCGATACGGACGCCAGGCTCAGGGCGATCAGCAGTCTGAATGTCATCAGGGGACTCCCTCGGCGCGCATCATACGCCGGGTTGCCAGCGGCGATAGCCTCCCGACGCCCGCATCGCCGGCGGATTGTCGGCAATAGTGTGCAGCTGGCCCGCTGGCGGCTGGTCCACGCAAGCTGGTAGCATGAGCAGGATTGTCCGATGGCTCGCACGCTCCTCTTTCTGGCCGGCAGTGTCTGTGCGCTGATGCTTGGTGCGGCGGCGCTGTGGATCACGCAGGCCGGCGCACCGGAGCCGGGGCGCGGCGCCGCGCGGCTAAGTGACGTCGAGCTGCCCCGGGAGGCCGAGCTCATCGAAGGTGCCCTGCGATCCGGACAGACCGTGGGCAGCGTGCTGAAGGCTGCCGGCATCGCGGTGGCCGAGCAGCAGGCCATGCTGGCCGCGATGCTGCCCGTGTTTCCCGCCCGCCAGTTCCGGCTCGGCAATGCCTTCTCGATCGATCGGCTGTTCAGCGGCACGTTGCGTGGCTTCCACTATCACGTCGATGTCGACCGCATGCTGCACGTCGAGCGCAATCCCGCCGGTGCCTACGCCGCGCACATCGAGACCCTGCCGCGCCAGACATCAGTCGATGTGGTCACCGGGGGCATTTCGGCGAAGACGCCGTCTCTGACGCAGGCGCTCGATGCGGAGGGCGAAGGGATCGACCTGGCCCTGCAGATGGCCGACATCTTTTCGGGCGAGCTTGATTTCTCCTCCGAGCTGCAGCCGGGCGATTCGTTCCGCCTGCTCGTCGAGCGGCGCACCCGCGAGGGCGCGCCCGCCGCCTATGGGGCGGTTCTGGCCGCCGAGTTTGTCGCCAGCGGACGTGCCATCCGCGCCGTCCGCTTCACGACGGCCGAGGGCAAGCCGGCCTATTACGACGAGCAGGGCCGGTCGCTGCGGCGCTTCTTCCTCAAGTCGCCCCTCAAGTTCGAGCCGCGCATCACGTCGCGGTTTTCGTCGGGGCGGCGCCATCCCATCCTCAACTACACGCGGGCGCACAACGGCGTCGACTATGCCGCGCCCACCGGCGCCCCGGTGGCGGCAGTCGCGCCAGGCACGGTGAGCTTCGCCGGCTGGACCAATGGCGGCGGCCGCACGGTGCGTGTCCGCCATCCCAACGGCTACGAGAGCGAGTACCTGCACCTGTCGGCCATCAGCGTGCGGGCCGGCGAACGGGTGTCGCAGGGTGACGTGGTCGGCAAGGTCGGGGCGACCGGACTGGCCACTGGTCCTCACCTGCATTACGGGCTGCGCCGTGACGGACGCTATGTGAACCCGGTGGTCGAACACCGCAACATGCCGCCCGGCGAGCCGATCGCTCCCCATGAGATGGACGGCTTCCGGCGCGTACATGCCGATGTGTTCGGTCGGCTGGCCGGCACGGCACGCGCCGCCAACTGATCGACCCGACTGATCAACGCTGACCCGGAGGTACTGCGTGGCTGCGATTCATCCCTTTGCCGCCCTGCGCCCGACGCCAGAGGCGGCGGCCCTCGTCTCATCCGTGCCCTACGACGTCGTCAACACGGACGAGGCCCGTGCGCTGGCCGCGGGCAATCCGCTCAGCTTCCTGCATGTCTCGCGTCCGGACATCGATCTGCCCCCGGGCAGCGATCCGCATGCGCCCGGCGTGTATGCGCGCGCGGCCGAGGCCTTTGCCGCGCTGAGGCAGGCGGCGCCCCTCGTGCAGGACGAGGCGCCGCACTTCTACGTGTATCAGCTGCACATGGGCACGCATGTGCAGACGGGCGTGGCCGCATGCTTCTCGATTGACGAATACGACGCCAATCTCATCAGGAAGCACGAGAAGACCCGTCCCGACAAGGAAGATGACCGCACCCGTCACCTGCTGGCGCTCGACGCGCAGACCGGGCCCGTGTTCCTCACGTATAGGGCCTCGGCGGCGATTGATGCCGTGATCCGTCTGGTCACGGCCACGCCGCCGCTCTTCGACTTCACCGCGCCCGACCAGGTGCGGCACGTCGTCTGGCGCGCCGGCCACGAGCACGAGGCCGCCATCACGGCGGGCTTTGCGGCACTGCCGCGGCTCTACATCGCCGACGGCCACCACCGCGCGGCCAGCGCGTCCCGGGCGCGCGCGGCGCTCGCCGCGCAGGGGCCCGGCGAATGGGACCGGGTGCTGGCCGTGGCCTTTCCAGACGACCAGATGCAGGTGCTGCCGTACCACCGCGTCGTGCATGACCTGCAGGGACAGACCCCGGACCAGTTCCTCCAGGCGCTCGAACGGCGCCTGACCGTCACCCCGGATGGGCCCGCAGTGCCGGCTGGCCGCGGACAGGTCAGCATGCGCCTCGGCGGGCGGTGGCACACCATCCACCTGACCGACGACGATGCCCTGGATGTCGACCGGCTCGAACGCGACGTGCTGACGCCGCTGCTCGGCATCACCGACGTGTGCACCGACCCGCGCATCGGGTTTGTCGGCGGCATTCGCGGCACCGGAGAACTCGAGCGGCTGGTGAACGGGGGGCAGGCGGCCGTGGCGTTTTCCATGCACCCGGTATCGATGGACGACCTGATGCGCGTGGCCGATGCCGGAGGCATCATGCCGCCGAAGTCGACCTGGTTCGAACCCAAGCTGCGCGACGGCCTGCTGTCACACCTGCTGCGGTAGGCGCCGCATCCCGGGGGGCAGTGGGCCGCGCTAAAATGTGTCTACCATGTCCACGATTCCTGCCCGTCCCTACAACTTCTCGGCCGGCCCCGCCGTGCTGCCGCTGCCGGTGCTCGAAGAAGCTCAGCGCGATCTGATCAGCCTGCCAGGCGTCGGCATGTCGGTGCTGGAAATCAGCCACCGCTCGAAGGCCTTCGAAGACATCCTGGCCCGGGCCGAAGCCGATGTGCGCACTCTGGGGCGCGTGCCGGCCAACTACAGGGTGCTCTTCCTGCAGGGCGGTGCGTCGCTGCAGTTCTCGATGGTGCCGATGAACCTGCTCACCGACGGTCGCGCCGCCGACTACATCGTCACGGGCGGCTGGTCGCAGAAGGCCGTCAAGGAGGCCAAGCGCGTCGGCCCCGTCAATATCGCCGGCTCGACCGAGGCCGACAACTTCAACCGCATCCCCCGCCAGGACGAGCTGACCCTCGACCCGAATGCGGCCTACGTGCACATCACGACGAACAACACCCTCTTCGGCACCGAATGGAAGACCGAACCGCAGGTCGGGGACGTGCCGCTCGTGGCCGATGCCTCGTCAGACATCTTCAGCCGCCCCATCGACATCGCGCGCTACGGACTCATCTACGCCGGTGCGCAGAAGAACCTCGGTCCGTCGGGCGTCACGATGGTCATCGTGCGCGAAGACCTGCTGGCGCGGTCCTCGAAGTCGCTGCACACCATGCTGAACTACGCGGTGCACGCCGAGAACGGCTCGATGTACAACACGCCGCCCTGCTTCGGCATCTACCTGCTCGGGCTGGTGATGCGCTGGGCGATTGGTGAAGGGGGCCTCGACGCCCTCGGTGCCCGGAATGCCGCGAAGGCCCAGGCGCTCTACACCGAAATCGATCGCACGGGCTTCTATCGGGGCACCGCGCAGCCCGACAGCCGCTCGATGATGAACGTCACTTTCCGGCTGCCCTCGGAAGATCTCGAGAAGCTGTTTGTGAAGGAGTCGACGGCCGCCGGCCTCGACGGGCTCAAGGGGCATCGTTCGGTGGGCGGCATGCGCGCCTCAATCTACAACGCCTTCCCGCAGGAAGGCGTCGACGCGCTCATCGATTTCATGCGCCACTTCGAACAGCGCCACGGCTGAGCCGTGGCGCCTGCCGCTCCTAGGTCTGATCGGGGCGGCGCCCGGTGCCTCCCCGGCGTCGGCCTCCGCGCCGCCGCCGGCGTCTGCGGGGGCCGCCCGGATGGTCGGGCCCCTGGCCGTCACCCGCCGATGAGGCCTCCGGGCCCTCGGAGGGTTCGAGGCGCACCGCCTCGATGAATCCCTTCCAGTGTTCGACGACATCCTGGCTGCCGCCGTGGATCGCCATCCACGTCAGGGCATCCTCGAACGGGCCCCGTGACATCAGCGTGCGCCTGGCGCGGGGACTGGCCTCGAGGTCTCGCAGGCGGCCCTGCATCGACAGCAGTTGCCGCAGGCGTTCCGAGTCGCCGCGTGCCACGGGCAGCGTTCCGAACTTCAGCAGCGGCGGCTTCGGGCGACGGTCGCGGCGGCCTTGCACCCACAGACGACCACGAGCCTGACCACGAGGGGCATCCTCGGATGCTGATTCATCGGCAACCTCATCCGGCGGCATGTCGGCCTCCGCGCCGGGCACGCCCTCGACGGCCGCCGCGGGAGGCGCCGGCTTCGGCATCAATCCAATCGGCAGCAGCAGCGACCCGAGCAGCACGGGGTTGGTGAGGTGCGGGGGGATCTCGACGTAGCGCTTCCGATACGAATCGAGCGCCTCGAGCGAGGCCCACAGCGGCTGGTGGGCCGCATGCCGCTGCAGCTCGGGTGTGACCGCCTCGAGCAGACCGTGCTGCGCCATCAGCCGGAAGGTCGCGGCAGCGGCGCCTGACCTCAGAATTTTGTAGTACTCCTCGATGAGCCTGGCCAAAGAGGCCTGCCCCATCAGCTGCCGCTGATCGGCCATCGCGGCCACAATCGGCGGATCGAGCGTAAAGCCCAGGCGCGCGGCAAAGGCCACGGCCCGCAACATGCGCACCGGGTCTTCCTGGAAGCGCTCGTAGGGGTCGCCGATGCAGCGGATGATGCCGCGCTGCAGGTCGTCGAGGCCGCCCACGTAATCGATGACCGAGAACGTCGCGATGTCGTAGAACAGCGCGTTGATGGTGAAATCGCGGCGGAACGCGTCTTCCTCTGGCGTGCCGAAGGTGTTCTCGTGCGAGACGACGCCGCCCGGCCCACTCGCGTCCTCCACGGGTTCGTCATTCGGCAGGTTGCGGCGGAACGTGGCCACCTCAATCGTCTTGGGGCCGAAGCGCACATGCGCCAGGCGGAACCGCCGGCCGATGATCCAGCAGTTCCGGAAGAGCTTCTTGATCTGATAGGGATGTGCGTCGGTGCCGACGTCGAAGTCCTTCGGGGTGCGTCCGAGCAGCAGGTCGCGGACGCCGCCGCCGACCAGATAGGCCGTGTAATTGAAGTCTCGGAGCCGGTACAGCACCTTCAGGGCGTCCGGATCAATCTGGCTCCGGGAAATCACGTGCGCCTCCCGGGGCACGATCACGGGCTCAACCATGGGCCTTCATTGTAGCGCGGGGTTCAAGGGGGGAACCGGCGGCACGACGGATCATTATATTAGGTTAAACGGCAGAAAACCATGATTTTCATGGATTTACCACGACACCTATCCCCTGGGCGTCGGTGGGTCGTAAGATACAGCGGTCATGGGTGGACGGGGGGTGCTGCCGGGGCTGGTCATTGCTATCGTGCTTGTCAGCGGCGCGAGGCCCGCGGCTGCGCAGGATCTGAACCGTGTGCACGCGCTCTACAACGAGGGCCGCTATGCGGAGGCCATCGACGCGGCCACGCAGGCCCAGGCCGTGCCTGCCACCCGTCAGGCCGCGGGCGTCGCCCTGGCGCGCGCCCATCTCGAGCGATACCGGGACGCCGGCGACCCGACCGATGTGCTGGCCGCGCGCGCGGCCCTGTCGGCGGTGCAGGCGGCTGCGCTGCCGGTGCGCGGGCGTATCGACTATCTCTTCGGCCTGGGACAGGCCCTGTTTTTCGAGAACGACATCGGGGCCGCGGCTGAGCTGTTCGCCAGTGCCACGCCCCAGGCCTGGGCGGTCGATTCCGCCCTGGGCGAGGCGATGGCAGACTGGTGGGGCAGTGCGGTCGAGCGCCAGGCCGATGGGCAGCCCTCCGAGGTGCGGCGTGCGCGCTTCCTCTGGCTGGCCGGGCGCATGCGCGACGAACTGGCGGCGCATCCGACCGCGGCGGCGCCGGCCTACTGGGTGGCGGCGGCACTGCGCGGGGCGGGGGATCCCGAGCGCGCCTGGGATGCCGCCGTGGCCGGATGGGTGCGCGCCCCGCTCACGGGCGTGTCAGCCGCCTCGCTGCGGGCCGATCTCGACCGGCTTGTCCTCGAGGGCATCATCCCCGACCTGGCTGCCGCCCGGCCCCAGGCCGAGGCTGCGGCCGCCGCCTCGCAGTGGCGGGCCGAGTGGACGCTCGTCAGGCAGCGCTGGCGCTAGGGCTTCGCATCCTTCCAGTTGGTGCCGACCCCGACATCCACGTCGAGCGGCACCGAAAGGTGAGCCGCCCCTGACATCTGCTCGCGCATGAGGGCCTGCACCTCGGCGGCTTCCTCGGCCGGGCACTCGCACACCAGTTCATCGTGCACCGTCAGAATCATCCGCGCCTGGCCGCGCCGCGCCGCCAGCGCGCGATCGATGGCCACCATCGCGTATTTGAGAATGTCGGCGGCGGTGCCCTGGATGGGCATGTTCACCGCCATGCGCTCGGCAGCCGCACGCACCTGCCCGTTGCGGCTGTTCACGTCAGGCACCGCGCGACGCCTGCCAAACAGCGTGCTGACGATGCCCGTGCGGCGCGCCTCGTCGATGGTGTGGTCGATGAACGCCCGCACCCGGGGGAGTCCGGCAAAGTACGCATCGATGAACTGCTGGGCGACGGGCTGGCTGACGCCGATGTCGCGGGCCAGGGTGAAGGCGGTCTTGCCGTAGAGCAGGCCGTAGTTGATGATCTTTGCCCGGCGGCGCAGCTCGTGGGCATCGAGTCCGTGGGTGTCGCCGAACACCTGCCTCGCCGTCCGGTCGTGAATGTCCTCGCCCCGCACGAACGCGGCCGTCAGGGTCTCGTCGCCCGACAGGTGTGCCAGCACACGCAGCTCGATCTGCGAGTAGTCGGCCGACACCAGGCACCATCCGGGATCGGTGATGAACGCCTGGCGGATCTCGCGCCCGAGGGCCGTGCGGATCGGGATGTTCTGCAGGTTCGGGTCGCTGCTGCTCAGCCGGCCCGTGGCGGCCACCGCCTGGTTGAACTGCGTATGCACGCGGCCGGTGTCAGGGTGCACCAGCTGGGGCAGGGCATCGATGTAGGTGCCCTTGAGCTTCGCCAGGCTGCGCCACTCGAGAATCAGGCGCGGCAGGTCGTGGAGCCCTGACAGCTCCTCGAGCACCTCCACCGCCGTCGAGGCCGTGCGCGTGGTCCCGGTGCGCTTCACCACCGGCAGCTGCAGTCGCTCGAACAGCACCTCGCCCAGCTGCTTTGGCGAATTGATGTTGAACACCGTGCCGGCCAGCGCATAAATGTCCGAGGCGTGCCGCTCCATCTCGAGCTCGAGCCGGCCGCTCAGCGCGGCAAGGGCTCGGGTGTCGACACGCACGCCCGCCTGCTCGAGTGTCGCCAGAATCGGGATGAGCGGCTGCTCGAGGGTGTCGTAGACCTCTGCCAGCCCCTCACGGCCCAGCGCCTCGCGATACTGCCGGGCCAGCTGCCAGGCCAGATCGGATCGCTCGCCGGCACACACCAGCACGTCCTCGGCACTGAGCTCGCCGAAGGCCCTGGCCCTGGCGCCCCGTCCGCGCACATCCTCTTCCGCCTGCGCCCGATAGCCCAGGTGCTCGAGCGCCAGCGGCTCAATCGCCTGGCTCGAGCGGGTGGCGTCGAGCACATAGGCCGCCACCATCGTGTCGAGGCCCAGGCCACGCAGGGCGACGCCGTGCCGGGCCAGGACCACGATCATGGCCTTCAGGTCGTGGCCGACCGTCGGCAGGCGAGGGTCCTCGAGCACGGGCGCCAGCAGCTGCAGGGCTTCGGTGCGGTCAAGCGAGCCATCGCCCATGAATCCGGTGTGGCCGAGCGGCACATACCAGGCCTGATGCGCGGCGGTCGACAGCGCCACGCCGATGATCCGGGCCCGCATGGGGGCCTCGGCATCCGTCACGAGGTGCAGCGCCAGCTGCCCGGCTTCACGCACCGCGTCCACGACCCGGCGCAGGTGGTCGAGATCAGCCACCACCTCGTAGGTGCGCGTCACCGTCGCGGCGGTGGGTGCAAACTCGGTCGTCAGCGTCCGGAAGCCCAGCGCCGAGAACAGCGCATAGCAGCGGTCGGTGCGCGGCCCGGCATAGCGCAGCTGCGCCTCGTCGAACGGCACGTCCACCGCTGAATGAATCGTCACCAGCTCGCGACTGTGTCGGGCGTCCTCGGCATGGGCCTTCAGGGCCTCCCGGTACTTCTTCTGAGGCACCTCGTCTGCCCGCGCCAGCAGCGCGTCCAGCGACCCGAAGGTCGTGACGAGGTCGCGCGCACCCTTTTCGCCGATGCCGGGCACGCCCTTCACGTTGTCGACGGCGTCGCCCATGAGCGACAGCACGTCGACCACCTGCGACGGTGGCACGCCGAACTTCGCCGCCACGCCGGCCTCGTCATACCAGGTGCCGTCATCCTTCGGATTGAAGACGCGGATGTGGCCGCCCACCAGCTGGAAGAAATCCTTGTCGCCGGTGACCAGAGCCACGTCGAAGCCGGCGGCGGCCGCCTTGCGGGCCAGTGTCCCGAGCACGTCATCGGCCTCATAGCCGTCGACGTTCAGGATCGGTACCCCGAGCGCCTCGCACGCCTCGTGAAGCCACGGCTGCTGTTCGACCAGGTCGTCGGGCATCGGGGCACGGTGTGCCTTGTAGTCTGCGGAAATCTGCGACCGGAAGGTGGCCTCGGGGCCGTCGAACGATGCGGCGATGTGCGTCGGATGGTGGTCGGCAATCAGCTTCCGCAGCATCTGCACGAAGCCGTAGACGGCGTTGGTCGAGCGTCCGTCAGGCCCGGTCAGCCCGCGAATGGCGTGGTACGCCCGGTACATCTGGTTGCTGCCGTCAATCAGGAACAGGGTGGGGGCAGGCATGCGGCGCCTTCAAGGTATCACCCGTCGTCCGGCGTCACGTTACAATCAGGGCCGTGACGTCCCTCCGTCGTGTCACCAGCGGTCCGGTCCGCTGGCGTCTTGCGCTGTGCTGCAGCCTCTCGCTGCTGGCGGCCTGCAGTGCCAATCCGCTCTCGCGCAAGTACGAATACGAAGAAGAGCTGGTGCTCGACACCGACGGCTCGGCCACCCTCTTCGTCAATGCCGCCGTGCCTGCGCTCGTGGCCCTGCGCGGTGCCGACTTGCCGCTCGACCCGTCCGCCCGGCTCGACCGGCAGGATGTGCGGGCCGTGTTCGAGTCACCCGTGGCCGACGTGGTCAACGTCAGCCTCTCACGCCGCGACGGCCGCCGCTACGTGCACCTCAGGCTCGACATACCCGATGTCCGCCGCCTCTCTGAGGCCCGGGTCTTCGCCTGGTCGGCCTATGCCATGACGCCGGAAGACGACAACAAGGTCAGGTTCCGGCAGCAGGTGGGGGCGTCGGCCGCCCGGCCTGTGGGCGAGGTCGGCTGGACCGGTGGCGAACTGGTCGCCTTCCGCCTCCGCCTGCCCAGCCGCGTGGCCTTCCACAACGCCCCCTCACGGGAAATCCTCCGCGGGAACATCATTGTCTGGGAGCAGGCGCTGTCTGACCGGCTCACCGGGGCGCCCGTCGACATCGAGGTGGTGATGGACGAAGGCTCCATTCTGAAGAACACTCTCACGCTCTTCGGGCTCATGATGCTGCTGGTGGCCGTCACCTTCGCCGCGTTTGTCGCCTTTGTCCGCAGCCGCGGGCGGACGCCGAAAGCCTAGGCCGGGCACGCGCCGCCGCGTCGCCGGCGCGGCACCCTGCATGCGGCTCAGGCCGACCGCAGCCCCTCGATGAACCGGAGGCCATCGGTGTCGCCGATCACGCGCACGGGCCGGAACCCCGCTGCGGAGAGGGCTGCCTCGCACTGATATCCCTCGGGCCGCGTGATGGCCCCGCCGAGCAGGCCCGTCACCATGACACGCTCGACCACTTCGATGCGGCCGCCGATGCGCAGCCGCTGATGGGCCTGCGTCAGCACGGTGCGGCGATCGCCCTCGGGCATCCGCGCAAACGTGCCCCGCGTGTCGTCAATCACCACGAGGTCGAGGTTGCGCGCGTCGGCACCCCATTCGTGGGCGTGGACCTCGCGCACGTCAATCAGCGCGCCGGCCGACCGGCCCGCCTCGCGGGCCCGTGCGGCCGCATCCTCTGTCAGGGCCACCACCATCGATGCGCCGCTCAGCCCCACCTTCCCCGCCAGCCCGCGCAGCAGCGCCGCATCGTCGCA
>Ga0315902_10013565_pt1 | contig 10531 bp, 16 predicted proteins | sample LakEriMetagenome_9_FD_203523 | JGI IMG/M metagenome (GOLD analysis project Ga0315902, IMG submission 203523) | Freshwater fungal communities from buoy surface, Lake Erie, Ohio, United States - Buoy 12 MA117 | ecosystem: Environmental > Aquatic > Freshwater > Lake > Lake biofilm | place: USA...
GGCTGCCGTACACGATGCCCGGCCGCACGACCGTGATCGGCAGCCGATCCGCTCGCTGCTCGAGGGCGATCTCCCCCGCACGTTTGCTTATGCCATAGTCGGAGACAGGCGCCGCCGGGTCGATCTCGTCACGGTAGGCCCGCTCCAGTGGCGGCGGGCCTGCGGCCGCCAGGCTGGACACGAAGACGAGCCGCGGCGGCGCGGGCAGCGCCGCACAGGCGTCGGCGAGCCAGGCGGTGGCCTCGCTGTTGGTTCGCAGCAGTTCGCGTTTCGATCGCGCCGCGACGAGCCCCCCCGCGTGCAGCACGGTGTCGCAACCGTCGAGGGCGCGGCGATACGAGTCGGGGGCTTCGAGCGCGCCTTCGACCCGCACGATGCCCGGCCGATCCAGATGCTCGGCGCGAGCCGTCGGCCTCACCAGGCAGCGGACCTCGCAGCCCCGGCGGAGCAGCTCCTCGGCCACGTGCGTGCCGACAAATCCGGAGGCCCCGGTGAGAAACACGGTCTGGATCGACATCGACGACGTTCCACGATGGACTCCATGGGAAGGCGTGGCGTCGGCGGCCGGTCGTAACTGACCGCACCGCGCTCCGGCGTTGGACCGCCGAAGACTGCCGTCGGGGAGGCATCGTGCCTTGGTTCGCGGTCGATCATGCGTCCGCAGCGGGCGGAATGCAAATGAGCAGGCCCATTCGGCGTCCGGGGGGGACGAATCCCCGGCGGGCGGATAGAATTCGAGCGACGACGGCCCGTTCGGCCGCGGATGGGGCGTGTCCTTGCCAACGAGGTGCTGTGATGTCTGTGTCGCGACGCTATCGGAGTCGAATCCGGCTGATCCGGTCACCGCGGGCGCTGACATGGCTTTGGCCGCTGGCCTTGCTTCTCGCGGCCGCATCGCTCGAGGCCGCCGACCCGCGGCCGCCCCGGTCGAGTGTCGGCCAGCCCCGAACTGGGCAGACACAACCCTTCGGGAACGGCACGCTCACGAACCGCTCCGACGGGTCGAGCAGCCGCACCCAGGCGTTTGGATCGGGCTCGCTCACGACCGAGCGCACTCGCAACGGCCGGACGATCACCGGCCACACCCAGAAGTTCGGCAATGGCACGATCACCCACTGGTCCGACGGCACGACCTCTCGGACGCAGCCGTTTGGCTCGGGTTCGCTCACGACCGAGACCGGCCGCGACGGCCGGGCGGTGACGGGGCACACGCAGAAGTTCGGCAGTGGCACGATCACCAACTGGTCCGACGGTTCCACGAGTCGCTCCGAAAAGTTCGGCAGTGGCACGCTGCAACGCGAGCAGCCGAGCCGCAACCGCCGTTGACCGCCAGGCCGGCGCCGCTGCCAATCGCCTCAAGCGGCGCTCACAGGCCCTCGGCCCTGAATCGGGCCTCGACCATGTCGGCCATGTCGCCGGCCTGCGCCTCGAGCTCTTCGAGTAGTTCGTCATCCTCGTCGTCGCTTGCCCGACGGGCGAGAAACAGCAGGTAGTTGGCCTCGTTCCGCCAGGCCTTGAGCCAATCGGGCCGCGTGGACACCGGCCGATAGATCAGCCGCTCGAGCCGGTCAAAGGCATCGCCATGGAGCGTCATCCGTTCGACAGGTCCGATTGATGCATGGTCGTCACTCGTCGTAAGGGGTCTCATGATCGCCAGACGGCAGCTCATCGTAGCCGTCGGACGGACTGGCGAACCACGGCGTGAGATCGGGAAAGTCCATGCGATGATTTCGCGGCAGAGGCCGGGACGATGCCGGGCACATCATGCTGTCGCGACCATCGGCTGGCAACAAGTGTCCGCAAGGCCGCAGCACCCGGGTCGCGGCGAGACCGCACACGCTTGCCTCGTCGAACAGCCCCCGCGAACCATCACATCAGAGACTAGGCGGCACCGGGGCTGCCGGTCCGGTCGAACGCGTTGCCATGGAGGGCATCATGCGACACTTCTCCTGGGATCTTCTGATCCAATCACTCGTGCTGATTCGGCTGGGACAGGAACTCGGCACCGATTCACCGCTGGCCCGGTCCGTCCACGACGTCGTCCGGGCGATGCTGGCGATCGGCAGATAGTGGCGATTCTCCCCGGCGATAGGCTTGGAGCAGTTGCCTGGAACGCTCGGCGAGCATCCGCCGCACTTCACGGCGCTTGCCTTTCACGCGGGGAATCTTCATGGAGTCGTAGCCGGTCGTCTGGTGCCGCATCCAGGCGATCGTGGCCGCCTCCGCGCGGCGCTCGATGGTAATCCGCCTGGTGCGGGCCACGGTGCCACTGCCAACGGGCGTTGCATGGGCGGCGATCGCCCGGGCCAGCGTTCGGGCCAGTTCCGCGTGCCGCTCGTGAAACGCCAGGAACGCGAGCACCGCGGCCTCGAAGTCTTCGACGTAGGCCGTCTGCTGGGCTGCTCGACGCCGGCCGTCGGCCTCCCGTCGGCGGGAATACGCCTCGGTGGATCGCTCCGCGGCGAGTTCGCGCTGAATCTTCTCGATCGTTTCCTGCGGGGCCCAGATGCCGCGGGAGAACAGCTTGCGGCCCACTTTCTCCTGCACGAGCCAGTGGTCTCCGGCAGCCTTCACCCGGCGCGTGAGGGCGGCGTCGCCGGGCAGCAGCAGAATCCAACCGGCCGGCACCTGCAGCGTCTGGCCGGCGTGCGTCCGCACGGTTCGCGCGGCGGGTCCGGGAAGGTAGGTCGGCAACGGCATGCGTCTGATATCGGCAGAAGAAGCCCCGTGAAAAAAGCCCCGCCTAGCCAGCAGTCGGCAGGGCCGTCAGGCTATTCAGCCATGAGCACCTCCGAGCATGTCGTGCAACGAGACTTCCCGGAAACCGCCGACGTGATCGCCGGCATGGCTCGGGCCGCCGGCTTCGGCTGATCATGCCCTGGACTGTCTACGTTCTTCGCTGCCGCGACGGCTCGCTCTACACGGGCATCACGAACGATCTACCCAAGCGACTGAAGGCGCACGCTGCGGGGAAGGCCTCCAAGTACACGCGGAGCAGGCTTCCCGTGCAGGTGGCGTACCGCGAGTCTCGGCGGTCGCGTTCAGCGGCCCTGAAACGGGAAGCGGCGATCAAACGGCTGCCCCGGCGGGCGAAACTCGAACTGGTCGGGACAACGAGTCCGTCGCGGTAAGCGTCCGGCCGGCGTAGTGCCGTCATCAAAGCCGATAAATCGCGATGTGTTCATGCGACTCATTTGCCCTGCATCGGCTCGCGCCTAGTCTTCCTCCGAGGACGGCTTCTTTTCTTCACTTCTGTTCACCCCTTCGCGGAGATTCGACATGCGTATTTCTAGTGCCCTGACCTGCCTGACAGTGGCATGTGCCACGGTCTCAGTGGGTTCGATCGGATTCGCAGCTCCGTGCAAGGGATCTGCGAAACATGCGACGACGCACTCCCACCGTTCGCACGTGGTGCAACAGGCGGTCGTGCACGAGCGACTGATCGCCAGTCACGACGTTCGGCAGGTCGCGTTTGCCGAGTCCCCGAAGGACATCGTCGACACCGCCGTGGGAGCGGGCACGTTCAAGACACTGGCGGCGGCCCTCGGCGCGGCCGAACTCGTCGCGACCCTCAAGGGCGACGGCCCCTTCACGGTCTTCGCCCCGACCGACGAGGCCTTCGCCAAACTCCCGGCCGGGACGGTCGAGAACCTTCTGAAGCCGGAAAACAAGGAGAAGCTGAAGGAGATTCTGCTGCTGCACGTCGTTCCGGGAGCAGTCTATGCCGCTGACGTCGTGAAGCTCACGGAAGCCAAGACCGCCGGCGGCAAGGTGGTCAAGGTATCGACGGAGGGGGGCGTGAAGGTCGGCACGGCGACGGGATTGGCGAACGTGGTCAAGACCGACATCAAGGCGAAGAATGGCGTCATCCACGTCATCGACGCCGTGATCCTGCCGTAGGCGGATTGGCAACACCCAGGAAAGCATCGATGACCCCGCAGGCGTCGCACCCTGCGGGGTTTTTCTTTTGCCGCCAGAGGATTCACAAAAGGCGATGCCGCTGTATCGCGTCCGATTCCTTGGCGATCAAGCGAGCGAGGAACACGCGTGACCCGTATTACGACTGCTCCGCGTGGGCGGGGGCCTGCCATTCGCCGCACCAATCGCCTTCGCGAGTGTGAGGCCAGAGCCCGACGTGCACCAGTTTGTCGTCCTGGATCGGCGGCATCGTGGGCGGCATCCGACGACACTGGCCCCAACCAAGAAGCTTTTCGCGTGTCTTCTCGGGTCGCCAGTGCAGGCACGTGGCACACACCTGACCGGAGGAAGAGAGTGAATCTGGGGTATCCATGACAGTACTAATGTAGTCCGGGGCCGCAGCGTGGCATCGAACTCAATGCGACACCGGCATTGTGCCGATTGAGCGTACAATCCGGCAATCGAGATGCCGGCCAGAGACACCAGCCACAGGAGACGCGAAGATGGGCAAGGGCAACAACTCGCAAAAGAACGACAAGAAGAGCATGAAGCCCAAGCAGGACAAGAAGAAGCCCGCCGTCAAGAAGTAGTCGCGAGCGGCCCCAGGGCTCGCCGAGGGGGCCCGGCGCGTCGTCACGGGAAAATACTCGACCATGATCCGGCCCGCCTCCGGCAGCATCGTCCGGCGCTGGGCAGACTTCGATTCTCGCTGCTACCGGCCCGCGTTCTCGATCGGCCCCTCGTCTTCAACCCGCCCCCGCCCGATGTCTTCCACGATCGAGAAGCCCTCGACCGTGAACCAGCGGGTGAACAGGTCGAAGTCGGCGGTGTCCGGCCAGACCTTCTCGTCGGGCTGCCAGCGTGCGAGTTCCCGCCGAAAGATTTCCTCGAAGAGATCCTCGACCACCTCCTCGATCTCCTCGGGATAGAGGCAGGCGGGGATGAGATACACCGTTCGTTCGGCGATCTGCTTCCGGTCGCCGATGGCCTCGGGCTTGATGCCGGATGTCTTGAGCCAGCCGTAAAATGCAGCCTCGTGGCCGATGACGACGGCACTGCGGTTGAGCATGGGCTTTGTCCGGGTTCGAAGACCGGCGTCCTGCCCACGTGCCACTCCTCCGCCTGTTCGTGCAGGAGGGCCTCTCCGGGAACCTTAGCGCTGGCGCTCTCCGCGGACAACCGCAGCCTCACCACCCCGAATGAAGCCGACGTGTCTTGGCATCGAGGCCGGCGACTGGTCGGTTTTTGCCCGCAGAATGACAATGGCCCGCTTCGCCCCTCGCAGAGCCACGCGACATGACACCCCCCCGCCCCTGCTGCTCCAGCCCCGGAGCAGCCCGACTTCTCCATCGAAAACGGCCTGCTGGCCTCCTCGGCGGCCTACCACCTGAAGCGCGGTTCATGCTGCGGCTCGGGCTGCCACCACTGCCCCTATGAGCCTCCACACATCGAGGGCAACACGGAGGTTCGCCGATGAATGCCTACCGAGACGAGGACGAGGAGTGGGACGACCAAGACGCTGACATCGACGACGACTCGGAGGAGGAGTCCGCCGTTCCGTGCCCTGCCTGACGGCAGCGCTGTGGTGGATGCTGGCACGGCCGGTTTGAGGACCGCGAAAGAGTCCCTGCCCGAACACTACGGCGGCGGGGCCGGTGGCTTGATCTGCCCCCGCCACGGCGCGGACGACTTCGCCTTCCGCCCTGTCGGCTTCGCCAGCAAGACGGCGATCCCTGCCAGCATCGACAGCACGAGAACGAGCCAGAATCGGGTGGGCATGTTCACGTCACCTGGGCTCGCATCCTTCGCCGCCACATCGAGAACCCGGCGCATGCCAGACCGGCGTTTACAGCCGCTGTTGGTGACCTGCTCGTGGATCGGCCCCGCAGGAACATTCTCAGGCGCGGGCAGTCGGGAGCGGGAGCATGACCAGCGAAATGGAGTTGTTGGTCGGCTGCGATGGCGCCGTGAAGTGCATCTACGACGAGGCACTGGACCTGCGGGAGATCGGGAAGTTGCAGATCACCCGAGCAAGCCACGTTGAGCCAGATTCCGAGGGCTACTGGTTCGCAGACATGGGGCCTATTGGCGGGCCTGTGCTGGGGCCTTATGGCAGCGGGTCGGAGGCACTGGGGGCGGAGAGGGGGTGGCTGGCTCATCGAAGCATCGCCACCGAGACCACCAACACTCCAACCCCAGCCAGCACCAAACCGGCAGGCTCAGGCACGGCTGTGACTCCAAGCCTGAGCGTGTTCCCGCTCTGTGACACCGAAGCCAGACCAGCAAAAGCACCCGTGATGCTGAACTGCGCGGGCGAAAAGCCGCTGATGCCCCCAGTCGCCGTGAAGAAAGGGAGCGCGTACGACGACGCGGATGAATAGTTAGCAGGTGTTCCCGCGACACTGCCGTTGTACCCAAATACCTTCAGGGCGATGGCACCGGTCCCAAACGAGGAAAAATCGACTGCTCCACTGGTCTGCCACGAGGTCCAGCCGGTGCCGCTTCCGGCCGTCATGCTGTTGACGCCAAAACTCCACGCCGTGTTCGGCAGCGGGGTTGTCGCAAACGCCGCTGTCGCGACGAGGGGGATAGTCGAATTTCGCGTCACGTTGTAGTCGGCGAGGGCGTAACCGTCCTCCATCAACTGCCCAGCGAAGTAGAGATACTGGCTCTCGGGGGCGAACCCTGCTAAGTCCTGCAGTTTCGCCTTCACGTTCTCAATGGTGTCGCTTGGCTCAACGTCGAGCGTGAGCGTCGAGTAAGTCGGCTGCAGCACGAAAACTGGCATTCCGCTCGACACCCGCGTCATGACCACCGACGCAGCCAGCAGGAGCAAGGTGGACGAAGCAGCGCGGCCTATGCGGCTACGGTTGCACCTGCGAGTGCTGCCAGTCGGTCGGCCCGTTGTCAGTCTGAATGCCACGCCAGCCTGTTCTCTCTTTGAGCAGGGCGAAACATCCGGAAACCATGCATATTCCGCTGAGCATACGCTGACGCCGTGCTCGTTGCCACGGCTCCATCGCCCTAATCCCGCCCGCCCCTCTGGCTGCCGGGCGTGTTTGCCCTTCTTCCGGCTCACTGCGTTGGCGGCCGGTGTCCCTGTGTGTTTCCCGTTGCCCAGTTCCCACTTTTCAGGAGATCGAGAACCCATGAGCGACTCTGACCTGATCGATGCAGTGGCCCATGTCACCGCCGAAGACTCCCACGAGATTCGGCGCCGTGGCTTCGTGCTGACCGGCCCCGAAGACAGTGGCCCGGAACCGGAGTGCCTGCTGGACGTGCTGCTGGTCGATCTCCCGGAAGCGGGCACGGGCGACTGGGACACGGTACTCGGTGACGGCGGCGGTGAATTCCGCGCCACCGTTATCCCGGCCCAAAACCCACCACCAACCCATTACCCAAAAGGAACTTCATGTCCATGTTGAAACTCCACGCAGGCGTCTCGAAGAAGGTCGGCTTGCCCGGTGTATCCAGCGCCTCGGCCTCATGCACCATCGAGGCCGAACTCGATTCCAGCCTCCTCCAAGACCACGAGGGCTTTCAGATCGTCGTGCAGCGGGCCTACCAGCCCTGCGAGCAGGCCGTGCAGGACCAGATCGCCCGACTGACCAGCGACGGCCAGCACGAAACCAGCCAGCCACAGCCCCAACCGCAGGAAGTGGTCGAGGTCCGCACCAGCCCGACCATCCACGGGGCGAGCGTGAACGGGCTCTCGGCCGCCCAGTTCACGAATCAGCCAAGTCCGCGTCCCGCCACGGCTTCGCAGGCGAAAGCCATCCGGGCCATCGCTGCTCGTCGGAAGATCGACCTCGTGACCTTGCTTCGCGATCGCTTCGGCCTCACCACCGCGGATCGGCTCAGCATTGTCAGAGTCGGGTCTTGGCGGATCAGAGGCAGTCCTGATGCTCGGATCAGCAGCTTGGGGGCGGCTTCGGTCAGGTATTCTTCACCGCAACCATGAAAAACAAGCCCCACGAAGCGGAACCGCAGGCCGTCGCGCAGATCACGGCATGACGAGGCCCGAAGCATCTCCGATTCGAGCGGCGAAGCCCGTATCATCGCAGGCGAGCGGTAGTCGGCCTACACGCTGCATCCCTTTGCCCTGTTGCCATTCCACGCTCTTTGGAAAGCCCGTCTATGCCCCTGCCGCCCGACTACTCGATCCGACTCATGCAGCCGACGGACTACGCCGCGATCGGCGAGATCTGCCGGGTGGTCTATCCGCACGACACGCCCTATACGGCAAAAGAACTTGCCGAACACAACGCTATTTATCCGCAAGGGCAGTTCGTTGCCGAGCACACCCCGACAGGCCAGGCCGTGGGGGTGCATTTCACGCTTCGACTTCGCATGGCTGATCATCACGTTGACGACCCATGGGACGTGCTCACATCGCACGGCTCCTTCGCAGATCACGACCCCACGGGGCCTACGCTCTATGGCGCTGATGTGTTCGTAAGCCCCGAACACCAGCATCATGGGCTCGCCCATGCCCTGACCGACGCAACCCGCGGGCTCGTCGTCGAGGAGAATCTCTGGCGAATGGTCGGCGGGAGCCGCCTGCCGGGATATGGTGCCGTCGCCAGCATCCTGCCTGCGGCCGATTATGTTCGCGAGGTGGTCAGCGGCTCTCGAGTCGATCCCGTCCTTTCCGCCCACCTCAAAGACGGCTGGCAGGTAGTAAAGCCCATCTACGGCTATCTGCAGCACGACGTCGAGAGCGCCAACTGGGCCGCGGTGATTCAGTGGTGCAACCCTGAACGCCCGCCACCGCCAGAGTTCATGCTGCGCTGAACGCGAATCAGGCCCACGGACCCCCGGACCGCCAACCGTAGCCGTTGACTTGCGTCACGCGGGGCAAGTCACATGCCGTGCTTGTTGAACCAGTCTTGGAGCTTCTTCCAGCCGTCTTCCGCCTGCTCTTGTCTGTAGCTGGGCCTGTCCGGAATTTCGCCGTTGGGGGACCGGGATCTGAATTTCGCAAGCGAGCAGCCCCGTGGTGTCATATGTGATGGTCTCGGCAGACACGGGCAGGACGGCAATCGCGAAGCCTGAAGCCAGGAGCGTCACGGTTTCGCGGCGAGTGATTTCGGGGGCGGCCATGGCGGGGCTCCTGGAGTGTGTGTGGCCGCCAGGATACTGCGGGATGCCTCCGGCGGCAGCCCAGGATCGCGCTACCGCGGCTGTGAATCCGGCGGCTCTTCGACCGGCCAGCCTCGGAGCTTCGCGTGCATGACGGCCACCTTGCCCATGTAATGATCCATGCGAAAGGGCCCGGCCGCTTGCGTCATGTGCTCACGGGCTCTCTCGGCGTCGCCCGCGGCTTCGTGAAAGAGCCCGAGATAGAGGTGGGCGTAGCACAGCTGGTTACGCCTGGCACCTGCTTCGCCATTTTCCGCAGCCTCGAGCACGGCTGCTTCAGTACCTCGGCCCGCGTACAGGTCCAGAATCTCCTGCATGGGCACCCGGGAGTCTTCGCCGACCGGAAGAAGCTTGCCACGGGCAGCCTGAGCGCCCTCGAGTTTGGCGACGCAGAGAAGGTGCCACGCTGGATTCTCGACATCGCTGGGATTCACGGTCTTGTGCAGCTCGAACTGTTTTTGGCCGTCTTGGTAGCGCTCGGCGTAGTACAGCGCCAGCCCACGCTGCCACAGGTCCGGCTCCGCCGCAGGCACGGCCACGACAAGCTGATCGAACTTCCGGGCAGACTCGACCGGCTTGGCCTCGAAGAACAGCCTGACGGCCTCGCTGAACAGCTCTTGAGGCCGGGGTTCAGCTGCAGGGAGAGAGCGAGCAGCCGAGAGAGCGAACCCGACGACCACGATGACGGCATGCCGGAGCAAATACATGGCGCAGTGACCTGGGAGACGCGGGGAAGCATGCGGAACCGGCAGACTGGCATACTCTACCTGCCTCTCACGCCCCCCTTTTCATACCCGAGGCCCGCCTCCATGGCAGAGACGTTTTTTCAGGCGACCAACACGCTGGCGCTCTTGGCCTGGATCGCGCTGGTGCTGTTCCCAGGGAGGAAGCTCGTCTCGGGCTGGCTCTGCGCCGTCGTCGTGCCGGGCCTGCTGGCTCTGGCGTACGCAGGCGTCATCGGCTGGAAGCTCGCCACCAACGGCCCGCCGCCAGGTGACGTCATGACGCTCACTGGGCTGCGAGAGGTGTTCAGCGACGACTGGGTCTTTGCCGCAGCCTGGACGCACTACCTGGTGTTCGACATGGTCGTCGGCGCCTGGATCGCGAGAGACAGCGTGAAACTCGGGCTGCCCTGGCTGTTCAGAACCGCGGCGCTCGTGCTCACGTTCTTGGCCGGGCCCGTGGGGTTTCTCGTGCACATCGTCGGCCGGGGAGTTTTGCGGCGGGCTGGGAGCGTCGAGTAAAGGATAGCCCGGTCAATGGCACCTCCGCACCGGCCTTGCGGCCGATGAGCGACTCGTGAGCCTCAGGAGGAGCGGCCCGGGCGTCCGGAGCGGTTTTCTCAAAACGCCCCGCACCCCCTTCGGTGGCGTTTTTCTCGCGTGTGCGCAGACCGCGTCCCAGTTCGCAGTTTCCCGACATGCGTGGGTCGCGTCCGGCACCGCTCAGAGGCTGTGAATATCGATCGCGG
>Ga0315902_10013566_pt1 | contig 10530 bp, 8 predicted proteins | sample LakEriMetagenome_9_FD_203523 | JGI IMG/M metagenome (GOLD analysis project Ga0315902, IMG submission 203523) | Freshwater fungal communities from buoy surface, Lake Erie, Ohio, United States - Buoy 12 MA117 | ecosystem: Environmental > Aquatic > Freshwater > Lake > Lake biofilm | place: USA...
CTGCCGGCGGCGGTCCCCGCGGCGGCGCCGGCCGTGACGTCCCGACGGGCCCGGCTGCCGCTGCCGTTCACGCAGTTGGCCGACGTCGCCGGCATCGAGCAGATCGCCGTCCTCGTCCGCGACACCCACGCGGCGCTCGCCGGCCACCCGGCCAACCAGCCCTGCATCGGCTACGTCGATGTCCGCGGCTACCTCGCCGAGGAACTGCGGGCGGCGTGGGAGTTTCTCGCGGTCGAGGACCGCCGGCACGTGTGGCAGGAACTGCCCGCCTGGAACCTCGCGGCCCTCGTCCGCGGCCGCCGGACCGGCGAACTGACCGCAATCCGGCGCCGGTTCTTCGCCACCATCGGCCGCGGCCTCGGCGCCGGCATCGAGACCGTCGCGGAACCGCCGCTCGTGCTGCCCGCCGGGGAGGGGCCGCCGCTCGCAGCCGATCCGCTGGCTCCCTGCGGCGAGGCCGACCATCCGCTGCCGACGATCTGCCGGACGACCACGGCGGTGCTCGCCTGGGCGATTCTCGTCGAAAGCGCGCTGCTCGACGAACGGCTGGCGGAGGACATGCGCGAGGCCGCCGGGGTCCGCGGGCAGGGGCGGCCCGCCGGCCTCTGCACCGGGCCGTTCTTCGGCCCCGATCCGACGCCGCAGGCCCGGGCCGCGTTCAACGACTACGTCCGCTGCCGCTGGCCGATCCGGGTGTTCGCCCTCGATCCGCTTACCGACGAGCAGAACGTGGACGACTCCTACGCCCGGCGCCGCGAGCTGCAGATCGCGCTGGCGACGGCGGCGGCGACCGGCCGGCTCAACGCCCAGGCGCTCGCCCGTTACACGCGCCGGCTGGAGACCGACATGGCCACCGTGGCCTTGAACCGCACGGCCGTGGGCTTCGCGCACGGCTCCGACACGTTCGGCTGGCGGTTCTATCCCCGCGTCCAGACGCCTCCCACCCGCGGCACGCTGGCGACGCTCGGCGAGACGATCCGGGGCGGGCCGACCAGCGCCGGCGATCTCGCCCAGCGCTCGCTCGAGCCGGGAATCCGCGAATGCACCGCGATCATCGTCATGCCCTCGTTCGTGCCCTGGATCACGTTCGACGTCCGCGGCACCTGGTTCTCCCTGGCGCATCCGCGGGCCGCGGCGCCCGGCGTTCAGGAGACGCTGACGCTCTCCCGGGCGGTGAAGGGCATGCACGACGCCGCCGCCGCCTGCGGCCGCTGCGCCCACCGCTACCGCGACGGCGAGGTGCCCCGGCTGTTGAAGCTCGTCGAGCAGCTCGACCGGGCCCTGCCGCTGCAGACGATGCAGGCGCAGGTTCCCCACGAGAACACCGCCGGCGGCTTCGAGCTGTTCACCGCCGGCATCACCGACCTCGCGCCCGAGCTGCTCGGCTGGTATGGCGGGCCGGGCATCGATCCGGCCGCCCCGACGACGCTGTTCCTCGTCGGCAAAGGGTTCAGCGTCCACGACACGGCCGTCGTGGCCGGCGGGCAGCCGGTGCGGTTCAAGCCGCTGTCCCGCGAGGTGCTGCAGGTCGAGGTGCCGGCCGGCGTGGCCACGCTCGGCGCCGGCCCCGACGGCGAATGCGTCGCCACGAACGCTCGCGGCGGGCCGCTTCTGCTCGCCGGCGCGAGCGAGCCGCTACCGGCCCCGGTCCGCGAGCCGGCCCAGGTGCACGTCCCAGCCGACAGCGGCGGCGGCGAACCGGCGCCGGCCTGCGCCGGCTGCGGCCCGCTCGCCGGCGTACCCTGCGTTCACGACTGCCGGCAACGCGAGTGGGTGGACGTCCACCTCGCCACGCCCTTCGGCGTCAGCAGCCACCTGCTCGTCCCGGTGGCCCGCCGGGCCGCGGCCCGTCCCGGCGGCCTCGCCTTCGATCCTCCCTGCACGCTCGAACTGACGTTCACGGTCACGAAGACGACGGCCGCGCGGACCGAGTCCGCCCGGATCGACGAGTTCTTCGCCGCCGACTGCACGGCCCTGACGATCGCCGCGCCGGAGGCGTTCGTGCCGCCGGCGAAGGGATCGCTGCGGCTGCTGGTGCGCGACCGGCGCACGTCCGCGGTCGCGGCGACCTTCTCCGTGGACGACCCGTTCTTCGACGCCCGACATTCGCGGTATTCGATCGCGGGGGGCGACCTGCGCAACTTCGTCGGCGACACGTCGCGACCGGCCACCGACAAGACGCTGCGCGGCGCCCTCAAGCCGTATCTCGACACGCTGCTGCAGCAGGGTGGCCTCGGCGCCGACGGCGACGCCGTCTCGCTGACGATCAGCGCCGAACTCGTCGCCGGCCAGCAGGTGCTGCCGGTCGCAGGCACGATCGCGGTCACCGCCACCCGGCGTGGCCGGACGGCGGTCGAGCCGCAGCCCGATCCGACGGCGACCGCTCCATGATTATCCAACGGCGTGATATCCTGATGCCATGAAAACATCGACTTCCCCATGCGTTCACCTCGTCGCGGTGTTGTTCCTTCTGGCCGGGCACGTCGCCCTCCTCCCGGCAGGCGCGGCCCGGGCCAACGACCCGCGGCGACTGCCGGCCCTCACTCCCCAACAGGCGACCGAACTCGTCGCGCAGGCCAAGCCGCTCCAGCTGATGGTCACGGAACTCTCGCCGGAGGTGGCAGAGATCCTCGCCGGCTTGCCGCACGAGCTGCGGTTCAACGCCCTGACCTCGCTCACGCCCGAGGCCGCCGCCGCCCTCGCGAGACGCAACGGGCCGCTCCTGCTGCCCAAGGTCGCCGCGCTGACGCCGGCCACGGCTGCGGCGTTGGCGATGCACCGCCACGAGATCAACCTTGCGGGCGTCACGGCAATCGGGCCGGACGAGGCCGCGGCCCTCGCCCCGCACGCCGGCCTGCTCGTCCTCGGGGTGACGGAACTTTCCGACGACACGGCAGCGGCCCTGGCGAAGCACGTCGGCGACATCGTGCTCAACGGCCTCCCGGCCCTGACGTCGCTGCCTCTTGCGGAGCGGATTGGCAAGCAGACGGTCGTTCGGCTCGGCGGCGTGAAGCGGATCACACCCGAGATCGCCCGGGCGCTCAACCCGCCGGTCGATCTCCAGGACAAGGCGCTCGGTTATCGCTGGATCGACATCGGCCTGACGGAACTTTCCCCCGAAGCCGCGGCGGCGATCGTCGCCAGCCGCCACGGCTTCTCGATGCACAGTCTGGAATCGATCACTCCCGAGGCGGCCGCCGGCCTGGCGAGCCCGTTCACCAACATGCGGATGTGGGGCCTGAAGACGATCTCCCCGGCCACTGCGACGGCGCTGGCGAAGACGCGCGGGATCCTCGACATCCGGATGTTCGGCCCCGAACTCCCCGACGACACGGCGCGGGCCTTCGCCAGCCAGGCGGACAAGGGAGGGTGGCCGGCGATCGACTTCGGCGGCCTCAAGAAACTCACCGTGCCGGAGTTCGCCGTTATCGTCGTGGGCCGCGCCAATCTCCACGGCGGGCTCGGCGGCGTCGCCGAACTCAGCGACGACGTCGCTCGGGCGCTCGCCGACTGCAAAGATCCGCTCAAGCCGCTTCCCTCCCTGACGTCGCTGACCTCGGCCCCGCTGGCCGCCAAATACGCCGCCCAACCCGGCGACGTGACCTTCCGGAAACTCGCCTCGATCCCCGACGACGTCGCCGCGGCCCTGGCCACCCACAAGGGCAAGGTCGATCTTGCCGGTCTCAAGTCGCTCTCCGTCCCGGCGGCCCGGGCGTTCGCCGCGCACGAGGGGAATCTCGTCCTCGACGGGCTCGAGGAGATCGGCGACGAGGCCGCGGCCGCGCTGTCCAAGGCGATCGGCCCGGTGTCCCTGAAGGGGCTGAAGCAGGTCTCGCCCGCGGCCCGTGCCGCCCTCGGGGCCAACGCTGGGATCGGCCTGCCGCCGGCCCCGGCCGCTCCCTGACGCCTGGCCCGCGTCAGGCGACCCGCAGCGGCCGCATGCCGGACGCCGTCACGGGGCGGGCCTGGATCGCCTCGATGGCCCGGCGGATATTCCCGTAGTTGACCTCGTTGACTGCGCCGATCCTCAGCAGGTGCGTTCCCGCCTCCTCGGCCGCCTGCCAGCCGAACGGGTTGTCCTCGAGCACCAGGCATTCCTCGGGGGCGACGTCGGCCAGGGCGAGGGCCTTGAGATAGATCTCGGGGGACGGCTTGGGGTGCTGCACGTCCTCGTTGCTGAGCATGAAGTCGAGGTACGGCGTGAGGCCGGCGAGCGACATCATCATCTCGATCGTGCTGCGGATCGAGTTGGAGGCGATGCCCAGCCGGTAGCCCTCGGCCCGCAGCGTCTTCAGGGCATACAGGTGGAGCGGATTCGGCTGCAGGTGCCGGCGGGCGAGGGCCGCCGTGTAGTGCTGCTTCATGCGGTTGATGAACCCGTGGAGCGCGACGGGCAGCGCCGTCTCCTGCGACAGCGCGAGCAGTTTGGTCCGCGTCGGCAGGCCGTCGAACCGCTGCTCGTGATCCTGCCGACTGATGCCGAAGCCGAACAGCGCCAGGGCCTCGTTGAGCGCCTCGTAGTGCCACTCCTTGGCCTCGATGAGGACGCCGTCCATGTCGAAGATCACCGCCTTGATACTCATGCGTTCACCCCCACGAAGCGTTCGGGCAGATCGGTGCACAGCATCAGCCGCGGCTGCCGGCCGGCGCCACCCGGGCCGGCCGCCAGGCAGTCGCGCACCAGGCTCCACATCGGCTCATGCGGCCGGCCGTGCAGTTCCGGCGAGACGACACACACGTCCCGGCCCCGGTCGAGCCAGTGGCGGACGGTGGCCGCGTCGAACCAGGTGCCGGCGAAGGCGTCGAGCCAGATCCCGGCGGCCTGATCCACGAGCGGCGTTGCCGGCTCCAGCTCGCTGAGCCGGGCGAAGAACGGCATTCCCAGGGCCGCGTAGCCGCGGGTGTCGGGCACCGACATGTCGAAACAGAAGTAGTCGGTAATGCCGCGGGACTCGACCGCCGCGAGGATCGCCGCCGCAAGCCCGTCGGCCTTGACGTTGATCGCCAGCGTGCCGCGGCTCCCCATGGCCACATACCGGTCGAGAAAGTCGTCGAACCGTTGCTCGCGGCCGGTCGGCATGTCGTGGCTGATGACGAGTTCACCGCGGCAGTCGCGCACGTCGGTCTCGACGCCGAACCCCGCCGCGAACGCGGCCTCGAGCGCCGCGGGCGAGTTGCGTTCCGCGCGTTCCCGCCACAGCCCGCGATGGGCGAGCACGTGGACCTCATCTGACTGTTGGACTTCGTCTGCCGGCCGGACCGCGAACACGGAAACTCCTCCTTCAGCACCCTCGTCGCAGGCGGGGAAATAGGGGTTTCCGGTCGTCGTGTCCACGGGAAAACACCGCCGGCCCGGCCGGGGCCGCGTGAAGCGGGGCGAAGGCCGCCGTTCGGGGCGGAAAAGTGATCTGGAGCGTCTGCCGACGGTGCGGCTACACTCCCCCCCATGGAAATGCACCGGCTCGAGGACATGCAGGGCGGCTGGTTCATCGGGGACTTTTCCCCGACCGTGATCCGCACGGGAGACGTCGAGGTCGCCGTCAAGGCCTACCCGGCCGGCGCCCGCGAGTCGAGCCATCACCACAAGGTCGCCGAGGAGGTGACGGTGGTCGTGACCGGGCGGGCACGGATGGGTGACCGGGTCGTCGAGCCGGGGACCATCGTCCATCTCCAGCCCGGCGAATCGACCGACTTCGAAGCCCTCGAAGCGACGCTCACGGTGGTCGTCAAGCGGCCGAGCGTGAAGGGCGACAAGTACCCCGACGATCCATCCCCATGAATATCCCCGCCTCGCGGCCCGGCCATGGATGACCCGGCCCGCGTCGGAACCTTGATCGGAAACACCACAGGACGAGAACGGGAAAGGACTCCCCATGCTTCAGATCGTCGTGCCGATGGCGGGCCGCGGCAGCCGGTTCGCGACCGCGGGCTACACGCTCCCCAAGCCGCTGATCCCCGTCAACGGCGTGCCGATGATCCAGCTGGTCATCGCCAACCTCCGGCCGCGGCAGCGGCACAGGTTCGTGTTCCTCTGCCAGCAGGAGCACCTCGACGAATTCCCGATGGAGAAGACGCTCCGCGAGCTCACCCCCGGGTGCTGCATCGTGCCCGTCTCGGGGGTCACCCAGGGGGCGGCCTGCACGGTGCTCCTCGCCCGCGAGCACATCGACAACGGCGACGCGATGATGATCGCCAACAGCGACCAATGGGTCGATCACCCCGTGGACGACTATCTGGCGGTGCTCGACGCCGGCCGGCTGGACGGCCTGATCATGACGATGACGGCCGACGATCCGAAGTGGTCGTTCGTCCGGCTGGACGCCGCCGGCACGGTCACGGAGGTGGTGGAGAAGCAGGTCATCTCCAACGAGGCCACCGTCGGCATCTACAACTTCCGCCGGGGGAGCGATTTCGTCGCGGCCGCCGAGCGGATGATCGAGCTCGACCTCCGGGTCAACAACGAGTTTTACGTCGCCCCCGTCTACAACCAGCTGATCGCCGACGGCCGGCGGATCTCCTACGTCAATGTCGGAGCCGAGGGGAACGGCATGTACGGCATGGGAATCCCGGCCGACCTCGAGGCGTTCGTCCGCCACCCGGCCTGCGGCTCCGCGTTGGCGGCGGTGGACCGGTTTCGGGTCGTGCCCCGGGCCGCCTGAGCACCGTCCCCGGAGGCGACGCATGACCGCAGCCGCGCCCGCGATCGCCGGCGAACTCGCCGTTCTTGCCCGGACGCCGGGCCGCCAGGTCTGGATCGGCGACCATCCCCCCTACGACTTCGTCGGGCTGTCGCCGCGCGGCTCCACCAATTTCCGGGTCTCGGCGGCCCACCATGGCCGCTACGACGTCGTCTGGTGCTACGAGGACGGGCTGGCCGGCCTTCGCCCGGGGCAGCACGAGCTGCTCGTGGACGAACTCGTGCGGCTGATCGGCGACCGGGGCCGGCTGGTAGTGCGGATCGACCGCGGTCTGGCCGACTTCACGATCGTCGGCCTCAAGCACCTGCTCGGCCGCCGCCACGGCACCCGCGTGACGGTGGAGAACGAGACGGCCGACGAGGCCTTCACGGTCGTGTTCGACATCGAGCGCAGCGGCATGGAGGCGCAGCGCAGCGACGCCTGGACCTGCGCGGTGCAGACGCGGGGCACGCGGGTCGAGCAGGTGGTCGAATTCTGCCGCTCGGTCCGCGAGCAGGATCCGGAGCGGCGGCACGAGATCCTCGTCTGGGGCCCGGCCGACCCGGCCTACGAGCCCTACGGCGTGACCTGCCACGATCCCGGCTACCGCGACCACCTCGCCGAGATCTCGCGCAAGAAGAACGACATCGCGATGCGGGCCGGGAACGCCAACCTGCTCATCGTGCACGACCGCTACCGGCTCGACCCCGGGTTCTTCACCGGCTTTGCCCGGTTCGGCCACGACTTCGACTTCGTCACGGTGCCGCAGCGGTACCCGTGCGGCGCCCACTTTCCCGCCTACGTGGCGGCCGAGGGGAGCGTCCTCGGCCGCGGCCGGTCGTTCGACTGCCGCGACTACGACTCCCTCCGGCCGGGGCAGTTCATCAACGGCGGCCTGCTGATCGCCAAGACGGAGACCCTGCGGGCCATCCGCCTCAACGACCTGCTGTTCTGGAACCAGTGGGAGGACGTCGAACTAACGCGGGAGTTCCGCGGCCGCGGGCTGCCCCCGCGGGTCAACTGCTTTTCGTCCGCCACAACGCTCGGCATCGGGCCGGACTACACCCGGCACTTTCTCCCCGAGAACACGACGCTGCGGGAGATGCGTGCCGGCGCCACCGGCGTCACCCGCACCCTGCTGGCAGGCGGTCGAAAACTGGAGCAGCGGTTGCGGCCGTTCTTCAAGCGTCTGGCGGGCGGCCGCCGCCGGTAAGCCCACGCCGACATCGGGTCGGCTGCGCCGGCGCGAACGCCCCCCTCCCGGTCACGGATTGACGACGTTCCGCGGCGTGCCGGCGAGGAACGCCCTTAGGTTCTCGGCACTGGCATCGATCAGCCGCTGGCGGGCGCTCCGCGTGGCCCAGGCCACGTGGGGCGTGATCACGCAGTTCCGGGCCGTGAGCAGGGGATTCGTCGGCGGAGGCGGTTCGGAGGAGAGCACGTCCAGCCCCGCCCCCGCCAGCCGGCCGGCTTCCAGGGCCGCCGCCAGCGCCGCCTCGTCCATGAGCGGGCCCCGGGAGGTGTTGATGAGGAAGGCCGTCGGCTTCATCCTGGCGAGGGTGACCGCGTTGATCAGCCCGGCCGTGGCCGGCGTGAGCGGGCAGTGGAGGCTGACCACGTCGCTCTCCCGCAGGAGGGTGTCGAGGTCGGCCAGTTCCGGCCCGGTGCCGGGCGTGAGCCGGTGGGCGATGATCCGCATGCCGAAGGCCCGGCCGATGGCCGCCACCGCCCGGCCGATCCGGCCGTAGCCGACGATCCCGAGCGTCAGCCCGGCGAGCTCCACCAGGTCGCCGTCCCAGTAGCAGAAGTCCGGGCAGGCGGACCAGCGGCCGGCCCGCACGGTCGCCGCATGGTGGCCGACCCGGTTGGTCAGTTCGAGGAGCAGGGCGAACGTGGCCTGGGCCACGTTCTGCGTGCCGTATTCGGGCACGTTGCAGACGGGGATGCCCCGCGATCTGGCCGCCGCACCGTCCACCACGTTGTGGCCGGTGGCGAGGACCCCGATGTACCGCAGCCTGGGGAGCGCCGCGATCGCCGCGGCGTTGATCGGCACCTTGTTCGTGAGCAGGCAGTCGGCCGTCGCCCCCCGGGAAACAATCTCCCCGGGCGGGGTGCGGTCGTGGACGGTGAGGGTGCCCAGTCGTTCCAGGGCCGCCCACGAGACGTCCCCGGGGTTCGTCGTCCAACCATCCAGGATGGTGATCTGCATCTTCTGGCCTCCCGCACTCATTTCCCCGAAAGATCGGCAATTTCTCGGGCAAAACAAAAAACACGGGGCTCTGGCACGCCACGTGCATCGCTTTCTCGACTGGTGGTGGCCTCGGGGCCATCACCCCCTGACGCAAGGTCGCCGGCCCGCTGAGCGCGCGGACGGCCTGGCCTCGGGGCGATTGACGGAAAAACCCTGTTTTCAGCAGTTTTCGGCCCACAAACCCTCGTTTCACGAAAGGAACGCTCCATGGTCGCCGTGGCAGTAGACATCACCTCCGAGCCGGTCGTCCGTCCGCAGATTCAGCGCCCCCGACAGGGCTGATCCAGCACGAAACTGCTGGATTTTCCCTGTTTTCGTCTGATCGAAACCGTTTTTGGTGGCTCCAGAGTGCGCGCAGGCCATTCCGTGGCCGGCATCCGCCGCCGTCTCACCATTTTGGTGAGGGGCTCACGAGTCTGGTGATCACCAAACGGGTGAGGGTCAGAGAGACGTTGGCCAGGCCCTGAACTCGGCCCCGGAAAGGCGAGTCGGAGCCACAGCAAAAAAGTCCGTAGAAAGCCGCAAAAGCATGATTTCAGCAGTGGGAGAACAAGTCATGGGAGAGAAAAAGGACGTGCGGATGACGTTTGGCACGCGGTTCGCATTTCTCTCCGGCGTCCTTCGGGACGGGTTCTCCAGCGTGGGGAACCAGTCGTCACCGTCGATCAGGGCCAGTCGGCCCACTGCGTTCTTTTCGTCTGTTCAGTCGTTTCCAGAAAGCAAAAGGAGTCGCTCCATGTCGTCCTACGTCCGTGGTTCTTTCGCCCGCCGGGTGGCCTGCGCCACCCTCGGCCTCGCTGCCCTGCTCGTCGCCGCTCCCTCCCGTGCGGAGGTGGTGTTCGGTAATTTGAACGCCGACAACACCCGGAATCTCGGCACGACCAATACCGACCTCGGCGGTCAAATTGTCGATGACGTGAACTGGCTTGCCCAGGGGTTCAACACCGGGGCGGCCACGCTCCTCGACCTGCAGTCGATCACCGTTGGCCTGTTCGGCACCAACGTCAGTACGATTCCGCTCACCGTCTCAATCTATGCGGACTCGGCGGGCAATCCTGCCGCCACCCCGCTCTTCACGTCGGCTGTCACCCAGGTTGGCACCACCGACAAGTACACGTTCTCGTTCACCGGAGCGTCGCTGTCCGCCAACACGACCTACTGGGTCGTGCCGAACGGTGGCAGCTGGTACTACAACGCCGGAACGCCCGCGGCCCCGATTGCGCACAATGCGTCTGGATACACCTATGTTGGCGGGCGGGAGAGTCTGTCCACCGGCGCGACTCCGGCTTCATCGGTCTGGGACGTGGGGGGCAACAACCGCTACAGCGTCTCGATCACCGCGGTTCCCGAGCCCTCCACGCTGACCCTCGCGGGGATCGGCTTGGCGATGGTCGTGGGGCTCGAGGTTCGCCGCCGCCGGCGGCAGGTCGAACTAGTCTAGGTCTGAGCCACACTCCGCCCCGGTGCGGGCCGGTTCATCCCGCCGTGTTCGATGACGACGACACGACGGCACGATGACGACGGCCAAGACGACGACATGACGAAAGCCGCGGCGTCCCATGTGGACGCCGCGGTTTTTTTGTAGACTTTGGCGATCGGAGC
>Ga0315902_10013568_pt1 | contig 10529 bp, 14 predicted proteins | sample LakEriMetagenome_9_FD_203523 | JGI IMG/M metagenome (GOLD analysis project Ga0315902, IMG submission 203523) | Freshwater fungal communities from buoy surface, Lake Erie, Ohio, United States - Buoy 12 MA117 | ecosystem: Environmental > Aquatic > Freshwater > Lake > Lake biofilm | place: USA...
ATTCCTTCGCACACTCGGTCGCAGTGTAGCACCCTACGGGGTTTTTGTTTTAAGTTCGGGGGAACTAAAAAAAAATGAGCCACGCAAAACCAACAGAACTCAAAAGAGCTTTGGGTAATCCAGGCAGGAGAAAATTGCCTGATGAGGGCAAGGTGATTGTGCTTCAACAATTAGCCGGTCAACCGCCTGCGCATTTGAGCAAGGTTCAAAAAGCAAAATGGGCCGAGCTGCGCAGACTTGCTCCTTGGATAGCCGTCACCGATGAACCATTGCTGACCTCGCTTGTTGAGAAGATGACTCGTCAAAAAGAACTTTCTAAAAAAATGAAAAAGAGCGAGTTTGTCCTTTTCACCGACAAGGGCTATGCCTACGCCAATCCTTTGTTCGGAATGCTCTCAACAATAGAAACTGAAATCTTCAAACTTCTTTGCCAACTTGGTTTGACTCCTGTAGATCGTAGCAAGATGGGAGTTGCTGAAGTCAAAGCGAGAACCAAGCTCGAAGAGATAATCCAAAACAAGAATGAATCAAAGTAGTTGGCCCCCGCGCTGGCTAACGCCAGTGCCACAAGTCGAACAGAATGCGGGCGATGGCGATGTTTATGCCAAGTTCGCAGAGGCCGTCTGTCGAGTGACAAAGGATTCCGTTGCTTCTCCTGCCGGAAAACTTCTTATTCTTCGGGATTGGCAGAAAGAACTTCTCCGCCACTCTCTTGCTCGCGGTGAAAATGGGCGCTTTCGTCATAGAACCGCGCTCGTTGGAATGGCTCGCAAGAATGGCAAGTCGGCCTTAGCAGCTTCAATGGGTCTTGCAGGTTTAACTCTTGGTGGCAATGGCTCTGAAATTTATTCTTGCGCAGCAGACAGGGATCAAGCACGAATTGTCTTTGGCACTGCTAAGCGAATGATTGAACTTGATGAAGAACTTTCATCAATGTTTGTTCTCTACCGCGATGCAATTGAGTTCAAAGAGAAGGCAAGTGTTTATCGTGTCCTATCTGCCGAGGCTTACACAAAAGAAGGACTCAACCCTTCACCGCTTGTTATCTTTGACGAAGTCCACGCGCAACCATCGTGGGATTTATGGAACACGCTATCCCTTGCCGGTGGCGCTCGCGCGGATTCTTTACTTTTCGGCATTACAACTGCGGGCATCAAGAGCGACTCGGCAGGTCAAGATTCACTCTGCTACTCGCTCTACCAATACGGACAACAATTAGTCAAGGGCGAAAAGACTGACCCTTCGTTCTTCTTTGCTTGGTGGGAACCAACTGCTGTTGATGCCGACCATAGAAGCCCGCAAGTTTGGGCAGAAGCTAATCCTGGACTTGGCGACATTGTTGACATCGGTGATTTTGAGTCGGCAGTATTGCGAACACCTGAAGCAGAATTTAGAACCAAGCGATGCAACACCTTTGTTAGCACAACAACTGCTTGGCTTCCACAAGGATCGTGGGAAGCCTTAACTTATGAAGGCAGACCGCACATCCCTGGCGAAGATGTAGTTCTTGCCTTTGATGGTTCTTTCTCTAATGACTCAACAGCTCTTATCGCTTGGTATCTAGGCGGAGAGAAGCCACATTGCTCAGTCATTGGATTATGGGAGAAACCAGATAATGCAGAACAAGGTTGGTTTGTGCCGGTGGCCGAAGTCGAAGCAGCCATCATTTCAACTGCACGAAATAATCGAATCACTGTGCGAGAGATTGTTTTCGACCCCGCAAGATGGAACCGAACATTTATGGTTCTTGATGAAGAGGGCTTGCCCGTTGTGGCTTATCCCAACTCAGCAGAGCGAATGGTTCCTGCAACACAAAAGTTCTACGAGGCAGTCGTCAATGAGTCATTCACTCACGATGGCAATGAAGGCTTGGCAAGGCACATCGCAAACTGTGTCACCAAACAATCAAGTCGCGGTGTGATGGTGGCAAAGGCCTCGGCTCGGCGCAAAGTCGATGCCGCAGTTGCTTCAATCTTTGGCTATGACAGAGCCACGCAACCGCCACCGCCGAAGCCCCCTGTCGCCAAATTCTTTTCAATTCAAGTCTGAGAGGCGTTATGAAAAAACTTGATGTGTCAATGCTAGTTGGGATTGGCGGTTTGATTATCGCAACAACAGGTCTTGCAATGTTCTCAGTTCCTCTTGCTCTTGTCTGCTTGGGGTCATTTCTAGTTTGGATCACGGAGAAGGCTAACTGATGGGAATTTCAAAGCGCATTCGCGTTCAAGGCGAGAAACGACAGAATGTAAATTCGCAATATGTCGAGCCAATCATTCCTGGTCGCCCTGCTTTTATGGCTCCGTCAGGAGTCGATGTCACACCTGATTCTGCAATCAGAATGTCAGCCGTTTATGCTTGTGTGCGTTTGCTTGGCGACACAATCTCATCACTTCCTCTTGGCGCTTATGTGCGCAGAGGTCGCAATCGGATTTCTTATGCTGCCGCCTATGGCGAAACTCCTGCTTGGGTGAATAGACCAAACCCTGAAGCCTCACGCATTGAGTTCTTTGAGCAAGTCTTATCTTCCCTTAACTTGCACGGCAACGCCTACATCTTGACAGTGCGAGATGAGAATGATGAAGTCTTTGAACTTTATTGCTTAAATCCAAACGAAGTTCGCATTCGCAGACTTGGCCCAAATGAGCCTTTGGTTTATGAGATAACAGTTCGTGAAGAAGGCGAAGTCAGAACTGAGATTCTTACGGGCAGAGAAATTCTGCACATTCCAATGTTCAGACTTCCAGGATCGTATTATGGTCTAGGCCCTGTCGCAGCTTGTCGCCTTGCAATAGGTGGCGCAATGGCAGCAGAAACTTATGCTGCTGCTTATTTTGGAAATGCTGCCAACCCTGGAGGTGTCATTGAAGTTGCCGGCGAACTTACGCAAGAGCAAGCACAAGACATCAGCCGTGATTGGAACATAACTCACACAGGCCCTTATCGCGCAGGCAAGATTGGCATTCTTTCAGGCGGAGCAATTTTCAAACCTTTGACATTAAACGCACAAGATGCGCAGCTCCTAGACTCGCGCAGATTCGGGGTTGAGGAAATCGCAAGATTATTCCGGTGCCCTATCTCACTTCTTGGTCACCCTGTTGCTGGCGCAATGTCGTTTGCATCTGTTGAAGCGCAGAATCTTTCATTTGTTCAACACAGTTTGCGCCCTTTACTTGAGCGCCTAGAGCAGAGCTTCTCTAACTTGTTGCCTGAGCCTGATGGATTTATCAAGTTCAATCTTGATGCCTTGCTTCGTGGCACAACAATTGAACGCTACGATGCCTACACAAAAGGACTGCGCGAAGGTTTCTTATCTTTGAACGATGTTCGCTCAGTCGAAGACCTTGCACCAATCGGCGAAGCAGGCGATCAGTTCCGTGTTCCATTGCAGAACATTGATGCCTCTGATGCTAAGGATGTCGGCCTAAATCTAAGAGCTGACATTGTGAGCAAACTTGTTCAAGTTGGCTTTGACCCTGAAGAAGTCCTCAAGGCGGTTGAGATGGTTCCTATTTCACACACAGGCGTTCCAAGTTCTCAACTACAACCTATCTCACAGATTGACCCTAATGACCCTGCGGCTGCTTATGATGTTCGTGAGGCTCGCAATAATGGAACTGTTGTCAATGTTCCTGAGCCTGTTGTCAATGTCGCAGCTCCAAATGTCAACATCGAGCCTGCAATGGTTATGCTCGAATCACCTGAGATTCGCGTAGATGCACCAACTGTCAATGTTGCTTCGCCAACAGTTGAGGTCACAAATCAAATTGACCGGCGCAAGGTTCGCAAGAAAGTTATCCGTGACTCAGAAGGTCGAATCTCTGAAGTCATTGAAGAATTCATTGAGGGGGATGAATAATGGCGACAGGTCTTAGTTCTTATCTAGCAAACAAATTCCTTGATGCTGTTGCAAATGCTGTGTCTTTCTCAACTGCCAATGTTTACATCAAACTTCATACAGGCGAGCCAGGGGCGAATGGAACTGCCAATGCTGCTACTGAAACGACTCGTCAAGAGGCAACCTTTGCAAGTGCTTCAAGTGGATCGGTTGCATCTGATGCCGCCGTCACTTGGACAAACATTGCTGGCTCTCAAGATGCTACTCATTTTTCTGCTTGGGATAATGTTAGTGCTGGCAATTTCTTATTCAGTGGCACTATCACTGGCAATGCTTACACTGCGGGTGATACTTATACAATCGCAAGTGGCTCTCTAACTGCATCCTTAACTTTGGCTTCTTAGAATGCCAGCACAATTTCTTCTTGATGAAGGTATCTTAGACACAGACTTACTTGGGCCAGTCATCATTGTTTCGGCAAATGCCGACCTTGGTGGCATATCATCAAGCGGAAGTTCATTAGTCACGCACCTCGTGACTATGGGCGCAGAGCTTGGTGGCCTGTCTGCAAATGCAAACACCGCACCTGATACACCAGGCGGAGATGAAGGCGGAACAACTCACGGGTTCGTTCAACCTTATTTTCCACCAGTTATCCCACCGCAAGAAATAAAAATCTCAACAATTTATGCAGGCGCGGTCGCAGGCTTAGGCGCGGTCAATGCACAAGCAATGTCTGAGATTTCTTTCTCCATAATGGAAGATGATGCAGAAGTTCTGCTTCTGATTTAGGAATCCAATGCCATATCTAATATCCGACAAGCAAAGTGATTGCCAAGGTTGGGCAACTGTCAAAGAAGAATCAGATGGTTCTTACACGACTATCGGTTGCCACGACAACAAGCAAGATGCCATTGACCAAATGGTTGCCGTCAGTATTGAAGAAGGCATTGAGCCAGGCGGAGAAGTAGCAACAAGAGCTTTGCCTGACAACTACCGACCAGCACTTTCAGATGATGTGCCTCAAGGTCGGGCTTGTGGAAATTGCTTCTTCTATAATGAATCAAAACAAAACGAAGAAGGAACAAAAGCTTGGTGTGAGCTTTGGGAAGATTTCGTTGATGGCGCTTATTACTGCAACAAGTGGCAAGCAGATGAAGCCTCAAGACAAGTTGATTTAACAGTTCCACATTTTATCCGCGACAACGCAGAGCGCGGTTTGAAATATGTTAGAGAAGGTTTTGGGGGCGATGGTCTGACCGACACCGCCAAGCGTGAAGCACGCGAGATGGCAGCAGGTAGGATCACCGAAAACAAAGTTCGCAAGATGGCACCTTGGTTTGCTCGTCATAAAGTTGACGGCCAAGCGCCAAAGAACAAAGACTCATCAAATCCTCAGTATCCAGGCGCAGGTCTAGTGGCTTGGCTTATTTGGGGCGGAGATTCCAACTTCAGTGATAGAGCGCAAAATTGGGCGCAACGCAAGATTGATGCCCTAAACGCCGAAGCAGATTCAAGGAGCAAAATGGCAAAGAAAATTGAGCGCCGCACTTATAGTGTGCGCGATGTAGAAGCAAGAGCAGATGATGACGGGATGCGCCTTGCAGGATATGCAGCAGTCTTTAATGACTCAAGCGTTCCCCTTCCTTTCAAAGAAAGCATTGCTCCTGGCGCTTTTAGAAAGACCTTAACTGAAACACCTGATGTGCGAATGCTAATCAACCACGAAGGTCTGCCAGTAGCTCGCACAAAAAATGGAACATTGAAATTAGAAGAAGATGAGCGAGGTCTTCGCTTTGAGGCAGACCTTGCAGACACACAAGAGGGCCGTGATATTTACGAACTCGTCAAGCGTGGCGATGTTGATCAGATGTCCTTCGCCTTCCGAGTTATTCGTCAAAGATGGAACGATGATAGAAGTCGCCGAGTCTTGACAGAAGTTTCTCTAGCAGACGGCGATGTTTCAGTGGTCACCTATCCTGCTTACCCAACAACCACAGTTGAAGCGCGTGACCATATAAGGCAAGCAATGAAGGCCCTAAAAGAAGGCCGTGACATTGACGATGCGACAATGATGGTCTTGCAGACAATCTTTGATGATATGAGCGAAGGTCACGAATATATTATGAAGGCTCTTGGAGTCTTTGATTCTTTGATGGGTGACCGCAAGTATGGTGAAGATTATGAAATGGATGAAGACGAGGAAGACAAGAAGCGCGCCGTTGATGTTGTGGGCGATTTTGTCGAATGGGATTCATCAGGCGGAACTGCTCGCGGAAGAATCGTTCGTGTAGCAAGAGAGGGAAGCATCAATGTTCCTGGCTCAAGTTTCACAATAACCGCCGAAGAAGGCGACCCTGCGGTCTTGATTCGCCTCTATCGTGAACTCCGCGATGGCTATGTCGCAACCGACACTCTTGTCGGTCACAAGGCATCAGAGCTTCGCGCGATTGACCCACTTCCTGAACCAAGCGAAGAAGAAGCAGGTCGCAAGATTTCTCTGCGCCTCGCTCAAGCAATAATCAACTCAACAAAATAAGTTTCTGCTCAACAGAGCAGATTGAAGTCGGAGCCAACCTCGCACCCCGTTAAGCGCCGCGAGCATCTTGGCCACCACCTCGAAACCTAATCATAAGGAGCAAAACTCAATGTCATATTTTGACAAAGTAGTCGAGCGCCGTGATGCAGTGAAGGCTGAGATGGATGCAGTTCTTGAGGCAGTAGCTTCAGAGAATCGCACCGATCTCACCGCAGAGGAAACCGTCAAGGTTGATGCTCTAGTTGCTGAATCCCGTTCACTCGATGAGAAAATTGAAAAGCTCTCTGCACAAGCAACAGCCGATTCAAAGGCTGCCGAAGCTCGTTCAGCAGTAGCAGAAATCGCAACCCCTAAAGTTGGCGGTTTCAAAGTCACAAAAGAATCACGCACCTATGCGCCTGATTCAGATTCATCCTTCTTCAAGGATGCTTACAACGCACAATTCAAATCTGACTACGCAGCTCAAGAAAGACTTGCTCGCCATCAGCGCGAAGAGGAAATCGAGCGCCGCGATGTCGGAACTGCACAGTTTGAGGGCTTAGTAATTCCTCAGTATCTCACTGAATACGCAGCCACGCTAGCTCGGGCGGGAAGACCCTTCGCAGACTTTGCAACTGCAAAGCACACACTTCCACCTGCTGGAATGACCTTGAATATCTCAAGAATGACCACAGGATCAAGCACTGCCGTTCAGGTCACACAAAACGATGCAGTCAGTGAAACAGATGTCGATGACACCCTGCTCACTGTAAATGTCCGGACAATTGCTGGCCAGCAAGACCTAAGTCGCCAGGCAATTGAGCGCGGAACAGGGATTGACCAATTCGTTGCTCAAGACCTAATTCGTTCTTGGCAAACCACATTGGATGGACAGATTCTAAATGGTGCAGGCACCGCAGGAACAATGGTTGGACTTCGCTCCGCCGGCGGAAACGCAGTCACCTTCACATCAACTGCTCCAACAGTTGCATTGCTATATCCAAAGCTCGCTGATGCGATTCAACAGATTCAGACCAACGCATTTGTGAATCCAACTCATTTCGTAATGCACCCACGCCGCCTAGCATTCCTACTTGCTGCGGTTGATACAACAAACCGCCCACTTGTGGTTCCTGCCGCAAGCGGCCCAATGAATGCAGTTGGTTCAGGCTCAGGTTCAGTTGCTTATGGCAACTCTGGCTATCAGATGATGGGTCTACCTATCATCACAGATGCAAACATTGGAACAACTTATGGAACAACCACAAACCAAGATGAAATCTATGTTGTGACTGCTCCTGAGTGCCATCTGTGGGAACAACCAGGTTCACCATTCACCCTTCGCTACGATGCGACAGGTGCAGGAAACCTAACAATCAAGACTGTTGTTTATGGATATGCCGCGTTCACCGCAGGTCGTTATCCACTAGCGAACTCGATTATTTCGGGAACAGGCTTGTCAGCACCAACCTTCTAGTTAATAGAAGAAAACTAAATTGTGTAAGAGCGTTCAAGGCCCCCCGACTTGGGCGCTCTTACACTTCTGAACGATTCGGGGGAATCAATGAAAACAGGTCACAAAGTTTCAATTGGGTCTTGCGACCCTGGAATGGTCAATGGCGGATTTGCCTACCATCTCATTCAATTAGCATCGGCACGCTCTAACAAACTCGGCCCCTTTGTTCGCATCAAAGGTTCAGGCTTACTTTCTAAACAACGCAATCGTGTTGTCAAGCACTTCTTAGACTCAACTGATTCAGATTGGCTTCTGATGATTGATTCAGATGAGCAGCTCGATGTTCTTACCTTTGATCGCTTATGCGAAACTGCACACGATAAAGAAAGACCTGTTGTTGCAGGTCTAGTTTTCGCAGGCTTCGGCGTGGTAGGCAAGCCCTATCCAAAGCCTGTGCCAGCGATATTTCAAGATTCACCTAATGGATTTTTACCGCTTTACAAATACGACAAGAACGCAGTTTTTGAAATTGATGCCGCAGGCACAGGTTGCTTGATGGTTCACAGAAGCGTTCTTGAAGCAATACGCGAGGCAGCAGACCCAAATCAAGGCAAAGATTGGTGTTGGTTTTGGGATGGCCCTATCAAGGGAGAATGGATCGGAGAAGACTTGCTCTTCTGCCGCCGAATCAAATCGCTAGGTTTTCCAATCTATGTCAACACCGCAGCAATCCTTCCACATTCAAAGTCTTATTGGCTCAAGGAAGAACACCACGAATTATGGCGAGATTAAAACGCAAGGAAACGGCAATGGCTCTGCCTAAGTTAGAACGAGCAATTCAAACAACACCAAAGAAGAGGAAATCTAGTGGCAATCACCAACGGCTACGCGACTCTCGCGGAACTAAAGTCATCGCTGACGATAACTGACACAAGCGATGATGCTTTGCTTGAACTTGCAATAACTGCCACAAGCAGAATGATTGACGACTTCACAGGTCGTTTCTTTTATCCAAACGGAACTTCTCAGACTCCTGTTGTTAGATATTACACAGCCCTTGATCCTTGGAGCCTTGCAGTAGATGATTTCGTGTCAATATCCGAAATCGCAACTGATGACAACTTCAATCAAACTTGGTCAACTGTTTGGGCGACCTCTGACTTTATGGTCGAACCTATCAACAACCCTCGCCGTGGTTGGCCTTACACAAGAATCTTGGCAACAGGCCGTTATGTTTGGCCTTACTATCTGCCTCAATCCTGTCGAGTGACAGGTGTTTGGGGTTGGTCTGCTGTTCCTTCAGAAGTCAATCAGGCTTGTTTGATTCAAAGCTCTCGAATTTTCGTTAGAAAGCAGTCGCCATTCGGTATTGCAGGAACTCCTGAACTTGGCACTGTCAGACTTTCATCCCGTCTTGACCCTGATGTCGAGGCTCTACTTCGACCAATCAAAAGAAATAATGGTTTGGCAGTATGAATCCAAGCCAAGTTCGTGATGGCCTTAAAACGAATCTTCAAACCATTTCAGGGCTTCGGGTTTATGACTTAATCCCTGACACAGTGACACCGCCTGCCGCAGTTGTAGGCCAATTAGATTTCACATTCGACATCGACAACGCGCGTGGTTTAGACCAAGCCCAAGTTGATGTTCTTGTGATTGTGCAACGCTTTTCAGAACGCTCAGGACAAGACAAGTTGGATGCCTTCCTCGCAGGAAGTGGCACTGGCTCTATCAAGACCGCGCTAGAAAGTGATCGCACTTTGTCGGGAGCAGTGAACACTCTTCGTGTCACAGGAGCCGAAGCAGGCACCTATGACTCACAGGGAGTCACATTTCTCTCATACCGATACAGACTCACGATTTGGGGATAGGAGAACCTAATGGCTTACAAGGTCATCTCAGGCCGCGAGGTCTGTGGAAAAAAACAAGGTGAGATTCTTACCTTGAAAGAGCTAGAAAATGCAGGCGCAAACATTGATGCTCTCATTGCAAGTGGCCACATTCAAGCAAGTCAAGCAAGTCAACCAACCATCAAACCAGCACTATCAGAAGGAGCCAAAAACTAATGGCACGCATCGTTCTAACAAATGCCCTAGTCACAGTCAACGCAGTTGATTTGTCCGATTATGTGGCATCAGTGACACTCAACTCATCCATCGATGTAGTTGAAACAACAGCATTCTCAAGCACCGCAGCTCGCACACGCATCGGCGGCCTTGCAGATAACTCAATCAGTCTTGAATTTCACCAAGACTATGCTTCAGGAGAAGTTGAAGCAACAATTTATCCGCTAATCGGAACAGTCACCACTGTCACAGTCAAGCCTGTAAATACCACAACAAGCGCAAGCAATCCTCTCTATACAGCAAGCGCACTTGTTTCAGAGTGGACACCACTTAATGGAGCAGTTGGAGAACTTGCAACTGCATCTGTCACTTGGCCAGTAAGCGGCGCAATCGCAAAGACGACAAGCGCATAATATGGCACGACTTGTTCTCACTAATGCCTATGTGACTTTCGCATCGACCGACTTGTCGGATCACATTGCGAGCGTGTCACTGAACACCACCTTTGACATCGTTGAAACAACGGCGTTTGGTGACACGGCAAAAAAGAGAGTGGCAGGACTTGCAGATAATTCTGTAAGTTTCGAGTTCCACCAGGACTACGCTTCAGGCTCGGTTGAAGCAACAATTTATCCGTTGCTTGGAACCGCAGTC
>Ga0315902_10013571_pt1 | contig 10527 bp, 11 predicted proteins | sample LakEriMetagenome_9_FD_203523 | JGI IMG/M metagenome (GOLD analysis project Ga0315902, IMG submission 203523) | Freshwater fungal communities from buoy surface, Lake Erie, Ohio, United States - Buoy 12 MA117 | ecosystem: Environmental > Aquatic > Freshwater > Lake > Lake biofilm | place: USA...
ATCACCCGTCTTCTCCCGCTCGTTGTGACGGGCGGCCACGATCTCGCCGTTTCGCAGCACGACGGCTCCGACAGGGACGTCACCGTGGAGGAGGGCCGCACGAGCCTCGTCGAGGGCGGCGCGCATCACCGGTGTCGGGTCGACGGGCACGGGCGACGGGCTGCTCACCCCGGGGAATGTAGCCACGCGGGCCGATGGCGGAAGGGGTGGGATTCGAACCCACGGAAGCTTTCACTTCACACGCTTTCCAAGCGTGCCGATTCGGCCGCTCTCGCACCCTTCCTCATAACGGAGTGACCGTCACGAAGGAGGGAGCCTATCGGTCGGTTATCCTGACCTTCTCAACGACCACGGGCTCGCCCGCGGGAGGCGAGGTGGCGGTCGGGTCCTGTGCGACGGTCGCCCGTAAACCAGGTCAGGTCCTGACGGAAGCAGCCTCCACGCGGGAAAGATCGTGTGCCGCAGATCGCCTGGCCGTCACCTCACTTCCCGCGTGCTCCCGGAAGGAAGGACCACCCATGACCTCCACCATCCTCCCCGGCAACAACGCCCGGTGGATCCGCTTCGGCGCCATCGGTGGCGCGGTGGTCCTCGTGCTCCTCCTGCTCGTCGGCTCCTACAACGGTCTCGTCGACCGGGAGGCGAGGGTCGACCAGACCGTGGCCGATCTCGAGGTGCAGTTGCAGCGGCGCTTCGATCTCATCCCGAACCTCGTGAGCGCGGTGGAAGCAGCGCTCGAACAGGAGCGCGAGATCATCGCCGACGTGACCGAGGCCCGCACCCGTTACGCCGGGGCCGCCTCGTCCGACGACAAGGTGGCCGCCGGTGCCGCCCTCGAGGGTGCTCTTTCGCGCCTGCTCGTGGTCATCGAGAACTACCCGCAGGTGGCCAGCCTGCAGAACGTGCGCGACCTGCAGGTGCAACTGGAGGGCACGGAGAACCGCATCGCCCAGGCCCGTCGCACCTACAACGAGTCGGTCACCGACTACAACCGCACCATCCGCCGCTTCCCCCGTTCGCTCATCGCGGGGATGTTCGGCTTCGACGCGCGCACCCTCTTCGAGGCCGCCGACGGCGCGGACGAGGCACCCGACGTCGACATCAACCCCGGTGGCTAGACGCCTCCTGCTGCTGGCGGGTGCGGCCGCGGCCCTGGCGTCGTGTTCCTTCGCCGGCGCGAACGACGACGCGCTCCCCGGATTCACCGCGCCCGTCGTCGACGCAGCCGGGGTACTCGATGCGGCGACCGTCACGTCGCTGTCGAATGAATTGCAGGCGTTCCGGGACGCGGGTGGACCCCAGGTGGCGGTCGCCGTCGTCACGACCACCGGTAACCGCAGCATCGAGGACTACGCAATCGACCTCGCCCGTGAATGGGGGGTTGGTGACGCGGACCGTGACGACGGAGTCGTCATCGTCGTGGCCATCGACGACCGGCGCCTGCGCATCGAAGTGGGCAGCGGCGTCGAGGGCGACCTCACCGACGTGGCGGCGGCGCGCATCGTCGACCAGGTGATGGTGCCGCGCCTCGGAGCCGGCGACACCGACGGTGCCGTGCGCGAGGGTGCCCGGGCCGTCATGGCGACGTGGGCGGGCGAGGAATGGATCGACCCGGGCATCACTCCCGCCCCGGTCGAGGATTCCGCACCAACCTCGGGGTGGGTGTCGGCGATCTTCTTCCTCTTCTTCCTCGTCGTGGTCATCGGATTGCCCATCCTCGGCACGGTGCTGCGACGCTCCGGCGGGCTCGGCGGTGTCGTGTTCCTTCCCGGGGGATTCTCGGGTGGCGGTCTCGGTGGCGGTGGCGGTTTCAGCGGAGGGTTCGGAGGGTTCGGGGGCGGCGGGGGCGGCGGCTTCAGCGGCGGAGGAGCGAGCGGATCATGGTGAGAAACCCCTGGTGGAAGGACAACGCCGAGGCGGTGCGCGCGGCGGTCGATGCCGCCGAACGCGCGAGCGGGCACCAGATCGTCGTGCGGGTGGGAACGCTCGGGCGGCGACCGGCCCGCACCGCCGATCGCATCGCCATGCGCTGGCGAGCGGCCTCCCTCGTGTTCTGTGTCGATGCGGCGCGGCGTCACTTCGAAGTGCGCTGGGCCGACAACGTCGGCTTGGACGGGGACCGCGTCCGAGACGCCGTCACCGGACCCCTGCGTGAGCACGACCTCGCCGCGGCGGTGACGGCTCTCGCTGCCCTGCTCCCCCGGCGGGAAGAGGGCGAGGAACTCCCCGACATCGTGCACGACTGAGCATCGTCACGACGCGTCGGTCGGTGACCGGACCTGCTCAGCGTCCGATGGTGGCGCGCTCCGCCCGTTCCACGAGGTCGGGCATCTCGATGTCGACGGCGACGGACCCCAACAGGTCGCCGGGGCCCGTCCAGCGCCAGTCGTCGACGGTCCCGAGAACGACGTCGTCGGACACGTCCTCCACGATGGTGGCGATCGTCTTGAACAGCATCGCCTGCTCGCGGTTCTCGCGCAGTGTCGCGGCGAGTTTCGCCGCCCCGCGCACGACGACACCGTCGCGCAGCCACGCGGCCTCGTCGTCGGGGATGTCCTCGATGTGTCCGTAGACGGCGAGCACGGCCGAGGCGCTCTTGGCACCCCAGCCGGCCAGTCCGGGGAAGCCGTCGGCCGTGTCCCCGACGAGACCGAGCCAGTCGGCGATGCTCGACGGCGGCACGCCGAACTTGGCGATGACGGCGTCCTCGTCGATGACGACGTCGTTGCGCCTGTCGTACTGCACCACGCGGGTGCCGCGCACGCACTGACCGAGGTCCTTGTCGGGCGAGAGCATGCGCACCTGCTCCACGCGCGGATCCGACGCCGCGATACGAGCCGCGGCGCCGATGGCGTCGTCGGCCTCGTACTTCACCATCGACCACACGGGGACGCCGAGTGCGCGCAGGGCGTCCTGCATGACGGGCAGCTGGGAGAGGATCTCGGCCTCCATCCCCTCCGAGGTCTTGTAGCCGTGCCACATGTCGTTGCGGAAGCTCTCGATGACGTGGTCCACGGCCACCGTCACGTGGGTGGCCCCGCCGGCGAGGAGCGCGAGGGTGGACCTGACGACCCCACGGGTGGCGGTGAGCGGCGGCGGTGAGGCGTGACGGGACGCCTGTCCGTAGTGCTGGCGATAGAGCTCGTAGGTGCCGTCGACGAGATGGATGATCACCCCGACAGGGTGCCACACGTCGCACGGACCCCCGGCGGGCAGGTAGTTGTGGGCGCAACTAGTTGGTAGGGTGGGAATCGGAAGAAAGGACAGCCCACATGCCTGCCGTCACCGCCGACACACTCCAGCTCCCCCGCGTCACCTCCCCCACCCCCGAGATGCGCGACCGACGCGTGAAGTCGGTGACCACCGCGCCGAGCGGGTTCGAGGGCGAGGGATTCCCCGTGCGCCGCGCCTTCGCCGGTGTCTCGAAGCGCGACCTCGACCCCTTCATCCACATGGACCAGATGGGTGCGGTGGACTACGGCCCCTACGAGCCGCGCGGCACCGACTGGCACCCCCATCGCGGTTTTGAGACCGTCACCTACATCATCGACGGCGCCTTCATCCACCAGGACTCCCACGGTGGCGGCGGCGTCATCCGTGACGGTGACACGCAATGGATGACGGCCGGCGGGGGCATCCTCCACATCGAGACCCCGCCCGAGGACCTCGTCGTGCGCGGCGGACTCTTCCATGGTCTGCAGCTGTGGGTGAACCTGCCCTCGCGGGACAAGATGATCGCTCCCGCGTACCAGAACCTCGAGGCCGACCTCGTGCGTCTCGTCACCACCCCCGATGCCGGAGCGCTCGTGCGCATCATCGCCGGATCGATCGACGGCAACGAGGGCCCGGGCTCGACGCGCACGCCGATCGTCGTGGCGCACGCCACGATCTCGGCCGGCTCCCGCATGACACTGCCCTGGAACCCGGAGCACAACGCCCTCGCCTACGCGCTCTCCGGCTCGGGCACCGTCGGGGCCGAGGAGGTTCCGTTCCAGACGGGTCAGCTCGCGGTCTTCGGTGCCGGCGACACGATGACCATCACGGCGTCGGCCGCGGGCGACCTCGACGTGTACCTGCTGGGTGGCCGTCCCATCGGGGAGCCGGTGGAGCAGTACGGACCGTTCGTGATGAACACGCGCGAGGAACTCATGCAGGCGTTCGAGGACTTCCAGAAGGGACGCCTCGGAACGGTTCCGGCGGACGGCATCAGACCCTTCCGCGGACGCTGAATCGCGCGGGCTTCAACTGACCTGTGTGAAACCGCCGTCGACGACGAAGACTTCGCCGGTCACGTAACGATTTCGCACGAGGGCCAGCACGGCCTCGGCACAATCGTCCGGCGTTGCCGAACGCTTCAACGGCGCGATCATCGCCATGCCGGCGTGCTGGGACTGCCAGTCCTTCGTCCACGGCGTCTCCACCAGTCCCGGGGCGACGGCATTGCAGCGCACCGGTCCGTGGCTCTTGGCAAGCAGCTTGGTCATGTGGTTGAGCGCGGCCTTGGTCATCGAATAGGCGATCGACGATCCCACGGGTCGCACGCCCGCCACCGACGTGATGTTCACGATGTGGCCGTCGGGGGACTCACGCAGGTGCGGCATGGCCTGCATCGTCAGCCACCAGGTGCCGAAGACGTTCACCTCGAAGGTGCGCCGGAAGATCTCGTCGGTGAGCGCGTCGAGATCGTGATGGGGAACCAACGTGGTCCATCCCGCGTTGTTCACGAGGAGGTCGAGCCTCCCCCACTCGGCGATGGTCCTGTCCACGAGGGCGACGCACTGTTCCTTGTCGCTGATGTCGGCCTGCACGTAAATGGCCTCACCGGGCAGCGATTCCGCCACGGCACGACCCGCCTCCACCGACGATGCCGAGTTGACGACCACCCGCGCACCGAGTGCCGACAGGCGCCGCGCCGTCGCTTCTCCGATGCCGCTCGACGACCCCGTCACGATGGCGACGGTGCCCGCCAGTTCACCCGATGCATCCGACATGGCGTCCTCCCCCGCGCCCGCGGCGCGGGCGTCATCGTAGGAGCACGGCCAGAGCACCCACAATGAGGAACGGTCCGAACGCGAACCGCGTGCGCCGACCGCGGCCCGTCACGAGGAGACCGAGCGCCCACACGCCGCCGAGCACGAAGGCCGCGAACAGTGCCCGGGGCACGTCCCACAGGTCGAGCAATCCGAGGTGGCCTCCGAGAAGGAACCCGAGGGAGACGTCGCCTCCCCCGAGATCCCCGCGGGACACCACCGCAAGCACCCACAACAACGCCCACATGGCCAGCGCGCCGGCTGCGATGCCGACGACACTGCCCTCGTCGACGACCGCCGACATGCCGAGGAGCGGGAACGACAGCACCGCCGCCCAGGTCACCGAGCCGCGGGGGATGACGTGGGTGTCGATGTCGACGAGGGTGATGATCGCTGCGGCCGACACGAGGACCGCCCGGGCCGCCATTGCCAGGTCACCCCCGTGCAGGTCGGCGAAGCGCCACGCCGTCGCGGCACACGCCGCCCCCAGGAGGGGCACCGCGATCGGCGACGCGGCGCTGTTGCCGTGGCCAAACACCGTCCCCGACATGCGCAACGAGGCGATGCGCCTCCGCGCACGGGGAACGGCACGCAGACCGAGCGCGAGACCGAGCAGGGCCCACACCGCGCCGCGCACGGGGAGTGGCTACTCCTGGACGAGTTCGATGAGGGTGCCGAAACTGCCCTTCGGGTGGATGAACGCCACCGTCGTGCCGCGGCTGCCCGGACGCGGGGCCTTGTCGATCGGGGTCGCCCCGGCCGCCACCATGGCCTCGAGAGCCTCGGCGCAGTTCGCCACCCGGTAGCCGATGTGGTGCAGACCCTCGCCGCGCTTCTCCAGCGCCTTGGCCACCGGGGAGTCCTCACGGGTGGGGGTGAGCAACTGGACGTAGCTGTCGGCGACCTTGAGCAGGGCCTCCTCGACGCCGTCGGACTCGACGACCTCGCGGTGGTCCACCGTCGCTCCGAAGGCGCGGCGGTAGTAGTCGATGGCGGCCTCGAGGTCGCGAACGGCGATGGCCACATGGTCGATCTCGGTGAGCAACATGTCGGTTCTCCTTCTGTGGTCGGTGTTCAGCGACGGAACCAGGTGAGCTTGTCGGCCACCTTGTCCCGCAGTTCCTGGTTCTCGACGCCGAGGCCCTCTTCGGGCGAGAGGCACAGAATGCCGAGCTTGCCCTCGTGCATATTGTGATGCACCTGGTAGGCGGCCTCGCCGGTCTGGTCGAGGGCGAACACCTGGGACATCACCGGGTGGATCATGCCCTTCGAGATGAGGCGATTCGCCTCCCAGGCCTCGCGGTAGTTGGCGAAGTGGCTGCCGACGAGCTTCTTCAGGCGCATCCAGAAGTAGCGGTTGTCAAACTCCATCATGAAGCCGCTCGTGGCCGCGCACGTGACGATGGTGCCGCCCTTCTTGGCCACGTACATGGAGGCTCCGAAGGTGGAACGGCCCGGGTGCTCGAAGACGATGTCCGGGTCCTCGCCGACGAGGGCGCGGATGTCCGAGCCGAGACGGCGCCACTCGGACTCGTTGTGCGTGTCGTCGTCGTTCCAGAACCTGTAGTTGGCCGCGCGACGGTCGATGATCGCCTCGCATCCCATGTCGCGCAGGATCTGGGCCTTGTCGGGCGAGGACACCACGCCCACGGGGATGCCGCCGCCGTTGAGCACGTACTGCACCGCGTAGGCACCGATGCCGCCGGTGGCGCCCCAGATGAGCACCACGTCGCCCTGCTTCATGTTCGCGCCGTTGCGCGACACGAGCATGCGGTAGCTCGTCGAGTTGCACAGCGCGTTGACCGCAGCCTCCTCCCAGGTGAGGTGGGCAGGCTTAGGCATGAGCTGGTTGGCCTTCACGATGGCGAGGTCGGCGAGTCCACCGAAGTTCGTCTCGTAGCCCCAGATGCGCTGGTTCGACCCGAGCATCGAGTCGTCGTGAGACGACTGGTCCTGATCGTCCACGTGGTTGCAGTGCACGGTGATGCGGTCACCGGGCTTCCAGGTGCGCACCGCGCTGCCGGTGCGCAACACCACACCCGACGCGTCGCTGCCGATGACTTGGTAGTCGCGGTCGTGGCGCTTGGCCCACTCGCTCTCGCGTCCGAGGCGCGCCATGGGCGCGAAGGTGCTCACCGGCTCGAAGATGCTCGACCACACCGTGTTGAAGTTGATGGACGACGCCATCACCGCGATGGCCACCTCGTCGGGGGCCAGCTCGGGCGTGGGAACCTCGCCGATGTGGATGCTCTTGCGGGGATCCTTGTCCGCCGAGGCCACCCCCTCCCACATCTTCTCGTCGGCCTTGCGCACGTGGGCGGCCCGGTAGGTGGAGGGCAGCGGGAGCGAGGCGATCTGCTCGCTGGTGGCGCCGTTGAGGATGGCTTCGCGGATGTGGTCCATCGGAGCGACGATAGCGACCCTCGAAGGTTCATCTCCTAGCCTGTCCCGGACGGTGCCGGACCCCCGGCACCCCGATCCGCGGAGGACATCATGGCCGGCTCGTACATCGTCGCGGGAGCCCGCACACCCATCGGCAAGATGAGCGGGGCACTCGCCTCGTTCTCGGCTGCCGACCTCGGCGGATTCGCCATCAAGGCCGCGCTCGAGCGCGCCGGCGTGAAGCCCGAAGAGGTGGAGCACGTCATCATGGGCCAGGTGCTCATGGCCGGTCAGGGCCAGGTTCCCTCGCGCCAGGCCGCCTCGAAGGCCGGGATCCCGATGAACGTGCCGTCGGTGAACATCAACAAGGTGTGCCTCTCGGGTCTCAACTCCATATATCTCGCTGACCAGATGATCGCCTCCGGTGAGGCCGACATCGTCGTCGCGGGCGGCATGGAGTCCATGACGAACGCCCCCTACCTCGCCCAGGGTGCGCGAGGAGGATTCCGTTACGGCAACACCGAGCTGCAGGACGCGATCGTGCGCGACGGACTGTGGTGCGCCTTCGACGCCTGCCTCATGGGACTGGGAACCGAGCGCTACACCGCCGGTGGCATCAGCCGCGCCGAGCAGGACGACCTGGCGATGAAGAGCAACCAGCGCGCCGCCGCCGCCATCGCCGCGGGAAGGTTCGCCGACGAGATCGTCCCCGTCGCGGTCCCCCAGCGCAAGGGCGATCCCGTCATGGTGAGCGTCGACGAGGGCGTGCGCGCCGACACCACCATGGACACCCTCGGTGGTCTCAAGCCCGCCTTCGACAAGGAGGGCACCATCACCGCGGCGAATGCCAGCCAGATCTCCGACGGCGGCTCCGCGGTCGTGCTCATGTCGAAGAAGGCCGCCGAGGCCCGCGGTGTGAAGCCGCTCGGCGAAGTGGTCTCCTACGGCATGGTGGCCGGACCCGACAATGCATCGCTGTTGCACCAGCCGAGCCGTTCCATCATGAAGGCGCTCGACCGCGTCGGCATGAAGGTGTCCGACGTCGACCTGTTCGAACTGAACGAGGCCTTCGCCGCCGTCGGCATCGCCTCAATGCGTGAACTCGGCATCTCCGACGACGTCGTCAACGTCAACGGCGGCGCCATCGCGCTCGGACACCCGATCGGCATGAGCGGCAACAGGCTCGCCCTCACCATCCTCCACGAACTCCGTCGCCGCGGCGGCGGGGTCGGCGCTGCCGCCCTGTGCGGCGGCGGTGGTCAGGGCGACGCCATCATCGTGCGCACCGTCTGACCGGGACGCACCCCGTGGGACGTGGAGCAGTCGCTCTGCGCGACGCGCGTCTCCGCGCGCTCCATCTCATCCGATGGACGGCGATCGCCCTGCCTGTCGGCGTCGTAGCGGGCCTCCTCTCGGCGTCGTTCCTGTGGTCCCTCGACCGCGCGACCGAGTGGCGCGGTGCGCGTGAATGGACGGTGTGGTTGCTCCCGTTGGCGGGACTCGTCGTCGGGTGGACGTATCACCGGCTCGGCAGGGGACTCGAGAGAGGAAGCAGCCTCGTCATCGAGCGCATGCACGACCATGCCTCTCCCATCCCGTTCCGCCTCGTTCCTCTCATCTTCGGAACGAGTGTCGTGTCGCACCTCGCCGGTGCCTCGGTGGGTCGCGAGGGAGCCGCCCTGCAACTGGCGGCGGGGGCGGCCGATCCCCTCGGTCGCGGTCTGCGATTCGGCGTCGCCGATCGTTCGCTGCTCGTGGTCGCGGCCGTCGCGGCCGGATTTGGCTCCGTCTTCGGGGCCCCGATCGCCGGCGCGGTCTTCGCCCTCGAGGTGCAGCGTGCCGGGCGTGTGCGCTACGAGGCTCTCGTGCCCGCCTTCTGCGCTTCGATCGTCGGTGATGCGACGGTGCGTGGGCTCGGCATCGAGCACACCGGCTGGCCCGTGCTCGTTCCGGCCGACTGGTCGGCGGGTCTCGTGCTGCGCGTCGCCGTGCTCGGGCTCGTCGCGGGTCTCGTCGCGCTGACCTTCACCGCGATCGTGCACGCCGTGCGCGACGTCCTCGCGCGATTCGTCTCCTGGTACCCCGCGCGTCCCCTCAGCGCGGGAGTGCTGCTCGCCTTCGTCATCCTCGCCACCGACTGGCGCGACTACCAGGGGTTGTCGATCCCGCTCGCCGTGGAGGCGATGAACGGCTCGACGGCTGGCATGTGGCACGTCAAGTTCGCCCTGTCCGCATTGAGCATCGGAGCCGGCTTCACGGGCGGTGAGGTCATCCCGCTCGTCGTCGTCGGCGCGCTCCTCGGCGCCGTCGTCGGATCTCGAATCGGGATCGACCCAGGTCTCGCTGCTGCGCTCGGTGCGGTGGCGGTGCTGGCCGGCGCCGCCAACACACCGCTCGCCTGCACCATCCTCGGTCTCGAGTTGTTCGGCGGGAACGGTGTGGCGCTCCTGGCACTGGCCTGTGTCGCCGCCTACGCCGCGAGCGGTCGCACCGGCATCTACACCGCCCAGCGCGTGTCGGCCCCGAAGGACGGGTATCAGTCGCCGAAGTCCTGACGGTTGTCGAGCGCCCGGCCGAGGGTGATCTCGTCGGCGAACTCGAGGTCGCCGCCCACCGGTAGTCCGCTCGCTAGGCGCGTGATGCGCACACCCATGGGGCGCAGGATGCGCGCGAGGAAACGCGCCGTCACGTCCCCCTCGGTGTTGTTGCTCGTCCCCATGATGACCTCCTCGATGCCCTCGGGCTTGATGCGGTTCACCAGCTCGCGCATCTTGAGGTTCTCGGGTTGGCGACCGGCGAGGGGATCCATCAGACCCAGCAGCACGTGGTACGTGCCGCGGTACCCGCCGGTGCGCTCGAGGGCGGCGACGTCACGGGCGTCCTCCACCACGCACACCACGGCATGGTCTCGCTTCGTGTCGGAACAGATGCCGCACAGTTCGGCGTCGGCGAGATTGAAGCACCGGTCGCAGAAGCGCACCCTCTCCTTCATCTCCACGATCGAACGCGCGAGCCGCGCCACCACGTCGGGCTCGGCCTTGACGAGATGGAAGGCGAGCCTCTGGGCACTGCGCGGACCGACCCCGGGCAACTTGCCGAGTTCGTCGATGAGCAC
>Ga0315902_10013575_pt1 | contig 10527 bp, 9 predicted proteins | sample LakEriMetagenome_9_FD_203523 | JGI IMG/M metagenome (GOLD analysis project Ga0315902, IMG submission 203523) | Freshwater fungal communities from buoy surface, Lake Erie, Ohio, United States - Buoy 12 MA117 | ecosystem: Environmental > Aquatic > Freshwater > Lake > Lake biofilm | place: USA...
CCGATCATGTACGTGCCGGATGCTCCATACATGACCCATTTTTTATGGTTGGGATCACCATCTACAGAAAGTTCGAAAAGATCGGGACATTCATAGAAACCATCGACTTTGCTCTTATAGGTCCAATGCTTCAGGTCCTTGGAATTGTATATCTCATTGTAATTGACATTGTATACCACCAACACCCAGTTCTTGGAAGGTTCATGCCAAAATACTTTTGGGTCACGATCAGGACCTAAAATGGGATTGTTCTCATATTTTTTAAATGTCTTGCCATTGTCCAGACTATAGGCAATGTTCTGGCTCATTTTTTTACCGGCTGCTGTGTAAAAAAATACCATGGCATTTTTGCCCCAACCTGCGTCGTTGTTCTTGTCGATAATAGCAGAACCTGAAAACATGGTTCCCAAAGAATCCGGATACAAGGCATCGGGCAATTCCGTCCAGTGCACCAAATCTTTACTCACAGCATGTCCCCAATGCATGTTTTCCCATTCCCATTCATATGGATTGTGCTGATAGAACAAATGATACTCGCCGTTATTATAGATCAACCCATTGGGGTCATTGATCCATCCTCTTTTTGTACTGAAATGCACCTGTGGTCGCATGGATTCATTGTAGAGACTATCTTGCCCTGCAATCACATCCGACTGATGGATCATGTCCAGACCCTTAACCTTCTTGCTAAACTGTAAAGTGATGGATGATCCCTTCCATTGGGATACATCCTTGAATACCCAATAATCAGGCACTGTATCAGCAATCTTGATTTGGCTATAGGTGGATATATCTGGAACCCCGCTGAACACAACTTTTTGTCTGGCGGTTTTAGCAGATATGGGGATATTGATATAATTCTTTTCAATCTTGAACGTTCGCGTCAATTCCTGCGAATAGGCCTGAGAAAATATAAAAATGGTAGCGAATGCTATACAAAAGGATTTCAAAGCAGTCAATTTTAAATCATGAATAAGGAACACTCATGAAATTACATCCTAAACTCATCCGTACCAAAAACCTGTAGAGAAGTGATGTAGCTCAATTATAATATAGTCTCTACTGTTGAGGAACACTACCCATCTGCTCCATCATGCCCTCTTCTTTTTCCTTTCTTCGAATACCAAAATTATAGCGGAGGTTCAAACCAAATCTTCTGGTATCTCCATAACGCCGACCATTGGCCAGGACAGATCCTTGCGAGAGGGTGAAATCATTTTGATTGGTATAGAGGATATCATTGGCGCTGAGCGTGATCGTCAACTTGCGTTTCAGCAATTGCTGCGAAAGATTTGCATTCATTGCGCCAAAAGTGCTCAACTCGTAAAACTGCAATTGTCCTTTCAAGCGGACAAAACCCTGCAAGGATAACTGGGTAGTCTTGGTAAGTTTAAGGTTGTGAAAAGTAAACAATGACCAGCTGCCCCTGCTAAACACCAAGGGTGCATTCTCATATTGTCCTTCATAGCGATTGAAGTTGTATTGGGCTCCCACCACAAAAAAATATTTTTTGCCAGGGGGGATGGCGGCGATTCCCCTGAAATACATTTCCCGGTTGCTGCCCACATTGTCATAGGTACGATATGCCTGCCGCCTGCTGGAATCCGCCTGGTACAGCACTTGCGTGAATATATCCCTGGTCTGGTTCACACCAAAAGCAAAGAGGGGTCTTTCGTCAACGGATATATTTGCTTCATAGTTTCGGGTGAACTGCGGTCGAAGAGAGGGATTGCCCAATTCATATAGAAAAGGATCCAGGATTCGGATGGCAGGATTGAGCAAGCCATAGGAAGGACGGGTGATGGAACGTCGATAGACCAGATAGCCTCTCAACTCATATCCTGCTATCTTGGTGATAGAGCGACTGAGATACACATATGGGAAGGCATCGGTTCGACGCAGTGAGAAAGTAGTATCGGTAGGAATAGTTTGTTGTCCGATCATGTTTGTATTCTCCACACGGATACCGGTCTTCAAAACTACCTTGCCCATGGTCTTGGATCCCTGCAGATATCCGGCATGGATATGCTCATCATACTGGTAACTGTTCGTTCTCCTCAGATCAGGACTCTCATTACCATTGTTGAGAAAAAAGTAACGGGTATCATTGCCAAACCAGAGGTTGCTGCTCTTGATACCGGTTTCGATCGTCAACTTCCCTTTTAGTTTTTTAACAAGGTTTCCTTGATAAGTGACAAAATGCGACTGGCTTTCAGCATTCCCCTTCAGTTGTTGTTCTGCAACAAAAGACAGGAGAAAACGATTTTGCAAAGATTGATTATTAATGCCAGGATCAAAAGAATAGGAAAGATCATGATTCCACTCCGAGCCAATGGTATCTATTTTGTATTTAAGGTTGAACCCGAGATTGGTATTGATACTGCGAAAATTATTCTGCGTGTTCGAGAGACTCGAAAAAAAGAACTGGCTGTTAGACTTCCTGAAGATATCCGTTGGATTCTGGTTCTGGCTACGGGAACGATTGATGCTGATCCTGCTGTCAAAACCGATTGATAATTTTTTATTGATCTCCCGGTTCATACCGGCACCGATATACAACCCTGATCCTGGGGTGACGGTCCTTGAAAACTGTTGCAGCAAGGAATCCGTTCCGAGCTGTCGGGATGTATTGATCTGATCGAAACCGTTTCTCCCATTCAGGTTCACATTCAGATAAGAGGATCTTCCGCCATCACTGTGGTTGAGGTTAAAGCCGCCAAACTGATTGCCATACTGACCCTGGTTGAAACCGGCATTCACACTTCCGGTGAGACCAATGCGAACATTTTTCTTCAGGATGATATTGACAATACCCCCCACACCAGAAGCATCGTATCGGGCTGAAGGCGTACGCACCAGTTCAACACGATCGATCGCACCAGGAGGAAGGCTTTTCAACATTGTTGCAATGTCTGCATTGCTCATTCTCTGCTCGCGACCATTGATCCAAACAGCAGAGGGACTCGTACTGTTCAGATAAACATTGCCATCCTGATCGATGAACAAACCCGGAATTTTTTCCAGTACTTCAAATGCGTGCGTCGAACCCAACGCAACCGGCTCGGGATCGACAATCGTTTTGTCATCTTCTTGTCGCATCAAGGGCTTCCTGGCTGTTACTACGACTCCCTTCATCAATTTGGCATCACGGACCAAGGAGATGATTGTATCAAGATTTTTGGAGATCATCCATTCCTGTTCCCATTTTTCAAAGGAGTAGGCTTCAATCTTCATTTTATAGCGACCAGTACCAACAGAAAACATGACGGAGCCTGCGCTGTCACTTACTTTTTTCCAGCTGCGACTCTTGTCTGTTGCACCAACCAGGGAGACCATTGCTCCCTGTATAGACTCACCCCCTGGGTCTGTCAGTCGGATTGAAACCGATTGCTGCGCAGCAACGAAACCTGACAAGATCGATAAAAAGACGAGTGGAATGATGTATTTCCCCATGACCAGAACTTCAACCTCAATTTTTCAGAGCGCAAAGGTAACACAAAGCTTTGTCCTGATCCATTCATTCAACAAAAGCAGTAATGCGCTTTTATCCCACTCATGCTAAAGGTCAAACCTGATTCCCTGTGCCAAAGGCATTGTTGTTCCGAAATTGATCGTATTGGTCTGTCGCCGCATGTAGACTTTCCAGCTATCGGAGCCACTCTCCCTTCCTCCTCCTGTTGCCTTCTCACCACCAAAGGCACCGCCAATCTCTGCTCCGGAAGTTCCGATGTTGACATTGGCAATTCCGCAGTCTGATCCTCGTACCGAAAGAAACGCTTCCGCTTCAAGGAGATTACGGGTAAAGATGGCCGAAGAGAGTCCCTGTGGTACAGCATTCTGCATGGCGATGGCCTCATCGAGACTATCATAAGGAATAACATAAAGAATGGGTGCAAAAGTCTCTTCCTTTACAATATCCGTTTGGCTGTTCATTTCCACGATGGCAGGTTGTAGATAACAACCCGATTCATAGCCTTCTCCAACCAGGGTCTGTCCGCCTGCCAGCAGTTTCCCTCCTTCTTTTATGGCCTGTTGGATGGCAGCAGCATAGGAATGCACAGCATCGACATCGATCAAGGGACCGACATGGTTTTCGGGAATAAGGGGATTGCCGATTTTCAATTGCGAATACGCCTTGGTCAAAGCGGTCTTCACTTCTTCATACACAGATTGATGAACGATCAATCTTCTGGTAGTAGTACATCGTTGTCCGCATGTACCCACAGCGCCAAATACAACAGCCGGTATCACCAACTTGAGATCGGCTTCCGGCGTAATGATAATGGCATTGTTGCCTCCCAGCTCGAGCAGGCTTTTGCCTAGGCGCTGTGCAACCATTGCAGCAACAGACCTTCCCATAGCAGTTGATCCCGTTGCTGAAACCAGGGGTATCCTTTCATCGGCGGCCATGGCCTTACCAATATGGGAGTCCCCTATGATCAAACAGGAAACTCCTTCCGGAACATTGTTCTCTGCAAAGACGGAGGCAACGATGGTCTGACAGGCAATAGCCGTGAGCGGTGTTTTCTCTGAAGGTTTCCAGACACAGGTGTTTCCACAAACCCATGCAATCATGGCGTTCCAGGACCAAACAGCAACAGGAAAATTAAAAGCTGAAATGATCCCCACGACACCCAAGGGATGGTATTGTTCATACATGCGATGCATCGGACGCTCGGAATGCATTGTCAACCCATACAGCTGTCGCGACAATCCCACAGCAAAATCACAGATGTCGATCATCTCCTGCACCTCACCCCATCCTTCCTGCAAACTTTTGCCCATCTCATAGGAAACGAGTCTACCAAGGGAGTCCTTGTGCTGACGAAGTCGATCGCCGATCTGACGAACGATCTCCCCCCGCTTGGGTGCAGGCATGTTGCGCCATGATAAAAATGCTTTCCGTGCGCTATCGATGATCCGATCATAATCATCCTGGCTTCCCAGGTGAACAGTGCCTATCACCTGTCCATCAACAGGAGACCTGGAATCCAACAAGGTTCCCTTGCCATGCCAATGGCTGTTGCCGGTCGACATACCGGGGTTCAATTGCTGGATACCCAGCTGATTCAATGCGTCTTTGATCATGACCTACTTTTTAACCTGTGAACTGAAAGTGCTTTCAAAAATCTTATCGGCATTGCCTGCTTCAAAGCCATCACGGAAATGTTCGCGCTTGAGGTCTTTGGGGTTCATGTGTGCAAATTCCGGCAAGACCCTTCGTTCGGCAAACTCCACATAACTGCCGGCAATGGGAAGGGTGCGACCATCAGCAAAGGGAGCCTCTATGATCTGCGCTACTGTTGAGCTTTGGCAGAGGAGGCCATCGGGACTGACCTTGATCTTTCCTCCCGCATCATTCAATTTGACACCAATGCTTTCCAGAAAATCATTGAAGGCAGCACAAGTATTGTAACCCTGGGGAAGGTGATGAAGGCTGATGGTATAATGATTCAGATAGTATCGGTTGTATATCACCCAGGAAGCATATTCCGATTCTGCCTGCAGTGTTTGATAATCTTCAACCGTTGGCAATCTCCACAGACCCTGATGCAAGAAGTCACCAACAGCCTTGGGATCGTCAAGGTTCAGGTCGTCTACCGGATCATGGGTTACTTCATTGGTATATGAACACAAGATGTTTTGTGCCTGTTCACTCAACTGATGAACCCTCAACTCACTGATGAAGATGCGGGGAAAGTTGGGTGCAGGAGGAGCATACCAATAGGCATCCAGCTTCTTGGCTTCAAAATTCAAATGCTCCCTTTTGGTATAGCCATAGTGAAGAAATATTTTCTCCAGCGATTGTATACCCAATTGTGGTACCCCAAGGGTACGAAAAGCAATATGATCGTTCTGGATATCATCGGCATTGTTGATGATTCCTTTGTCGATCATGGCACCGATGATTTTTGTGACGTCCGGCACACGGGCACTGTATTTGTGCATCAGTGCATCCATGACGGTTTGCAATTCAGTAAGCTTGTTCATATCGTTTGATTTAACCTTTAAACAATTGTCCGTTTTCTGTTTCCAAAAAAGCATGGAAATCAATCTCTTCCTGTTTGAGGAATCCTTTCTGGGGAAGCTTTTGATCGGCCACCATTTCCACCACCGCGGCTATTGAAGCAGCAGTGGTCCATGAAATGGCCCTCCATTTTTTTCCATTGATATCGATGGGATGGAAGGAGCGATAATATTCCTCCCTGGCCAGTGCATTTCCTTTCCATCCTTCAACCACTGCATATACCAGCACCACATCATCTTCCACCGGTGGTTTGGCTTGCGTCAAGATCTCTTCCACCAGTTCGCGTTTGTCTTTCAGGATCAGCTCATACAGCAGGAAACGCATGAGTTTGGCATGACCCGGATAACGGATGGTTTTATAATTCAGGGTATCCACCTTACCGGCATAGGTCTGGCACATGGTACCCAAACCACCGGATGTGCTGAAAGCTTCATAGTCCCGCCCTTCAATATTGATGCTCTCCAGTCCGTCGAGCGAGGGAACCATTTTTCTTATGCCATTGTGGATCACTTCGGCATCATTGATGTATTCGTTGATCACACCGGCAGGCGACCATGTAAAAGAATAGGCCAGCAGTCCGTTGGGATAACGGGGCAAGGCTCCCACACGCAGTTCGATATCGCGCAGTTTCGTGAAGCGGTGAGACAGGTTAGCGCCAATGATACCGATCAGGCCTGGAGCCAGTCCACATTGAGGTGCCATCACCGCCCTGGCTGTATCCGACATGTTCATGATGGCTTCCGTGGTAGGTACATCTTCGGTGAGGTCAAAATAGTGGACACCATGGGCGTTAGCAATGCGGGCAATGGGAAGATTCAAATTATAAGGCATGCAGGAAACCACTGCATCAAACTGAGGAATGGTTTTTTCCAAAAGAGCTTGATCATGAATATCACCCTGGATGCAGTCAAATCCGATGGTGTCGGTGGGGATGTTCTTATCGAAACCGGTGACAGTAAAGCGTTTGTTCAGCAAAATACCTACCAATGAACCCACCTTTCCCATTCCAAAAACGAGTATCGTCTTCATGTGAAAAATTTAAATGATTGAAAAAATCTGGGGGTAAAGAATGTGGATGCTGAACTTATGGAACATGCGAACAAGCCGACCTCAGAAAGGTGAGCAGGGACAATTGTCTGGCAAGGTCAGTGTTCACTTGGATGATTTTAGTCTTTGTAAAATTACAATTTTGATCCAGGAATGTTCACATATTTATATGTGAAAATGGAATTAAAAAAGATAATAGTATTTTAGTTAAGTCATGGAAATTTTCTACTGCTCAACGATACTAATTTTAGGATGATTTGTAGTTATGTTTGATCTCAGGCTGATAGGATTGCTATTTACCATCATAGGATTGATTCCATCAACGCTTCATTCGCAGGATGAAAAATTGCCCCATTATCCAATAAAAAAGATAAGGAAGCCCATTAGCATTGATGGTAAAATCAATGAGCGAATCTGGGAAAAAGCGAAATGGACCAATGATTTTACAGATATCACCGGAGACAAAGCCAAGCGACCCGGATTTAGGACAAGATGCAAGATTTTATGGGATGATAATCATTTATACATTGCTGCCGAGTTGGAAGAGCCTCATCTGTGGGCAACCATGACCAAGCATGATGATATCATATACCGGGAACATGATTTTGAAGTATTCATCGATCCAGGAGCAGATCAAACCAATTATTTTGAGATTGAAGTAAATGCCTTGAATACAACCATGGAATTGTTCATGAACAAGCCCTACAACAAAGGAGGCAACTATGACTTGAACTGGAATGCAGAAGGAATGATCAGTGCTGTAAAACTTCAGGGCTCCCTGAATGATCAAAATGATATCGATACAGCATGGACCCTGGAAATGATGATTCCATTCAAAGCATTGCAAAAAGAAGGTCGTCCTTATAAACCCAAAAAAGGAAGTACCTGGCGAATCAATTTTTCAAGGGTGGAGTGGGATATGGAAATGAAAGAGGGAAAGTATGGTGTGAAGAGAAATGATCAAGGAAAAAAAATGCCGGAGAACAATTGGGTGTGGTCACCGATAGGTTTCGTCAACATGCATATTCCTGAAAAATGGGGTTATATAACCTTTAAATAAATCGAACATATGTCTAAAAGAAGAGCCTTTATCAAAAATGGATTGCTCAGTACAGCCTCTCCAATTTTTGCTGGTTCATTACCAGCATTTGAGGAACAAAACGGATCGAAACAAAAAGCAAAACACTGGATCTGGATCAATCCAAACAGAAAAGATGCTGTTGAAGAAGTACGCAAATATTATGGGGAGCTAAAAAATGCAGGCTTCAGGGGAATCCTTTTTGAGGCGGACAGTGAAATGCATTTTCGTGAGGCGAAAGCTTTTGGACTGGAAGCACATCGCTGGAACTGGACGATGAACAAAGGTGTGAAAGAATTGCTGGAAAAGCATCCCGACTGGTATGCAGTTTCGCGTGATGGTAAATCGTGTGCCGATAACCCGCCCTATGTTGGCTATTACAGGTGGCTTTGCCCGTCAAAACCCGAAGTGTTGAATTACTTAATGAATGAGGCAGAGCAGATTCTTGCTAAAGACTATATCGATGGATTGCACCTGGACTATATCCGTTTCTGTGATGTTGTATTGCCTTTGAATCTTTGGAAGCAATACAACCTCGATCAGCGAACAGAGTTGCCTGCCTTTGATTTTTGTTATTGTGAAACATGCAGGAGCAAATACAAAGCTCAGTCTGGAAAAGATCCATTGGATCTAAAATATCCGGAAGCATCACTTTCATGGAGATTGTTCCGTTATGAAGCGATCACCCATGTGGTCAATAGTCTGGCAACTGTTGCCCAAAAACATAAAAAATGGATCACCGCAGCAGTATTCCCAACTCCTGAGGTAGCAAGGAGAAATGTAAGACAGGATTGGACAAACTGGAATCTGAATGCGGTGTTTCCCATGATCTATCATGGATTCTACCAGGAAGACGTAAAATGGATCGGGGATGCGGTAAAAGAAGGAACTCATTTTCTGGCAGGAAAGTTCCCATTGTATGCTGGACTATATTTACCTGATTTCAACAATGATATGTCACAATTGGATCAGGGCATCAAGTATGCACTTGTCAACGGAGCAGCAGGCATTTCTCTATTCGGGAGAGCAACAGCGGAAGTACTGGAGGTTGTATCGAAGCACAGATAGAAAAATAAGATGAATATATAATTCTCAAAAAGACATAGAGATTAACTTCTTAATTATTTAACAACCTGTGTCGAACTATTTTCTTGTATCTATGTTTTAAGAAAAAACATAGTATGAAAATTAAATCTTTAGTGCTCGCGCTGATCGCTGTTGCATCATTTACCCAAACCAATGCCCAAAAGACCGTCGTTGACATAGCAGTTGGTTCATCTGCCCACACAACTTTGGTTGCGGCTGTGAAAGCTGGCGGACTGGTTGAAACGCTCCAGAGTGCAGGACCCTTCACTGTTTTTGCACCAACGAATGATGCATTTGCAAAGCTTCCTGCAGGAGTAGTTCAATCACTGCTGAAGCCAGAAGCAAAAGCATCTCTCGTTAAAGTCTTAACCTATCATGTTATCGCAGGTAACTTTGAAGCTGCTGCAGTTGTGAAAGCAATTGAGGCCGGCAAAGGATCTGCTCAACTCAAAACCGTTAGTGGTGGCACTATTACTGCATCTATCAAAGACGGTAAAGTAATCCTGACTGACGAAAATGGTGGTACTGCAACTGTTGTTGCCACAGATTTGAAATCAGGCAATGGTGTAGTGCACGTGATTGATTCAGTTGTACTTCCCAAATAATAAATTTCACCATTCCAAAATGGACAAGGGGTCTCATGTGAGACCCCTTATTTATTTACTGATTCTCTCTCAAACACAAATTATTCTTTGCAGGTTAAAATATCCAAGATAAAAGTTCTCATGATTTTTTTTGAATAAACGAATAATGACTAATTTAAGTGAAGCCTCAGATATTCAAAAAAAGAGAAAATTCTATTTGCACGTTTAATTAAAAAAACATGAAAATGTTTTGCACTTTATTGTTTGGTGTCCTTCTTTCAAATGCTGGATTGAGTCAGGAAAAAAATAACGAGAAGGCATCCAAAGCAAAAATTAGCCTCGAAGGGATGATCGGCGCTTCCTTTGGAAAAAATTTTTATACCGTCAACCTTGGAGGACCAACCTTGATGCTGAGTGTGAGTAAAAATATGAAACTAGGTGTAGGAGCCGTTCCCTCCCTTTATGTGGAAGGAGGAAAATTCGGTACACGCTTAGGCGTTACACCAAGGGTGGATTATAAAAACCTGGTATTCATGACTCCTTTTTTCCCAGTGCAGCCATTTGGGAAATGGGTTGGATCCGTTGGGATTGGCTATAAATTTATAAAAGCAAAGAAATAATCAAGCCGTTTTCAATTTTATAATTTCATCTGCTTGCAGAGCGATGTCATAGTTCTATTTGTCCCTTCATGTACAAAACCGCCT
>Ga0315902_10013576_pt1 | contig 10526 bp, 12 predicted proteins | sample LakEriMetagenome_9_FD_203523 | JGI IMG/M metagenome (GOLD analysis project Ga0315902, IMG submission 203523) | Freshwater fungal communities from buoy surface, Lake Erie, Ohio, United States - Buoy 12 MA117 | ecosystem: Environmental > Aquatic > Freshwater > Lake > Lake biofilm | place: USA...
GTTATAAAGCTTGATCGCTTCCGCATCTTCCAGCAATTGGTTTTGGTAAATTCCGGCTGCGGCGAAAAGCGCATCTTCAATTTTGGACTCCGAGTTTTGCCGCGCTTCTTTGGTTAAAGGAATGTCTTTATAATAAATTTTGCGATCTGCGGATATATTTTCAGGTATGCCGGCTCCTTTAGGTATGCTGTCTTTTGATGCTGAGGCCGCTGTGGTATCATCTGATTTGTCTGCAGCGGGGCTGCTTTTTTTGGCATTGATTCGCCAATAATCTCGGTTTGTTCTGTTTCCCCAGTAGGCGTTAAAATCCTGCTGCCCCTTCAATCTCATGGCCGTATTGTAAAACGGGAAGGAGGATGCGCCCGTGGTGCCTGTAGTTCCGGTGGCGCCCGGATTTACAACGGGGGCTGGAGGGGAAAGATTATTTCGCTTCTGTTCTTCCAAGCGTTTTTTCTCGGCTGCAATGAGTTTATCAATGGTTTTTTCCCTGAGTTCAGGGTCGTTCGACAAGCGAAGCAGGCTGTCTTCCTTTTTGATGGTAATAAGGTTGCGCAGCAAATCGCTAAGCTGTAGCGTTTTTTGAGATAGGTTTTTGTAATTGGGATGCTTGTCGTCGAGTTTCTGATTCGCGCTATCGTAATACAAACCGGCGTATTCAAAATTTCGATTAGAATAGAAGTAATCGCCCAAAGCCAGATAGGTAGTGGTTAACTGGGCGTTGTTGCCGGTTGATTTGCGAAGCGAAGTGTTAAAATAGGAGATGGCCTTAGCCGAATTGCCCGCAGAAAGTTCGTTTAAACCCAGGCGATAATAAATTTGTCCGTAGTAATCAATGTTCTTGTCGTCTCGGAGCATTCGTTTTAAAATGTGATTTACCTTAGAGTAACTGCCTCCGCGCAAGGCCAAAATTTCGGTTAGCGTAGTTCTGGCGTTGAAAGCCAGTTCATAGGGAGGATTCATTTTTATCACCTTAGAAAAGTGATCGGCTGCGGGGGCATAGTTTTTCTGTTCCAGATAAATTTGGCCCAGAATGTAATGTAAACGATACCTGTTAAGTTTGCCATTGGCTTTTTGCAGCGCCTGTTCCAGCAATTCTGCCGCCTGCTTGTATTTCTGAAGTTTTAGTGCAGTAGCGCCCAATGCAAGATTGAGTTCACCGCTGAGAGTTTTTGGGAAATTTTTATCGGCTTTAAGTCCTTTTAGCAAATTTTCGGCTTCAACAAATTTTTTCTGATGATACAGGGTTCGAAAAATCCACAGTCTGGATGTGTAAACAACCTCCGGATCTTTGTAATTGCCGTTGATAAATTCGCACAGGTCGGCGGCGGCATTGAAATCGCCTTTCATGAAATAGGCTTTTGCCATCAGGAGATAGGCATCATCTACCCATTTGCTTCGGGGATGCCTGTCAATCATCGTACTTACCTTTTTTACAATTTCGTCCATCGCACCCAGATTTGCTTTCAAGCCCTCCTGCGATCCGATGTTGTAAATTTCAAGAAATGTTCTGAAGTCATCGGGATTGTTTTCCCTCATGGTTGTTACCGTCTCATTCCACTTTTCATTGGCGTTGAAATAGGTATTGTAATGCGCTGTTGTGTTATGCCATTGTTTTCCCATCCAACTGTCGCTGTTCTTGCAGGAAGCCAGATAAAACAGGCACATAATTGCAATTGACCGGCTTAACATACCAGGGATGACATAGAAAAACGATAATTTCGTGTTTATATTTCGCACATGAACAGACTTCTTGCCCGCGTTCGCAAAATTATTGCCAAACTCAGAAATAAATACAGGTTGGTGCTTTTAAATGATTCAAGTTTTGCAGAAGTGCTTTCGATACAGCTCACACCCTTGAATTTATTGATGCTGCTAAGTTCCTTTTTTGTTATTTTTACCATAATTATATTCTTGCTGATAGCATATACACCCATGCGGCACCTTGTTCCGGGTTATGGAAAAGCCAACGATACCGAGGCCTGGATGGAAATGAATCAGCGGATTGAAGATATGAGCAGGGAAGTAAAAGACAGGCAGATGAAAATTGATGCACTGAATAACATATTGTCGGAGAAGGAAAAGGTATACGACTCTTCCTCGGTAAGAAAAGAAAAGATCAAACAATAAAATTCGCGACAATCAGTTATATTTGTAATCCTTATGTTTACGAATAAAAATCAGAATCAGCCAAACAAGAAAGAAAATGCAGCGGCAGGTGGCGGACTCCTTAATATTATAGGCAGTGGAACAAAATTAAACGGAGACATCATTTCCGAAGGTGATATTCGTGTTGACGGCAGCATTGAAGGTCATGTTACAGTAAGGCAGCGCTTGGTTTTGGGTGATGGGGGAAGCATTCATGGCGATATTGATGCCAAAGAAGCAGTGGTTGCCGGTTTCATCAAAGGGAACATCACAGTGAATGACACCCTCATATTGAAACCGTCTGCTAAAATTGATGGCGACATAGCGACAGGAAAAATCATTATTGAAAGTGGAGCATCGTTCAATGGCCGTTGCAGCATGAACGCCCATGTAAGTCAGATTAAACCCAAAGCCAGTTTCCATGCACCGGAAGCCATCGGATCGCAGGCTTAAGGAAAGTTCCTCTTTTTTTCGCTACACCACCATGGGCATGCAAATGCTCTTTACCATTTTATTGTTCGTTCTGGTGGGTTACTACCTCGATCGTTGGGTGAATTTTAAATTTCCGCTTTTCACTGTTTTACTTTCTTTGGCCGGAGTGGTGGGAAGTATGTTTATTATTTTGCGCCGCCTTTCCTGATTTATAGCCGAATTTTGCACCTGAATGTTTAAAAATCATTATGTTGCTTTCTTCGCACTTACACTGCTGATGGCGGCAATTACGGCTGTTTTGCAGGTCTTATGGCCTTTGCAGGTGCCCGTTTACACCTATCTCTCACTACTGTACCTGTTTGTACTCATGGCCTTTCTGCATCACCTGGTTTTTGGTCGTAAAACAGACAATCCCAATGCTGTGGTGAGGCGCATGATGGTGGCAAGTATGCTCAGACTTTTGTTCACGGCAGCCTTCCTTTTGATTACCCTATTGGGCTTTAAACCGGTTAGCCTGGTTTTTGTGTCTTTTTACTGTGCATATTTTGCTTTGTTTCTTCTCTTTGAAATCTCACAAAAGCGTTATAAATTGCGCCCCGATTTCAAACCTAGGTCCGAATAAGCAAAATGCCTGATTTTTCAAGACTTGTCGCCAATCTCCGGATTTCAAAAATTCTCGTTGTTCTCGGTTTTTGCGCTTTTTTTTCACTTTCGGCCGGTTCTAAGGACCCCGTAAGTGCTTCAACCGATACAAAAATTGAGGCTGCCGTAGATCACGGTGAAAAACATGGAGGTACACACGGAGAAGAAAAAATGGATCCGGGAAAAATGATTCTGGATCACATTTCTGATGCCCACGACTGGCATTTGTGGGGACATACATCCCTTCCTCTGCCTGTTATCGTGTATACCAAATCTAAAGGATTGACTTTTTTCATGAGTTCAAAGTTCGAACACGGCACCGCTGCTTACCAAGGATTTAAACTCAACGAAAAGAATAAGCTTGTGTGGGAAGACGAAAAACAAACAGAAGCCATTTACGATTTAAGTATTACCAAAAATGTAGCAGCGATGCTCATTGCGGTTCTGGTTTTGCTGTTGATCATGATAGGCATGGCCCGCACTTACAAGGCTCGTCAGGGTAAGGCTCCCCGTGGTTTCCACAACCTGATTGAACCCTTGATTCTATTTCTTCGCGACGATGTGGCCAAGTCTTCCATTGGTCCTCGTTATGAGTCGTTTATGCCATTGTTGCTTACGATTTTCTTTTTCATTTTCACCAACAACATTTTCGGCCTGATACCCATTTTCCCCGGTGGGGCCAATGTAACGGGTAACATTGCCATTACGATGGTGCTGGCACTTGTGGTTTTCCTAACGGTGAACCTGATTGCCAATAAGTATTACTGGAAACACATTTTTATGCCTGATGTTCCTGTGGCCATGTACCTTATTATAATACCCATTGAAATCTTGGGTGTTGTATTGAGGCCATTTGTACTCATGCTTCGTTTGTTTGCGAACATCACGGCAGGACACATTATCATTCTGGGCTTTTTCAGTTTGATTTTTATATTCGGAGCCATGAGCCCTGTAGCGGGTTACGCCGTTAGTCCTGTGAGTGTGGCATTTACCCTTTTCATGAGTTTGCTTGAAATGCTTGTTGCATTTCTGCAGGCTTTCGTATTCACGCTTCTTACAGCCATCTACATCGGTATGGCCATTGAAGAGCATCACCACGCAGAGCACCATTAATCATTAAAAAACCAAAACCAATAATAATAAATAATCAGTATGAGTTTGATGACCACTATTCTGGATGTAACACAAGAAGTTGCTTCCTCGTATTACGGTAAAATGGGTGCTGCCATCGGTGCAGGCCTCGCGGCTATCGGCGCAGGTATCGGCATCGGCAGAATTGGCGGAAGTGCTATGGAAAGCATTGCCCGTCAACCTGAATCACTGGGCGACATCCGTGCGAACATGATCGTTGCTGCGGCCCTTATTGAAGGTGCTGTGTTCTTTGCGATCGTAGTTTGTCTGTTGATTCTGTTCCTCTAAGAAAAAATCAGGTTGCCCGGTAGGGTTCATTCCCTTCCCGGGCAACCATTTTAACAAAAAAAATTAAACAACCCAAAATATGGAATTGGTAACCCCCGCGATAGGATTGGTATTCTGGATGCTTGTGACATTCAGTTTGTTGCTGCTTGTATTGAAAAAGTATGCCTGGAAGCCCATTCTTACCTCAATCAAAGACCGTGAGGAAACCATAGAAAAGTCGCTTCAGGAAGCGGCTAATGCCCGTGCAGAAATGCAAAAGCTGCACAGCCAAAATGAAGCATTGTTGGCTGAAGCCAGGGCAGAGAGAGAAGTGATTCTCAAAGAAGCCAGAGAAATCAAGGAAAAAATCATCGGTGAAGCCAAAGCTGCTGCCGAAGAGGAAGCCAAAAAGCTCATAGCCCGCGCCAACGATGAAATTGGCAAACAAAAATCGGCTGCATTAGACGAGCTGAGAAAAGAAATTGCCTCATTCTCTATGAACATTGCCGAGAAACTGGTGGGTAAGGAACTTGAAAATAAGGATGCTCAAAAAGCCCTGATTGCAGAGCAGTTGGGTGAGCTTTCCAAAAGTCAGTCTTCAGCAGGATAAACAATGTCGGATATAAAAATTGCAGGTCGCTACGCCCGGTCGCTGTTTGAAAAATCGAAAGACAGCAAAAGCACCGATAAGGTAGCGATGGATATTGCTAATTTGAATGAGATTGTAGCCGAGAGCAAAGATTTCAGATTGTTTTTGAGCAGTCCTTTGATTTCAAGGATCGAAAAGAAAAAGGCCCTGAATAAACTGTTTGAAAGTTACCAGCAAAATACCCGCGATCTTTTTTCTTTGATGACCGAGAAGGGTCGTGAAAACCTGATTGGTTTGGTAGGGGCAGAATATACCCGCATTTACAACCATTCCAAAGGTATTACGGATGCTGAAGTAAGCAGTGCCATCTCCCTGGATCAGGCAACAGTGAAGAGCATTGAAGAATTTGTAAAGAAAAACACAGGTGCCAGCGAAGTGAAATTGACCCAAAAGGTTGATGGATCCTTGGTAGGCGGCCTGACGATTATGTTTGATGGCCGCATTTACGATAGTTCAGTAAGTGGTCAAATCAACAAAATGAAAAAAGAACTTAACATAGCATAACAATATAAAATGTCACAGATAAGACCAGACGAAGTATCCAGCATCCTTAAGGAACAAATATCAGGTTTCAGCGGTGCTGCCAGTTTAGAAGAAGTGGGAACCGTTCTTCAGGTAGGAGACGGTATCGCGCGTATCTACGGTCTGTTCGGAGTTCAGAGTGGTGAATTGGTGGAATTCGACAATGGAGTTCGCGCCGTGGCCCTGAACCTGGAAGAAGACAATGTGGGTGCCGTATTGATGGGTAGCAGTACCGAAATCAAAGAAGGCGACAAAGTAAAGCGCACCGGTAAAATTGCCAGTATCAATGTAGGTCATGGCATGTTGGGCCGTGTTGTAAATACCCTGGGTGAAGCCATTGACGGAAAAGGACCCATTTCAGGCGAATTGTTTGAAATGCCGTTGGAAAGAAAAGCGCCCGGTGTATTGTTCCGCGAACCCGTAAAAGAGCCCTTGCAAACGGGTATCAAGGCGATTGATGCCATGATTCCTATTGGCCGCGGTCAGCGTGAATTGATTATTGGTGACAGGCAAACCGGTAAAACCACCATTGCCCTGGATACTATCATCAACCAAAAAGAATTTTTTGAAAAAGGACAACCTGTATACTGCATTTATGTGGCTTGCGGTCAGAAAGAATCAACCGTAAAACAGGTAGTGAAGTCGCTGGAAGAAAACGGAGCCATGGCTTACACCGTTGTGGTTTCTGCTCCGGCTTCTGCTCCCGCACCTTTGCAGTTCTTCGCCCCCATGGCAGGCGCTGCTATCGGTGAATATTTCAGGGATTTGGGTTTGCCGGCGCTGGTTATTTACGATGACTTGTCGAAGCAGGCGGTTGCTTACCGTGAAGTATCGCTTTTGCTGCGTCGTCCTCCCGGACGCGAAGCGTATCCCGGTGATGTATTCTATCTGCACAGCCGCTTGCTTGAAAGAGCTTGTAAACTGAATGCAAGCACCGATATTACCTCTAAAATGAATGATTTGCCTCCCAGCCTTCAGGGTAAAGTAAAAGGTGGTGGATCACTTACTGCACTTCCCATTATTGAAACACAGGCGGGTGATGTATCAGCGTATATTCCTACCAATGTAATTTCCATTACCGACGGTCAGATATTCCTGGAATCAAACCTGTTTAACTCAGGAGTTCGTCCTGCTATCAATGTGGGTATCTCAGTAAGCCGTGTGGGTGGTAACGCCCAAATCAAATCCATGAAGAAGGTGGCCGGTACGCTGAAGCTGGATCAGGCTCAGTACCGCGAACTGGAAGCATTTGCCAAGTTTGGTTCAGATCTCGATGCTGCAACAAAAGCAGTTTTGGATAAAGGTTCGAGGAATGTGGAATTGTTGAAGCAAGCTCAGTTCTCACCTGTATCAGTTGAAAAGCAGGTTGCAATTATTTATTTGGGTACCAGCAATCAGTTGAGAGCTGTTCCTGTAAATCGCGTTCGCGAGTTCGAAACGGCTTTCCTCGAATACATGGATGCCAAACACCGCGATGTGCTCGACCAGCTCAGAGCCGGCAAAATTGATGACAGCATTACAGCTGTAATCAGCGAAGCAGGCAAAGAAGTAGCCAAAAATTTCAAGGCCTAATTTCTGCTTAAAACATGCCAAGTCAGAAGGAAATCAGGAGTCGTATCAGCTCAACCATCAGTACACAGCAGATCACCAAGGCCATGAAGCTTGTGAGTGCTACCAAGCTGAAGAAAGCAAGTGATGCCATTGTGAGAATGCGTCCTTACGCATTGAAATTGCAGGGCATCATGGCCAATTTGCAGGATAGCATTGATGACGACCGTCTGGCTGTGTATTTCAAGCCCAGGGAAGTGAAAAAGGTGTTGTTGGTGGTAATTACCAGCGACAGGGGACTTTGCGGAGCATTCAATTCGAATGTGATCAAGCGCACCCGCACCCTAATTCATGAGAAATACAGCAATCACAGTGACAATGTAACCCTGCTGTGCATTGGGAAAAAAGGTGCCGAATTTCTGAAAAGGCTGAAGTATAATGTTGATTCCCGTTACATGCTTCATTTTGCAGGTTTGGATGCCGCCAAGGCTTTCGAAGTAGGTGATTATGTGCTGGATGTTTTTCGCAAAGGGGAGTACGATCAAATAGAATTGGTTTACAATCAGTTCAAAAATGCAGCCACACAGATTCTCAGCAACGAGGTGATTCTGCCAATCGTTCCTCAGAAAATTACCGTTTCAGCAAACAAGCAAAAGCAAATGTTGAACGATTACATTTTTGAGCCCGGAAAGGTAGAGATTTTGCAGGATTTGATTCCCCGCAGCATCAAAACCCAGGTTTACCGCGCCATGCTCGATTCACTTGCATCGGAACACGGTGCCCGCATGGTAGCGATGGACAAGGCCACTGAAAATGCCGGAGACTTGCTGTTCAATCTCAAATTGCAGTACAACCAAGCCCGTCAGGCCGCCATTACCCGCGAAATTTCTGAAATTGTGGGTGGCGTTGCCGCATTGGAAGGATAATTCAACACTACAAAATATGAAAAAGGCCGGTTTATCCGGCCTTTTCTTTTTTATGGATTCAGTAGTTATTCGCGTTCTTTTTCTTCTGCATGAATTCCGGGTGATGCAGTGGAAGTGCCGGCGTTGATCTCTGTCTGATGCCTAATCTTTCCTCCCAGCCAGCCGGCTCGTAACGAAAGTATACAAGACAAAGCACTGGAAACGAGTAAAAGTATAGTTACCATTGAAGCCCACTTGTGGTTGCGTTTGTTCAGAAACAATGCTGCTGCACTGAGCAGAATTGAAATGAACATAAAAGGCATGGCCAGCTCCGCTGCTTCTTCGTGCTCGTGAATGGCTGTTTTCGATACGCCGGCAATCTGTTCAACCAAGTCTTCGGCCTCTTCACCGCTTTTGTTCGCCACCACACCGCCAATTGAACAGATCAGGAGCAAAACGGTGCCCACCAGCACTACTGATTTGTTTTTGGCTAAAATCCCCCACAACAGCACAAACAGTCCGCAAAACAGACCGATGATGGGAATGTGATTGGTAATGAGATGTACATGCGCCGCATTCATATTTTTAGTTTTCTTTTTTATTTATGTAAATTACAATGCCGTCCAGTTTGTCAATTACGGCTGTTTCACCGGGTAAGAATGTCTCGCCCGAAGCAGAAACGGCCATCCACTCGGTGCCGCGGTATTTCACCTTGCCCTGCTTGCTGCCTTCCATGCTGTCAATCACTTCCACATTGTGTCCCTGATGTTCGTTGTATTTGTCATCCTTGCCAGGCCCAAACCACTGCAGCAATCTGGAACGGAACAGCACCACACCCAAAATTGAAATAGCCGCAAATAAAAGCCATTGATAAAGTGTGTCGTTCAAAACACCTGCCCAGGCCAACGCGCCGATAATCAATGCAGAGATACCGAGAAAAAGCACGAAAAAGGTGCCGAAAAGCACATCGGCAATAATGAGGGCCACACCACCGGCACCCCAATAAATTTCGTTTGCAATCATCATTTTCCGTTGCTAGGCGTTTGTTGTTTTACAACACTCATGGCTGCGGTAATCATAGCGCCCATGTCGGCGAAATTGGCCGGCATAATCATGGTGTTGGTTGTTTTTGCCAATTTGCCGTATTGCTCAACCAGTTGCTCGGCCACACGCAGTTGAACGGCTTCCAAACCGCCCTTTTCCTGCAAAGCCGCCGCCACTTCGCGAATTCCTTCGGCTGTGGCACTGGCAACGGCGCGAATGGCTTCCGCCTGACCTTCAGCTTCGTTAATTTGCCTTTGTCTTATCGCTTCCGATTCCAGCACCACCTTTTCTTTCTGTCCTTCAGCCTGGTTGATGGCACTTTGCTTTTCACCCTCAGAAGTCAGAATCACGGCCCGTTTTTCCCGTTCTGCCTGCATCTGTTTTTCCATGGCATTCAGTACCGTTTTGGGTGGAGTAATATTTTTAATTTCGTAACGAAGAATCTTTACGCCCCAGCCAATCGAGGCCTCGTCAATGGCCGAAACAATAGCGCGGTTCACATTTGTTCTTTCTTCAAAGGTTTTATCCAGGTCTATTTTGCCAATTTCACTGCGCATGGTGGTTTGCGCCAACTGAATTACAGCAAATTTGTAATTAGAAATACCATAAGAGGCTTTGGCAGGGTCAACTACCTGCACAAACACCACCCCGTCAACAGCTACCTGCACATTGTCTTTGGTGATGCAAACCTGTTCCGGAATGTCAATGGCCGCCTCTTTTAAAGAGTGCTTGTAGGCCACCTTGTCAAAAAATGGAATAATGATGTTAAAACCGGGTTGCAAAACTTCGTGAAATTTACCGAGTCTTTCAATCACATAAGCGTTTTGTTGAGGTACTACTTTTATACAGCGCAGTATAACAAGAATGACCAGAACGACGAGGGCAATAGCAAAAATATTCATAGTATTATAGTTTATACAATATTAAGCAAAGTTGCTAAAAATCAAAATTGAGGTGGAAAAATATGTAACACTGCCGTGCTGCTCAATCTGCAGCAACTTGGGTAATTTTGCGGCAATGAATGTTCGCAACTTTTTTATTGCCTGCACTTTGTTTGTTGGTATCGGCATGTTTTCATGCAAACCCTTTAAAAATGTTACTTCCATTAAATTGGTTTATGATTCCATGGCAGAATTCAGGCCCGGCGGAGCCGTTAAATTCGGTGTAAAAACCCTCGACAGAAGAGGCAGAAGAAAAGGTACCCGCGGCTATGCGGCAGGCAAAATGAAATTTGAACAGTT
>Ga0315902_10013579_pt1 | contig 10524 bp, 8 predicted proteins | sample LakEriMetagenome_9_FD_203523 | JGI IMG/M metagenome (GOLD analysis project Ga0315902, IMG submission 203523) | Freshwater fungal communities from buoy surface, Lake Erie, Ohio, United States - Buoy 12 MA117 | ecosystem: Environmental > Aquatic > Freshwater > Lake > Lake biofilm | place: USA...
TATCTGTACTGTTTCGTTTATACTGGGTTTTACCAATGCAGGCATTAGGGTACTCAGACTGACGTATTTGTTTAACCATGTGCCTAATGAAGTAATGGGTAGGGTAGGCAGTATTTTTAATATGGTGAATGTACTACTTCGTACCTGCTTCATTTTTCTTTTTTCGGTCAGTTTTTTTACTGTTTCGGATTCTATTCGGTGGGCTTACCTCATTATGGCTGCCGTACTTATTGGAGCAGCAGGAGTACTTTTACTTAACTTTCCAAGCCTGAATTCGGGCAAGGCCGATCACTCTTAATTTGGCTGAACAGCCAACATATTCAATCGACACGTGTAGACATAAATAATGTATTGTTAAGTTCGCAAAAAAGCCCCTACTTTGTTCGTTCACGATATGGAATATACAGCACAGCAACTGGCAGAAATGAGTGGCGGAAAATTGGTTCATGCCAGCCACAAGTCGAATGCGCATGCAGGCATTGATCACTTGCTTATTGATTCCAGAAAAATTGTTTACCCGGAAACATCACTCTTTATTGCCATCAGTGGCGAACGCAACGATGGACACCGCTACCTGAAGGATGTGTATGCGGCCGGTGTTCGTCATTTTATGGTCGAATCATTTGTTGCGGATAGCTTGCCCGAAGATGTAAATGTTATTCAGGTTAATGACAGTCTGATTGCCTTGCAGAAATTGGCCGGTCGCCATCGTGAACTGTTTGGCTTGCCGGTAGTGGGAATTACAGGCAGCAATGGAAAAACGATAGTTAAAGAGTGGCTGTATCAGTTGCTGGGTGACGACATGAGTATTGTACGTAGTCCCAAAAGTTACAATTCGCAGGTAGGTGTTCCGCTATCGTTGTGGCAAATACAAAAAACACATCAGTTGGGGTTGATTGAAGCAGGTGTTTCGCTAAAAGGGGAGATGGTGAAGTTGCAAGCCATGATTAAGCCTCAGATTGGCATCTTTACCTGTTTGGGTAGCGCACACGATGAGGGCTTTCATTCGGTTACTGAAAAACTGTTTGATAAGCTTCAGTTGTTTAAGGAAAGCGAGCTGCTGGTAGCTTCGGTTGATCAGCCCGAAGTAGCCCATGCCTTGACAACGTTCAAGCAACATCACTCGGCTATTCAGCTGTGTACATGGAGTGCAGGTTCACAGGCAGCCGATATTGTTTTTGAATGCCAGACTTATGGCGGCTATACAACTATTACACTAAAACGTAACGCTCAACTACTGAGTGTACGCATACCGTTTACCGATGCTGCATCCATACAAAATGCATGCACGTGTTTTGCATTCCTGCTAGCTATAAACCGAATTTCAACCGATATACTTAAACGGTTTGAAACACTTAGCCCGGTAGAGATGCGCTTGCAGTTGAAAGAGGGTATAAACCGTTCTGTAATAATTAGCGATACCTACAACTCCGATTTAAGTTCGCTGCGTATAGCACTTGATTTTATGGAGCAGCAGGCTGCGGGTAAATCTAAAACCGTTATACTTTCCGATGTGCTTCAAAGCGGACTTAGCGATGCCGAACTGTGCAACGAAGTTCTTCGGTTGTTCAGGCATCATGATGTTCATGAATATATTTTGGTGGGCAGTCAATTTGCTGCATACAGGCATTTGCTTAGTACACAGTCTAAAGTATATGTCGATACAAAAGAACTTATTGCACACTTGTCCATGCATTCCTTTCACGATAAAGTTATTCTCATAAAAGGAGCAAGGGCCTTTCAGCTGGAGCGAGTAAGTGCGCTGCTGGAGAAGAAAGTGCACGAAACCGTTTTCGAAATAAACCTGAATGCACTGATTCATAATTTAAACGTGTACCGCAAATACATTAAGCCCGAAATAAAACTGATGGGCATGGTGAAAGCCTTTAGCTATGGTGCCGGCAGTTATGAAATTGCGCGTATGCTCGAATTTCATCGTGTTGATTACCTAACCGTTGCTTATGCCGATGAGGGTGTGGTTCTCAGGCAAGCCGGTGTAAAGCTTCCTATTATGGTCATGAATCCTGAGCGCAGCAGCTTTGATGCGTTGTTCAATTACCAGCTCGAACCTGAAATATACAATTTTGACATTTTGCGTCAGCTTATTGCTTCGTGCAAAGGCGAAGAAACAGCTATACATATTGAAGTGGATACCGGCATGAAACGTCTGGGTTTTGCTGATGTTGAAATGGAGCCTTTGCTGAATATGCTTAAACAGCATCCATACTTGCGGGTCAAATCTGTATTTACGCATATGGTAGCCAGCGAAGACAAAAAGCACGATGAGTTTACACGAATGCAGATTCAAAAATTTGATGTATGCCAACAAGCATTAAAAAACGAATTGCCTTATCCTGTTCTGGCACATGCCATGAATAGCAGTGGTATTGTGCGCTTTCCTGATGCACACTTCGATATGGTACGTCTTGGTATAGGGCTTTACGGCATTGACCCTTCGTCACAACTCAAAAAACAACTGCAGCAAATAGGCACGTTAAAAACAGTCATTTCGCACATCAGTGAATTGCAGGCACACGAAACGGTAGGTTATAACCGCAAGGGAGTAGTTGCCCGTAAATCACGCATAGCAACTGTAGCCATTGGATACGCAGATGGATACAACAGAAGACTTGGTCACGGCAAATCGTATATGATGATAAAAGGTAAGCGTGCACCGGTAGTAGGCAGTGTGTGTATGGATATGACCATGCTTGATGTTACCGATATAGATTGCAATGTGGGCGATGAGGTAATAGTCATTGGTGAGGGAATTGATTTGAACACTGTATCGGAAAAAATGGGATCTATACCCTACGAAGTGCTAACTTCAATTTCGCAACGTGTTAAGCGAGTGTATTACCAAGAATAATCCACCAAGAATGTAGCGTAATAAGAGCTGCTTAGAATAAAGAAAGTAGCATACAACAAGACAGAAGTGCCTAATTTCCCAAATTAATCCAACGGCACTACCTCTTCACCGGCTTCGTTTATAAGACCTCTACGGTTGTTATTAGAAACCAGGGCCAAGCCATTTTTAAACGGTCCGATAAAGTCATATTTTACTGGTATATACTCTTCGCCTGCTTCATTAATGAAGCCAAATTTACCTTTGATTTCAACTTTGGCACGGCCTTTTTCCCAAGGAAATATATTGTCGTATTTGCAAGGGACAAACTCCTCACCGGTTTCGTTTATATAGCCTTGCTTGCCTTCTTTTTCCACTTTGGCCATACCTTTTTTATACGGATGTATCTTATCGTAACCCAGTAAGGTTTTCGAATTTTTACTTTGTGCAAAACCGGCAACTGATATCAATAGTGCGAATGCGAATAGTACGTGCTTCATAGATAAAATTTGGCCGAATATATGGATTTTGCTAAAAAAATGCTATTTGTTGGCTGAGATAAATGACATAATTCGCTCATTAAGCCAGTTTTTACTGCGTGTGTGATGCAGTGTGAACCCTACATGACCACCCTGTTTGGGTGTTTCTAAATGCAGATAAGAACTTTGCCTTGCTATATCGGTAGGATAGCATGATGCTGAAAGAAACGGATCGTTGAGCGCATTAATAAGTAAAACCGGATGTTGAATGCCGGATAGAAACTGAAGTGACGAGCATCGGTTGTAATATTCCGAGGCATCCTGAAAACCATGAATTGGAGCTGTAAAATATTGATCAAATTCGGTCAAATTTTTCAGGGCGTTTAATCTGTCCACGTCTACATTATCGGGGAATTGCAAGCTCTTAAGTTTCATTTTCCGCTTCAAGCTTTTTAAAAACCGGCTCAAGTAAAGTTTATTATAAGGCATAGCCAGCTCTGCCGAGCAATCGGCCAGATGCACAGGAACCGAAATGGCAGCTGCGCATTTAATGGATGAGGCTGTTGGGTATATGTGTTCGCCCAGGTATTTCAGCAACACATTTCCACCCAAACTAAAACCTGCTGCGGCTAGGGTAGAAAACTGTTTTTGCTGAAGGATGTAGTTCACCACCTCATGTGCATCGGCTGTAGCGCCACTGTGGTATGATTGAAGCTTGCGGTTCATTTCTCCGCTGCAACTGCGAAAGTTAACGGCACACACATTCCACTGCAGATTGTGTGCAAAACCGGCCAGGGCTTTCATGTAGTGCGACTGACTGCTGCCCTCCAATCCATGAAACAGAATCAGTACTTTACTGCTTTGCGAGTATATCCAATCCAGGTCCAGAAAATCATCATCGCTCAGCGTGATGCGTTCACGGGTATAGTCGACTTTTAAGTAATCAAACAGTACAGGAAAAATAGTTTGTAAATGCCTGTTGCTTATCCAGCATGAGCCTGTGTAATCGGATTCAACTATGGGCATACTCAGCGTCTGCGTTTTTTGCCCGAATGGCCTTTTTTCTTTTTGCCGAGTTCATCTTTCTTATTCCGCTTTTCGCCTTTGCGCGACTGACGCTGATGCATGATACTATCTAGCAATTCTAAATCTATCTGCCGCTTGTTTACATCTGCATTCTTAACAACTACTTCCACACTTCCGCCCAGCTGGTAAGTTTTACGGGTTCTTTTGCCGATAATCCACTGGTTGTATTCATCAAATTCGTAATAGTCATCGGCAAGTGAGCTTAGGCGTATCATGCCTTCGCATTTGTATTCGGTAATCTCTACATACATGCCCCATTCAGTAACTCCCGATATAATTCCCGAAAAGCGTTGCCCGATAAAATCTGCAATGTACTCTACCTGCTTGTAACGAACCGATGCTCGTTCGGCATCGGCCGCCTGTACTTCCATTTGTGACGAGTGCTTGCTCATCTCTTCGTAGTGCTTATCATCTCCCGACTTGCCTTTATTCAGGTAAGAAAATAACAGACGGTGTACCATCAAATCGGGATACCTGCGAATGGGTGAGGTGAAGTGCGTGTAGTAATCAAATGCCAGACCGTAATGACTCGTTTTTTGTGTAGTATAGTAGGCTTTCATCATACTGCGCACAGCCATATTTTGTATAATATTTTGTTCGGGTTTGCCTTCTACTTCGCTTAATAGTTTGTTAAAGGATTGGGCAATGGCTTTATCGCTCCCTGTTTTGATGTGATAGCCAAACCTGGATGCAAACATGCTGAATAGTTTCAGTTTGTCTTCACTGGGTGGCTCATGCACGCGGTATACAAATGTTTTGCGGCTATTCTCCTTCGCTTTTTGTTTGCCGTCTTTTAGGTCGTGTGCATACCTGGCAACTGTGCGGTTGCTCAACAGCATAAATTCTTCAATCAGTTTATGTGCGTCCTTTCGCACTTTCTTAAAAATGCCAATGGGTTTAAATTCATCGTTGAGCTTGAACTTGACCTCTTCGGTTTCAAAATTTACAGCACCTTGTTTAAACCGTTCATCACGCAGCTGCTTAGCCAGTCGGTTAAGTAAAATCAGTTCATCGGCATAATCGCCTGTACCGCTTTCGATGCACTGTTGAGCTTCTTCATACGTAAACCTGCGATCTGAATAGATGACGGTTTTGCCTATCCAAGTATCTGTTACCTGAGCTTTTTCGTTCATCGTAAAAACCGTTGAAAAAGTCAGTTTTTCTTCTTTCGGCCTCAGAGAGCATACCCCATTCGACAGCTTTTCGGGAAGCATGGGCACCGTGCGGTCAACCAGGTATACGGATGTGGCACGTTTAAGAGCCTCTTCATCCAGTGCCGATCCTTCGCGTACATAATGCGAAACATCGGCTATATGCACGCCTATTTCCCAGACCCCGTCACTCAGTTTGCGTATAGAAAGTGCGTCATCAAAATCTTTGGCATCTTCGGGGTCGATGGTGAAGGTGAGTATGTTTCTGAAGTCCCTTCGTGTTTTAATTTCAGATTCAGGAATCTTCAGTTCAATTTTTTGCGACTCCAGTTCAACCTGTTCAGGAAATTTTATGGTAAAGCCAAACTCAGCTAGAATGGCATGCATTTCCGTATTGTGTTCGCCAGGTTTTCCGAGCAATTCAACTACTTCACCAATCGGATTTTTCTGTTCGGGGTTCCATTCGGTAATACGTGCAAGCACCTTGTCACCGTTGCGAGCAAAGTTTAATTGGTCTTTTGGAATAAAAATATCTACATATACGCGCTTGTCATCCGGGATTACAAATGCATAGTTTTGACTCATTTGAATAACTCCGGCAAACTGATTGCGTGCTCGTTGTAGTACTTCAACTATTTCACCGGTAGGTTTACCCTGTGTTTTATGTGCAAACAGGTGCACCTTCACCATATCACCATTCAGCGCAGTATTCAGGTATTCATTTTCAATGAAAATATCATCAGCACCGGGCTCACCCGTAATCACGTATCCACTGCCGCGTTGAGTAAGTTGAAGTTTGCCCTCAATAAACTGCGATACGTATAACGCTACGTATTTGCCGGGCATTATTTCTTCTATAAGCGCTTCTTTTTCCAATACTTTAAGTACACGCAGTATTTCCTGCCTGTCCTGCGTGGAGGTTACATTCAGTTTAGCGGCAATTTGCTTGTAGTTAAAAGCCTTGTGCTTTTCAGACTGAAAAAGTTTTTCGATGTGGCGTTTTAAGTTCTTCAATGTGTGGGGTGAAATTTATAACAACAATACGCATAAAGTAGTGTGTATACCAATATTCATCGGGCTTAATCAAAAAGGTGTTTAAAGGATTCGGGCAAGGCAACAGTTTTATGAGCGGTATAATCATAGCATACCATGCCTGTTTTGGCTTCGCACACCACATTGCCCGATGAGGCATCCAAGAAGCGGTAAAACAGATTAAAGCTACGCACACCAAAATCGGCTGCCGTTACTTGTACGTTTAATACCATACCATAAAAGCATTCACGTTTGAACACAATGGCACAGTCACCCATTATCACCGAGGCTCCCCCAATATCCATTTCAGATAACGTAAAGTGAGAAAAGAAGTGCATACGTGCTTCATGCATATACTTCATATACGCATCGTTGCTCAGGTGGTTGCCGTAGTTGATATCAGAAATACGTACACTTAATTGTGTTTGGGTATGATGAAAGTCGGGTAAAACCAATTTTAGTCGAGCCATATATTACCGTATTTATTTAATTCTATTTTCTATGAGTATATGAATTTAATCAATAAAATTTTTAGCCTTATAAAGATTCAAAAATACATCAAACAATGGCAATAATACCTACACAATAAAACACATACTTTATTTCTTATACTGGCGTGTTTAAATTTCGATTTCACCGGTGATGCCAACCTACGCATGAAGATTTATACTTCAGTTGGTCAGGAGATTTTTCCATATTTTATGCAGGTACAAGAGGGCAATACGCATATTCCTTTAATGCTGAATTTGCCTTCAAGACTGTATATGGCAACCATTGCATTAAATGGCGAAGTAGTTACACGTCAGTTTGTTGTAAAGTAGTATTCACTTTAGTAAATTACAGAGGCTCGCGCAACGAAGTTGCGCGGGCCTTTTTTTTATTATCTTGCCTATGTTTTGAACTACTCTCCGTATATGCAATTTCTGTTTTGGATGGGTTTTATACTCATGGCACATTCGTATGTGGTTTATCCGATGCTGCTGTTATACTTGGCCAGGGGCAAAAAGCTATTCAAACAAGTATCACATGAGCCTAAAGTAATTGTATTGATGGCCGTTTACAATGCCGGGCAGGGTATTCAAAAAAAAGTAGAATCGGTTTTAAATTCTAGTTATCCTCACACTAAAATACTGTTTTATATCGGTTCCGACTGTTCAACCGATGCAACCGACACCATACTATACAACTGTGCTAATTCCGATAACCGAATTCGTTTTACGCGCTTTGACAGCCGAACTGGTAAAATCGGAGTAATAAATGCGCTGTATGAAAAGGCCTTGTCTGAAAATAAATCGGATGAATGCATTTTTATTTCTACTGACGTTACGGCCATTTTCCATAAGGACTGCATACGTGAGCTCGTTTCCTGCTTTGCCGATGAAAAAGTAGGTGTCGTGGGTAGTTACATCGTTAAAGGAGATGTTCGTGCCGATGGTATTTCAGGTCAGGAAAAAGCCTATTACAAACGAGAACTGGAGATGAAATACCACGAGGGAGTATTGTGGGGAAGTGCCATGGGTGTGTTCGGTGCATGTTTTGCCATAAGGCCAAACGTATTCACACGGGTACCTACTCACTATTTAGTAGATGATTTTTTCATCTCTATGTCGGCATTGCAAAAAGGCTATAAAGTGGTACAGGATAATCAAGCTTACATTTACATGAACGTGCCCAACGATTCATCCATTGAGTACCGAAGAAAAGTACGCATAGCAGCTGGTAATTTTCAAAATCTGAAACATTTCAGTTCTATGCTCTTTACGGGGTCAACTACTGCATTTGCCTACTGGTCGCATAAAGTAATACGCTGGCTTGGCCCCTTTTTCATTTTAATGTGTCTCATTTCATCGTCAATGCTTGTAAATCATCACTTCATTTATAAAGCTGCTTTCTATGTACAGGCCTTTTTGCTGCTAACTCCCTTGTTCAATTATTTATTAAAGACCATTCATATACACATTCCCCTGTTGCGTTTTGCTTCCCATTTTTATACCATGAATGCAGGCATACTCATGGGATTCATAAAATACATACGCGGCATACGCAGCAGTGTGTGGGAGCCTACGGCACGTAACTAGTGCTTTACTTAGGTCTGTATTTGCTTTGTTTTAAAATCTTTTCGTAATCTGTTTCATCCATCAGTTGCTTCAGCGAAACTTCAGGATGTTCATTCATGTATGCATTCACTATTTGCCAGCCTGTATACACTCCTATGGCAGGTGCTGATTGTGGTGGAACGCCATCGGCTACGGTAAATGGACCATCGTTGAAGTAGCGCATATAACGGGCCGATTCCTGCTGATAAAGCATTTCTTTTTCTACATAATGTGCCCACATTTCAGCTTCATTTTCTCGGCACCAGTTTAGCTGCGCTTCGGTGTAGCCAAGTATAATGGTATCCTGCACATGCGGTAGTAATGCTTTTGTAAAATACCTGTATTTGCCCTCTTGAATCATCATGGCAAAAAAGCGGTTTTCATTTCCTGTTTGATCTTCGTATAGGCTAATGGCCAGCGATTTTACCGCATTAGGCGCTATGTAGTAAGGTTGTAATTTGCGTACCATGAAATCAGGAAATCGTAAAGCATCATAATAACTTTTGAAAACGCGATTTAAATACATATCCAGTCCTATTCCAATACTGTTTTCATATGAAATGTTGGCGAAGCCAAACTCCGATACGAAGGTTATAAATCGGGGTATCGTCTGGTTGGGAAATTGTGCTTTATATATGCCCATAGCTTCCGTCAGCTCTTTTTCTACTGTGCTTAGGTCTGTAAATGCAGAATCCGTCAGTCTGTTTAATTCACGAAAAGGTTTGTAGTATATTAATTGCTGCAGCGCACGGCTATACAGGCTATCATCAGGCAGGTTTTCAAATGCCAGCACTTCCGACATGTAAAAGGTGTAAAAAGAACCGTACTTTGCATACAAGTGCTCAGCACATGATGTGTCAGTTGAATTTCCGCAACCAATTAAATCCTTATCAAAACGAACGAGCTTGACCTCTTCTATTGAGGCTGCTTCAAACTTGCGTTGTGAGTGATTTTCTGTATTCGTGCAGGATACCGCAACTGCCAATGTGCAAAACAGGTATAAAAAGCTGCGATGAAATGATTTATTTCGTATTTTACTATTCATGATGCAAAACTATATTTTCAAATCCGTATTCGTTGTGCTGTTGTTAACAATTACTGCTGCACAGGCTCAAATTCGATTTGGATTACGTGTAGCCCCTCACGTAACCTGGGGTATTAGCGATAATAAAAGTACAACAACTAGTACTACACGTTTTAATGCATCGTACGGCTTTATGCTCGATTATTATTTTACCGAGAATTATGCCATTGCCACAGAGTTCAGCATGCAGTACTTTGGTGCCAATCTCATTCTTGACAAATCGCGTTTTACATCGGTAACCCATAATACAGTTAGCCATATTTATCCAACCAATATCACATACGATTACAGGCTACAATACTTTAGTTTTCCTCTGCTTATAAAAATGCGCACGAAAGAAATCGGGTACAACAGGTACTACGGTGAATTTGGTTTTGCACTCTCGATTTTGAACAGCGCTAAAGCGGATATTGAATACGGAAGTCTGCGAATAGAAAATTCCAACATCAATGAGCCGGACGCACAGGATGTGTTCCGTATTCAAGCTCCGCAAAGCTATAGCGATAAGGTCTCTTCCTTTAGGAGTGGAATACTTATTGGTGCAGGCTTGCAGCGCAATTTTTTCGGTAACTCCCTTTTAATAACAGGTCTGCGTTACGAGAACGGATTGACCGGATTTACAGAAGATGATAAATGGAAAACCCGACTTCACTTTTTAGCGTTAAATCTTGGCATATTATTTTAATACCCATTTGCAACCACTAAACATATGTACAGCTCAGCTCAATTACCACACGGGTAACTTTGAGCA
>Ga0315902_10013580_pt1 | contig 10524 bp, 5 predicted proteins | sample LakEriMetagenome_9_FD_203523 | JGI IMG/M metagenome (GOLD analysis project Ga0315902, IMG submission 203523) | Freshwater fungal communities from buoy surface, Lake Erie, Ohio, United States - Buoy 12 MA117 | ecosystem: Environmental > Aquatic > Freshwater > Lake > Lake biofilm | place: USA...
AGGCGAAGGGCGCGCGCTCCCGTTCCCGCTCGAGGGCGCGCGCCGCGTCCTCGCGCAGCCCGCGAACGTGGCGCAGCCCGAGCCGCACGGCGTCATCCGCCTCCGCCGTTGATTCCCAGCGCGAGCGAGCGGCGCACACCGGCAGGATGCGCAGCCCGTGGCGGCGGGCGTCCTGCACCAGGGTCGCCGGGCCGTAGAAGCCCATCGGCTGGTGGTTGAGCAGGCTGGCGGTGAACTGGGCGGGGCGGTGGACCTTCAGCCAGGTGCTCGCGTAGGCGAGCAGCGCGAAGCTCAGCGCGTGCGACTCGGGGAACCCGTAGGCGGCAAACGAGAGCGCGGCCTCGCCGAGCCGGCGCACGACGGTCTCGCTGCGCCCGTGCGCGCGGAGCGCGTCGCCCAGGCGGCCGAGCGCGCGCCGTAGCCGGCCGGTGTCGTGGGTGCAGCCCATCGCCCGCCGGAGTTCCTCGGCCTCCCCGCCGGCGAGCCCCGCCAGCCGCATCGCCAGCTCCAGCATCTGTTCCTGGAACAGGATCACGCCGAGGGTGCGGGCGAGGATCGGCTGCACGATGTCGTCCACGCTGGGATCGAGGTACGTCACGGGCTCCAGGCCGTTGCGGCGGCGGATCAGCGGGTGCGTGAGCTGGCCGACGATCGGGCCGGGCCGCACGATCGCCACCTGCATCGCGACGTCGTACAGGCAGGCCGGGCGCAGCCGGGGCAGGGTGGCCATCTGCGCCCGGCTCTCGATCTGGAAGACCCCGATGGTGTCCGCCCGCTGCATCGCCGCGTAGGTGGCCGGGTCGTCCGGCGGCAGGGTGTGGAGCGCGATCGAATCCCCCCGCTCCGCGCACCGCGCGAAAGTCTCCTGCAGCACGGCCATCATCCCCAGGCCGAGCAGGTCGATCTTCACGATCCCGAGGTGCTCGCAGGAGGCCTTGTCCCACTGGACGATCACGCGGCCCGGCATCGTGGCCGGCTCCAGCGGCACGACCTCGTCGAGCCGGCCGCCGCACACCACCATCCCGCCGCTGTGCTGGCCGAGATGCCGCGGCAACCCCGGCAGTTGCCCGAGGAGCGACGCGAGCGCCCCGCCACGGGGGTGGTCCGGCGGCAACCCGGCCAGAGTGAGCCGCTGCCGCAGTTCCAACGGGTCCGGAAAATCCCCTGGTGACTGCAACGCCGAGAACCGGTCGAGCAGGTCCTCCCCGAAGCCCAGGACCTTGCCGAGTTCCCGCATCGCGCCCCGGCCGCGGTAGGTGATGAAGTTCGCGGTCATCGCCGCCCCCCTCGGCGCGTGGTCGGCGTAGACCTTTTGGATCAGGCGCTCGCGCGGTTCCCCGCTGGGCAGGTCGAGGTCGATGTCCGGCCAGGAAGGGTGGCCATCGTGGCCGACGCGCCCCTCGCTCAGGAAACGCTCGAACAGCAGCCCGTGCCGGATGGGGTCCACCGCGGTGATGCCGAGCACGTAGCAGACGGCGCTGTTGGCGGCGCTGCCCCGGCCTTGGACCAGAATGCCCTCGGCCCGCGCGTGGCGGCACAGGTCCCACACGATGAGGAAGTAGCCGGAGAACCCCAGGCGCTCGATCAGCGCGAGCTCGCGGTCGAGCTGGGCGCGGACGCGCGGCCCGGGTTCGCCGTACCGTTCGCGGGCGCCGGCGTAGGCCCGCGCGCGCAGCAGGCCGGGCATCGTCTCTCCCGGCGGCACCGGGAAATCCGGGAACCGGTAGCCGAGGTCGCGCAGGGTGAAGTCCAGCGTGGCCTCGAGCCGGCCAGCGGCCTCCACCGCCCCGGGCAGATCCGCGAACCGCGCCGCCATCGCCGCCCCGTCCCGCAGGTGGCGCTCGGCGTTTGGCGCGAGCCGGCGTCCGGCGGCATCCAGCGTCGTCCGGTGCCGCAGGCAGGTGAAGACGTCCGCGACCGGCCGCCCCTCCGGGGTCGCGTAATCCACGCCGCCGGTCGCGAGGACGGGCAGGCCCCGTGCGGCGGCGAGGTCGCGGAGGCCGGCGAGTTCGCGCTCCTCCCCGCGCCGGCGTTCGCGCTGCAGTTCCACGTGCAGCCGGTCCTTCCCGTAGATGGCCTCGAGCCGCGCCACGGCGGCGGCCGCCGCCGCGGGGCCCGCCCGCCGCCACGCCCTCCGCACCGGCCCCTCGGCGTCGCCGGTCAGCGCCACCAACCCCTCGGCGTGGCGCGCAAGCTCCTCCCACGTGGCGAGGCAGGGCCGTTTGGGCGCTCCGGGATCCACGGCCTCGTCGAGGTCGGTAGTTCCGGGGACGGTCACGGCCTCCGCTTCCGCGTCCGCTGGCCGCGGGGTGAGCTTGGCCTCCGAGATCAGCCGGCAGAGGTTGCGGTAGCCGGTGCGGTTGGCGACGAGCAGGGGCAGCACGCTGCCGTCCGCGAGGGTCACCTCGGCGCCCACCCGCGCGCGGAGGCCCGCCTCCCGCGCCGCCCCGTAGACCCGCGGGGCCGCGCACAGGTTGTCGCGGTCGAGCACCGCCAGCGCCGGCAGGTCGCGGCAGGCGGCCTCCGCGACCAGCGCCTCCGGCGTGGACGCGCCCCGCAAAAAACTGAAGGCGCTGCGGGAGTGCAGCTCGCAATAGGCGGCCATCGCGGGGCTCAGTCGTACTCACCCTCGACGAACCAGGCCTCGCGCTCGCCAAGGAGCCGGTAGAGGCCGCCGCCCGCCAGCGCGACGTCCCACTCGACGCGGGCCCAGGCGCGGCCCGGTTCCCACCAGTCGCCGCTCGCGCACCACGGGCCGCGCGCCTCGGCGACCGGCCCCGAGAACCGTTCCGTCCACACGTGCGCGGGCCGCCCGGAGGCCGGCGTGAAGGTCAACCGTGCCGGCAGGGGCGGGCGGAAACGGCGCAGCGGCAAGCCGATCGCCCCGGCCGTGGTCGCCGGGGCGTCCTCCAGCAATCCGGGTGGCGGGCCGAGGACCGCCGCGTCCGGACGGTGGGTGTCAGTCAAGACCGGGGTGCCGACGCGGTCGGCGCCCACCAGCGCCGCCACGCGGGCGAGGGTTTCGGTGAAGGCGTGCGGGTCGCGCAACCCGCCGGACAGGAAATCCTGCTGGCGGACGGGTGCGCGCACCGCCTCCACGCGCAGGTTCCAGCCCCGCACGGGCGCGGCGGTCCGGAGCCCGGTGAGATGGGTCTCGAGGGCGCGCTGGAGCGGCGTGGCGGAGGCCGTCGGCGCCGGCAGACGGAGGTGCGCGCGATGGGGCGGACCGTCCTCCAGCCGCAGTTCCAGCTCGATCCCGCCCGCGGCCAGTCCCGCCGCCTGCAGCTCGAGCGCAAGGCGTTCCACGTGGCGCCGCAACGGCGGCAGCAGCGCCGGCAAGGTCTCGATGCCATTCTCGAGCTCCGCGGCGGCGTGGAAGCAGCCGGGCGGCTCGTGGCGGCGCAGCGGGCGGGGCTCGCCCCCGCGCGCCCGGTCCCAGAGTTCACGGCCCTCGCGGCCGAGCCGGCGGGTCAGGCCGGCCGCCGTGAGCGCGGTGAGCTCGCCGAGGGTGTGCACGCCCCAGCTGGCGAGACGGGCGGCCTGCGCCGGTGTGGGCTCCGCGTACTCGACGGGCAGTGTCGCGAGCAGGGTCGCCTCGTCGTCCACCGCGAGGAAGCCGCCCGGCAGCGCGTTTTGCCCGGCCCACCGGGCCGCGTAGGCCGCCAGCCGCGGCGTGCGGGCGCTGCCCGCGCTGGCCGCCAGTCCCGTCGCCGCGAGCGCGCGCACCGCCGCCTCGGCCGCGCCCCGGCGGCACGCCGGGTCGGTGCCCCGGAGGTCGATCGTGCAGCAGCCCGCCGCCGTGGCCTCCACCGTCGGCGACACCGTGAGCGCCGCGGCCAGCAGCACCGCACCGGCTTCCGTCTCCGCCGCGGGATCGGCGGGGCGGAGGAGCAGCTCGGGGCAGCGGGCGAGCGCCTGGGCCACGGACATCCCCGCGGCTAGGCCCGCGGCGCGGGCGGCGGCGTTGCATTCGGCCAGCCCGGCCTGCCGTCCCGGGCCGGTCAACAGGCCGGCCGGCCGCGTCCCGGCCAGCGGCGGGCCCGCCCGCAGGGCGGCCTGCAGGGCGAACGCTTCCACGTGCAGGACGGCGAACACGGCGAAGCTCCGCGGTTCAGACGGCGGCGGCCAACGCGTGCCGCGTGCGCACCGGGGCCAGCGCGGCCAGCAGCAGGAGGCGTTCCTCCTCCAGCGCGGCCAACGGCAGGGAAGGCGCCAGCACGAGGCGGAGCCGGGCGCTGGTCACCGCCGCCACCGCGGTCTGGATCAGCAGCGTGGTTCCGCCGGTCTCGGCCGCGAGGCGCAGCCGGTGCCAGTGCGCGGCCGGCACGCGACGCAACGCCCGCTCCGGCAACCGGCGCAGGTCCAGCACCACTAGGCGGAAGTTCGCGTCTCGGGCCAGCAGGTCGGCCGCCGCGAGCGCCTGGTCCGGGGTCGGGCAACGCACCCAGACCAGATGACTCAGCGCGTCCGCCGGAAAGGATTCGGGGTCGAAGGCATCGTGCGCGTCGACCAAAGCCGCCCGACCCCCGCCGGCGCGGCTGGCCGCGAGCAGGCCGCCGAGGAGCAGGGAAGCGCCGCCGCCGGATGTCGGGCAGGTCAGCTCGGTGATCGCGCCCCGGGGCAGTCCGCCGGCCGCGTCGATCGCGGGCAGTCCGGTGGCCAGCCCGTCGGGTTCAACCGCTCCGCTGCGGGTGCCGCAGCCCGGAAAGCGCCCCGCGAGCAGCGCGCGCAGGGCGGCGGGCGTCATCCGGGGACGATCGTGGCTGGGGGGAAGGGTGGGCATCGGGGCGCGGGGCGACGGCGCGCCGCGACGCGTCCCCGGGCAGGGGCGCGGCGGCGGCCGGCAGGAGGGCGGGGTTTCAGCCGGCGGCGCCCGGGCCGGCACGCAACAGGCCGACCATCACTCCCTGGATGACCAACTCCTCGGCAGGCAGCAGGTCAGGGTAGCGGGGATTCTCGGCGCGCAGGAACGGGCGGCCGCGCTGGAGCAGGTAGCGCTTGAGCGTGGATTCCCCATCGATCAGCGCGGCGACGATCTCCCGCGGGCGCGGTTCGCGCGGGGTCAGAAAGACGACGTCCTGGTCGAGGATGCCGGCGCCCATCATCGAGTCCCCGCGGACCCGGAGGGCGAACAGGGGGGAGGCCGCGTGGACCCCGAGCGTCGCGGGGTCCAGAGGCACAAAGGCTTCGGGCTCCTGTTCCTGGGCGCTGGGCAGCCCTGCCGGGATGGTCCCGTAGAGGGGGATGCCCGCGGGGACGGGCGGGGTGGGGGGGAGCAGCCCGCGGGCCTTGCCCTCGAGGCGGCGGAGCACGCCCTTGCCGATCAGGGCGTCGACGTGCCGCTTGACGCCGAAGGGGCTGGCGAGGCCGAAGTGGGCCTGGATCTCGCGCAGCGAGGGGGCGACACCGTGCTCGCGGTGGTGGGACTGGATGAAGCCGAGCACCTGCTGCTGGCGCCCGGTGAGCTGGTCGTTCATAGTGTCCAGGTGGACACTAGTATCGCCTGATGGCAATCCCGAAGCGCGCGCGGGGCGCGGGAGCGTCAGGGGCGCGCGCGCCGCCGGGCCGGGCGGCGGGGCTCGATGTTCAGGTAGGTCTTGTTGAGCATCTGGCTCTCGTAGAGCTCGAGCAGCCGGACGCCCTCGCGGGGCTTCACCTGGTCCTTGCGGGTGGCGGCGTCGATCTGCGCCTTCATCCGGCGGCAGAGGTCCTCCTGCTGGTACTGCACGCCCTCGATCACGTCGGCGATGCGGCTGCCGCTGAGCGCCTCCTCGATGTAGAACCCGTTCGGCTCGTCGTCCTCGAGGAACACGTGGACCTCGTTCACGCGGCCGAAGAGGTTGTGCAGGTCGCCCATAATGTCCTGGTAGGCGCCGGTGAGGAAGACGCCCAGGTAGTAGGGCTTCTGGTTGAGCGGGTGGAGCGTGATGTAGTCCTTCACGTCCTGCAGGTCGATGAACGACGAGATCTTGCCGTCGGAGTCGCAGGTGATGTCGACCAGGATCGCGTTGACCGTGGGGCGCTCGTTGAGGCGGTGGAGGGGCGCGACGGGGAAGAGCTGCTTGAGGGCCCAGTGGTCGAGCAGGGACTGGAAGACGGAGAAGTTGCAGACGTACTGGTCGGCGAGGAGGCGGTTGAGGTCGTGAAGCTCCTCGGGCTGGTAGCCGGACTGGCGGCCCTCCTTGGCGATCTGCTCGCAGATCTGCCAGAAGAGCGACTCGGCGGCGGCGCGGTTCTCGAGGTCGAGGTAGCCGAGGTTGAACAGCGAGAAGGCCTCGTCCTTCTTCTGCAGGGCGTCGTGGAAGCGCTCCAGCCGGCCGAGCCGGGTGCGGTTGCGCAGCATCGCCTCGAGATCCTGCACCACCTTGTGCTTCTGCTTCGGCTGGTGCTGCTGGCCGAGCGACTCGCGCTTGTTGATGCGCTCGAACACCTCCACCACCAGCAGCGAGTGCGGGGCCACGATGGCGCGGCCGGACTCGCTGACGATGTCGGGCTCGGGCACGCCGGAGGCGTTGCAGATCTCGCGGATGTTGGAGACGACGTCGCGGGCGTACTCCTCCATCGAGTAGTTCATCGACGACTCGAAGTTGGTGCGGGAGCCGTCGTAGTCGATGCCCAGGCCGCCGCCGACGTCGAGGTAGCCCATCGGGAAGCCGAGGCGGGCGAGCTGGCAGTAGAAGCGGGAGGCCTCCACCACGGCGTTCTTGATCGTGAGGATGTTGGGGACCTGCGAGCCGATGTGGAAGTGCACCAGGCGGAGGGCCTGCTGGAGGCGGGCCGCGCGCAGCTTCTCGCACGCGAACAGGATCTCGGCGGTGTTGAGGCCGAACTTGGCGTTGTCGCCGGTGGACATCGCCCACTTGCCCTCGCCGCGGGTCTGCAGCTTGGCGCGGAAGCCGATCAGCGGCTTCACCCCGGTCTCCTCGGAGATGCGGATGATGTCGTCGAGCTCCGCCAGCTGCTCGACCACCAGGATGACGCGCTTGCCCAGCTTGCGGCCGAGCAGGGCGAGGCGGATGTAGTCGTGGTCCTTGTAGCCGTTGCAGATGATCAGCCGCTGGGCGCCCTCGTGCATCGCGAGCGCGATCATCAGCTCCGGCTTGGAGCCCGCCTCGAGCCCGTAGTTGAACTCCTTGCCCGCCGCGACGATCTCGTCGACGACCTCCCGCAGCTGGTTCACCTTGATGGGAAATACCCCGCGGTAGGAGCCCTTGTACCCCTCCTCCTTGATCGCCTTGGCGAAGAGCGAGTTGAGGCGGACCACCTGGTGCCGGAGCAGGTCCTGGAAGCGGATGACCAGCGGGGCCTTCAGGCCCATCCCCACCGCCTCCTGCACGACGTCGAGCACGCGGATCCCCCGGCCGTCGAGCAGCGGCTGCACGTTCACGCAGCCGGCGTCGTCCACCGAGATGTGGCCGGAGCCCCAGCGCTTGAAACCGTAGTGCTCTTCGGACTTGGCGGACGACCAGGCGGTCGAGGATTTGCTTTTCAACGCGGTGCGGGGTGGGGAGTTATGGCTTGCTTTTGCCTTCGGCGGATTCGTTAGATGCGTCTTTTCTGGTTTCAAATCCTGCCCGCTAGCAATTCCGAAAATGCATCCGCTGACGCTTCTTCCTGCTTTTCTCGCCCAGACCCCCGCGCCCGCCCAGCAGCAGCCGTCCTTCCTCGTGCAGATCCTGCCGATGGTGCTGCTCTTCGGCGCGATGTATTTCTTCCTCATCGCCCCCCAGCGCAAGAAGCAGAAGGAGCACGAGAAGATGCTCAAGGAGCTGCAGAGCGGCGACGAGGTGGTCACCAGCGGTGGCATCTTCGGCGTGATCACCAACGTGAAGGAGGACCGCTTCGTCGTCCGCATCGCCGACAACACCAAGATCGAGATCGGCAAGGGCTTCGTCCAGACGGTCGTCCGCAAGGCCGGCGCCGAGGTCAAGTGACGCCCCCGGGCGCGCGCCCGGTCCCGTCCCGCCCCGCCCGGCCGGCGGGGTCCGTTCCCCTTTTCAACCCAAACGCACCATGCTCAAACGCAATCTGTGGAAGCTGATCCTGTCCGTGGCCGTGCTGGCCTGGGCGGGTTCCCAGCTCCTGCCCCTGCAGGACGAGGCCTTCGTCGACTACGTCCGCACGCACGCCTCCGCCAAGTCCGCCGAGTTCGGCAAACTGCTCGAGGAAGCGGCTGCCCGGAAGAAGGCGCTGCAGGCGCCCAGCGAGTTCGTCGCCCTCAAGCAGCTCGGCCGGGAGCGCCGGCTGGACCTGACGCAGTACTTCCCGCACATTCGCCTCGAGGAGTCGCTGAGGAACATCGAGAAGCGCAACGACATCCTGCTGGCGGAGCTGCTGCGCCTCTCCCGCGGCCGACTCCAGCTCGGCCTCGACCTCAAGGGCGGCGTGGCCTTCACGCTCGAGGCGGTCGAGACCCCTGGCGAGAATCTGGACGCCTACCAGCGCCAGGAGAAGCTCCAGAAGGCGATCGAGATCATCGGCGCCCGCGTCAACGGCCTGGGCGTCGCCGAACCGGTGCTCCGGCCGATCGGTGAGAACCGCATCGAGATCCAGCTCCCCGGCGTCAGCACCAAGGACAACCCGGATGTGGTCGACCAGGTGAAGGCCCCGGCCCGCCTCGATTTCCGGATGGTGCATCCCTCGCTGGTCCCCGGCCCGGGGATCGAGACCCCCGCCGGCTACGAGGTGAAAACCCTCGACTGGGAAACCCGCCGCGGTGACACCGGCGTGGAGGAGGTCTTCGTCAAGCGGATCCCGGAGATGACCGGCGAGATGATCTCCAACGCGTTCGCGCGGCCCGACCTCTACGGCAAGCCCGAGGTCATCCTGGAGTTCACCGACGCCGGCAAGAAGCGCTTCGCGGAGGTGACCCGCAGCATCGCCGAGATCGGCCAGCGCGGCGGCCCCCTCGGGCGACTCGCCATCGTGCTCGACGGCAAGCTCTACTCCGCCCCCACGGTCCGCGAGGAGATCAACAGCCCCTCGGCGCAGATCACCGGCAGCTTCACCGACCGCGAGGCGATCAACCTCGCCAACGTCCTCAACAACCCCCTCGACGTCGAGCTGCGCATCATCGAGCAGTATGAGGTCGGGCCCACGCTGGCGGCGGACGCCGTCATCAGCGCCCGGAACGCCTTCATCGTCAGCACGCTGCTCACGATCGGCTTCATGGTGGTCTTCTACACCCTCGGCGGGTTCATCGCCGCCTTCGGGATGGGGGTCAACGTACTGGTCACCCTCGGGGTGATGGCCAGCATCGGCGCCACCCTCACGATGCCCGGCATCGCGGGCATCGTGCTCACGCTCGCGATGTCCGTCGACGCGAACATCCTCATCTTCGAGCGGATGCGCGAGGAGCTGAAGCTGGGCAAGTCGCTCGGCACCGCGCTTGAGGCGGGCTTCGACAAGGCCTGGTCCGCGATTTTGGACTCGAACGTCACCACCCTGCTGGTGGCCCTGGTGATGGTGTGGCTGGGCACCGGCCCGGTGAAGGGCTTCGGCGTGACGCTCGCGATCGGCATCTTCACCACGATGTTCGCCGCGGTCGTGGTCAACAAGCTGATCCTGGAGGCCCTGATCCTGGGCGGAGTGACGGGGCGGCTCCCGATGTTCTCCATCCTGCAGAGCACCGCCTATGATTTCCTGAAGTACACGCGGGCGGCGGTCATTGCCACCTTGGCGGTGCTGGTCGTGGGCATCGGCGCGGTCGTCTACAAGGGCAAGGACATCTACGGCATCGACTTCGTGGGCGGCGATATGATCACCCTCAACTTCGGCCAGCGCGTCGAGGTGGGCGAACTGCGCCGGGCGGCGGAGCGGGCGGGGCAGAAGGACGTCGCCTTCTCCTACCAGCAGCCGGTCGGCGGCAGCCGCGAGGTGCTCCGGGTCACGGCCCCGTTTGACCAGGGTCGGCCGCTGGTGCGCCAGTTGCAGGCGGCTTTCCCGCAGGCTAAACTCGAGCTCGCGGGCGAGTCCCGCATCGGCGCCTCGGTCGGCAAGGAGATCCAGTGGAACGCGCTGCTCTCGGTAGTGGCCGCGCTGGTCGGCATCCTGATCTACGTGGCCTTCCGCTTCGAGATGGGCTACGGCATCGGCGCGGTGGTCGCCACCGTGCACGACCTCATCCTGACCATCGGGCTGTTCGTCCTCTTCGACCGACAGTTCAACGCCCCGATGGTGGCCGCGATCCTGCTGATCATCGGTTACTCGATCAACGACACCATCGTCGTGTTCGACCGTATCCGGGAGGAGCTGAAGCTGAACCCCACGGGCACCCTGCGCGAGATCATCAACCGCTCGCTCAACCTCACTCTCTCGCGCACGATCATCACCGGCGGCACCACGCTGCTCACCTCGGTGACGCTCCTGCTCACCACCTCCGGCGACGTCAACGACATCGCCTTTACCCTCCTCATCGGCGTGCTCACCGGCACGTTCTCGTCCCTCTTCATCGCCACCCCGGTCTTCTATTGGTGGCACAAGGGCGACCGGAAGCACGTCGAGGCCCACCACGACGTCGCGCCC
>Ga0315902_10013581_pt1 | contig 10524 bp, 27 predicted proteins | sample LakEriMetagenome_9_FD_203523 | JGI IMG/M metagenome (GOLD analysis project Ga0315902, IMG submission 203523) | Freshwater fungal communities from buoy surface, Lake Erie, Ohio, United States - Buoy 12 MA117 | ecosystem: Environmental > Aquatic > Freshwater > Lake > Lake biofilm | place: USA...
GTCTCGGAGCGTGTGGGCGTGTCAGAAAATACCCCACCCTAGGGGCTACGCGGGGGGTAGGGCCGTAGCCTAGCCTTATAGGGCTTAGGCAGGGCGTAGCGGGGCCGTATTTTGGCAGGATAGTGATTTGCCTGTTGCGTTGTTCGTAGTCTCTACAAGGCGCACAAGGCTAACAGATAAGAGCCTTGTCTGGCCTGTATCTAAGCGGGTTGTTTGTTGTTGCCTGTCTCTAGTGTTTGATTGGCTAGGCGTGGCAGGGCAGGGGCAGGGGGCAGGCGTGGCCCGTTGCTCTCTCTATCCTTGGCAGGGTCTCCCCTGTCTATCTAATGCCTGCGGGGTTTCGTCTTTGTCTTTCTTTGTTGCTTTGTTAGCTAGGCATGGCAGGGGCAGGGCATAGGGCAGGGGGCCGCCCTGTGTTGTCTTTGTTTGTTTGTCTTCTGTTGTCTGTGTGTCGGGCATAGGGGGGCAGGGGGCAGATCAGCAGACAAAGCTAAACCCCTAAGCGGTTAGGCCTAGGGGTTCGCTGTGTTGCGTGTGTGTTTATTGCTTGACGCTTTTCTTACTCTCGCCAACTATCAGGCCGCCAAAGATTAGCGCGCTAAAGGCTGTTAGGCCGTAGGTTATCTTTTCAACAGTTCGCCAAGCTCTCACCCAATCGTTGCCTTGTAAGTGTTGCGGGGCCGCTGTTGCGGCTTTCGGGGCGAACATTTCGCGGCGCTGTTCAGGCGTTAGCTTTAGCGCCTGTTCAATCGCTTTAGGGTCGTCTACCCGCCTAACTTTCTGCGCGGCTAGTATTGCGCGGGTTCTGTTTGCGTTAGCCAAAAGTTTCTCCTTTGTCATCCTTGGCCCAGAATTCATCCCAGTTAACTTCCCAGCTTTCGTCTACCTCTATAAAGTCGCCGTTAGATATCTCTTTATCTGCTATCTCTAACGCGTCTTCTAGCGTGTCCGCTTTGACTGTTGCCTCTACCCAAATACGCGCGGGGCGCTGTATTCTCCACTCTCTCACTTTGTCCCGCCCTCTCTGTAGTAGTCCGCGTGGCTCTCTAAGTAAACAGCGCCATAAACAGCGATAGGCAGATATTGAAACACGCTCATAAGCTCATCACGGCTAACACCATATAGAAACTCTTTCACCTGTTGCCAGTATTCGCTAAGTCTTTCGAGTTGCCTTTCTGTCATGTCCATATCTGGCAGTTCGTAATCTAGCGCCGCTTTCCATGTCCCATAAGTTGCTAAGGCCGCTAATCCGTGGCCTATGTGCTTAATGCTCATTTCGTCTTTATCCCCTAACGCCCATATCTTTTCTAGTAGCGTCTTTAGCGCGTCAATGTCGCTTAGGCGTAATTGCCTTATTGTGTTGTTCATTTTTCCCTTTCCTGTTTTTTTAGAGTGTTGCGGTTTCTCTTACAAGGTGTCGCCCCTGTAGCGTGTAGGTCGCGCCTTGGTAAGTTGCCGCGCCTGTGTCTATGTCTAAGAATATGGCGGGGTTGTCGTCTTCGTCTATTTCTTCAACACTTCCAACCCATAACCCATAACCTAAATTTCCTTCATAGCCGCCTAGCTTTGTGAATTCGTGAAATATCTGGGCGGCTAGGTAGCTATCCCCAACCCTGTCGGTTTTTGCCATTACATTTCTAACAGCGGTTAGGTTGTCATCCCCGCCCCAGTGTGAATAAAGAATAAGGCAGTTGTCTGTCTGTGTTGCTGTTTCTCTAATAACTATGTTGCTACGGTTTCCCATTTTTTCCCTTTCGTTTTTTGTTTGTTAGTTATTCCACCAAAAAAATTGGCGGTAATTTCCATCTATGTCTATAACTTGATACTCAAAAAAGTCAAACCTAAGCGCGCTGTCCCATGTTGCTTGGTAATCAATAACAACCCAGCTAGGCATATCTGCGGTAATGTAGCCCATTTCTTCGATGATCTCGCGGGTGAATTCCGCGGCGCTTTCTGCCTCGCCTCGGTAGCTTTCTTCTTCTTGTCCAATAAAGGCCGCCATGTCTTCAGGAACTAGGCCCCATGCGCCGTTATACGCGAAAAGCGCCAGTCTAAGAATTTGGTCTGGGTCTAGGCTTTCCGTGTATTCCGTGAATTCGGGGTCTGTTGTGAATTTGTCGTACCAATCACCCGCGCCCCTGTATGTCTCGCCGTTCCAAGCGACTATTTGCGTTTCTTGTTGTACTGTCATTTTTTCCCTTTCGTTTTTTTGTTGTTAGTTTTTGGTAATGTCTAGGCCAAAAGCGTCTAGGGCGAGCGTGTCCCAGTCAATATCTCTGTTTTTCAATCCGTAGCTTTCGGATATAACCATGCCGCCTAATGCGTCTTCAACTTCCCAGCGCGCTAAACTTTCGCCGTCTGGCGCTGTGTAGGTTTTTAGGTCTTCCAGACATAGGGTGAATATGTCGCCCCTAAACCATGCCCTTAACTCATCCGCCGCGCCGTTTAAGTTTCCGACTGTTTCGCTTTCTGCGTAGATTACAACCTCGGCCCAATCGCCTTGGCTGTAGCCTCTCAAGCTAACAAATTGGTAATTCATCCCTGCGCGGTCTAGGTGTTTAGATATTGCGGTTTCTGTTTCTGTTGTCTGTCCGCCGTGTCTTTCTATGATTTCCGCAATAGGGTCGCGGTGTTTGTCGTTTGTCTGGATCTCGCTGAGAAACCTGTCTATTGACAAAGTTTGTACCCCGATAAGGTCGCCTAGGATATCTTCAAGGTCTACCTGTCCCATTTCAGGCCATAAGGCTAGGCGCTTTCCGTTGCTTAGTGTTGTTTCATATGTTGGCGGCGTTGCTCTTTCCAAAATTTCTAGAATTGTCATTTTGTCCCTTTCCATGCTGTTATTAGCGGTGTTTCTTCTTTGTGTTCGCGCCAATACTGCGCGCAACTTTCGCATATGCTGAAAATTTGTTCTTGGTTTGTTTCTTCGTCTTCGTCAAATTCGGCGGTATATTCTGCCATATCAAAGCATCCCGCCATATCACAAGTAATCATTTTTTGCCTTCTTCGATTTGTAGAACAAAAGCCAAAGCAAGCGAGACAACCAAAAGCAAGGCCGCCGCGGTGTTTTGTCCGTTGTCTTGTAAGTTCCAACAAACCAACAAAGCGCCAAACAGAAATACCATGTTTAGGATAAACTTGGTCATTTTTTCCCTTTCCTAAGGCCCTTTCGGGCGATAGGTCAAAGATAGCAGTTTTTTATCTTTTTTTGCGTTTTTTTCCGTTTTTCTGCGTGTCGTTATCAAATTGTTATAAAGTCGTTTTTGGCTTTTTTTGCCCTGTCTGGCCCGTTTCGGTGTCTGGCCCTGTTTCGGGGCGCTCTTACCTCTTTATTGTGTACGCCCTGCCGCCTTTGCCCGTTGTCGGTGTCTGTCCGTCTCGCGGGGTGTCTTTATGCCTTCGGGCGCGTTTGTCTATTTCGGCGGGGTTGCTCTTTTGCTTTAGCTGTTGCCCGTGTCTGTCGGTTGCGCGGTGTCGGTCAGTCTCGCGGCGGCGGGTTCGGTGTCTCAATCAGGGCGGCAAGCCTAGGGCGGGGCGGTTTCAGATCCGCAAGCCTTCGAACAAGTGTTTCGAACAAGTGTTTCGAACAAATTTTCGAAACAAGTGTTCGAGAAGCTTTTTGGCCCTGTCTGAGAAAATTTCCAACCGAATATTTACCGAATCTGACCGAATCTCAGAATTTTTCCAACCGAATCCTGACCGAATATCGGACCGAATCTAACAACTTTTCAACCGAATCTCAACCGAATTTTGACCGAATCTTTGTTGGTTTTTATTTGTCAGCCGTGTTGCCTTGGCTTGTTGTTGTCAGTCGGTGGTGGCAAGCGGCTTGTTCCCTCGGCGTGCATTGCATGATCTGTGAGCTGGTGCTAGTGGACTGTTAGGGTCTCCTGGTATCAAGTGGTCAGCTTGGAATGGGTCATCTATTCTCATGCCTTCGTTGCATAGGTGGCAGTAAAGGGCTGAGTCTCGGACCTGTTTGGCACGCTTTCTGTAGTCTCCTGCGTACTGTCCTGTTTCTCTTTTTCTCTCGGCACGCTTGGCTTCTAGCCTTTGCTCAATCATTTTCTGGTGAGTCTCACAGCGTGATCCGCCTTTGGTCAGCCTTCCACAATCTAGGCAGGGTTTTGCGTACATGACGGCCCCCCGTTGTTTTTGTTTTTTCTGGAAAGTTTCCCTGTAGAAAAGGCCCCCCTTGTTTTTCTAAGACTCTTTCCCAGCCCAACCGCCCCCCTTGAACTCTATGGCGGGTTTATCGTAAATTCTTGTCATCTCAACGGCACATTTAGCGCAGATAGGTTTGTTTTCCTCTGATGTGATTGACCGAACGATTGTGGTTGTGTCCCCACACTGGCATTGGTATTCGTAGGTTGGCATTAGTTTATTCTTATGTACTTTCCGTTTAGCTTGCAGTTCTTCAGCACTTCTGCCTCTGCATCTCCGTAAGCAATCAAAACTGACGGACTTCCTGCTGTGCCGCCTATCTCGCCATCAGGCTTGTGAAACTTGAGCCTTCCCTTTAGAAACAAAATCCCAGTGGCTTTATCCCAGACATGATCAAAGAAAGCTCTCGTCTCTGTCCTAGCGAACACTAAAGCCACCCCCCCCCCTGGGTGGGTGGCAAGCTTCTCCAAAAACGGAGACATCTTAGGTCCGTAAGGTGGGTTGCACCAAACACGACCAAACCAAGCTTGGCTTAGTCCATCGTCTTTGATTGTGTAGTGAGTCTTAGCTGTGTCCCATGGTCTGTCCTCAGATGAGCATGGATCTAAGTCAAACGGTCCAAGAGCTTCAAGAATGTGCGGCGGAGTTAGCCATACATCGGTAGCCGAGACCGTTGTTTCGTTTCCTAGACTTGGCATTACTTCTTTCCAAAAGGTGTGTTGCAGGTTAGGCAGACCGAAGGCAAGGAGCTTTTGGGTCCAATAATCATTTCAAGCATGTGTCCATTAGGGCAAATCAAAAGAATCGCTACCATGATTCACTCACTATCTTTTCGTAGGTTTCTTGATGCGTAAGCTTTTTGCCTGTTCGATAGCTGATGTCCCACCACTCCATCTCAATAGCAGGAATGACATGATCAGGCCGAACGCAAGAGGGATTACTGCAAGTCCTGGCACCCAAAGTTTTTTCTGCATCTATTTCGTTCCAGCAGTAGTTTCTTCGGTTTCTTGTTGCTTCTCGCATTGTTCCCTTTTCCTTGCATCTATCCGTCTCAAAGCATCTAAGAAGCCCTGAGTGTGCTGGTCAATTACAGTTTCCATACCGTGCCTTGGAAGTGAACCTGTCGCTCCAGCTCAAAACAAACTATCCCAGTTGCGCTGTCAGTTCCCGACTGAAGCCTGAACCAATCAGATCCGTTGTCCATAGTGCTTGCCTGAATCCAGTAGCGTGATCCGCCGTTGTGAGACTGACCAAGTTCCTCTATCCGAAGATGATGGAAATGACCGCTGACAAATGTAGTCCAGGCAGCAATAGGGGCATTGGAGAACCCTTGCTTCTGTAGCCAGCCTTCCATGCCATTAGGTCGTTTTGCCTGATGTCCGTGAGCTAAGCCGATGACATGGAACTGGTCATCAAATACATCAAAAGCCAGTGACTCATCGTAAGGGTCAGGAATTAGATAAGTGACATTCATCCCAAGCTCGCTACTTAGTCTGCGGAGCTGTTGCAGGATAACGATGCCCCAGTCATCTTGCCCTGGCTTGCCAACAGTCTGTCCGTTGAAGCGCCACTGACAATGATTGGAAGCAACCGAAGCATAGGTTACTGGTGCGTACTTATGAGCCAGCTTGACCAAATCCCATAGCAGGGCAGCAGCCATGTCCACCTGTTGCATTGGGCTAAGGTCGTTTGAATCTAGCTGGGCGAACTGAGCTGAGTTGGAGACTGACTCAATCATGTCTCCTGCATCAAGGATGACAACTTTTTCGTAGCCACCCTTCTTTAGCTTCTGCTCGATGCGCTTGTAGCTTGCAAAGACTCTGGCGATTAGGTCTTGAGTGTTTCCTCGAGAGCCTGTCTTGCCTACTTGAAAGTCTGCTGGAATAATGACAAGTGCTTTGCCTTGCTTTGTTTCTTTTACGGCTGGCAACTTTGTCTTTTTTGCCTGAGCATAAAGTGTCGGTAGGTCAAACTCTAGCTCTGCCTTCAACCGAAAGTTGAACCGCCAGCTAACCAGCCAGTCCCCACCCTCGCGCTGTTGCCAGCGTGATGTTCTTACAGGACCGTAGATCTCTACTCTCTCAGGGTCAAAGCCTTGGTCAATAAGAAACTGAGTGAAGTCTGGCTGGTTGCCAGTGGTCGGTGGTGTGGTGGCAAGTCCGTTCATGCCATCAAATTCCACCGCAGGCCGCCAATCCCTAGGGGCCGTAATCTTAGGGGTTGGCTCTAAGTTTTCAAGCATGGCAACTGCATCTTCCGATTCGGTGTTTCCTGATTGGGTGTTCGCTGATAAACAGTCCGCGCTTGTTTAGTTCAAGAGCAAGCCCCTGATGTCCCCAGTCAGGATTGTCCAGAGCTGCCTTGAGTGAAACTTTATCTTTGTCATCCAGTGATTCCATCAAGGCTCGAACCTTGCACGCTGGAATTTTCTTTGGTGGTGTTAGCCCTTCAAGCATTGTTTTCCCTTTCATTTGTTATTCCCTTAGCTAAGCTGTCAAGTTCAGCTTCAAGTTCACGGTATCGCACTTCGGCAGCCTTTCGCATTAGCTGAGACAATTCTAACCGAATCGTGTCGAAATCCTGAGACCAGACTAGATTCTTGTCATCTAGCAGTTTCAGTGCTTTTTCTAGCTCATCCATGATTTAGCCTGGCTTTGATTAGTCTTCTAATCCTGATCCACGCAGCCATGACTCGGCGGTAGTAGTAGCGGTACTCAAAGACTGTCGTTCTTCTTCTGACTCCTACATGCTTACCCATTAGGATTCCTCGACAATCTGGACAATCTTCTCCATAGTCTCTGTACCCATACAGGTACTAAGCACGGCATCGTTGAGCAAGTTGTAGATAATCATTTCCCGCAGATGTTCTGACATTTCTTTTGAGCCGCGCTCGTAGCCTTTTGCGTAGGCTTTGGCCTTTTGGTCAGTCTCAGTTGGATTGAACAGCCTCATCGTTTTCCCTTCCGTATTTCTTCTGTATGGCAATCAAGCCATCTTCAATCGCCTGAATCTCGTTGGCTAGTGCATCTAGCTCAATGCTGAGAAGGTCAAGCTTTGTTTCTGTCGTAAAGTCCTCATCCATTGTTTTTCTCCCTTATCTCTTGACGCTGTAGGTATTCAATCTCACTTGCGATGTCTTCCGAAGTAATGTCTACTTCTTCTTCCAAATGTTGCTGAATGTAATCAAGGATTTGTTTACGGGCATAGTCTTTGCCTGCCTCAAACCCGCTGGTGTATTGACTGTCAGCCATTGACCTCACCCTTTATTTCTTTGATGATGAACTCAAAGGCATTAGTCCAGGAGTTGCATCCTTCGCAATCGCATTTGGTTTCCTGTTCGTGCTGTTGTAGCAAGCCGACTACACGGTTTAGTTCTTCGGTCTTGCCAAAGTGATAGCCGTTCTTGAAAGCCTTGATGGAGCTGTTTACGATGATGTCTTGTAGGTCACTCATAGTTTTCCCTTCGGTCTGCGATCTATGTGATTCAAGTGGTCAAGAATAATGTTGCATGTTGCGATGTCTAGCCATCTGCTAAGCCGAAACGCCTCAATCAGTGATTCAACGGCCATTTGCTCATCGCGCCTGCCCTGGTTGTAGGCAGTCAATTTATCTGCTGGATAAAGAAAGGACAGAATCCGTCTCAATTTGAATCCCCTCAATCAAGTCAGTAATAATCTTGGTGGCCTTAGTCGGAGTCGGGTATGCGGCATTTATCAGTCGCAACACTTCCTCTTTCATTAGGCTTCTGCCGATTGTGATTCCTTCGGCTTGTGCAACCCCGTGGTTGTACTGGTGTGGGTTGTAGTCGCTCGAATCGAACTCAATCTGCATTGGTGAATTTGTTGGCATGTTCCCTCTTTCGTTATGTCAGCTATTTAGCTAACAAATTGAAATTAGCAAAAATTTAGAGAAAAAGCAAGATTTAGGTATTTTTATTCTTCGGCGTGTCGCATAGTTTTTACCGAGATTGTTGCGCCTGGTTCTATGCCTGTGGCATACAGCTTGCGAGCGCTTATGCGGACTATGCGAGAGTCATCTGCATAAACGCCAGCTATGGCTAGAGCGTCTCCGACTGACCGAATCAGCTTGTCTAAGTCGGGGGCTACGGCAGGCAATGAGCGTTTGACTGACGCTGGCTTCAACATGTAGAAATTGACGATTAGCTCTACTGGCTCATCTAGTGGCTCCCAGCCTTCAGGCAGGTTGTCTATACAGGCACTGACAATAGCTGAGCGCCAAGCCTTGTGCTTTTTGGAATTGACCTGAACGATTCGCCCGTTCATAATGGCGTGTGATCCCTGAGAGGCAGGGTCTCCGACTACCGAGATTGTAAATTCAGTTTCTGACATAAATCATCCAGGCGGCACTGAGGCCAGCCCAGATGTAAAAAACTCCAACAGCGACTCCCGCCACATTCCAGAATCCTTCTGCTGTCTTAGATAGGTTTAGCAAAAGTAGTCCAGTAGATGACGGGAGAAGCCATTGGATGATTCTCAAAAGGGTGTGTCTCCGTGTGTCGGGGCAAAGCCTTCTGAAGTCGTTGTGACTAGAGGATTGTTTACCGAAACCTTTACCTTACGCTTGGTTTCGCCCTCGTTGTCCCACTCGGAGATCTCGTGTCCGTAAAGCCCTCTTACCTTGACTTCATCGCCAACACTAAAAGTGCCAGGGGTGTTTAGCCAAACGGTGTAGTAAGCGTTTACTTCTTTGCCAGCTTTGGTGGTGTAAGTCTCGATAACCTCAAGACCCTTGTTCTCGTAGAAAATCCTGCCGATTTTCCCTTTTACTTCGATGGTAGCCATCTCAGCCTCTCTTTCTTTCTTCTATTTTAGTCATCCGCTTGGATAACATGCTCAGCATTTACGCAGTCTATGTGACCACACCTGCGTAATCCTGGCAATACTGGGTGTCCTTCGTACATTGGAACGGTTAGCGTCTCACGGTCAAACTCACCCTGCCAAGTGACGCACTTCTGGCTACCGTACTTGATGACCAAAGATTTTCGCATACGGCAGGAGAAACACCGAAGGTCGGTGCGCTCGCGCTTCTGAGCATTGACAGTCCAAGTTGAACCGCAACGCGAACAGATAGCTTTGTTCTCATCCACCCACCTACTTTACCAAGCCAGCTTGTTGAGCTGCTGTTTTGCAACACGGATCACATAGCAATAGTCCTATGCCGTGCTGACATTTTGGCATCCTTGAACCGAATGTCAGAGGCTTTTGCTTCAACTGCTCAGCTCTGACAGCCTCGGCTTTTGCTTTCTCTTGAATTGACTTTGCCTTGCCCAAGATGTGCTTTGGCTCGATGTACTGAATTGCCGCATCTCGCTGAGCTTCAATGACCGCCTGTTTAGCCACAGGGTAGTCCAAGAAGCCTAGGACTTCGTGCCAAGCCATAATCTTTTCGCCAGAGATTTTGCGCCCGTCTACAAGGCTTAGAAACTCGATTAGTTCTGCTGTCTCAGTCTTTTGCATTTTTTAGAAACTCCCTCATTGCTTTCTTGTTTTCTTCTTCTCGGCTGGCTCGCTTTGGCTTCTTGTTGTTTCGTATCCAGTTGCGCCAGGTGGCTTGCCAATCCGTCTTGTTGCCTTTGCTCCCGCTGACCGAGTTCCAGTAGTCAATAAACTTGTGCGTCTCAAGTTTCCAATCTACTTCTGGGAAGTGTTCACCCTGCCAATCTAAAAGCTCTTTTGTAGGCCAAAAGTCATCTGGAATTTTTGTTGCGTATCTCTTTGGTTCTTTATGGTTAATATTGATGTTTTGCGTGCCAACAGGTGTCACCCCTGATTTACCTGAGCTGTCACCCCTGCTTACCTCACCTGTCACCCCTGACTGAATTGTGATCCAGTAAAGGTTGGTTTTGTATTGGCTATTCATCGGAGCAGATTGAAGGTCCACACGCAGCTCACCCAGCTCCATAAGCTCTTGAATGTCCCGCTTGACCGAACGCTCTGAAGCATTTGCGTAGCGTGCCAAGGTGCTGATGCTGGGCCAAGCTCCCTGGTCCCCTAAGTGATTGGCAATGCCAATTAGCACAAGCTTTGCACGCCCTGTGGCCCTACTGTGATTTAGAACAGTAGCAACTGCCTCAATGCTCATCTCTCTTTTCCCTCTTTCTAGTCCGCTTCTTTATGCGGGTTTACTCTTTTCTTTCCAAACTCATCGTCTAACAAAAACCAGCCGTCTGCCAACCAAACAGGAACCTTCTTCGGGTCCTGTCCTTGTGTCAGCTTCCAACCGAAATCTCTACCCATCTGAGCGAAGGTTGCATTTGACTCTAGCTGTCCGTTTGCTAATGAGCAAATTACGATGATGTTTGATGGAACATCCCGTTCTTTAGATCCGCCCATTCCCCTT
>Ga0315902_10013582_pt1 | contig 10524 bp, 9 predicted proteins | sample LakEriMetagenome_9_FD_203523 | JGI IMG/M metagenome (GOLD analysis project Ga0315902, IMG submission 203523) | Freshwater fungal communities from buoy surface, Lake Erie, Ohio, United States - Buoy 12 MA117 | ecosystem: Environmental > Aquatic > Freshwater > Lake > Lake biofilm | place: USA...
TGCGGTGGACAGACTGCACAGCTCTGCCGGAGGGATCGTTCAAGTTTCTGAAGGAGGCATCCCAGGCAAGCGCTTCCGGCGTACTGCAGGCCACCGATTTGACGGAGGGCACACAAGAGGCCGCTGCCTCAGAGGGGAAGTGTCGGCTGAATATGCTGCGGTAAACGTATTCTTCCTTTGTTTGGGGTGGATTAACCGGAAAGCGGAAGTGTGCCTTCGCGAGATCCTCATCGGTCACCTGTTCGTTTGCACGGGCTTTCAGGGTGTCGATCCAGCTGTACCCTACGCCATCGCTGAATTGTTCTTTCTGCCTCCAGGCGATGGCCTCGGGCAGCAGGTCTTCGAACGCCTTGCGCAGCACGTGTTTTTCAATTTTTCCTTCACCCGTCATTTTATCGGATGGGTTGATGCGCATCGCCACATCCATGAATTCTTTGTCGAGGAAGGGCACACGACCTTCCACCCCCCAGGCGGCCAGCGACTTGTTGGCCCGCAGGCAGTCGTAGAGGTGTAGTTTGCCCAGCTTACGTACCGTCTCCTCGTGAAAGGCCTGCGCATTGGGCGCTTTGTGGAAATAAAGATATCCTCCGAACAGCTCGTCCGAACCCTCACCCGATAGTACCATTTTGATCCCCATACTTTTGATTACGCGGGCAAGGAGGTACATGGGCGTGGAAGCGCGAACAGTGGTGACGTCGTAGGTTTCGAGGTGGTAGATCACATCGCTGATGGCATCAAGGCCTTCCTGAACAGTAAAGTTCACTTCGTGGTGGACCGAGTTGATGTGTTCTGCCACAACCCGTGCAGCGGCCAGGTCAGGAGAATCCTTTAAGCCTACGGCAAACGAATGCAGGCGCGGATACCAGGCCGCATGTTTGTCTCCGCTCTCGATTCGGTTTGGAGCGAAACGCGCTGTAACCGCGGCGATGATGGACGAATCAAGTCCACCCGACAACAGAACACCATAAGGCACATCGCTCATCAGCTGGCGGTGCACGGCTCCTTCGAGCGCGTTACGGAGTTGTTTGATGTCTGTGGGATTATTACTCACCGCAGCAAAAGTTTTCCATTCGCGTTCGTACCAGGCTACCGGCTTTTCGTGCTCGTCACTACACAGGACATGGCCTGGCGGAAATTCTTCGAGACGATTGCAGATACCCTCCAGTGCCTTGAGTTCGGACGCCACATAAAAATTCCCATGCTGATCCCTACCGGTGTAGAGCGGGATAATGCCCATATGGTCGCGTCCGATGAGGTAGCGTTGCCGGGATTCATCCCAAAGTGCGAACGCGAAAATGCCGTTGAGTTGTTCCAGAAAATCGGAACCATGTCGTTCGTAAAGTGCCAGAATCACTTCGCAATCGGACTCTGTACGGAAGGGATAGTCCGGAAATTTTGCACGCAATTCGCAGTGGTTATAGATTTCTCCGTTCACAGCAAGCACGACTTGGCCATCGGCACTGAACAAGGGTTGACCTCCCGAACGGGGGTCCACAATCGCCAGGCGCTCGTGAGCAAGTAGGGCTTTTGGGCTGCAGTACATGCCCGACCAATCGGGGCCGCGATGCCTGATTTTTCGTGATTGCTCAAGAACCTGCGGACGCAGGCTTTGCGGGTCCGACTGGAGTTCGAATACGGCTACGATTCCGCACATGCTGAATGGATTTAGAATGTATGGTGTACGCAGAATCTGCGTGTTTTTCTGTTAAAAATCTGCCAAAACCTTACAAAGCGGCTTTCATGTCATCCCACATGGCTGAGGGTAAAACCGGCTCTGGTATCGGAAGTTCGGAATCCACCGCGTCCATAACTGCTTCAGCCCTCGACTGGGCATCCGGGTGCGTGCTAATCCAGTCGAGGAACTCGGGCGAAGAATCCTGCATTCCGTCAATCCGGTAGAGTATATCGGCAAATGCCCTCGGATTCAGGCCGGCGACCTCGAGGTATTCTACTGCAGCCATGTCAGCGGCAATCTCCAGTTCTCGGTCATAAGCGGATGAACCCAAGGTCTCGAACACCAATCCGAGGGTCTCCCCGTCATTGGTCAGGGTCGATAGCATGGAGAAGCCCAGTTCTTTGGCCAGTTTTTTCATCACGTGGTCTTGTTCGATGTGGGCCAATTCGTGGGCCAGCACACCCGCCAATTCAGATTCATTCCGGCATTCGTCCAATAAACCGGTATAGACCACCAATTGGCGACCGGGTAAAGCGAAGGCATTTACCTCATCGTTCAGTAGTACGTGGAACGTGACGGAAGAGTAGTCAATCCCGTTATCGCGGCAGAGCTTCTGGATAAGTTGATGAACCGGGTTTGTCAGTGCCGTATCGGTCGCCACTTCCTCCGTTTCGTTGATGAAGTCATACATCAACTCCCCAACTCGTTGTGCAGTTTGCTCACTCCTTTCCTCCGCGTTGGTCAATCCAGCCCAGTCGGTTCCCATCAGGAGTACGAAGAGGAGGAGTACGGCTATCAACAACAATAGCCCCTGCAACAGAACAGTGTACGTTTGCTTCATGGCCGGCAAACCAGATCGGTTAGTGTTCCGTAAAACCACCACTTTATATGCCGACCCTTTCGGGTTTGAATGGCAGCATGTATGGTGGCAATAAGTTCGGTCAGATTCAGAATACCTGCGGCAATCAGATACCCGACATAGCGGTTGCTGATGACTTCGTCACCGAAAATAATATCGATGGTCCACCAAAATCCGAAACTGTTGATGAACAACAGTGAGGCTTGTGACAGGAGCGCTTGTGTACAATGCCAGCGGACGAAATATGTTCCTTTACGGTTGGCCAAGAAGAAAAACAGCGTTGCCAGGAGGTTGATGATGGGTAAAGGGAGTCCGGCAATGACTGCCACCAACGACATCAGGTAACTGTTCGAGGCCTTTTCAGTCTCGTGTTCGCCCGGTGAATAGGGAAATGTATGTGCCATCAAAGTCCTTTGCTGATGTTCCAGAACCAGTTCACCAAAAGCAATAAAACAAGTGGTGCCGCCACGTGTTTTTGTTGTACTAAAAAAACACAACGGTTAACAACGTGTTTAAGCAATGGCTTTCGGATCGTACGCTCAAGCAGGATAAGAAGCGCCCCCGATGTAAACAATCCAACGCTTAATAATCCAAGCGGATTGATTCGGAGCGAACCTGCCCAATTACCTTCAAACAGGGCGAGAATCGCCCGGGTGGTACCGCACGAAGGGCAGGGTAATCCGGTTATCAGATGGAAGAGGCAAGGACTGAACGAGATGACCCCAATTCCATTGAGGACAACCCAGATCAACCCCGCAGGAATCAGAAAGCGTATAAACCGTGAGGAATTGCGCATGTACCTCAGTAGAGATGTTGCTGGAGTGTGGCCATGTTCTTTTCGCGTGTCACGCCCTGAATCATGAACCAGTCGACGATGGTCCAAATGCCGAGTCCACCGCAAGTGAGCAGCTTACCGATACCAAGTCCTGTATCACCGATGATGAAACGGTCAATTCCCAGGTATCCGCCTAACAAAGAAACAATCAGAATTGTTGTCGGGTCTTTGAACTGCAGGGTTTGAATGACAACCCAGCGGCTATCATCAAGCTGGAGCAGGCGTTCGCGTATCATCGGGAGGTGATGGCTTTCGAAGAATTTGCTGTTCGCCATCAGGAACATGTCGACTTTTTGTGATTCCATGCTGTATAAAGTTTGAGGTCAGTTGCGCGGGATGGAGTTATGAATCGGGGGTATAGTCATCAGGTAAGCATAGATGGCTCCTGCCTCGTAATCGCTGAGCTGCACGTAAGGCACCATTGGGTATCGCAAGGCATCCTGGCCATCCAAAATACCGTATTTCAAGGCCCTGACAAATGTATCCTCCGACCACAGGCCTATCCCCGTTTCCTTGTCGGGGGTGATGTTCGAGGTCATGACCGGTTTGCCTTCGAAATTCAGCGGAAGATTCCCCCCACCGAAATACCGGAAACTATTTTCAGGGCGGAGGATGTCCATCTTGGTAAAATCGCCCGAGTGGCAGGCATAACAATCCAGGTTATGCGCCAGATAGCGGCCTAGTTCAACCCTATTACTGGTGTCGGGCGAAGCGATGGATTGCTTTGGCATCGGCAAGGGTTTGAAGGCCGTGTTGCAAAGGAATTTGGTCAGCAGGGAGGGTTCGCAGGGTGGAGCAGGCGTATGTACGGCTTGTACCCAGGGATCATCGGAGCGCAAAAACGAGATAATAGCATTCATATCCTCGTCGGACAGGTGTGGTAGTTTGGCCATGTACGGCGGAGCATATTGTCCGTTTCGCTTGACACCGGTACGAAGAAGCACCACGAGCTCGCCATCGGTATAATTCCCGATACCAAACTCCTCGTCGCGGGTGATGTTTGCCGAATTTGCAATGCCGAATTCCGGCGGAGCATCGAGCATTCGTTTACCCGAAAGCTTCCCGGTTTGGTCATCCAAGTGGCAGTTGGCGCACAACATGGAGCTGAGCTTACGCCCACGCTCGATGCTGGCCGGCGAACTGATATGGACAAAATTCGATTTTTCGGACTCGTACGTTGGGACCCCTCTAACATAGACGAAAGCTGCAGCTGCCGCCGCGACACCTACTGTCACACCAATGGTGATTACCAGGAAACGAAACAGTTTTTTCATGGCTGGTTGGTTAGGGTAGGTTAAAGGTGATAAAAAAAGAAAATAGGAACAAGGGCAAGGATCATTGCGTATAACCCCTGCGTGCTTGCCCGTTGGTTGGTGCGTTTGCTCTCATGCCTGCTGTTTTAATGGAGGCAATCAATGTTCATAAGAATACTATTCTTGTGCTTCTTTGTGGGCTTTGTGTCATAGCTGGTGTAAGTTTTTTAAATGCTTCTATAACTGGAATTGTTGTTCATGTATACATATACAATGATCTACGCCTGAAGGAGTATACACTCCATGGATTGGAAAGGCTTAATACGCTACCAGTGCTTTTTCTTCTGGTTCATTACCCAGCCTTGTCCATCTCTTTCATAGTTCTGTTGGGCATTAATGTGATTTTGGGGCTACTCACCGTACTTTTGTTATTCGACTGATGCAGGAACTTAAGCTGCTTTTTTCCGCTCCGGGATAATTGTAGGCCAGTTACGCAGAAAGACGCACCTTTGCCTTCCAGAAATCTGTATGTCCTCTGAGCGCCTCCTGCATGAAAACGCTTCACCTTGGTGGGCCGAACACGTGCACCGCTACAGGGAGGTGTTGTCTGTCTTGACAGGAACCGAGCGTGTGCTTGACCTAGCTTGTGGAACCGGATATGGCACCGCTGTTCTTGCTGAGCGTGCTGCGGAGGTGATCGGAGGGGATGTGGATGCAGAGGCGATTGCAATGATTGATCCTTTGCTAAAAGCAAAACCTCGTGTTTTTTTTCAGGTGATGGACGGAACGAAACTACCCTTCAGTAACGCTAGTTTTGATGTGGTTGTTTCGTTCGAGACGATTGAGCATACGCGCGCGTTTGAAGCTATGTTGGATGAATTCAGCCGCGTACTCAGACCAAACGGTCTCTTTTTTGTTTCTACACCCAACAAACTTGTTCAAAGCCCCGATGGTATTATTCACAACCCGTATCACACACAGGAGTTTACCCCCGACGAATTCAAGGTTCTTTTGAACAAACGGTTTACTTCTGTGCAGTTATACGGGCAGGAGTACATACGCTATAAAAACCGATCCGGCCTGCGGTGGAAAGCCGGTGCCGCGCTTGAAAAGCTGCTGTACTGCCGAGGAATACGCAAAATCCCGCTTGCAATTCAAAATGCATGTATGTGCAGCATAATCGGCAAGGGCCAGTATCCCGAAGTGGAGGATTATAGCATGAACGATGATCCCCAGGTCTTGCATGAATCTTGTATAACCCAGTTTGCCATTTGCCGTCCGTGATCGATATCAGTGTTGTGATTCCTGCGTTCAATGCGTCCGCCTGGATTGCTGAAACACTGCGTTCCGTTATGGAACAGGATGTCGCGGCGCTGGAGGTGATCCTTGTGGATGATGGCAGCACGGACGATACGGTTTCGGTTGCAGCCGAACTTGCACGCGAAGATCATCGCATAAAAATCATCCGGAAAACAAATACCGGTGTTTCGGATACCCGAAATACGGGACTACACGAAGCGAAAGGGAGGTACATCGTATTTCTGGATGCGGACGATGTGCTTTCTTCGGGTTTTCTGCGATCGCGGATGACATTTCTGGATGAACATTCAGAGATCGATCTGTGTGGAAGCGATATTGAACAGCTTAGTGAATCAGGATTGCGCAAAAAGACAGGCACACACGCGCCGGGGGAAGACTTGTTGCAGGAGATTCTGATGTATGATCCAAGTATATCATCAGTTCCTGGAAATATGATGTATCGCGTTTCGGTTTTGCGAGAAAAAAGATTGCTTTTTGAGGAACGACTGAGCAGTCTGGCCGATAAGTTTTTTTTGGTGAGTGCTGCAAGTCGGGGTTTGCGATGCGCCTATATCCCCGGATCTCCGCTGTTTTACCGGGTGCATGCCGCAAGCATGTCGTACCGACTGACCCCCGGAATCTATGCGGAGGATCAGCGCTATGTTCAGCTGTTGTTGGAAGGAGGTCTCATCCCCATGCACATTCGATCACACGTTTTGGCCGTCAATTACTACATTCTTGCAGGGATGGCCCGCAGGATGAGCAAGTATACCGATTGTATAAAGTATTTAATTCGTTGGAGTTACCAAAAAGTGATTTAATTTTGGATAACATGTCCCCACAATCATTTTTGTATATAGTTCATTGAACCGAACCGAAATGATTTGTGATAACCTTTCAACAATTTGTCCAACCAAAATATTCATATATGTAATTATAGGTTTTCACAATGGAATGAAATCATATGGTGAGTGTTAACTCTCGCGACTATTAACACAAATTTGTATTGATCAAATCCTTTTGTTGAAATGTGGATTTAGTCTTCCTGATGTGTCCTTTTGTATGTATTACAACAAAAATTATTACATATAATCCAATAAAAGTGGCTGAGATTGACCAATCGAAAGATATAGTAATGGAAAATAACATTCACAAACATTTTACATCGGAGTAAATTTATCAAAATATAATCATTCAATATATGTGCGGTATATCAGGAGTTTTTTCATCATACGGAAACCCGACTATTGAACATACGGTTGATCGAATGATAAAATCACTAAGACATCGTGGGCCGGATAATATTGGTATTTGGGTTTCTGAAAATGAGCGATGCGGGCTAGGCCACGCCAGACTTTCTATAATTGACCTAAGTCCAGTATCTAATCAACCAATGCATTATTTAAATAGATATGTTTTGGTTTTTAATGGCGAGATATATAATTACCTTGAATTAAAAGAAAAACTAATTACCATTGGTTATGATTTTCACACAGATTCTGATGCAGAGGTGGTTTTAGCATTGTATGATTACAAGGGGGAGAAGTGTGTAGCGGATTTCGATGGGATGTTTTCCTTTTTATTGTATGATAAAACAAACGATGAACTATTTGGAGCAAGAGATCGATTCGGCGAAAAACCTTTTTATTATCACAAGTCATCAGATACTCTTTATGTGGCCTCAGAGGTAAAAGCCATTAAGGCCGTTAGTAGCACAGTTCAGCTTGACTTGGAAGCTATTCAAGACTATTTGAATGGAAATGGTTTAACGTCTAGCGAGCGAACTTATTTTTCCGGTATAGAAACATTACCTCCGGCACACTACTTCTTTTTCAGACGAGGTACGATGGATATTAAGAGATACTGGTCACTCTCTCCAAATAAGCAGATTAATAGAATAAGTGATATAGACGCCATCGATCAGTTTGATTATTTGTTAAGAAAATCTATACGTCTTAGGCTTAGAGCAGATGTTCCTGTCGGTTGCAGTTTATCAGGAGGGCTCGACTCATCAGTATTAGCCGCTAACCTGCATGAATTCGCAGATGCGCCGTTACCAACATTTTCGGCTCGATTTAATAGTAATTTAGATGAGGGGCCTTGGGTAAGTAAGTTGACTGAAAAGCTGTCTTTGCCAAACACACAAGTGTGGCCTGATGCAAACGGATTTATTTCAGAATTAGACAAATTGACATGGCACCATGAATTCCCGGTAAGATCTGGATCTGTGTATGCACAATGGTGTGTTATGAGATTAGCTAAGAATCACGGTATAAAAGTGATGTTGGACGGTCAGGGTGCAGACGAGTACCTTGCAGGATACGATGAACTCAAGTATTATGTTGTTTGGGCATATTATCGCAAGTTTAAGCTCGTTTCTTACCTGAGAGAGCGTAGATATTTTAAAAAGACATTCGGTGCTGGAACTAGCTTGGGATTAAAGCATTTGATGGATCCGGTTTTAATGACATTTGGATTTAGGCGTTCAATATACGATAATGGAGAAAGCTTAAGAGACCAATCTTGCTATTATCTTTCTGAAAAGCTTGGTGAATTACTTCGGTTCGCGGATCGAAATTCAATGGCTCACGGGGTTGAAGTAAGGCTTCCGTATCTAAGTGCAGAACTTATAGAATTCACCCTTTCACTGAATGAAAGTCTAATTTACAGAAATGGGAAGTCAAAATACATTTTACGCGAGGCAAATAAGAATCGTCTTCCCCCCGAAACGTATTATAGAACGGATAAAATTGGATTTGTTGCGCCTGACCAAAAATGGGGAGCCGATTCTTTAGCCGATGATTTATTCAGAACGTCATTCTTACAGCTTGAACAATTAGGTTTAAGACCATGCTCGAGCAAGTTTCGAATAATTACAGCAGGGGCCCTAATCAGACAATTTTATTAATTCTAATAGGCAATATAAAATAAAAAACAAGTAGTTCTGTAAAGTTATCCTGTCAATGTTTAGGGCTCAAGCAACGATCACTTATTTGCAGTATAATGAATAAACAGGTCAACCTGAATAGAAGCACCTTGAATAATGAATCCAATAAAAGCATATTGGTAGTTAGCTATTATTATTCACCATGCTTAGGCGTTGCTACATACCGACCATTATCATGGGTAAATGAGTTTGTCAATCAGGGATATAAGGTTACAGTGATAACCCGACACTGGACGGGCAAAGAGGTCACATGGGGTGATTATATTAAGCCGAATAGGAGTATGCGAATTGTGGTGCAAGAGGAAAACTCTGCTGAAGTAGTTTATTTGCCTGTCAATCAGAAATGGTGGGTGCGATGGCCGGATTTAAAATCACCATTGAAGCAATTTGCAGGTAGGGCAATTTATTTACTTAATGTTTTTACTGGTGGATTTAACCCAGAGCTTGCCGGATATAACACATTTGTCGAGGAGTTTAAATCACAGATAAAAACCAATAAATTTAAATACATAATACTAACATGCCCGCCAATTGACCTTTCTCGATTAGCGATGGTCGCGCATAAATTAACAGACTCAAAGGTTATTGTCGACTTTCGTGATTTATGGAATAACCGACTTTTAAGTAATATTTATAGGCCGGGTTTTAAGGAGATAATTTTAAATCTTCATACAATTTTACGCCTAAAGAAATGGTTGGCCGGAATAGATATGTGTACAATTGCTTCTCCGGATTTTAAGACACATTTAGGAAAAATCACAAATGCGGAAATATTTACACTTTATAATGGTTTTAATAAAAAATACAGAGATGAAATTACAAAAGTATCAGACTCCAAATTTCGCATAACAATAGTTGGTACAATTTATCCTAAGCAGGATTTAAATATTTTCATTAGTGGTTTGAATCAATTTATAGCACAACATGAGGAAAATAGCATATTATTAAGGCTAGTTGGATTAACTCAATTCCCTGAAATTGTAAGCAGATTAAAATCGGAAATATTTAATGTGGAAATACAGAGTATACCTAAATTGCCGCAGGCAGAGGCGATAAAGTATACGGTTAACACCGAAGTGTTGTTTTATCCTGCATGGAAAGGGATGCGCGGCATTGTCTCAACTAAGATTTTTGATTACATATCTTCCGGAAATCATGTTATTATTGCTCCTGGAGACGACAACGTAATTGACTTTTTAGTAAGCAGTTCCAACTCAGGTAAGTCTTTTAACTCTGCATCCGAATTATCGAATCATTTATCTAAACTATATTCTTCTTGGAGGAGCGCCGGAAAGCTCTCCACAAGTATCAACGAGGAATTTGTTAACTATTTCAGCCGCGAGAATCTATCAAAAATATTTTTTAATCGAATCAAGGAGTTGTAGACGGCTCTGAAAGAGTGTCAGCTTCCCAGTTCTTCGGCCATTTGAAATTAGCGGAAAATCAAACAAACCGCTAACTTTAAATGGATAAACATGAAGAAATCACGATTCACAGAAACCCAGATTGTAGGGATCATTACTCAGCAGGAGTCTGGTACCAAGGTGTCTGACATCTGCCGGGAGCACGGCATCAGCGAACAAACCTTCCGCAACTGGAAAGCCAAGTATGGCGGTATGGCAGTAAGCGATGTAAGGCGAATGAAAGAGCTGGAGG
>Ga0315902_10013584_pt1 | contig 10523 bp, 8 predicted proteins | sample LakEriMetagenome_9_FD_203523 | JGI IMG/M metagenome (GOLD analysis project Ga0315902, IMG submission 203523) | Freshwater fungal communities from buoy surface, Lake Erie, Ohio, United States - Buoy 12 MA117 | ecosystem: Environmental > Aquatic > Freshwater > Lake > Lake biofilm | place: USA...
ACCTCGACCTATTCCTCGGTCTGTTTCAACGGCTTCCCCCCGCTTGATGTCGTCACGATCTGACGTTCGCGGTGGCGGGGAGGGCACCCATTGTCCTTCCCGCCGGCCTGCGTCCCTGCCGCCTTTACACGCCCGTCCGGCCCGCTAGGGTAAGGCGACGTCCGCCCCCAGGAACGCATTCCCCGTGAGCCAGATCACCGACCACCCGTTGCGCTACGCGCTCTCAAACGAGCTTCACGCCCGGCCCTTCCCGGTCGTCTCGGCGCCCTCGCGCGCGGCCTATCTCGCGCTGAAACCCACGCAGAACGCCGCAGCGCGCGACCGCGGCGCCGACCGTGCCCATCTCATCGCGCTGCTCGACCGTTTCGGCGCCCAGCATCCCCAGCCCGGTGCCACCCACTGGTTCGGCCAGATCGGCAAGCACAAGCTGAAATGGGAAAGCCACACCGAATTCGTCACCTACACGCTGTTCATCGACGGGCTCGACCCGCGCCCCTTCGACCCGGCAAGTTTCGATCTCTTCCCCGCCGACTGGCTTGCCCAGGCGCCCGGCGCGCGCATCACCTCGACCCTGATCCGGATCGAGACTCTGTCCGACGAACAGGACGTCATCGCCAAGGCCGATTCCTGGTTCGTCGCCGAAAGCCTGGCCCTGTCGCGCGTGATCGACGGCGAACTGATCATCGGCGCCGATTTCCGCATCGACCCCGCCGGCCACATGCGCATGGCGATCTTTGCCCGCGATGGCGTCAGCGAACGCCGCATCGGCCGTATCGTCCAGCGCCTGTGCGAGATCGAGACCTACAAGTCGATGTCCATGCTCGGCCTTGCCCGCGCCCGCGACATGGGCGCCGAGATGGGCCAGATTGACACCCAGCTCTCCGCCCTGCTTCAGGACATGTGCGGCGAGATGCCGGCCCCTGACCAGACGCTCGCCCAACTTCTGGCCGTCTCCGCCCAGCTCGAGAACCTGATCGCGCGCTCAAGCTTCCGCTTCGGCGCGACCGGTGCCTATGAAACGCTCGTCCACCAGCGGATCGAGGCGCTGCGCGAGGCCCGCTTCGAAGGCCGCCAGACCTTCGCCGAATTCATGGCCCGCCGCTATGACCCTGCCATGCGCACGGTGCAGTCGACCGCACAGAGGCTCAAGGCGATGTCGGACCGCGCCATCCGCGCGGGCGACCTTCTGCGCACCCGGGTGGATGTCCAGCGTTCGGCCCAGAACCAGCAGGTCCTGGCCAGCATGGACAAACGCGCCGACCTGCAACTGCGGCTCCAGCGCACGGTCGAAGGGCTGTCGGTCGTGGCCATCAGCTATTACGCGCTGAACCTCGCCCTCTACGTGCTCAAGCCCCTCGGCCACCGTTTCGAGATCGCCGACCCGGTGCTTGCCGCTTTCACGACACCCGTGGTTGTCGCGCTCGTCTGGCTGATCGTACGCCGCATCCGGCGGCGCTGGGAATAGCTCAGCGTCCGCGGATGCGCGGGTCCAGCGCATCGCGCAGCCCGTCGCCGATATAGTTCACCGCCAGCACGGTGAGCGAGATGCAGAGCCCCGGCCAGATCACCCGTTCGGGGAAATCCGCCATCCGGTCGACGCTGTCGAACAGAAGCTTGCCCCAGGTCGGGAAATCCGACGGAAAGCCGAGGCCCAGAAAGGAAAGCGCGCTTTCCGTGATGATCGCATTGGCGAGCCCCAGCGTGGCCGAGACCATGATGGGAGAGAGCACGTTCGGCAGCACATGCCGCGTGATGATCCGCCGCGGCGGCGTCCCGATCGACCGAGCGGCGAGCACGAATTCACGCTCCTTCAGCGCCAGCACGTCGCCCCGGACGATGCGCGCCGTATGCATCCATGACGTGATCCCGATCACGGTCACGATCAGGATGAAGATCCCCGTCTCGGGCCCGAAGGCGGCGCGCAGGCTGTCGCGGAACAGAAGCATCATGACAAGCAGAAGCGGCAGGAGCGGCAGCGCCAGCATGAGGTCCGTGAACCGCATCAGGACCCCGTCAAGACGGCGGAAATAACCCGCGATCACCCCGATCAGCGTGCCAAGGACAAGGCTCAGCGCCATCGCCGTCCAGCCCACGGCCAGGCTGACCTGTCCGCCCCGGATCAGGTTGGCGAGAAGATCGCGCCCCAACTGGTCGGTGCCAAGCGGATGGGCCCATGACACCTTCGCCGTGCCGTCCCAGAGCGCGGCATAGACCGGCCGCATGTCCTTGTTGCGCACGTCAAGCGCGGTGGGGTCGACCGGCCAGACCCAGGGGCCGGCCACCACGAAAAGCGTGATGAAGACCAGGAAGGCCCCGCCGATGACCGCGCCGCGGTGGTTGCGGAACTGGTCCCAGACGTCGCGCCATTGCGACCGGACGGGCAGGGCCGCATCAGTCATAGCGGATCCTCGGGTCGAGCATGCCGTAAAGCAGGTCGGCGATCAGGTTGAAGACCACGATCAGCACGGCAAAGATGAAGGTCAGCGTCTGCACCATCGGAAGGTCGTTGGCATGGATCGCCGTGATCAGAAGCTGGCCCACGCCGTTCACCTTGAAGACCTGCTCGGTGATGATCGCCCCGCCAAAGACCGTGGGCACGCCAAGCGCGATCACCGTCACCACCGGGATCAGCGAATTGCGCAGCACATGGCGCAGCACCACGACCTTTTCGCGCATCCCCTTGGCACGCGCGGTGCGCACGTAGTCCTGCGTGAGGTTGTCCAGCATCGCCGCACGCATGTAGCGGCTGATCTGGCTGGCGTTGTAAAGCGCCAGCACAAAGACCGGCATTGCCATCTGCTTCAGCTGCTGCACAAAGGACGGCCAGTCCGTCACTTCGAGCTGGGTGTCATAGATCGAGGGAAACCAGCCGAGGTTGACCGAGAAGATCACGATCAGCAGCACCCCGGTAAAGAAGGTCGGCACCGAAAAGCCCACCATCGAGACGAAGGTGCCGATCTGGTCGAACAGCGAATACTGCCTGACCGCCGAGATGATCCCGATCGGAATGGCGATCAGAACACCCAGCACATAGGCCATCCCCACGACCCAGAGCGTCTGCGGCAGCCTTTGCAGGATGATGTCCATCACCGGCGACTTGAACTGCCACGAGATCACGCGCGCCTCGCCCGCGGCGAATGTCGTCCCGAAAAGGTGGTCGATCAGCACCTGCGGTTCGACCACAAAGAACTGGTACAGCCAGAGCCCGAAGCGCACATGCACCGGCTGGTCAAGGCCAAGTGCTGCGCGCATCTCCTCGCGCACCTCGGGCGGGATCGTCAGCGGCTGGTCCGCCAGCGGGTCGCCCGGCGCCATGTCGAGCAGGAGGAAGATCACGAGCGCGATGAACACGAGCGTCGGCACCGCCATGATCAGCCGCCGGATCGTGTAGGTCAGCATCGCTTGCCCCGTGAGATGAAAGGGCAGGGCGGGGATATCCCCGCCCTGCGCAACGGCGCCCGAAGGCGCAAGCGGGTCACTCCACGCGGTACCAGTCGGCCGCGTTCCAGAGCTCGCTGTCCCAGGCGTTCATCAGCACCCCGCCCAGCGTGTTGGCATGGGCCGAGACGCGGCCGCGGTGGATCAGCGGGATGATGATGTTGCTGTCCCTGGTCAGCCAGTCGTTCATCGCGATGGCAATCTCGCCGCGCTTTGCCGGGTCACGCTCGGCGGCAAGCTGGGCGACCAGCGCCTCATAGGCCGGATCGCAGATGCGGTTGATGTTTTCGCCCTGCCACCCGTTGTCCGGACCCGGAATCTTGTCGCAGGTATAGGCGGCAAGATAGGCCTGCGGGTCGTTGCCTTCGAAGTTGTTGGTGTACATCTGGATGTCGGCATAGAACTTCTGGAACGTGTCGGGGCTCGCCGGATCGCCGCCGAAGAAGACGCCCGCATCGATGTTGCGCAGCTCGACCTCGACACCGATCCTGTTCCAGGCATCCTTGACCAGCGCCTGAACATCCTGCCGGACGGCATTGGTCGAGGTCTGGTAAAGCACGCTCAGCCGCACGCCATCGGCATTCTCGCGCACGCCGTCGCCGTCCGCGTCGGTGAACCCCGCCTCTTCGAGCAGCGCCATCGCGCGGTCAAGATCCTGCGTCAGGCAGCCCGTATTGTCGGAGGCATAAAGCGCCGGCGCGGGCACCAGGTTGCAGGTCGGCTGGCCCGCGGGACCATAGCCCACATCGACCAGAAGCTGCCGGTCGATCGCGATCGACAGCGCCTCGCGCACCCGCGCATCCGTCAGGAAGGGATGCGGATGCTTGACCGTCGACCGCTCGCCCTCGGGCAGGTCGGCCGAGGGGTCGGTAAGGTTGGCCTCGATCCGCTCCACATTGGTGCCGTAGGAGGACACCACCGTGCCCTTGCCCGCCGCCGCCATCGCATTGATGACATCGGGGGCCAGCTGCAGGTTCCAGGCATAGTCGAACTCGCCGGTCTCAAGGACCGCCCGGCCCGCGGCCGCCGCATCGCCGCCGCCCTTGAACGTGACCGTCGCAAAGGCCGGCTTGGCGGGGTCGCGGTAATTCGGATTCGCCGCCAGGCTCACCACGTCATTGGGCAGAAACTCGGTGACGACAAAGGGACCGGTGCCCACCGGCTTGTTGTTGGCATCGGTGCAGGTCGGCGCGGCAGCACCCAGGCAATTGGCGAACTGTGCGGCCTGGATGATCGGCGACTGCGCCCCGACAAAGGCGGTATAGGGATAGGGGGTCGGCCCGCCGAACGTCACCTTGACCGTCAGATCGTCCAGCGCCTCGACCGCGGTGATCCCGTCGAACTTGGCGCCCGACGCGCAGCCGCCGCCTTCGGCGGTGCAATACTGCCAGGTAAAGACCACATCGGCCGCGGTCACGGCCGTCCCGTCCGACCAGAGCAGGCCGGATTTCAGCTTCCAGGTGATCGTGGTCAGATCCTCGGACACGCCGCCGTTCTGCACCGTGGGGATGTCTGCGGCCAGGAAGGGCACGATCGTCCCGGTATTGTCGAACCGCGCAAGCGGCTCGATGACAAGGCTCGCCGCCTCGATGTCCTTCGTGCCCCCCGACAGGTAGGGGTTCATGATCGACACCGCCTGCCAGTAAAGGATGTTGAGGTTGCCGTCGCTGCCCCGCTCGGCCATCGCGGCCGGAGCGGCGGCCATCGCCGCCGCGGCGCCCAGAAGAGCGTGTCTCAGTCTCATGTCAGTGCTCCTTGTTGGTGCTCGTCATTCGCCTCACGGGCAGCCGGGGCATCCCCGGCCGTCCTTGTCGCCTCGTCGTACAGATGGCAGGCGACCGCACGCCCCGGCGCCACTTCGCGCGGGGCAGGGTCGAGCCTGCGGCAGATCTCCATCACCCGCGGGCAGCGCGTGCTGAAATTGCAGCCCGGCGGCGGGTTCGCGGGCGAGGGCACATCGCCCTTCAGCACGATCCGCTCCGACCCGCGCGCCAGCCCCGGATCAGGGTCCGGCACCGCCGACAGCAGCGCCTGCGTATAGGGGTGGAGCGGTTCGGCAAAGATCGCCTCGCGCGGCCCGGTCTCGACGATCCGCCCCAGATACATCACCGCCACCCGTGTCGCGATATGGCGCACCATCGACAGGTCGTGGCTGATGAACAGGTAGGTCAGCCCGAACCGCTCCTGCAGGTCTTCGAGCAGGTTCACCACCTGCGCCTGGATCGAGACGTCGAGCGCCGCGATCGGTTCGTCGCAGACCACGAATTTCGGGTTAAGCGCGAGCGCCCGCGCGATCCCGATCCGTTGCCGTTGCCCGCCCGAGAAGGCATGCGGATAGCGCCCCGCAAAACCCCGGCTCAGCCCGACCGCATCCATCAGCGCATGGACCTTCTCGCGCTTCTCGGCCCGGCTCAGGCCCGTATGCTCGTCCAGCGGCTCGCGGATGATCGCCTCGACCGTCATCCGCGGGTCAAGGCTCGCCTGCGGGTCCTGAAAGACCATCTGCATCCTGGGCCGCATCCGGCGCAGTTCGGCCTGCCCGGCTGTCGCGATCTCGGCCCCGTCGATGCGGATCGACCCGCGCGTGACGTCGTAAAGCCGCAGGATCGCCCGTCCCGTTGTCGACTTGCCGCAGCCCGACTCGCCCACAAGGCCCAGCGTCTCGCCCTCGGCCACGTCAAGGTTCACGCCGTCGACTGCCTTCACCCAGCCGGTCCGGCGCCGCAAGAGCCCGCTGTGAATCGGGAAATGCATCGCGAGGTCGCGCACCTCGACCAGCGGCCTAGACATGCGCCGCCTCCGCCGCTGCTGCGCCGGGCGCGGGCGCCGCAATCCCAGGATCGGCGCGCAGGCAGGCCACGTCATGACCGGGCGCAACGGGGTAAAGCTGCGGGTTCATCCGGTTGCAGGTGGCAAAGCGCAGGGCACAGCGGTCGGCAAAGGTGCAGGCATCGGGCGCCGCCGTCAGCACTGGGGGCTGCCCTTCGATCACGTTCAGCCGCCGCGCCCGCGCCTCGCGCAGCCGTGGCACGCTCGCCAGCAGCGCCTTGGTATAGGGGTGCTGCGGCGTGCCGAACAGCGTGGCCACCGGCGCCTCCTCGACCACCTGCCCGCCATACATCACCATCACCCGGTCGGCGATCCCCGCGATCACGCCCAGGTCATGCGTGATCCAGATCACGGCCATCCCGAGCTTGCGGCGCAGATCGGCCATGAGTTCGAGGATCTGCGCCTGGATCGTGACGTCAAGCGCGGTCGTCGGCTCGTCCGCGATCAGCAGTTCCGGTTCGCAGGCCAGCGCGATCGCGATCATCACCCGCTGCCGCATCCCGCCCGAAAACTGGTGCGGATAATCGTCCAGCCGCCGCCCCGCATCCGGGATGCCCACAAGGTCGAGCAACTCCCCCGCCCGCGCCCGCGCCGCGCGCCGGTCCATCCCCTTGTGCGCGCGCAGCGGTTCCATGATCTGGAACCCCACCGTGAACACCGGGTTGAGCGAGGTCATCGGGTCCTGGAAGACAAAGCCGATCCGGCCGCCCCGGATGCGGCGCAGCGTCTCGGGGTCGACCGTCAGAAGGTCCTGCCCGCCGAACATCACGTGCCCCGCCACCACCTCGGCCGGCGGCGAAGGCAAAAGCCCGATGAGCGACATCATCGTGACCGACTTGCCCGACCCGCTTTCGCCCACGACGCCCAGAAGCTCGCCCGGCGCGACCGAGAAACTGACGTCATTGACGGCATGCACGTCCCCGCTGCGCAGGCGGAACACGGTCCTGAGGCCCCGGACATCCAGGACTGGGCTCGCCCTGTCGGGCATGCGGACCCCCCCGTCGGTTCGCGTTCTGCGCTGCAGTCGCAGGGGTTTGTGCCCCCGGACCTGCACCGGCGACGCTATCACCAAACACGCGCCCCGCAAGCCCCCTCGCCGCTTGACCCCGCGTCGCGCTCCCGTCAGCCTGTGGCTCAGCCCGCTGGCCGGGCCCGCGAAAGAGCCCTGCCCATGCCCGACCTCACCGCCGCCCGCGACCTGCTTGACCGGCTCGTGGCTTTCCCCACGGTCAGCACCGACAGCAATGCCGGCCTGATCGCCTTTGCCGCGGACTGGCTTGCCGGCCAGGGCGTGCAGGCCGCGGTCGTGCCCATGGCCGACAGCGCCAAAGCCGGTCTCTTTGCTCAGATCGGCCCCGATGCGCCGGGCGGCGTCCTGCTGTCGGGCCATACCGATGTCGTCCCCGTGGCCGGTCAGGACTGGACCACGGACCCCTTTGCCGTGACCGAACGCGACGGGCGGCTTTACGGCCGCGGCACCGCCGACATGAAGGGCTTCGATGCGCTCGCGCTCGCCGCCATGGCCCTCGGCGCGCGCGTGCCGCTCCGCCGCCCGCTCCAGATCGTGCTCACCCCCGACGAAGAGATCGGCTGCACCGGCGCCCCGCCGCTGATCGCCGCACTGCAGGCCGCGCGCCTTTCCCGGGCCGGGGCGGTGATCGTCGGCGAACCGTCGATGATGAAGGTGGTGACCGGCCACAAGGGTGCCCTCGCCTTCCGCGTCGCGCTGCGCGGGCACGAGGTCCATTCCTCCCGCCTGCCCGAAGGCGTCAGCGCCGTGATGGAAAGCGCCCGCCTCGTCACCGCCATCGATGCGATGAACGACATCGCCCGCGCCATGCCCGTAACGACCGCGGCCGCGCTCTTCGATCCGCCCTTCAGCACCTTCCATGTCGGCCAGATCGCCGGCGGCACGGCGCAGAACATCACCGCCGGCCATTGCGCCTTTCCGCTCGAATGCCGCTTCGTCCCGGGCGATGATCCCGCCCTGTGGCTTGCCCGGCTCGACGCTGCGGTCACAGAGACGCGGGCGCGCATGCAGGCCCGCCATCCCGCCACCGGCGTCTCGCTTGCGCCCTTCTTCGACGTCCCCGCCCTGCGGCCCGAGGTGCAGGGGCCGGCCGAAACGCTCGCCCGTCTCCTGACCGGCGACAACGGCACCCATGTCGTCAGCTACGGGACCGAGGCCGGCCATTTCCAGGCCGCGGGCTATTCCACCGTCGTCTGCGGCCCGGGCGACATCGCCCAGGCGCATCAGGCCGACGAATACATCACCGCTGACCAGTTCCGCGCCGGCTGGGCCTTCATGACCCGCCTGATCGACCATCTCTGCGCATGAGCTTTCCCTTCACCCGCCAGACCCCCGTCGCCCACCTGGGTCCCCTCCCGGCCGAGACGGATGTCGCCGTCATCGGCGGCGGCATCATCGGCGTGATGACCGCCTGGTTCCTTGCCGACGCCGGCCTGCGCGTCACACTGCTCGAAAAGGGGCGCGTCGCGGCCGAACAATCCTCGCGCAACTGGGGCTGGATCCGCCAGCAGGGCCGCGACGCCGCCGAACTGCCTCTGATGATCGAGGCCAACCGCCTCTGGCGCGCAATCGCCCCCGGCCTCGACACCGACATCGGGCTGGCGCAGACGGGCGTGCTCTACCTCGCCGATGACGCGCAAAGCATGGCAGGCTATGCCGACTGGTTGCCGCTGGCGCAGGCGCATGGCCTCGACACCCGGCTGCTTGACGGGGCAGGGGTCGCGCGCCTTCTGCCGCAGGCCGCGCGGCGCTGGGCGGGCGCGCTCTGGACACCGTCCGACATGCGCGCCGAACCCTGGCTGGCCGTCCCCGCGCTGGCCCGCGCCGCCGCCGCGCGCGGCGTCACCATCCTCGAAGACTGCGCCGCCCGTCTGATCGACACCGCCGCCGGCCGCGTCAGCGGCGTCATCACCGAACAGGGCCGCCTGCGCTGCCCCGAGGTCGTGGTCGCGGGCGGCGCCTGGTCGGCGCTCTTCCTGCGCCGCCACGGCATCGCGATTCCGCAGCTCGCCGTCCGCGCCACCGTCGCCGCGACCCTTCCCCTGCCCGAGGTCTTTGCCGGCAACGCCAGCGATGCCGAGGTCGCCTTCCGCCGCCGTGCCGACGGCGGCTATTCGCTCGCCCCCGGGGGGTTCCACGAATTCCTGATCGGCCCGGATGCCTTCCGCGCCTTCCCCTTCTTCCGCCCGCATCTGCGCGACACCCTGCGCGGCACCCGGCTTTTGCCCGCAGCACCCCGCTTCTATCCCGATGCCTGGACCACCCCGCGCCGCTGGGACGCCGACCGCCCCTCGCCCTTCGAGGCGATGCGCATCCTCAACCCCCGTCCCCATGCGCCCACCGTCGCCGCGCTTGCCCGCGCCTTTGGCGCCCGTTTCCCGGGTCTCGGCCCGGTGCCCCTGCGCCTTGCCTGGGCGGGCATGATCGACACCATGCCCGATGTCGTCCCCGTCATCTCGCGCGCCGACGCCCTGCCCGGCCTGACCATCGCCACCGGGATGAGCGGGCACGGCTTCGGCATCGGCCCTGCCGTGGGCCGCGTCACCGCCGCGCTCGTCACCGGCCGGGCGCCGGGCCACGACCTCGCGCGTTTCCGCCTCGCGCGCTTCTCGGACGGCTCGCCCATGATCCCCGGCCCCGGCCTCTGACCGCCCGGCCCGGCGCCGCCCCTTGCCGCCCGCCCGGCTTTGCGACAACATCGCCCCATCCCGCAGAGAGAGCCCCCATGCCCGTCAAGAACCGCTTCGCCGAGCTTCAGCCCGAAATCGCCGCCTGGCGGCGTGACCTGCACGAACACCCCGAAATCCTGTTCGAGACCCACCGCACCTCGGCCACCGTCGCCGAAAAGCTGCGCGCCTTCGGCTGCGACGAGGTGACCGAAGGCATCGGCCGCACCGGGGTCGTGGGCGTGATCCGCGGCCGGACGAACACCTCGGGCCGCACCATTGGCCTGCGCGCCGACATGGACGCCCTGCCCATCCACGAACAGACCGGCCTTCCTTACGCCTCGCGCACCCCGGGCGCGATGCATGCCTGCGGCCATGACGGCCATACTGCCATGCTGCTTGGCGCCGCGAAATACCTGGCCGAGACGCGCAACTTCGACGGCACCGTGATCGTCATCTTCCAGCCCGCCGAAGAGGGCGGCGGCGGCGGGCGCGAGATGTGCGCCGACGGCATGATCGACCGCTGGAAGATCGACGAGGTCTATGGCATGCACAACTGG
>Ga0315902_10013585_pt1 | contig 10522 bp, 8 predicted proteins | sample LakEriMetagenome_9_FD_203523 | JGI IMG/M metagenome (GOLD analysis project Ga0315902, IMG submission 203523) | Freshwater fungal communities from buoy surface, Lake Erie, Ohio, United States - Buoy 12 MA117 | ecosystem: Environmental > Aquatic > Freshwater > Lake > Lake biofilm | place: USA...
TCAGCGCCTACCAGCAGGGCCACGTCGCCCTCGCGAACTCGATCGGCACCGGCGTGGCGGACGACAAAGCCGTTTACGCGCTCGTGCCGAAGATGATCAAATACTACCTCGATCAGGACCCCATCCTACCGAACGTGCCCACCTACCTCGGCATCGACACGAAGGAGTGCGACTACATCCTCGCGAACCTCGACAAGCTCGTCGTGAAGGCCGTGAACGAATCCGGAGGCTACGGCATGCTCATGGGCCCCCATTCGACGAAGGATGAGCAGGCCGAGTTCGCCAAGCGCATCGCCGCCAACCCGCGCAACTACATCGCGCAGCCGGTGCTGCAGCTCAGCCGTCATCCGGTCTTCGTGAACGACCATTTCGAAGGCCGCCACATCGACCTCCGCCCCTACGTCCTCTATGGCGACCGCGTCCGCGTCGTCCCCGGCGGCCTCACCCGCGTGGCCCTCAAAAAAGGCTCGCTCGTGGTGAACTCCTCCCAAGGCGGCGGCAGTAAAGATACCTGGGTCCTCTGGGATGATGAATGATGCCTTGCTGCGCCACCTGCCACCACCACTCCAACCCTCCATTTCTCCTATTTCACCATGCTCAGTCGCGTCGCAGACAGCATCTACTGGATGGCCCGCTACATGGAGCGGGCTGAAAACCTCGCCCGCCTGCTTTTGTCCACGCAGGACCTCCTCCTCGATGCCGGGGCCGAGGCCGCGGACGAATCGCAGTTCTGGGGCCCCATCTTGATGACCACCGGCGATGAGGAAGCCTACTACGCCGTTCATCCCGTGATCGATGGCGATACCGCGGCTCATTTCCTCGCGCTCAGCCAGAAAAACGGCAATTCCATCCTCAACTGCGTGCGCGCCGCCCGCGAAAACGCCCGCACCATCCGCGATCAACTCAGCGATGAGCTTTGGGAGTGCATCAACAGTCTCCGCCTCTTCCTCGAATCGCCCGAGGCCGCCGAGATGCACAAATCGCAGACCGCCGCGTTTTACGAAAAGGTGCTGCTGGCCTCGTATCAATTCCAAGGCATCGCCGCGAGCACCACACCGCGCGATGAAAGCTGGCACTTCCTCCGTCTCGGCCTCTGCATCGAGCGTGCGGACAAAACCAGCCGCCTGATCGACACCTGCAGCGCCATCTCGCTCGAAATGCCGCCCAGCCCGCTCGCCCGCCCGCTGCGCTGGGCCGCGCTGCTGCGCTCCTGCTCCGCGTGGCATGCCTTCCAGGCCTACAGCAGCAACAAGCTCGATCCCGTCAAAATCATCGAATACCTCCTGCTCGATCCCACCTTCCCGCGCAGCGTCGCGTGGTGTGTCGAGCAGCTCAACCGCACCCTCGTCGCGCTCTGCGGCAGCGGTCGCCTCGATGAGATGAAGTCGCCCGTGCGCACCTCCGGCCGCCTGCTGGCCGACATCACCTACCTCACGATGAACGAGGTGCTCAAAGAGGGCCTGCACGAATACATCGACCGCCTTCAGGAAAAACTCAATGACGTCGGCCAGACCATCTTCGAGACCTTCATCCTCTACGCCGATGTCTTGACGCCCGAACAGGAAATCTCCACCGCCGCGCCTGCAGTCATTCCGGGAGCTTTTCACACGATCCTGTCCTCGGATATCCAGATGCAGCAGCAGCAACAGCAGCAGGCTCAGTAATGACGGCATCCAGGGCGGCAGCTTCCCGCCCACCGGATGTTATCGGCGAGGTGGCTAAGGCCTTGCTAGCTTGATCCATTAGCGAGGGCCGGGGAGCTTGGCCCTGCCTACTGCACAGCCGCCGGGGCCTGGCTCGCCGCGTTCGGCAGCAGATTCAGCACATACTCCGGCGGATTGGGCTGGTCGGAAAAAATGCACTTTCCGCAGAGGTTCCGCCGTGGGTGCGCATCCGCCTTGTGAACCACCTCGGTCTACCACACCAGCATCCCGACGAAAAACCACCAACTCCTCGCCACGCTCCTTTCCAGCCTCCCCCTTGCCACTGCGCTGACTGCCGCCACCACGCTCGTTTTTACCTCATCAGGCATTCAAAAAGGAGCGGCCGGTTCACCGGCCGCTCCATGTTTATCATCCGATCGGATCAGATCACAACAGTGCTGCCGTTGAAGCGTGTGAGGCTGAAGCCGGCGAAGCTTTCGTTGTTCAGCAGCTTGTGATCACGCAGCAGCTGGATGGCCACTTCTTCGCCGAGTTTCATGCCCTCGATGCCATCGGAGCGCCAGTGGACGCCACCCGTGTCACGACCGAGGGAAATGTTCGAAGCGAGTTTGTTGAGCTCGCCACCGACGGTGAGCGCGCCTGCGAATGGCAGGAGATTGAGCCCATCCGCATCTGACTGCACGGGTGACGGGATCACGAAGGACTCTTTGAAGAAGGCCTTCAACACCGTCACGCAGGCACCCGCGATGGTGGCATGGCCCGCCGGGTAGGCAGGATGGGTCGGAGCGCCTTCCGGGTAGGCCATTGGCAGCAGGCTGGTGCCATAAACGCCCTGAAGGAGAGGGAGAACGGCGGAATTCAGCACATCCGCGTGCAGCGGATAGCTTTTGGCACCGGTGACGTGATTGTGAACCAGACCGGCGTAGGCCTCCGGGCGGAGACGGCGGTGAACCTGCCACTTTTGATACCAGGCTGCCTTGAGACCGGCAATGCCCGCACGCGCGACGAGGTCGAGGATCATCGGGCCGCCGAAGGTGACGAAATTCCCCTGGTTGGTGATGGCTTTGTAGGGGTTGTTGTCATCGAGTGCTCCGCCGCCGAAGCCCAGAAGGATGAGCGCGGCGCTCTGGAAAGCCTGGTAGGACCAATCGACATGGACGTACTCGGCGAGATCGCGCCCATTGGCGATGTAGCGCGGCGTGGGATCGATGGTGGCGGACGTGGGGGCCGGGGAGCCGTTTTGGACGGCCAGCCAGTGGGCAAAGCTCGTCATGTGATTGTTCCCCGTCACGGTGGTGCGGTAGCGCTGCACGATCGTGGTGGCCCCAAACGGGATGTCTTTGTAGAGGAACTGGGAGATCATCGGCCCCGTCAGGTCGCCTGAGGTCGGCCCGCGGAAGATCGTGTCGGCTGTGACCCAGGCCCCGGCTTTGGGCGCTCGCAGGTCGCTGAGGCCGCTGAGGTCTTCTGCGGCCGCCGCGACGTGCATGTCGCTCGCGTAGTTGATGAAAGGAATGTCGCGGGTCCACGCGCGCCAGTACACCTCGGTCATTTCCCCCGCACACCAGGCGCTGCTGAGCGCCGGCGCGGCCGGCATGCCGTGGTAATGCGAGTCCGCACCTTCGAGCGTGTAGGAGAAGGCCGCCTGCGGGTTGGCGAGCTTGACCGTGCCCCCGAGGGGGATCGCATTGAAGCTGGCCTGCGTCCCATTACTGATCGCTGTGCGCAGCGCGTGGTAGGCTGAGGGAATCACTTCGCCGAGGGCATTGTGCGGGAGCGCTTTGGTGAAGGAGCCGATGAAGTTCGGGTAGATCGTATCGTCCGACGTGGAGGGATGGGCTTGGAAGCCGAGCTTCAGCTGCGCCTCTGCGGCTTCAATCCTCAGCCGGTGGGCGTTGGCACGGCGCTTTTGTGCGTTCAAAGGGCCCATCTCCACGGCGGAGGCGGTCGAAGGAGTGAGACTCAGGCCCGCGGCTCCCGCCGCCATGGCACCGAGGCCGCTGACGGAGCGTAGGAAGGAGCGGCGATCACTGGAGGATGCTTGGGGCGATGCAGCAGATGGATGGGGCATAGTGTAGGCGGTTGAACAATTATTTTAATTAAACACAAACGGCCCGCGTTATGCCGGACACGTCAGATCGATGCACCAGGATGGATGTAAAAAGTTTGTCCTCCGGGGCGGTAGCCATGGCTTTCGGATCTGAACTTTTTTCCGAGCAGGCCGGGCTAAAACGAGGAGAGCCAAGCAGCGGGGCCATCCGCTGCCTCATTCCGGGGCACACCGCGCCAGCCCGATCACAATGACAAGCCTCGCCAAGCAACCCTGGCAGCCTTCATCGTGTCAGGCAGGGCTTCCAAAGTGCCTCACTGCACCCGCAGTCGCACAAAGCGCCGACCGCCGCTGCCGGCAGGCAGCGTGGCCTTCACCTGCTGCTGCGTGCCGTCGTCACTGAGAATCTGCTCGCTCACGCCGCTGCCGCTCCAACTCGCAGCCTCCAGCGTATCGCTCCACTGCACTTGGAATTGGGTGCCTCCGGTGATTGCCGTTTTGGAGCGGGTGTAAGTGAACTCCATGTTCCCACTGTTCAGGACCGTGGTGGCTGGCAGGGTGCTTTGCAGCGCCGGGTTCAGCCCGAGGGCGTATTCCATCAGGTTGGAGAGGCCGTCGCCGTCTGGATCGAGAGTTGGGCCACCACTGGTGCCGCTGAGGCCCATGGTCTGCACCTGCCAGCCATCCGGCAAACCGTCACCGGCATAGCTGCCGTAGTTGTCTGGGATGGTTTCCAGCACCATGAGGTTCGCGGTCGCCACCGCTCCGAAATAGCTGCCACGCACCACCGCCGTCGTGTCCTGATAAACCGTTCCCGCTGTCACCATCCCGCTGCCACTGATCCCCGTCACCGGCCCGCTGTCCACACTCCAAGCCACGGACGCGGCGAGTGACGCCAGCGTGGTTCCATCATCCAACGTGGCGCTGGCCCCGAGCTGCCGCGTGCTGGTTTCATTCAGCGTCATCGGCAATGCGGTGACCTGCACGGCAGTCACGTCGTAGAGCTGGCCGATGTAACCGTTATTCGCCAACAAGACAGGCGAGCCACTGATAGACACACCGGAAATGATACCCGCGCTGTTTATTGTAGAGTAGCTGGCACTCGAGCTGATCCCGCCTGCTATATCCACCGTCTCCGTGATGGCACTGTAGTTCGCGCTGGTGCGGGAGTTGGCGAATGAGGAATGCGTTTGCAGCACAACGAGCAAACAGATGAACACTCCGTTTTGCAGGAGCCTGGTCGAGTTTAATCGTTGGGTAAATACATTCATGATGGAAGAGCTGGATGGTCACGCTCTAAGGTTAAGGCTAGCTCTATAGCAGGAAGAACAGCAGTGAAAAAAGCGGCAAGGGAATCACTGGAACGAATCTGAATAAGTGCCCTCAAAAAAATGGATGAGTCAGAGTTTGATAAGGTAGTTTACATTGGCATTCTTTGGCCGTGTTTCTGTTCCGCCGGTTGGATTCGTTGACCAAACTTTTGAGTATGAGCTTGTTGTAGTTATTTCTCTATTATTGCCGAGCCCATTCCCATCAGGGCCGGCGAGGGGCATAGAATGGCTGTGACTTTTGAATGCATCTTCTTGCACACTTCCTACAGTGTCCCCTGTATTGCCACCGGTCGCCATAGCGGTCCGGGCAGCGGCATCAGGATCAGTTCCAACTCCTCCATCTACACCACGAAGAAATCGGCCACGATAGTCAGGCAGATTAAAGGTCGTGGACCCATCACCCGCCCCATGAGCAATACCAATAGTAGCGAAGAGGTTGGCGTATGCTGTGCGTGAAATGGCTCTTCCGTCGCAGAAGGCCCACCCAACAGGTGCGTTAATCCCCGCAAAAGCAATGACAACCCCGGTTGGAACAAAACTCGCTTGAACGGCAGGTGTTAGCTGAGCAACATCGACGGAATTATTGGCAAGTTGGTTGGATCCAACCGCTCCGTTGGCGATCATGCCGGAAGTGATTGCCCCATCAGATACATTGCCCGCCATCATCGCATAGCCCACAGCAGCTATGCGTTGGTCGGGCACCAGCATTTGGAAACCGTTCAATCCATCATTGAACCAGACACGGATGCGAACATCGGTGTTGGTGAAGATGCTGGCTGGGATGGCGGTCATGTTTGCCAGCGCGGTGTTTCCCAGCATGACCGAATACAAGCCCTTGGAGACACTCAGTGTGACAGCTGCCGTGGGCTCGCTCCCCGCAACGCTGGAACCATCATTGCTCCAGTAGGTCACATAAGTGGTCGTGGGAGTCGCAGGTGGTGGAGCCGCTACGGTGACAGTGGGCGCGCTGCCATAGCCTGATCCTGGGGAGGTAATCGTGAAACCTGTGACAGCACCTCCGCTCACCGCCGCCGTGGCGGTAGCGCCGCTGCCGCCACCTCCGGTGATGGTGACCACCGGTGCGCTGGTATAGCCTGCTCCGCCATCGGTGAGGTTGATGCTGGTGACAAACCCTGAAGTGACCACCGCCGTGCCTGTGGCGGTGCGTGTTTCAGGCGTCGTCGTGGTGCCGCCATCGACCAGGGCGAACTTGAATTGCCCGGTTCCGTCGAAGTTCACACCGCGCACGGCGATGCGGCCTTGGTAATTCAGGATGTTTGGCACCTGGGCCGCTGCGGTGACAGTGAGAGCAAGGAATGCGGTGGCAAGGAGTCTGCGGATGGATGTGAGTTTCATGAGTTGAGTGAGGAAAGGTTCATGGTTTCTCCGGCCCGAAGGAGAAGACCGGTGTTTCCAGCCGTGCGGCCACCTCGGCGGCCGCGTGGCGCACGGCGGGGTCCTGGCTGCAGCGGAGACCCTCCAGCAACTGGCGCACCGCGCTCTCCACCCGCTGCCGGGCGATTTCAGGAACGGGCTCTGGCGGGGGCGGAGGGCTCATCAGGGAATAAATGCGGCTGCGCCGGATATGCGGCTAAAGACATTTTACGGCAAGAGCATTCTTCTTCTCTCACCGCATCTTTTGTGGTAGCCGTAGCCCCATGATCTCCCCTGCTGCCTTTGCCACCCTCCTGGATGACCTCATCCGGGACGCGGGGCTCAAGGGCGTGGAAGTGGCCGCTGCCACGGGCCTGCGCCCCACCTCCATCTCCGGCTGGCGCTGCGGCCGGGATCTGCCGGATGCCTCCAGCATGCGCAGCCTCCTGGAGGCGCTGCGCGGCCGCCTGCCCGCCACCTCCCTGCGCCTGCTGCTGCGCGCCTGGATGGAGCTGCGCTTTGGCGATACCGCCGCCCTGGCCTGGGAGGAAGACGCATCCAGCACCCTGCGGGAGGAATCCCCGGCCTCGGCCATGGAGCAGCTGCTCTGGCGCTGGAGTCCCGCCCAGTTGGAGGGCCTGCAGCACCTCATCCAGCAGGCGGAGCGCCACCTGCCGGTGCGCGAGGCCCTGCTGGCCTTTTCCCGCTGCCTAGCTTAAACCCGGCCCAATCCAGCGGGCCCCATCGCTCCGGCGGGCGGACCCATGAACCGGCAACTGGAGGATGTTGGGAATCTGCCAAAATCCGTTCGTCTTCTGGCGAAATCCCAACGGATCGCGGCAAAATCCGTTCATCTTCTGGCGAAATCCCAACGGATCACGGCGAAATCCGTTCGTCTTCTGGCGAAATCCCAACGGATCACGGCGAAATCCGTTCATCTTCTGCCGAAACCCCAACGGATCACGGCGAAATCCGTTTGTCTTCTGGCGAAATCCCAACGGATTGCGGCGGAATCCGTTCGTCTTTTGGCGAAATTCCAACGGATCACGGCAAAATCCGTTCGACCCTCGCCTTGGGACGACGGGATTTTCACCCGGGGCTACGGGGTTACTCTGGGTATCGACGGAATTGGTAAAAAAGGAACGGATTTCGAATGGGGGCACTCGGGTCGTGTCAAAGGCCATTAAGGTGCCCCCGACGGAGGCACTGAAACCTGCCTGACCGACTCCTGCCACGCGCTACGATGATCCGGCTGTCTTCTGGGACACCCCGGTTTTTTTACGACCTGCTCGGCAGGTGAAATGGGGGTGGGCCCGCCGCCACGAATGCTGAATTCCGAATGACGAACGAATGACCAAGCCTAAATGACGTAAATCCTCTGCATTCGTCATTCCTCATTGATTCGTTTCACTCACCCTTCGGGCTCAGCTTCGCTTCGTCTGTCTCGCTTCGCTCGGCTCTGGTTTCGTCATTCCCCCCATGCGCCTCCGCATCTTCCACCGCACCCGCTACATCTACCGCGCTCCCGTTCGCGACAGCCACAACGAGGTGCGACTGCGACCCGCCACGGATGACAGCGCGCGCTGCGAATTCTTCCTGCTCAACGTCAACCCGCCCGTCCGCCTCAAGCACTACCGCGACGAGTGGATGAACTACGTCCACTGGTTCGACATCGCCGAGCCGCACAACGGCCTCAGCATCGACGCGCAGCTCACCGTCCACACCAGCAGCCCCTACACCGCCGGCATGCCGCACGGCGTCAGCTTTGCAGCGCTCAACGAGCTCCAGGACGATCTTTTGGCCCCCTTGGTGAAAAGCAGCACCTACGTGGACATCAATCGCGAGGTCTGGAAGGAGGCGCTCGATGTCAAAGCGGCCTCGGATGATGTTTTCGCCACCGCCGAGGCCATCATGACCCATATCCACACGAATTGGGCCTACATCCCCGGCACCACGCATGCCTCCACGCACATGCGCGAGGTTATGGAGCAGCGCCGAGGCGTCTGCCAGGACTTCGCGCACGTCATGATCGGCATGTGCCGCAGCCTCGGCATCCCAGCGCGTTACATCAGCGGCTATCTCTACAACGGCCCCGGCGCCCATCTGCGCGGTGCCCAGGCCTCGCATGCCTGGTGTGAGGTCTTTGTGCCCGGCAAAGGCTGGTTCGGTCTCGATCCCACGAACAACACCCTCGCCGACGAGCGCCACGTCAAAATCGCCACCGGCCGCGACTACGCCGACGCCGCCCCCCTGACGGGCCAATTCGACGGCCCCATGGACGCCACCGCCGCCATGCAGATCGAGGTCGAGGTGAGCGCAGCGTAAAGGAATCCTCCTCCGCCTCCGTCTCTTACTCCTCCTCGACAGCAGGCGGCACATTCCTCATTCTGATTTCGTCATTCCCAAATGCTCTCTTTCCTCCTCCGCCGCGCGTTCAGCAGCATCGTCGTGATGTTCTGCGTGGTGAGCCTGGCCTTCGTGCTCATCCGCTCGATCAAAGGCGGGCCGTTTGAGCGGGAAAAGACGCCCGCGCACATCATCGCGGCCATGGAGGCGAAGTATCAGCTGAATGGCTCGCTGTGGCAGCAATACACCGCGTATTTGAAACGACTCGCGCACCTCGACCTCGGTCCCTCGGCCAAATACCGCGACTGGCAGGTCGCCGAAATCCTCGCGCAGAAGCTGCCGAACTCGATTTCCATCGGCAGCATCGCGTTTCTGCTCGCCAGCACGCTCGGCGTGCTCCTCGGCGGCATCGCGGCGATGAACAAAGACCGCGCCGCGGATCGCGTGGCGATGCTCGGTGCGCTGCTGGCCATCTCGCTGCCCAGTTTCATCACCGGGCCGGCTTTGATCGCCGTTTTCGCGCTGTGGCTCGGCTGGCTGCCCGTGGGCGGCTGGGGCACGGCGCAGCAGATGATCCTGCCGGCGATCTGCCTAGCCGCGCCCTACATCGCCTACATCGCTCGTTTGACGCGGAATTCGCTGCTCGACGTGCTGAAGAGCGATTTCCTCCGCACCGCCCGCGCGAAGGGATTGAGCGAAACCGCCGCCGTGGTGCGTCACGCGGCCAAAATCGCCCTCCTGCCCGTCATCACCTACCTCGGCCCGCTCGCTGCGCATCTGCTCACCGGCTCGATGATCATCGAAAACGTCTTCAACATCTCCGGCGCGGGCAGCGTCTTCGTGAACTCCATCCAAAACCGCGATGTCTTCCTGCTCGGTGGTGCCGTGATCGCGCTGTGCGCGATGCTCGTGTTCTTCAACCTGCTCGTGGACCTGCTTTATACGGTTCTCGACAAACGCATCCGGCTGCATGGCTAACGCACCGGACCAAATTTCACGCCCCGATGGCTGGGCTCTGCTGCGGCGGAATCGTGTGGCGATGCTTTCGCTCTACACGCTCGGCTTTCTCGCGCTCGCGGCGATCATCGGGCCGATGCTGATGCCGGAGGATCTCAAATCGACGAGTGACGGCCAATTCCTCCCACCACGCAGCGGCGAGCATTTGCTGGGCACCGATTTGAATGGGCAGGACCTGTTTTACCGGCTGCTCAGCGGCGCGCGCGTCTCGCTCGGCATCGGTGTGGCGGGAGCGTTCATCAGCCTCGTCATCGGCACGCTCTACGGCATGATCAGCGGCTACGCGGGCGGCAAGGTGGATGCCTTCATGATGCGTGCCACAGAGGTGCTGCAATCCGTCCCGCGGATCCTCTTCATCATGATCCTCATCGCCGTGTTCGATGATCGCGTGAAGGACCTGCTCGATGCCGCGCGATTGGGGGCGCAGGACGCGAAATGGCCTGCCGCCGAGGCCTTTTTCCGCGATGCGATCCCTTACAGCCGCATCCTCGTCATGACGCTCTCGCTCGGCATCGTCGAATGGCTCGTGATGGCGCGCATCGTGCGCGGTCAGGTGCTCGTGCTGCGGGAGATGACCTTCGTCACTGCTTCGCGCGCGATGGGCCAGCGGCCCTGGGGCGTGCTCAAAAAGCATCTGCTGCCGAATTTGAGCACCATCATCCTCACCTACCTCACGCTGACCATTCCAGCCGTCATTCTGGATGAATCCATGCTCAGCTTCCTCGGGCTCGGCATCGAAG
>Ga0315902_10013586_pt1 | contig 10522 bp, 7 predicted proteins | sample LakEriMetagenome_9_FD_203523 | JGI IMG/M metagenome (GOLD analysis project Ga0315902, IMG submission 203523) | Freshwater fungal communities from buoy surface, Lake Erie, Ohio, United States - Buoy 12 MA117 | ecosystem: Environmental > Aquatic > Freshwater > Lake > Lake biofilm | place: USA...
CGATTTCATTCGCTCGATTCCCTTTTGATGGATTTCACTTGTTTGATTAGGAGATGACCGATGGCACTAGCAATTAGCCCAAGCTTTTCGTCTGGAATCCGTACCCCGAAGTGCACCGTATCGGTGACCTTTCGGCGACCGGTGTATTTCTTTCTCGATTACTCGAACATCGCGATATCAGCTCAGGAAATCGCGTGGGTGCAGGACGGTTACATGTCCAAGCAGCGAGTGCGGTTGCATGCTAGGAACTTGCGGGCGCTCGCTGAGCGGAATCGGGAGTGGAAGCAAGGCTTCGCGGCAGCGGGTTTGCATGCGGAATGCCCGAAGTTGTGCAGGCACTTCTACGATGCTGGGATTCGCATTGAGGTTTCCGAACGCGGTAGCAGTTCGAATCGCGAGCAGAACGTCGACCAGAGGATCCAGTGCGAGATGCTCCAATTGACCAAGTCTTCTCACCAGCGCGGCACGGTGGTACTTGCCACGGGCGATGGTGCGGTTGGATCCCATAACGAAGGGTTTCAGAGTGTGCTTGAAAACCTGCTTGAGCACGGATACTCGATCGAGTTGTTTTCGTGGCGAAGGACGCTAAACCAGGTGCTTCGAGAATGGGTCGAGCGTTATGGTCGGTACATTGAGCTCGACGATTTCTACCCCGACATCACCTTCATCGACGGCGGTCGCCAAGCGACCGAAACTCACGTTGTAAACCGTAAGATCGCTAAAAAAGGACTGGTAGGTTAGGAGCAAGAACTATGATCACATCCAACAAAAAACAATGCAAAACGCATGTAGCACCGTATAAGCGACGTGATGGGAACTTCGTCCAAGGACATCAACGGCAGCACCCATCCGTTAGTCAGAACAAGTACTGCGAGCAAGTCAGACGTGTGGAGATGTATTTAGAGTGTGGCGAGTCGACGCTGTTGCTTAAGACCAAATGCGACATGTGTCATGAAAAAATCTATTTTTATCGGGACAAGACCGTCGGATGTATCGCCTACGATTTGCTGGAGACACCGTGGCCTATTCACCACTGCTGGAAGCATGATTCGCACTCAATTAAGAAGTACATCGCACAGGTGCTTTTCGCAGCCGGACATAACGGTTTACGGTACGATCAGAAGTTGACGACGATCACAAGGACGCTGAATCGAAATGAGGAGACGATCACTGGGTACATTCTTAGCCCCTGCGAGTCGATGGAATTTTCCTCGCATCGAAAGAGTGCATCCGCAGCGTTTACGGACTTGTCCTTAGTCCCAGCAGATCGACCGGACGACATTATGCGAGTTTCGGTGCCAACAGTTCTGCTGCCAATATTTGAAAAGCATGCTGCGCACAGGCTTCAAGTGCGACATGTTAGGCATAGGAGGCAATGGCATTGTTTTGCCGAGGCGACCACGCCGATAGTGCCTGGATCGAACGAGCCGCAGCCAGTACACTCGATTGCGAACTTCACCGATCGCTGTGTCTGGTGTGACAAAGCTGGTGTGCTTTCGGGCCGCTGGGGTTTTGACACCGAGCATCGAGTCGAATGCAGCGACTGCGGAAGCCGCAGGCGAGACCTAAGCCGCGATGCGTTTGAAAAGAAGATAGCTGTTTGGAGCCGACAGCTAGGCGTTGATAAAAAGCAACTCTAAAACACTCCAAGGTAGCCAGAAGTCGATCTACGGAGATGCGACGCGTACTGCCTCATAACAACTCCTCGGTCTTGGCCGTCCCTCGGAGCATGTGCGTTAGGACGATCTCCAAGTACCTCCCTACATCGAGATCCATCCTCAGCGCGCTGACAACAAGCGACATCAAGCTCGCATTGCGGATCCCTTGCGCGCAGGGATCCGATGAATAACCAGTTCATGCGTTCTACCGGATGACTTCGGTAGCTTTCAGCGTGGCCTTAGCTGGAGTCGCAAGACTTCAGTTGCTTGCTGCGTGATCACCGAAATCTTGCGAGTCGAGCTACATGCATCGTGATCATTGGATACCTGCTGTTGATCGCACCAAAGTTTTCCGGCTGTTTGGCTGTTCCCTCAAGCCTATCGCCTATCGCCTGCTCCGGCTGTTCCCTCACGCCTATCGCCTCAAGCCTCTCGCCTGCTTCAGAGAGTTTGATCTCGCTCGATTCCGTGGTGGGCTCTGAGGCCTGCACACGCAAAAAGACGCTGGTTTGGGGCTTAGAGGCCGGTGTACGTTTCCACTGGTAGCAGGACGTCGGCGAGCAGTTGATCGACTGGCAGACCCGCGCGACGGGAGCATTGGATCGTTCGCACTGGGCGATCCGCTCGGCCCAAGTCTGGGTAGTTTTCAGGAACGCGAAGCGAGACAGGGGTAGGATTTACACGAGAATTGGGATAGGAACAAGGGCGCACCTTGAATCTACCCGCAAGCAGGCCCTGCGATTAGAGAAAGCCGATCAGGCTGGTGTACGCTCACGCTCGTAATGAATCCCGACTTGGCACCATTCTTCGCCACTACATCGAATCCCAGATCACGCAGGACGAAGTTCGCCTGCCCTGGTCCTTCTCCGCCGCTGAGCTCTCCATGAGCTAGTATCTCGCCGGTCAGGTGCTTGAACGCCAAGCCAATGACCGCCTTGGGTGCGAATCGTTTACCATTGTGGACAAGCTCGTAGCCGGTCGCTGGCCCAAAGGGAGCATCGATGCCCGAATCGAGATCAGCGAAGGCCGATAGTACGTGCTGTTGAGTCAGTCCTTCTGGGATTGCACGCGGCATATGCTTTAACCTGATGAGCTTCCACCTGGAACAGAAAGACCAACTTCGTCCTCAATGTAGCCAATTAGCCATTGTAGCATCTTGACATTATGCATCACTGGTTACTTTGACGTCTTATCCGACACAAGGATGTTATCTTTTCTGACGATTGCCCTGAATTGACCTTGGCATGCGGAATCGAAATCAAAGTACAGTTTCTCCGACTTTTCCGTGAACCGAAGCTCTCCCAGGGTACCACGATCAGTCCAGTAATGACCTTCAAGGGCATGAACCGGATCGCCAAGCACCTGCAGGATAACTCCACCGTGATGGATTTCACTGATCACACGGTTTGCAATCTTAGGGGTATTTCGATAGATCGAGGCAATTGTATAAACGCCGTCCGGTTCTTTGGGGATATTGTTGGCCAATGACTCCGAACTGGATTGTCGTGTGATCAGCCGCAGATGGATCGACGAAAACGTTTGTCGCACGACCAGGTAAGCTTCAATTGGCTCCGGGGGTTGGTTTGTCTTGGGATCAATCCACTGCGAGGTTAGCTGTCCTTTCCAAGTGCCCCGGATGTACGGGCGATCGACGAACCAAGGATGTAGCAAACGGAATCTCCAAAGCCATTTGTCGAACGCCAGAAGCAGTAGCCCAAGCACAGTCACGACAGTCGAACACGGCTTGAACAGGCTTGTCGATACCTGCGTTCCATCCAACGCGAGGCTCAGCACCCAAAGGCCCGCAATCGCCCACACCAACACAGAAAGATGGATCTTGGAGATCACTGCTCACCTCATTCAAAGCCAACGTAGGTCCATGCCGCCGCGACAAATGCGTGGGCTTGAAGTCGATTCCAGGGTTGTTCGCTCCGAAACAGCCACTTAAGCCTGCTGACCTCACACCAGTCATGGCAGTTCTCGTCGCGAACTGTCTGATTAAACGTGTGTGCAAGCACAAACCGCACGTTGGCAAGATACTCCTCATGGGAGAATGCCTCATCGGGAGCATTCCAGACCAGGCACTCAATCAGATACGACGGAATTGGATCGGCGGCTGCAATGCCGCCCTCCGCCATTTCGTTTCGGAGTCGCTTGATCGCGCGGGTGATGTACTTGAATCGACTCCCGGTCAACTTGTTCTTGGCAACTCCATTGTCGTAGTGTTGGTGCGGCCAGTTCACGATCTTACCGCCGCGATCTGGCTGAAATTGAGTTCCTGAGACGTAGCTCAGTTGTTGTGAATTTGTTCTGAAGTATCGCCGGTGCTCAAAACAAGCGACGACATCGGCATCGACGCGATACGAGTTTGCATGCACGTCGAATGCCTTCGATCCACGAGTGACCCCCGAACTTCCGAACTTGTTGACCAATGCAGTACCGACATCATTCTTGAACTGGCTGTACGAATAGCTGGCATCCTTAAACCCCAGCGATTCGCCGGACAGACTAGAGACCTGCGAATAGTCGGGGAAAAAGACGTCCATACATCGAACGCAAATATCGACATCGCTGTTCTGACGGACATTGGTGTTATTGCGATACGAGCCTTGGGCGACGACCTCAATGTTTCTTCCCTTCAATGCATCCGACTCACGGATAGCCGCTCGAATCATCGACTCGGCATTTTCACTCTTGGCTGCCTCCGTATCACTGGAGGGTTTAGCCCATGCCCTAAAAGTACTTTCCCAGTCTCTTGCCATCCTGTCTTTCCTCCTGGCGTAATGTTCACGAAAGAGTTCATCGGTATCCGGTAGCTTCTGCCTCACGTGGTTACACATCTCCAATCGAAGCCAAAGCTTCGACATGTTCTTGAAGATCGCTCAAGTTCGAATCGATCTTCTTCTTGAGGCCTCCAGCTTTGGTTACGATCTTCTCGCAGTGGTTTTGGGCTGCTGAGGCACATTTGATGATGTCGTCGAGAATGCTCACATCGCGGCACAGGGCATCGATGGCCTGTTTCATTTCAGTGATGTCAGCGGCAGCCTCGTCAGTGACCTTGCGTTCTTGAACGGCGATCATGCGGGCAACAGAGATAGCCGACTTGAAAACAATGTCTGTTTGCGGATCTTCAGCATCCCAGACCAACACCACGTCATGACCGAAACGGCCCAGAGGCTCAATCCCTTCAGGAGCCGCCTCGCGGGAGAACACGAAGACGCCGACCTGGGCTTCTCGATTCTCACGAGCTTTCTGCAATTCCGCCAACGCGTCCTTGAGTGTGTACGAGCGGTCTTCTTTGGCTTCGAAGACGATACGAGCATCTGGTGCCGCACTGTCCTGACCCAAGGTCACTACGAAGTCGCCAACCTTGCAGCGTGAAATGGCTCCTGCGGAGTCATCAGTTGACTCGAACAGGTCGTCTAGACGCTGAGCTTGCTGCTGGACGAATTCGCCTACCACATCCTGAAAATCAAGGCCATGAGTCGTCGAACGGGCGGCTTCCGCACGACGAACTTTCAAAGATTCCAGCGTCACTCGGACTTGCTCCTGGAACTCGGTATTCGCTTTGCTCATTCCGTCGATGACACTCACGATTTCCCGACGAAGACGGCACAACGGCGAATCTTCCTGGTCGAGCGATAGACTCGAATCGATGTTCTTGTTGGTCGAGTCGAGCAACTTGGCCATCTTGTTGAGGGCGGACTGCTCGTTGTCGGCCGAGAATTCACTAAGAATGGTCCGATGGGCCTTCTCAACTCGGCCCACGAGCCGAGCGAGGGCTCCTTCATCATTGTCGAGGGAGAACTCGTTTCGGATATGGTCCAGGTCATTGGACAGGTCCTTCCGCAAAGCACCGTTCTTCTCGGTGATCTCACCGACCAGACGTGACAGAGCAGAGTCCTTGTCATCCAGCGAAAATTGCCGAGCGAGCGATTTACCATGCTCACCGAGCACAAGTTCCAGCGATTCCTTCAGGGCACCCAAAATGCCCTTTCGCTGATCGGGAGACAGCATCTGAAAAAACGGACTGCTCGGCCCGATGTGCTTCTCCATTGCGAGAGAGAGTACTGAACCATCGCCCTTCAAGTGTTTTCTTAACAGTGACTCCAGCTCACCATCACGGCGAAACAGTCGATCGATTCTCTGTGGAAGCTCGCCACTGGTGGGGTCGAAGTATTTCCCCAACAGATTGCCAACGTTTGTGGTCATCGAGTCGGCATGAGTCGCTAACGATTTGCCGACAAGATCAAGAAACCGCTGACACTCCTGCTGGATCGATTGAGCGTCAACGACGCCGCAAGCTTGACGAACCGCAAGAACACCGACTTTCAAGGCGGCAGTGGCAAAATCATCTCGTGCCGACTCATCTTCATACTTCAACAGCTCAGCGACCGTCTCTCGATCCGTAACAGTCAGATCCAAGTGAACTTCGAGTCCAGAGGTGGCACGTTCGAACGCGTGATGGTTTTCAGTCTTGATCATTTGCAGAGTCCTATCGCATCCAAGTTAAAGTGTTTCACGGCAACGAAAATCATCTATAACAATCCGCGTGCCAATCTCGTGAAGAACCGAGAATTTCCATCGCCGCTACGCTCCTAAACGGCTGCAGCAGTGGGGTTTACACAATTTCTGCAAAAACCGAGCGTGCCCATGCTGGACGCAGCGAATCCAGACCGGTACAATCTGATTTGTGTCACAACAAAAAGGATTATGGCAAATGGCCGAGCAACGCATTCTGGTTTCCTGGATCGGACACGCCGACTTGTTAGCGATGATCGACGACTTGGGCGAGGCCGGGGAAGAACTTCGGAAGGCTGCCAAGATCGGTGGGAAATACGGAGAGAAACCGGGCCCGCTAAAGACCGCGGTGAACGAAGGCCAGTTTGACCAAGTCCACTTGTTGAGTAACTACCCCGATGCCGTTCACAAGCCATTCGCCAAATGGCTGGGCGGCAAGCCCATCATTCATTCGGTCGAACTGTCCGATCCCACGGACTACGATGGGGTTTTCCGCTGCACCAATCACGTTCTTGGCGAAGTGACGGACAAGACTGCCCGTGAACGAGGAAAGCTCTGCATCCTTCTAAGTCCAGGCACACCAGCCATGGCGGTCGTGTGGGTGCTTCTCGGGAAAAGTCGATACCCAGCCACGTTCTATCAGACCGGCCGTGGCAAGTTGCATGAAGCAAAGATTCCAGCAGACCTATTTGAAGAGGTCGTTCCCGATCTGATTCGCGACCGAGATATTGCCCTGCAGCACCTGGCCTCTCGGAGTCCTTCAGAAGTCGAAGGATTTGAGCAGGTCGTCGGGAGCAGCGCCCCAATTCGGCTGGCTGTCGGTCGGGCTCAACGGGCTGCGCTTCGCGATGTACCAGTGCTGCTGCTGGGTGAGAGCGGAACCGGCAAGGAGGTGTTCGCCCACGCAATCCACAAAGCGAGTCGCCGCAAAAGCGGCCCCTTCGAAGCGATCAACTGTGCGGCGATACCCAAAGACCTGCTGGAAGCCGAGTTGTTTGGGTATGCGAAAGGGGCGTTTACCGGGGCAGAAAAAGACCGAGATGGTGCTTTCACCCGAGCCAACGGCGGCACGCTTTTTCTGGATGAGATTGGGGAATGCGACCCGCAGTTGCAATCGAAACTTCTCCGAGTGCTTCAGCCACCAGCAGACAAGAGGCCCTGCTACCGCGAATTTCGTGCAGTTGGCGGGGCCAAGCTGCTCACCAGCGATGTTCGGATCATCGCCGCCACCAATCGAGATCTGCAACGAGAGATGAAAGCGAACCGTTTTCGGGAAGATCTCTATTACCGCCTTGCCGTTATCACCTTGCACCTTCCCCCGCTCCGAGAACGACGGTCGGACATTCCGCTCCTGGCAGCCGAGTTCCTCGTCAGAATCAACAAGGACTTTGAGGGACAAGAGCCGGGCTACATACACAAAAGGATTTCTGGTTCCGCAAATGAGTTTGTGAAACGATACGCTTGGCCGGGCAATGTTCGTCAACTTTACAACGCTTTGCTGCAGGCTGCCGTTATGACCGACAATGAAACCATTGATCGCCGCGATGTCACTGCAGCCATTGGCGAAATGGACGAAGACCGCTCCATAAATGTACTGGAGCAGCCGCTGGGTGATGGCTTCGACCTCGAAAAACACCTCAACACAATACGAGGACATTACTTGTGTCGAGCCATGGATGAGGCCGCAGGCAATAAAACCAAGGCTTCCAGGCTCTTGGGCATTAATCACTACCAGACGCTCGATGCTCAGCTAAAGCGGCTGCAAGTGACTGGCAACTGGAACAATTAACCCGATCAATCTGGATAATGGCGGTAGAGTTGGCACGAGATTCGCTCTAGCCTCCTGCCATGCATGGAAAAGGTGATTACTTACTGATGAAATCGATCAACTTCGAGTTTCTGAAACCGAAGTGGCCAGAGCTCTCCGGGCTCGGTGGCTTTGCGGAGTCGTATGCCCACGCTGATCCGATCGGCTCGATTTCGAAGCTGCGTGCGTTTTGCGAACAGGCAGCAAAGTTTATTCATCATGAGCTCCGCCTTCCTCGTCTGCTTCGTCCGAACTTGATCGACCTTCTGGATGACTCTGCTTTTCAGTCAGCAGTCCCAAATGTCGTTGTTTCGAAGATGCATGCCCTTCGAATCGAGGGCAACCACGCGGTACATGGGAACCGCGGCGATACGACCACTGCACTGCGACTTTTGAAAGAAGCCTACGATTTGGGACGTTGGCTTTTCGTTACTTACGCTGAAGGAAAAGCTGAAGACCTCCCCTTGTTCTCCCCACCGCCTGAAGGTGGTGTCGAGGCCATTGAACTACGGAAAGAGAAAAGGGCCATCCTGGAACGCATTGCGGCTCAGGAAGCCCAAATGCAAAAGTTGCTCGAAGACCTTGAAGCGGAGCGACAAAGAGCGGAGCAGGCAGTTGCTACCGCATCCGAATTGGAACTCGCCCTCACTGCGGGACAGCAAGCAGCGGCAGCTGTTGAGGCAGTCGATCCGCTTTCATTCAACGAAGAGCAGACCCGTCGCTATCTGATCGACCTGATGCTCGCCGATGCAGGCTGGGACGTCCGCCAGTCGCAAAGCAACACGGAAGTCGTTCGGGAAGAGCCTGTTGCCTATCAGAGTACAGGTTCCGGGACAGGCTACGCCGATTACGTCCTGAAGGATGACAATGGCAAACCACTTGGAGTCGTCGAGGCGAAACGCACATCGAAAAGTGCCGAAGCCGGACGTACCCAAGCCAAGTGCTATGCCGATGGTCTCGAAGCCGAGTACGGCCAACGTCCCGTCATCTTCTACACGAACGGTTACGACCTCTGGATGTGGAACGACGCTGCTGGAGAACCACCGCGAAAACTCTACGGCTACTACTCCAAAGACAGCCTTCAGCATCTGCACTTCCTACGTAAGGAACGCAAGCCCGCGTCGCAGGTTGGTCCTGACAAGACGAAGAGCATCATCACCCGCATGTACCAGTTCGAAGCGGTTCGACGTGTCGTGGAGAGCTTTGCCCAGAAAAAACGCAAGTCTCTCGTCGTCCAAGCGACTGGCACCGGCAAGACACGCGTCGCCATCGCGTTGTGCGACGCACTGATTCAAGCCCGCTGGGCCAAGCGAATTCTCTTCCTGTGCGACCGCCGCGAACTCCGCAAGCAGGCCCATAACGCCTTCAAAGCATTCTTGCCAACCGAGCCGCGAATTTACGTTACCGCCAACACAGCGAGCGACCGCAACCAGCGAATCTACCTAGCCACCTACCCAGCCATGATGAAGGCCTTTGAAACCTTCGATCCAGGTTTCTTCGATCTCATCATCGCCGACGAATCGCACCGCAGCCTTTACAACCGCTATCGGCAAATCTTCGACTACTTCGATTGCTACCAAGTCGGTCTCACCGCAACGCCCATCGATTACGTCGCCAAGAGCACCTTTGACATGTTCCAGTGCGGGGCGAAAGATCCGACCTTCAACTACTCCTACGAAGAGGCGATCAACAACAATCCTCCATACCTGGTACCATTTGTCGTCGATACGCACACCACGCCATTTCTGCGGTCGGGTATCAAGTACTCGCAGATGACCGAAGAACAACGCCGCCAACTGGAAGAAGACGAAAGCCTGCCGCAGGCCGTCGAATTCGAACAGGCCGAAGTCGATCGGCGAATCTTCAATAAGGACACTAACCGCATCATCCTTCGCAACTTGATGGAAAATGGCGTCCGGGTTGCTGACGGCAGTCGCATCGGCAAGACAATCATTTTTGCCCGCAATCATGACCACGCGGTGCTGCTGCAAAATCTCTTCGATGAGATGTACCCACAGTACGGCGGTAATTTCTGTCGCGTAATCGACACCTACGACCCGCGAGCCGAAGAACTGATCGACGATTTTAAGGGTACCGGCTCGAACACGGATCTGACCATTGCTGTCTCCGTGGATATGCTTGACACCGGCATCGACGTGCCGGAGATCGTCAATCTGGTCTTCGCCAAGCCCGTCTTCTCATTCGTGAAGTTTTGGCAGATGATCGGTCGCGGAACCCGACTATGCCCTAACCTCTTTGGCCCCAGCAAGGACAAAACGCACTTTCAGATCTTCGATCACTGGGGTAACTTCGACCGCTTCGAGCAGGGCTACCAAACCGCCGAGCCGAAGCAAGCCAAGTCTCTCATGCAGAACGTTTTCGAAGCCCGTCTCGAACTCGCTCGCACAGCCGTGGAGAAGCAGCAGGCGGAAGCGTTCGATCTTGTCATCGACCTGATCGACAAAGACATCGCCGCTCTACCGGAGAAGAGCATCCCCATCCGCGACAAATGGAAGCAAATTGGTGCGGTCAAGAA
>Ga0315902_10013590_pt1 | contig 10521 bp, 8 predicted proteins | sample LakEriMetagenome_9_FD_203523 | JGI IMG/M metagenome (GOLD analysis project Ga0315902, IMG submission 203523) | Freshwater fungal communities from buoy surface, Lake Erie, Ohio, United States - Buoy 12 MA117 | ecosystem: Environmental > Aquatic > Freshwater > Lake > Lake biofilm | place: USA...
CTACACCGATATGGAGAATAAAGATCTTCGTCACGCCACCTTTGATGGAAAGAAATGGAAATACGAAACTGTCGATGGCGATGGCGACTCAGTTCAAAACTACAAAGAGTTTCCTCGCCGAAAGACCGCAAGTGACGTGAGCATCTCCAATGCCTGCGCCGTCACTCCTTCAGGTCTTCAAGTCTTCTACCGTGATCAATCCCAAGGCATTCTGCTTGGCGCAGCGCTGACTGAAGGGGGTTGGGTTTACGAAATTGTTGACGGAGATCGCCAAACAGATGATAGAACTACGGGTGATGTCGGATTCTCTCTGAAAGCAATTGCATCAGGAAAAACAGTTTACGTACTTTATGACTCAGTACTTACCCTTTCTTCAAATGACATCGCTACTCAAGGTGAAGTTAGACTTGCTCGTCGCAACTCTGTCTTTCCAGAAGATTGGCAAAACAGCACCTTGGATGGACCTGATTATGGAGTTGCTGTTGCCGGCTACCGAGTCGCACTTGCACAGTCGGGAAACAAAGTTGCGGCTGCCTGGTTGAGCGCGAACGGAAATCGACTTCCTAATCCAGATCAAATCCGATTTCTTGTGATCGACCAAGATGAATTACCTGGAAGTCGCGAAGTGGATAGCTACGGAACGCCTGGATCCCCACTTGTAATCGACGATAAAGGCCTTCTCTTTGGATGCGAGAAGCGACTATGCGCAGCCAATAACACTGCATCTAACTCCAAATTAATGAATGGCACCATCCTTGATGGTGTCAAAGATGGCGCCATAGTTACGATCAACAAGGTCCGCTATGCGGTGACCTCAATAAACAAGAAGTTAGTGCTAGTTAGACTTTAAATTACTTCTTATTTCTGCGCTGAATACGAGTCTTCTTAAGAAGCTTCTTGTGCTTCTTTTTAGCCATGCGTTTCCGGCGCTTCTTGACTACTGAACCCATGTTCTCAACTCCTTCTAGTGTTGCCTAAGGCTATCCAAATTTTAGGAAAGTTCCTGCGATCTATCTCGCGCCGCTCGCATCGCTTTCTTGATAATCCCCTCGATGTCCATGGATTCAAAAACCTGCAATGCTGCAAATGTCGTCCCATTCGGACTCGTGACATTCTCACGCAAAGTCGACGGCGAGGCATCTTCCACGTTCAACATAGCCGTCGCACCAGTAATTGTTTGAATCACCAAAGTCTTAGCATCGCTCTCAGATAGACCCAAATCTTTGGCACCATTAATCATTGCCTCAACAAACCTAAAAAAGTATGCAGGCCCCGACCCACTTGTGGCTGTTACCGCATCTTGAAGAGATTCATCAACCACGATCGTCTTCCCTGAGGCACTCAACAAATCCTCCAACGCTTTGATGTCCGATGAGCTGGCATTCTTACCGCCTGATATCGCAGAAGCCCCAACACCAACTGACATCGCTGTATTCGTCATTACTCGAATGACTGGGACAGATCCATTCATAAATCCCTCAATCAAGGAAGTCTTCTTGCCTGCTGCATAAGAAACAACTCGTTGCGAAGTAGACACTGTTTTTCCGATTTCCGCCAACAACGAATTCATATCTTGAGGTTTCACAACCAAAAGAATATTTCTCGCATGAAGAGCAATTTCTGATGGGCTACTAATCGAACAGCCATATTTCTTCTGCAGTTCAGCGACCCGCTCGCTTCGTTTGTCGGCTATAGCAATAGAGGTGACAGGAATTCCCGCTTTAGAAATAGCTACCAAGAGCGCTTCGCCCATGATGCCAGCGCCAATGATTCCTATCTCAAAGGTAGTTTCGGATGCCACGACGCAAGGTTAGCGAAAGAAATTTGTTGAGCCGCCCGCGGGAATCGAACCTGCGACCTTCGCTTTACGAATTCTCAGACCCCCTCACTACCGTGGATTACTGCGTTCGTTATCGTTCAATCCACTGACAGTCTGGATGCTATTTGTTCGCCTGTGAGCGTTTTCGTTCATTTTTGTTGCATTCAAAAGCTCAATTAGCCCCGATACTACTGCCTCATAGTTATTGTGCGGGAGGTGGCTGATATCTCATTCAATTCTGTAACCTCAACCACTAAAGGTTGGGTAAAATTAACAATACATTAGGCAAAAAGTACAATCAAAACCGTGAAGAATACCCACACTCTTTATTCAATAGTTAACCGTAGATCACCTATCACAATATAGAAACATGGTTACTGCAATCAAAAAGACTATAATCGGAAAATAGATTATCTTTCTGATTCTCGGAATGAGTCAGAAATTCTAACTGGACTAGATAGTGCAGATGTTGAGTAATTTAATCCGCCTGTAAGTTTTGATAGGTATAAAACTTTGCGGTGCATATTACGACACCAAGGGATGTTGAGGTTCGGGACTAGTCTCCAAGAATTTGCTTAACTTTTTCCACAATAGCTACTGCATCCATTTTAAAGTGATGCCTTAGAAATTTTTGGGATCCTAGTTCATGATGAACTTGATCAGCTAATCCTAATTTTACTAAGTTTGCCTTAAGACCACTCAAAGCCAACTTTTCAGAAATAATTGTCCCTAAACCGCCTGACTCTGAATGCTCTTCAAGCACAACTACATTATTGAATCTTCTGATTAAGTCCTTATCAAATGCCAAAGGCTTTAAAACTGGAATTGCAACCACAGAAATTTCAATTCCTAGATTTTTAAGTACTGCAGCAGCTTCAATAGCTTCGTTGGTGATAGCTCCTGTGGTCAAGACCAGCAAATCACGTCCATTTGTTAGTTTTGTCCAATTTGGAAATTCTGTTGATATTTGATTGAAGATTTCAGGCTCTCCACTCTTGCCGAGTCGAAAGTATTTAGGTGTTTGAAGAGACATTGATTCGCGAAGAGCACGGCGCGTCTCAATTGCATCAGCAGGTGAGTAAATAGTCATTCCCGGTAGAGCACTCATCACGCCTATATCGTCAATTGCATGGTGAGAGTAACCCAAAGTGCCATAACTCAAGCCTGCCCCGATCGAAACTATTGATACATCTAATTCCTGGTAACATATGTCATTCCTAATTTGTTCTAAGCATCGGAATACTGGAAAGTTACCAATCGAGTAGACGTAAACTTTGTAGCCAGCACTAGCCAAGCCAGCAGCCATGCCCATCATGTTTTGTTCAGCTACTCCAGCATTCAAAAACTGATTAGGAAATCTTTTTTCAAAGTTTTCGATGACTCCAAAGCCAAGATCTCCAACAATTAGAAAAATATTATCATCTTCTTCTGCAAGTAAGGTTAATTCTTCAATGAAAGCATTTCTCACTGAGAGTGTCCAATCTCACTCAGTGCACTTGCAAGTTCTTCGGCGTTCGGGGATTTGTAGTGCCACGGAATAGAATTTTCCATAAAACTAACTCCGTAACCTTTTACTGTATTAGCTATTGTAATTCTCGGCTTGTTTGAATTACGAAAGATAGCTTCACGAAGTTCCACGTGTGAATGTCCATCTACTGTAGCAACATCCCAATTAAACGCCAACCACTTCTCTGCCAAAGGTTCTAATCTAACCGTCTCTTCCGTACTTTTCAATGATTGTAAGAAATTTCTATCAACTACCACAGACACATTTTCTAATTCAAGATGACTGGCAAGTAGAGCCGCTTCCCAGTTGCTGCCCTCATCGCACTCGCCATCTGAAAGAATGACAAATGAATTACCTTGTATTCCTAAACGTTTTCTCGCCAAAGCGCGGCCGACAGAGAATGGCAACCCATGTCCAAGTGACCCCGTTGAAAGATTAATAACAGGTACGTGAGTGCTTGTTACGTGACCGCCAAGCGAGGATCCGTCCATTGAATATGATTCCAACAGACTGAGTGGAATGTATCCAGAGTGCGCTAAAACTGCGTATGCACCGGCCGCAGCATGGCCTTTGGAAATTATGAGTTCATCGCCGAGCTTTCCGTTAGGAGAAAGCTCAACACCGGTGGTTATTACTGATAAAATATCAATCATCGACAAAGAAGATCCAATATGTGAGGCTTTCGAAGCAAAGGTCATTTGTAATGCAGATGCCCTGGCCAATAATGCAATTTCCTGGCTTCCCCGCTTACTCAATTACCCAAAGCCTTCCGAATACTCACACACACCCGCTCTATTGCAGATTTACCGAGCATTACACCACTCGGTAAATTGATTCCGGTTGAGCCGATTTTCATAGCGTTTGGCTGAACTTCCGGTTGATATTGCCAAATTGGATATTGACTGATGGCCGGAAAAACTGGGCGCGAATCAATTCCGTCTTGCTTGAGCGAATTAATCAATCCATCCCGCGAAATAGGAGAGCCTTCATTTAATGTAAAACTAGTCATCCAGCAAATGGATGATGTGCCTGAAGTTTCACTCTGAAAGCTGATGGAATCTATTTCTGAAAGATTCTCCGTGTACCAAGAGTTTATGCGACGCTTCCGAAATATCTGATTTTCAGCTCTTTCAATCTGGGCAAGACCGAGCGCTGCAGTTATATTATTCATCTTATATTTATGGCCAAGTTCATCAATCCAAAAAGTTCCCGGCTTCCTACCGTGATCTTGATCTTTCTTAGCACGTTTGAACAAATCTTCATTATCAGTTACGAGCATCCCACCTTCACCGGTCACTAATAACTTCGCTCCTTGAAAACTGAAACAACCAAAATCTCCGAATGTTCCCGCACGTTTTCCATCGATTTCGGTACCAATTGCTGGAGCAGCATCTTCAATTACATACAAGTTGCATTCATGAGCAATTTGCATGATTTGATTCATCGCAGCACCATACCCATACAGATGGACAGGCATAATTGCTTTAGTCCTACTGTTTATTAGACTCCTTATGGAGTCAAGATTTATTGTCCAGTCGTCTGTATTTATGTCAGCAAAGACTGGTTTCGCTCCTGTGTACATCACGGCCGATGCAGTTGCGACCCATGTGACATCAGGAACAATTACTTCGTGACCTGGTCCAATTCCTAGCGCCATGAGAGACAGATGCAATGCTCCCGTGCAACTACTAGTCGCCATTGCATATTTAGCACCGACATACTCGGCAAAAGAATTTTCAAATCGTGTGATGTAATCAGAATGTCGTGAATTCCATCCTGAAGTTACGGCATCTGAGACATAACAAATTTCCCTGGTTGAAATTGAAGGTCCAGCGGTCAAAATTTCATTTGGAAAGCTTCTAGAGTCTAGTAAAGACTTTGACATAGTTAGAAATGCATCAACCGAAGGTGACCCCGGTTTGAGGGTCAGGGTATCGCCGTCACGTACTTCCATCAAGGGTGTCTTGATTACCACTTTATAATCTAAGTTTTCATAAAAAGACACAGCGTGCGTATTACTCTCAAGAACTCTTAGCGAGATTTCTTCCAAACTGAGTTCTGTCTCAACTAAATTTTCTAGACACTTCATTGCTTCAGTCATTAGACCAGGATGTCCTGCTTCTCCTCGCAATACATTATCGACTTCACAACTTGAGGTCTCTGGCAAGTAAATAAGCCCAATGTGTCCTAGTCTTGCAAAGTTAGAGTCCGTAATCCAGAAAAGTACTCGTGATGGATTTTCTATCACCCCCTCTTTCAGCCATTTCTGCGTGCCTTCCAGCGTCACGTTAAATCTTGTTGGGTAGGCAAACTGATTTGCCTCTCGCCAATTTTTGAGCAAGAAATAGTTATTTTTCTGAGCTAATTCGAGTGAAGTGAAGGGAACTAAGAAATACTCTTCTCGATTGACCTCAAATTTGGTTGAGGTATTGGTTAATGATTGAAGAGATTTTGCACTTTTTAGGTGTTTCTCCCATAAATGAAATGAATCTGACAGGCGGATTTCTTTAGCGTTCATTTCTATTCCTGACTTCCAATTTTTCAAATTTTACTGTTTCTAGGTCGAAGGCACCCGGTTCCGGTCTAACTTCACGGTGAATGTTGAGCACATATTCACCTAGTAGCCCCAAGAAAAACAATTGAATTCCACCAATAAAGAAGGTTCCGACGATAATCGTTTGAATCTCCGATCCTATTAAAGTGCTTGAAAAAAACGAATCCAACAGTGGCCAAACTCCAAGAACAATCCCTAACAGCGAGAACATGAATTCTGAAAGCAGCGTAATTCGCGCAGGAAGGCGAGAAGTGCTTACAAGCCCTTTGATTGCGGTATCAATCGAGACAAATGGCTTAGCTTTAGATTTTCCAAATTCGCGCTTTCCCCAGCGATAGTTAACAGAACTAGATTTAACTCCAACTTGAGCCATGTGTTCCCTTAAATGAGGATTACTTTCACGCATTTCAACCAAAAAATCTACAACTTTTCTATCAATTAACATGAATTCACCATCATTAATGAGATTATCGCTCAAAGCCATTTTCTTAATGATTCTATAATAAAGACTTTTCAAGCTCCGCATAACAAAGCTTTCCTGTCCTTCTATTTTTTGGCAAAAAATAATTAATGAGCCAGCTTTCCATTCTCTGTAAAAATCTGGAATCACTTCTGCAGGATCTTGAAAATCTGCCGGCAGCATCGGAATGACAGCAAGCCCGGATGTCCTGGAGAACGCGCTATTTATGTTACATGGTGCGCCGATATTTTTACAATTTACAACAAGTTTGACCCGAGAATCACTCTTTAGAAACCTTTTTGTTTTCTCAACGGTACTATAAGTAGAACAATGATTGGCGAATATATGTTCGTAAGCGACTTCTGGAAGCTCTTTCGACATGACGTCACGTAAACTTTCGAAACATTTAAGCATGGACTCCTCTTCATTAAAGCAGGGAGTGATAATCGATAATTGCGGAGCCTCCGATTTCATGCCCCTATTCTAGTTCTTGCTAGATTCCATAGAGCCAAGGTGGCGTTGACAGTTTGGCCAATTTCGACAAATCTTCCTTTTCTCTAAGGGTATCCATAGGCTGCCAGAAGCCTTCATGATGAAATGACATGAGATTTGCACTACTTACTAGTCTCGGAAGTGCACCTGTCTCAAATGGTTCATCATTAGATTTCACTAAGCCAGATACTTCAGGCTCAATCACAAAAAAACCCCCATTTATCCAACCTGCGTCACTTTGATTCTTTTCACCGAAATGTCGGACTAAACCATTAACAATTTCTAAATATCCAAACCTGGCGGGTGGGTGGACTGCAGTCACAGTTGCCAATTTCCCATGGTTCTCGTGGAAAGCAATTAGGTTGTATATATTGATGTTTCCAACACCATCACCATATGTGGCTAAAACTCTCTCCCCAGGAACCAACTCCATACATTGTTTTATGCGGCCACCTGTTTGGGTATTTAGACCAGTGTTGATTGTTTGGATATTCCAGTCCGTCTCAAGAGTTGACACCCAGTCCGCGATGACTTCACCCTTGTACCCCGCAGCAATGAGAAAATCTGTATAACCCTGCCTTGCAAAGATACTCATTATGTGCCAAAGGATTGGTTTATCGTTAAGCAATACCATTGGCTTTGGTTTGTCTGCCGTTTCCTCTGAAATCCGTGTTCCAAGCCCACCAGCAAGAATGATAACTTTCATCAACTTTTTCCAAGGATTTCATGGATCGACGTAATCATGTAGTCCAACATTTCAATCGAAAGCCCGGGCCACACACCAATCCAGAAGGTGTCATTCATTATTCGATCTGTATTTTCAAGTTTGCTAACAACCCGTCTTGGCGTCCCTATAAATGCAGGTTGACGCAAAAGGTTTCCACCGAACAGAAGTCGTGTACCGATCTTTTTTCCATTCAATTCTTGAACAATTTGATTCCTAGTCTTTGGGGCACCAGGCTTTACTGTGAGTGCAAAACCAAACCAAGACGGATCACTATGCTCGGTCACTTTTGGAAGAACAAAGTACTCTTCGATATCTCTCAAGCCATTTAGGAGGTAAGCCCAGTTTCGCCGACGTAGGTAAATAAATGAATCCAATCGATTTAACTGCGCAAGGCCGATCGCGGCCTGAATATCTCCAGACTTAAGGTTATATCCTAAGTGCGAGTAAATGTATTTGTGATCATAACCTTCAGGTAATTCGCCTAGTGTCCATTCGTAACGCTTTAGGCAGGTGTTATCACATCCTGGAGCACACCAACAGTCTCTTCCCCAGTCACGGAAAGATTCTACACTTCTCTTGTGAGCAACTTTCTTTACTAACACCGCGCCGCCTTCACCCGTTGTGATGTGGTGTGCCGGGTAGAAGCTAAAGGTTGAGAGATCTCCAAAACTACCCAAAGTCTTATCTCTATACGTTCCACCCAATCCATCACAACTATCTTCGATTAGCCAGAGATTGTGTTTTTTTGCTAAATCTTGAACAAAGTCCAGATTAAATGGATTTCCCAGAGTGTGAGCCATCATGATTGCCTTACTCTTTGGAGAGACGGCAGCTTCCATTTGCGCATCAATCGCGACGTAAGTTTCTGGATCAACATCAACATAAACTGGAACTAACCCATTTTGCAGAATGGGGGTGACTGTCGTTGGAAAACCAGCAGCCACGGTTATAACTTCGTCGCCAGGTTTCAAAGCGCGCTCTCCGTGAGCAGGACTGGTAAGTGAACTCAGCGCTAACAAGTTTGCCGACGAGCCAGAGTTCACCATAAATGCATGCCGCATTCCAACAATTTTTGCGAAGCGAGATTCAAATTGCTCTGTATAGGGTCCGGATGTCAACCAGAAATCCAGGCCAGCTTTTGTTGCCGCTGCCAATTCTTCTTGTCCGAAAACCTTGCCAGTCACAGGGATGTTTGTTTCACCTGGTATAAATGGCGTTGATGGGTGTAGTTCAGCAAGTGCTTCAGTAACTAACTGGTCAATCTTCGACTTTAGATTCTTGTACAATTTCGTCCCTGACTGCGCCACATTAGTAGTGCCTCACTTGTTGTTTGATGAGTAAAGACTACAGTTCGGCTATGGAAAATCCACAGGGGCAAGGCTTGCGTGGGTTACCAGGTCCTTTACTACTAACCGGTCATACTGGTTTTAAGGGCACTTGGATGACATTTCTCTTGGAGCAGCTAAATATACCTGTGGTTGGATACTCACTTCCTGCCAGTAGAGATTCACTTTTTGAACGTGCAGAGCGCACAGGAGTTATCCCTGAGGCCTTTGCAGACATTCGTAATTACGAAGCCCTAGAGCGGTTCATTGATCTGCACAAACCGTCAACAATCATTCATATGGCAGCACAACCGTTAGTCCTTAAGTCCTATGAGGGTCCCAGAGATACTTTTGAAGTCAATGTTATGGGAACAGTCAATCTACTGGATATAGCTTTTAAGAAAGATTATGTAAGAGCAATAATTGTAGTCACCACCGACAAGGTGTATAGAAATGACAACTCAGGTCGCGCGTTTGTCGAGACGGATCCACTTGAAGGGAAAGACCCCTACAGTGCAAGTAAAGTGGGTACTGAAGCAGTTATAACGGCATGGCAACAACTGGCAAAGTTTTCTGGGGGTCCAAACGTGGTCTCAGTTCGAGCGGGAAACGTTATTGGAGGAGGTGATTTCGCTGAAAATCGGATAATTCCGGACCTTATTCGTGGAGTGATTTCAGGAATACCTGTAGTAATTCGAAATCCACATAGCACCCGCCCATGGCAACATGTATTGGACCCATTATTTGGCTACTTAATTGTAGTTGAACAATCTTTACAAGGCGTTGAGCACTCAAGTTTTAATTTTGGACCTATGGACGAAAGTTTAACCGTGGCTCAACTAACTCAGATCGGGAACACTGTTTTCAATGATTTAGTTTTTAGTACCCAACAAAACAATCTGAGTATGAATATTGAAGCAACTGCACTCAATCTTGATCCGAGCTTAGTCTGCGAAAATTTTGGGTGGAAACCAAGGTGGACTCAAGAGCAGGCGATTTTTAATACTTTTACATGGTGGTACTCGCACCTAAAGAATTCTAAAAATGCAAAACAGTTATGTGAAGCAGAAGTTTTGGAGTTTCTTAGGTCTAGACCTTGATTATGTAGAGAAGCTACAGTTTATGAAGTTTAACTTGAGCATATGCATAGAGCATTCTTAAGTCAGGACCTGGATTATAATGCGCTGGCATTAGACTGTTACTGAAAATTGATGCAACGCTACAAATGGTATTTGGTTTTGATAAATTAAAAACATAAGAGATGTTTCACTATGAACTCTCGTGCCAATTTACCATCAATAAAGAGATTAACTTCATTTTGAACTAATTTTTGGGGGTTCGAAATTTCAAATTGAATTTGTCTGCATTTACCACGAGATTCCTCCACTGTTTATTAGTCTTTTGCCACTTTTCATAATCCTTCACGGTTTAGGGATGTCCGGTGAGTTCAACAATCTTAAAGAACGGACCTCTTGTGAAGGTAAACGAGAAACGACTTGGATAATGCTGTTGAGCCGCCCGCGGGAATCGAACCCGCGACCTTCGCTTTACGAGAGCGACGCTCTACCGACTGAGCTAGGGCGGCGTTGGGTAAGAACTATTAAATTGGTGAGGAATTAATCCAAGCGTACAACGCC
>Ga0315902_10013591_pt1 | contig 10521 bp, 11 predicted proteins | sample LakEriMetagenome_9_FD_203523 | JGI IMG/M metagenome (GOLD analysis project Ga0315902, IMG submission 203523) | Freshwater fungal communities from buoy surface, Lake Erie, Ohio, United States - Buoy 12 MA117 | ecosystem: Environmental > Aquatic > Freshwater > Lake > Lake biofilm | place: USA...
ATAATTTAGGATCATATTACAAAGAGATAGAAAAAGATTATAAGCAAATGAAAAAATATTATCTTATGGCAATAGAGAGAGAAAATAGTGATGCAATGAATAATTTAGGATTTTATTACAAAAAGATAGAAAAAGATTATGACCAAATGAAAAAATACTATCTGATGGCAATTGGGAAAGGCCATAGTGGTGCTATGCTTAATTTAGCATATTATTACAAAATGATAAAAAAAGATTATGATCAAATGGAAAAATACTATTGTATGGCTATCAAAAAAGGTAATATTAATGCTGTGAATAATTATAAATTTTATTTTGGAGATTTGAAAAACTGTAATCCAGAATTACCTTTTTTGGAAAAATTAATAGACAAATTTTTGATAATGGGTGATTGCTATCTCAAGCCAACAGCAGAGGTACTATTGATAGCGTGGTTATACGCCTTTATGAATACCGGGATTATGCTCCTTATTAAGCACATGCAAATTATTTTCAGCATATACACTTAATCTATATTCATAAAAAATCATAAGCTACATATATCATTCGATTCCTTAGTCATCTCCTTTTGTTTTGCGGTATGTGGTTTGATGTTACTATTTATGATGTATGTGTCTATTGGTATTTTTTATATATAGATTGAATTATTGTTTGGTAATAATAAAAAATAATTAATTTTGTTTAATTTTCTGAAACTATTTCATTGGTTTTATCTTTTGTAAATAATAGAAGGCTAAACATATCACATGGATACACACAAGATCCAAATCCAGACCATAATTTCAGATCATTTGACCCAAATGTAAATGTAAAATATTGTTTAATTCCAAAATCGGTGTCTCTAGCCACAATTCTATGTTCTCTATCTGAAGCGTTATCTGTATATGTACATTCTAATTTATATTTATTTATTTTTCTCGGATTGAATGAAGAATCTTTGCTATACTCCAAACATGAAAAAATCATGCAAAATTATAAACCCAATGAAGCTAATCTTAATGAAGATGATTTGTTGGAAACTTATATTGTTCAGTAATAACTTTTTATCTTTTATTGTTCATACTATTTACAATAAATCAGTTGTTATTATTATGTGTCATTAATTATAATTTGTGCATCAATAATAAAAATTGAAATAGCGATTGTAAGACATATTGATTTAATTATTAAATTGAAAATGAAAGGAAGTAGATTATCCAGACAACTATTTTCGGTATTCCGAGAAAGTAATCAGTTGACAAGAACTATTTGCAATCATTCATATTATATCAATAAATCAAAATATACCAATCCAAAAAAATCATTATACAGATTTAATTCTTTTGCTGACACTAAATTATTAAATCAGAAATATGGTATCGAAACAAATATTTTGATTTGTGGAACCAAACAATTATCTTCCAGTAAAATAAATAAAGAGTATGATGTGGAAAAACAAATAACCAAAAATTATGATGATATGGAAGAACAAATAACCAAAAATTATGACGATGAAATCAAAAAAATTAATAATTATAAAGATAATAAAATAGTTAAATATGTTCTAGATTTTTTAAATTTGAATGGGTTATATCAATACAGGAAAAAATGTGCATTAAAAATACTTATTGATATACCATGTTATATTGTATATGGCATTTGGGCAACTTTTTGTATTGCTGTAGGCAGCATAATGTTACTATTAATGATTGGTATATCTATGGAAATTTTTGCATTTTGGATTAAAATATTAAATAAAAAAAAGTAATCTTTACTTAATTTATTGATTCTGAATCGACTACCTTTTCTTCTTTTGTAGATAATAAAAGGCTAATCACATCACATGGATACACACAAGATCCAAAACCAGACCATAATTTCAGATCATTTGACCCAAATGTAAATGTAAAATATTGTTTAATTCCAAAATTGGTGTCTCTAGCCACAATTCTATGTTCCCCATCTGAAGCGTTATCTGTATATGTACATTCTAATTTATATTTATTTATTTTTCTCGGATTGAATGAAGAATCTTTGCTATACTCCATAACACAATCACATGTGAATGGATTACTCTTATCTAGTTCTTGAGCAAAAATAAATTTAATGGTCCCGTTGATACCAGCATATTTAGTACTATGCCACTGTCCTGTCACTTCCATCTATTTTAATATTTGCATATTTTGTAGAATATCTTTTTTGTTCTAATTTCAATTTTTTGTATCCATATAATAACTTTTTTTTTGTAGGTGTATAATATTATGAACTATCAAAATTACGCATCTTATAAAAATATTCCTTCATTTTATGGCCGAACTTACGAAAGTTTCTACGATGAAGGTGCAGGTGTACCAAAAATTAGTCAAAATAATATGACAGTTCAAGATATTTATAGGACCCCTTTCTTATTCTTGCAAGACCACCACAAAAATTATGTCAATTTGCAAAGTGATGCATTAAAAGGTATTCAGTCTGAAAGTGAATTAAGCAAACTATTTTTTTCAGATCAAAATATAAAAAGGTTGCAGAAAAAGATTAAGCTTGATGTCTTCAAAAGGACAAATGGAGAATTCAAATTGGAAGTTGACCAAGATCAAATGGATCTTTTCTTGGCTATGAGAGCTATTTATATGGAACATGCCAGATTCTTGCCCAACCAAATAGTAAGACAAGTCAAAAGATTAAATGAAAAAGTGTTGGATCAAATTGTTCCTGGTATTATCACAAATATTAAACAATATTATGGATACCTTAAAGAGATTAATAAACCATTAGATCCTATTCCACTACCAGTCAATACAAATAATGCCGGAAGAAGGACTTTATCGTCTATAACTACCGTACTGGGATTTTAAAAAATTGATCAATTAATTTGTTGTATAGTAGGTCAAATCAAAATATAATGAACTATTTTGATTTGTTGCCCAATGAAGCTATTTATGAAATTTGCCAATTTATGAGTTTCAAAAATTTGGTTAGAATGAAAGGAATATCAAGAAGATTTAACCAAATATGTGATGCTATACTTGGAAAAAAAATGAATAATTTGCCAGTTAGATTGGTTATATTGAAAAGCAAATATAATCCTTGTGGATTTATTTTCGTTGGATGGTTTCCTCAAGGTATACATGATTCGATTAAAACCACCTTTTGTGCTCATCTAAAAAGTTGCAAGATGGATATTATTGACCTAAAACCAAGTGAAAAATTTTTTGATCCGAAAAATATGATGTGTTATTACTATAATGATGAAATTATAGATAAAATTGTGCATTTAGTTGTCATTAAGCATAATAATCAAATTGGATGCTCATGTTCTGTGGCCAACGATATGACATTTAATCATCTTCATTTACCTATTTTTAATCTAAAGCTTGTTATTGGTAGTTTAGATCAAGATCTTGATATGTTCTATAGTTTTGTAAACTGTTGGAACACTGGACTATTGGGTCCAGAAGGTGCCCGTGGTTATATAGGACCATCAACCAAGACTCATTGTCCGCTCACAGGAAGTCCAATCAAAAAAGTTGAAGTAGACAAAATATACTATTTAACAAGTGTAGTCAATAATTACTGTTTATGACCAAAAAATTATATTGTTTCTTATTAAATTATTGTCACAATATTGAAAAAACTGTAGTTGTTTGTTCTGATTCTGATGAAAATGTTTGCCAATACATTAAAGATAATATTATTCAATTTTCAGATTTTTTTGTAATTCTCAAAGAAATACATTTTAATTATAATGAATTGTCTGCTTCTTTACAAAATGAATTTAATGATGAAATATCATTGTTGGAAAATGTTGAAAATATTGTATCCAAGTATGAAAATGATGATCTGTTACATCAATTTTGTGCATATTCAAACGATAATGGATGGTCAATGGATTATTTTGTGGTTCCAATTGATGAAATATTAAATAATGATACCATATAGCTAAAATAATTTATTTATAAAAGAAACTGAATTATTTACAGGCTCTTGACCAATTAATCTACCATTGAATATCATCATATAATGACTATCGAAAGGTATATAAATTGTATATTTAATAAATATTCATTATAATGGTACATGATTTGTCTTTTCAAATAAAAATCAATTTATGTGGATTGAGGAAAAAGATTATCAGTTACCAATTTATAAAAGTGTATAAAACTTTTTATTGGCAATTTGAATACAATCCAGGCCAGAGAATCCACAATACAACAACCTGATATTTTATCTGGAGAACCATATTGTGGATCCATGGCCTAAGCTATTCGATCAATAGTTCGGATGCTATCTTACAATACTGTAATCATCAAACGATATCATAAGTTTTCATTTGATAGAATCTGTATTGTGAAATAGCAGCTTGGAATATTCTCAATATGAATAATCAAATTAGTAGTCACTTAGTAGACTATCTCTCAAGCTGTATCCGTCAATAAAAAATTAATGAATAAATATCACTTATGAATAAGGAAAAAGATTATTAATCAACTAATTGGTTTTAATTAGTTGATTAATAATCTTTTTTAAGCATACTCGTAATAGTTATTCAATATAATCCAGGCCATAAACTCAACAATATGATATTCTGATGATCATCTGGATAACCATATTGTGATATTCATGGCCGAAACTATCAGATCATTAATCTGGCTATTATATCCACAATATGATAATCCATCAAATGGTAATTAGGATATCATTTGATGGATTATCATATTGTGACACAATAGCCTTATATTTTTAAATGGTATCATATGATACTTTTTCCTTAAGATGCATTCGTTAATAAAAAATTGAACTTGAATAAATATATAATTTCGGCATATGGTTAAAAATATATGATTAGTGGACTATATTATATACCAAATTATCTGACACAAGAAGAAACGACTGAGATTGAAAACTACTTACTACAATCGAAAGATTGGTTTGGTATTACCAAAAATAAAAATTCAAGGAGAGTTATTCATTTTGGATACAGTTACTCTTACGATAGATCTGGTATTAAAAAAATAAAAGATATCCCGTCAATATTCAAAAATATTATTACACCGGGACTTTACAAAAATACTTTTTGTAAAGTCGCGTGATTGGGTGAAGTTATACTTCACCCAATCCCGGAAAGGATCAACCAAATAATAAATACAGATTTGATTAAAAATAATATGGATCAACTAATTATCAATGAATATAAACCTGGACAAGGGATAGCTGCACATATAGACCATGAAAAATTTTTTGGCCCAATAATAATATGTTTGACAGTATTTTCTGGAACAGAAATCAATTTTATAAATAAATTTAATGATTTAGATGTGAAGACAATTAGAGTGGAACCAAGATCGTTATATATTATGAGTGGTGATGCTAGATATAAATATAAACATGAAATTTGTCATCGAATTGAAGATCATGGTATTAAAAGAGGCACAAGAATATCACTAACATACAGATCAGTTATCAACACTTGATTGATGACTTTTTAATACTTTCATAAAAATCGGTCATATAGGCAATATCAATATCTGGGCATAATAGTTTGGTGTCATTATATTTTTTGATATAATAATCTTCATGTAGTAATCTTTCATTATTTTTAAGAATATTGTAAATACCAGCAGAATATTCTGTAATTAGAAATTCTATTTCTTCATCTGACAATGTTTCCATTTGTTTAAACATGTCTTCCGGAGTATAATAAATACTTAGATGACCTAAAAATAATGATAATATAGCACAATGACCAGACCCAATAGTTTTTTGATTGAAATATTTATTAAGGTAGATATTTTTATTATTCCATTGTTTTATTGGTATATATTTATAATGGCAATCATAAACACTCATCTCATTAAAATAACTGGTTAACATCTCTTCAAGTTTGTCTCCCATACTATAAGACATTAAATTATCAAAGAAATCTGGCTTGCCATTGGGTTCTAAAAAATGAACAGTTTTATTTTGTTTATTGATAATTACCATGGCCAGATGACTATTATTTTTTAAGGTACATACATAAAAGACCGGCAAAAAAATCAAATCTTTGTCAATACTCAAGAATTCTAATAATGATTCTACAGAAATAATATTCATCATAATGCAATTATCTGCAATACTAAATGTAATTGGCCATGTATGACTATCATTAGAATTTGTAATATATTCAAATTGACCATCAACAAATGGTAATTTGTAAATTGAAAATTCAAGGTTTGGATTAGTAATATATGGTTGTTCAGTAATATAATTCAACATAAATCCATAATTCGAAGGTTTCATATTATTAACCAAACAATACTTTTGTGCGCAATCATACTGTCCATCAGAATGTTCAAAAATTGATCCTAAAGAAGAAAAAATATGATTGAACATGATATATGATATTATCAACTACAATTCTATTCTTTGTATATTTCATTTTTTTTGTAATGAAAAGTAGTATAGATGATTAAATAATAAATATAGATTATTGTATCACAATATGAAAATTCATCAAATGGGGTATGCTCTGCACAACTTGACCAAATTGTGCCGTAATAAAAATATCATTTGATGGATTATCATATTGTGAATATGGTCACTAGATTTATGATCTAATATTTTCTGTCATAAATATCGCAATATTGTTATCCTGATGATCATCATGTTGCTGTATTGTTGATGTTATGGTCTGGATTGTATTAAAAAACTATCATAATAATACTGAAAAAAGTTATAAGATAAATATAATCAAAAGTAATTTATTGACTAATAATTTTTTTCCCAAACTATATTTTCTTTAAAAAAATACAAGCATCTGTTATCACAATATGAAAATTCATCAAATGAATTACCAATCTACCTTTTGATGAACAACCATATTGTGATATCCAATGATGAACTAATCGGACTAAAGATTCAGGTCATTAATTCCACAATCAAATACTGACATGTCATGTTGAATATCTGATTGTTGAGACATTGGCATGGGTTATATTAAAAGTTCACCATAAGTATGCTTAAAAAAGATATGATACAACTATAATTAATAATAATTTGTTGTCTAATAGTCATCAGATTTAGCACAAAAATACTAACTATTTTTTACCTGTAGTATTATTACTTTTTTTTGATTTTTTCTTTATTTTTCTGCTTGAATTACTATTTTTTTTTGATTTCTTTCTTATTTTTTTACTTGAATTACTATTTTTCCTGGTTTTTACACTATTTTTTTTTGATTTCTTAGATTTTTTAATTGTTTTATAACCTTTTTCCCATCCTATACTATTTCCTTGCAAATCAATATATGTTGCATCTAAATTGTCATCATAAACAATGTATGTGTCAAAATTTTTTTCATCATCAGTATAGTCATTTAAATTTTTATTCAATTCTGCACAATCGAAAGTTATTTTTTTTAGTGTATCAAAATCAATTTTGTATAATTCTTTATTGTCTTTATATTTATTATTCTTGGCAAATAATTTAACGCAATTTTCGACAACTTTATCATCTTTCACAATCATTATGAAAAGAATATCAGGATGTTTTTCTTTTCCTGTTGCATATGAATATAGTCGTTTTCTGATATTTTCTGTGCGACCAAATTTAAATATATTCTTATTTTTATTGACAAGAATAATATACACATATTTACCAGAAGTAGTAAGCTCATTAATTGTGTTTGCAAAATGCTCATGATAATAAGCAATAAATTTTCTTAAAATAATAAAATAATCACGCACAGCATTACCTTTTTGTGTTTTAGACATCATACAGATTTTTTCGAAACAGTCAAAAGTAAAGTAATAAGAGATACGTGGTGTATTATTTGTATTTCTTAATTTGTATTTTTTAATAATATAGTCATGATTCAATATATATCTATCTCTTACTCTCTCATGGAATTTTTTTGGATTTTTAAAGCCTAAGTAATTAGTTATTTGCGAACCTTCAATACCAAACTTATTTCTGTCACACGCTTCATAAAATTTATAATATTGATCTATAAATTTGTTTGGTACAGCAGTATACGTCTTTAAAAAATCGTTGAGTTTCATTTATTATATAAATATATCACATATTATTTTTATAAACTCCTAATATGAGGAATTATAAAAATGTATTATTATGCAATATTTTTCTTGATCGGAGTATTCAATCGTAAGTCCCTAATATAAATCTATTTTATGACATTTCTCTTGATTGGGGTATTCAATCGTAAGTCCCTAATATAGGGACTTACGAATATGTTTCATTACATGACATTTCTCTTGATTGGGGTATTCAATCGCAAGTCCCTAATATAGGGACTTACGAATATGTTTTGTTATATGACATTTCTCTTGATTGGAGTATTCAATCGTAAGTCCCTAATATAGGGACTTACGAATATGTTTCATTACATAACATTTCTCTTGATTGGAGTATTCAATCGTAAGTCCCTAATATAGGGACTTACGAATATGTTTCATTACATAACATTTCTCTTGATTGGAGTATTCAATCGTAAGTCCCTATATTAGGGACTTACGAATATATATCCATTCTGTAGCATTACGTTTGATTTGAATATTCAATCACAAGTCCATAATATAGATCCATTTTATGATATTTTTCTTTAATTTGGTTTTTCTATTATATACAAACTATACCAGGGAAATAAGTGTTTAAATAGCATATATACTTTTTATAATAATTCTAACAAGTCATACCATTATATGATTGAAGGAAATGAACCAAGCAAATTAGTGAAATAGTCATATTATGACTATTTATCCACACTATTGTATAATTGAAGGAGATAAGCTAATCAATTAAATGAAATAATTAAATTATGACTTTTTATTAATAAAGCTTGAAAGTATATATACTATAAAGAATTTCTTATTTCCCTGGCATTGATATATAAACAAATATCAGGGAAATAAGGAATTCTTTGTATTATACGCACTTTAAAATCTATATCAATAAAAAGTCATACTATGAATAATATATTAAATGCTTAGATTATTCTCTTGTCTTATTTAATATTATGGGTAAAAAGTGGTTATAATGACCAGTCGAAAAAAATATTTTTGACTTGTTAAGTATAATATCAAAAAATTGATTATATAATATAAATGGTTACCAATACCTAAAATACAATAATAATGAACATCATCCAAGAATTTATTGATTCAAAAGGCCTAGACAAATACTATGAATTGGAAAAATATATCCAGGAAAATCGTTTAGAAGAAAAATTTGCGTCTGTTATCAATAATTTGGATCAATTATTTGAATTTGCATTGGAATATGGTATATTGGATATTCTCAAATATTTGTATGAGGACAAAGAAATATCTTACAACATAAATCTTATAACAAAAACAATCAAACTGAATCCAGGATACGATTTAGACTCAACTAAGGTACCTATTATTAACGATGAAGGTGGAAACATCGGATTAAGAATTGAGATGACTGAAAAATTCGCGTACGATAAACAAAAATGTCTTGAATATTTGGTTGAGATGAAGAAAAAAAGTAAATTGATTATAATAAATAAAAATTTTTATTATAAATTTCATAAAAAAGCAATTTAGTTATTGCAAGGACCACATCCAGTGTTAAAGAAAGGATTGAGGTTATTAGTTTCTTTTTGGTACATGAAGATTGTACCTCTAGTTCTAGCTCTTTGTTCGAAAGATTGAAGAGCACCATTAGAGTGGAATGGAGCTTCACTGGGGATAACAGTAATTGGTTTATTACGGCTATAACCAGCACCATCTTCATACATAATACCAGAAGTTTGAGGATCGTACAATAAGCAAGTCTCTTCAAATTTACCAGCGTTGATATCCATTGGCACAACGACCATCGCACTGGATCCAACAATCAAATTTCTGCATTCACCACTTGCTTTTTCAACAAGAACTACAGAACGTAAAGTGTAAATATCGTTCATGATAGTCATGTTCCTAGGAGCGTTGACAGGGTGTTCATTGAGAGATTCCCAACCTGTAACAGTCATTGGCAAATTAGAGAAATTGTAAGGAACAGACAAACGAGCAACATTAACAGTTTGGTATCTCCTTCCGACATAGAAGAAAAGAACATCGTTACTGTGGATAATTTGTAGAGCTTTAGGAATGATAACTTTATTTTCTACAAACCATTGAGGTTGAGTCAACGCTTCTTCCAAAGATACAGCACTAGCAGTTCCAGTAATGTTAAGAGGTAATCTGAGAGTAATCATTGGAACGCGGGTAATATGACTATAACCAGCAGCTTCATAAGGAGAAGAGGGATAACCATATTGTGTACCAACCAAAAGACCCCAAAGTCTGTTAATACTTACATATGTAGGATAGAGAGAAAATGCAGAGAGTAATCTCCTAAGGATGGTACCTTCATCTCTAACATAAGTAAGATCAGGAGCATCAAAAACGACGCTTCTACAATTTTCTAAAGCTTGAATAAATCTGACAAGACCAGAAGTTTCAGTGTAGTAGTATTTGCCTTGACGCAAGTTCAAGACAGCATCCCACAAATAAGTTTGTAAAATGAACCTGTTTTTAA
>Ga0315902_10013596_pt1 | contig 10519 bp, 13 predicted proteins | sample LakEriMetagenome_9_FD_203523 | JGI IMG/M metagenome (GOLD analysis project Ga0315902, IMG submission 203523) | Freshwater fungal communities from buoy surface, Lake Erie, Ohio, United States - Buoy 12 MA117 | ecosystem: Environmental > Aquatic > Freshwater > Lake > Lake biofilm | place: USA...
GATCCCATTCATGGTCACTCCTCTCGAAAAACTTTTCCAGAGGAGTTACCTGATTTGAATCACTATAGCGGTAGAGTAAATCCTGGAACTGTAGAGTTTAAGGAGTCAATAGAAACCAAGACTTACTTCACAGCTTCCATTAGCTTCGCACGTCATACAAAGCTTGGGATGATGAGATTTCAACAACGCCAGGTTGCTTCGAATGCTCTTCTTGACCTCTGTCGAGTCTGTCGAGATCTCCATGTCTTCTTCAACCGGAGAAGCACATGCAGGGACAAGTTTGCCGTTCTTCAATTCCACAAGACATAGTCGACAGGTACCTGCAGCTGGGAGCCGAGGATGGGCACAGAGTGTTGGAACATACACTCCAATCGATTGGCATGCTCTGTGGATTGAAAAGTGCGAAGGAACAGAGACACACTTCCCATTGATTTTGATCTTGAACATTTCGGTCTCATGTGCGCCAAGTCACATGACTTGAAGACTTACAGTACCTTCAAGTTAGGTACGTTCAACATGGTGTAGTGCACATTTGCCCGACCAACAGTGAGCGTGTACCAGTTTGCCCGACAGGATGTCCGGCTTTTGCATACTCAAAGGAAATACAATGTACGCAGGATGTAGTCATACAGGAGTTTTATTGCGCTGAGATATCAAAATACAGACCTTGATGTTTTTCAGCAGCACTAAAGAGACATCAGAGCGATCTCAAGCAACTTGTGAATTTTATCAAGGAAAATTATCCCGAGACACTCAAAAGTGACTCTGTTCCTTTGGTCAGACTCACCGTGAAGATTTTCCAGAACTTTTGGAAACTGTGTCAGTTCTGCGTGCCTCGGCGGCCGACATGGATTTATAGATATGTAGAAGATGTGATGTGGTAGTGAGTGTTCATCATTCCTCATCATTGCCACGTGTCACCAGTGCTTGGTCGGGTTGATTTTGTTGATCTAGTTCATTCTACTACACAGGCGTGTTCTCGCCACATTGATCAATTAGAGGATAAATAGAGGATAATAGATGACAAAAATGCCTCTCTCCTGCCACCGAACAGGATTCTCAAGACGCCACTGAAGACTGCGATTGCTCCTCACGTCCTCACAGTCATCTGTAGGCATCGCGTCAAGGTCAGCGAGGATGACCTGACAGACGAGGCCCTCCTGGATTTCCTGCAAGGAAACGCCAAACCCTCTCTCAAGGGAGACGATTATGACAGGGTTGAGAACCTCGCATGCCAATGCAAAAGACTATTCAGACGTATGGGATACAGCAGATCGTTGAAACCAAGGCAGGGAAGAAGAAGTGGAGACAAGTGATCATCTCCAAGATCAAACCGAAGCTACTCTCCGACAGACTAGGGGAGGCATGGGCTAAGTCTTTGGATACAGAAATCCGAGACGACTACGTCAAGTTCTTTGACTGGTTGAAGAAACGAGCTGTCTCCAATGCAAGGGAGCACAAAAGAAACTTAGATTTACAGTCCCCCCGCGCTCGTTCGGATCGTCCCAGCAGCCAAAAGGTTTCAATAAGAAGGATAAAAAAGCTTAAACCCACCCCATCAAACATCTCTTCTCTTGGGAAGAAGCAAGGGGAAAAGAGGCTCAAGGCAGAAAAAGGCAAGGGTGATGACCCAAGATGCTTCAAATGTGGAAGTACGGATCATTTGATCGCTGACTGTCCTGGTCAAGTTCGTTGCATTGGTAGCAAAATGGTCTGTTAACACCCTCAAGGATCCTTCCAGGCTACCTTGTGCATGTCTGAATGACTGCATGGAGGTGGATTACCTATTGGACTCTGGATCCGGTCTCATGGTAATCTCACGAAGCATCCTAGAGCGTTTGGCCGGGCAGTCCTTGGTGAATGAGGTGCCTGTGGATGTGTTCGAAATTGGCCTGGCATGAAGCGATGTGACGGTGGTCTGTCGCGCCAAGGTTAAGATGGATGTTGCGCTTAATACTAGAACCGGACTCGTACTCATTCGGGACCTTGTGACGGTGGTGGACGCACTAATAGATGTCTTTTTTATGAGAGACGATGTCCTTCAGAAGCTGGGAATTAGTCCCCAGCATCTGCTAGAGCAAAATGTTGCTTCAGGAGAAGTAAAGGATCTTGCTTCGCCCTATCCCAAAGATTCATGCTTGAATGAGACATTCAACGAGGATGACGATGAAGTCCCTATTGGAGAAACAAATGATTATGAGTTTCTAGAGGCACTTGAGAATATGGTGCTGAGGGCATCCAAAGGACTTGGGGACACAGATAGTCCAAAGTTGCTCGAAGAAATTGTTACATTCGCAGGAACCCACATAGGCGATGGAGTTTTGATTGTGCCAAAACCTAAACTGCCGGATGAGTTCAGGATGACAGTGGATACAAGGTATCCCAACTCTCAGTTGGTTGCGGTCGCGGGGTGTTTACCCATCCTTGAAGTTCTTCTTCAACACCTGAAACGCATCAGCATTTGCCAGCTTGGAAGCGTTCAAAGGGTTCAGGCGATTCATACTTGACGTTGACTGTCAGGAGATCTACTCTTTGTTAACAGAACTTGGGATTTTTACTCCTGAGCGTATAGTGCAAGGAAGGACGGATGCTGCTCATGCATTCCAAGCAGGGATGTATGAATCAATGGACAGTCTCTTATTCCAATGCGTTTTGATTTGGATCGACGACATATTGGTCTACTCAAGATCTTTTGAGAAGCATCTTCAAACCTGGGGAAGGTTTTTGAGAGACTGCTTAAATTCAACATGAAGTTGAACCCCAAGAAGAGCGAGCTCTTTTCACTGCACATCATCTGGTGTGGGAGTAAGATATCCAAGGATGGAGTATTGTTTTATCCTGCTTACCTCAAGGGACTTTCAGAGGTCGCTCGGCCTGAAACGCCTACAAGAACTCTTGAAACGCTGTCAAGGGCAAGCCAGTTCAGCAAAGGCCTCGAGGCTCTAAAGGATTTCTTTAGTACATTGAGTCACCTGGATGGCCGACCATGACACTGTTTTCACACGCGTCAAGGAGCTGGTCGCGCACGCAGTCACGTTGGCTCATCCTAAACAGGACTATCAGTTGTGCTGTTTACAGCTGCAAGTGACTTTCATTGGGAAATCATAACTCAGGTTCCGAAGAAGCAGCTGAAGGTCAGCATGCATGATCAGGAGCACAAGCCTTGGGCTTTTTTAAGTGGATCATTCAATGCAACTCAACGTCGCTGGAGTATCATTGAGAAGGAAGCATTCCAAATCATGGAATCGCTAGACAAGTTTCGACGTTTTCTGCTCAGTCACAATCACTTTCGATTGTTCACTGACCACCGGAATCTCATCTTTCTCTTCTATCCGACTTTCAAAGAGTCAGATTTCAAGAAGCACACTGTGAATAAGCTGTGCCGTTGAGCTACAAAGCTTTAAGGATTTTGCTGTATCATTGAGCATCTCCCTGGGGAAGACAATCTTTGGGCAGACATGCCCTCTCGATGGATACCTAATCCTTCCAAGGCTAGAACCATGGCTCTTCGGGCGCCTATTGCACCTCTCCTTGAGAGGTATTTCTCCTGGCCTTCAATTTTGGAAATATAACTATGTCAAGAACAGTCATCTCCCGGTAGCTTGGACATGACTAACTCTGATGAAGTCCTAATGTTCATGGACAATGTGTGAGTCCCCGATGCAAACAATTCGAGCCTTCGAATCTGTATCTTGGGACACTGTGGCATCGCTGGGAATCATTCGAAGAGGATATCAAATCTTTCTATGGCAGTTGCCTTCATTGCAGAGTCAATGACAAGCCATTTATCCCTCGACCTCTGAGAGAAACAGGACATTGAAGTGCACACAACCAAGTTCTTCATTAGGACTTTCTTTATGTTTAAAAGAGGCCCAAGACTAGCAACCAGCCGTTTGAATACGTTGTGGTCCTGAAGGATGATTTTTCGGGATTCGTAGAGTTGATTCCTGCCACTGCAGCGGATCATTTTATGGTTGCTGATGCCCTCGTGCAGTGGTATTCAAGGATTGGCATGCCTTTAATTCATGTAAGTGATCACAGATCTCATTTTAAGGACAAAGTCATTAAGGAATTGAATGGAATCCTGCAAATCAACCACCATATGACGACAGTCTACTCACCCTGGGCCAATGGAACAGTTGAAACAGTCAATAACGACATTCAGAAGCTTCTCAGGTCTCTTTTGTCAGAATGGCAAATGGAATCTTCCGAAGGGGCCACTTGTACTTCCTTTAATTCAGTCTGTTTTGAATCATTTGCCTTCTTCGTCTCGAGTAAATTGTGCCCCTCTCAAGATCATGACAGGCCTGGCCGCGTTCAGCCCGCTATCTCTAGTATTCGATCGTGATGCAAACAACATCTGGAATTTCCCTCTGTCAGAGGCAAAATTGAAGGAATACATGAAAGACTTGAGGAAATCTCTGGAATGAAATGCGCAGGAAAGTTGAAACTTCGGTGAAAAGCTCTGGGGCTACCAAGACAAGGAATGCTAACAACAAGCGCTCAGCTGTGAAATTTGACAAAGGAGATTACGTCCTGATTGCTGTTGATGAACCTCAAGATCTCTCCAAAATTCAGCTCAGACGGGATTGTCCTTATGAAATCGCTGAAGTTGTCTGAGATTGTTTCGCAACCGATGTCTTCTGAAGCTTTGAATACTTTCAAAAAGAGTCTATTTCATCTTTTGTTTCTTCCTTGTACTGTCACCAGAGCGAACGACGAATTGAAGCTGATGCACAGGGATGCTGCCCTGATTGTAGACAAAGAACTTCCTCTGGCACTTTGGACACTTTCTTCCTCTGTAGCCACTCTGTCCGGCACCATTGGGCACGTTGTCGCTCAAGTCAGCTTCCAGAACAACTTCATTATCGGGACAGAACCAAGAGTTGACGAACCTGCGAATCAGACACACTGGGGTCTTGTAGGATGGCTCCAAGATCCAATGTTTTTCTTCCGGAAAGCCATCATGCTCGACCAAATACAGATCGCAAGGTTTGTTTCTTGGATCCACGGTCGCCCTCTTATGAAGTCTTTTCATGACGGAGGCCATCGCTCTCTCTTGAAGCTCTGCAGGGATCTTTGTTTGACACAAGGGACAAGATCTGTACTTCCCGTCCTTGAGCACGTTGTAGACACATACTCGATGGTATCGGTGTCTACAACCTAGTTCAAAAAGTGACTTGTTTGGGCCGTCCATTGGGTCGAACCAGAGAACAGTAACATCCGCCTCGGCTACATAAGGACTCTGCTGCCTACCAGCGACATCCAAGGCTTGAACAACCGAGCTCTGTGACGAGGACTCTGAGACCGAGGGCTCTGAGCGATCCTGAGGGTTCGCCTGGCCCCTGAGCCTCTCTTCTGTCGAAGAAGGAAGTGTGTCCGTTCTGCGTGCCTCGGCTGACATGGATTTATGGATATGCAGAAGGTGTGATGTGGTAGTGAATGTTCATTACCCCTCATCATGGCCACGTGTCACCAGTATTAGGTCCGGTTGATTTTGTTGACCTAGTTCATTCTAGTAAAAAGGCGTGTTCTCGCCAAAAAACTTAACGGGAAAGATTTGGAAAAAGACTGGTAAAAGAGTTTTCGACCGAGGCAGGTCAGGTCGGCAAAATTTGTGAAATCAATCAAACTTCATGTCCCCACGAAGTAATTTCCAGACTGTTGAAATTTCTACAAAGGTTTGAAGCGCCCAGAAACCCAGAGAAAAACTGAAGAAGGCTCTGAACTGATTGAAAGGAAATCTCCACTTACACTGAACAAGTGAATAAGTTGACACTTTGTCTTGTCTGGAAATCATTTTCCTCATTTGTTTCTGCTGTTCTCCTGGATCTTGATGTGCAGAGCTTAGAACATCGTTTTGCTGGAGGAACTCGTCAGACCTTACAAGATTTGTCTTCAATGAAGCACAAACGCTCATTTTTAGAGTGAAAGTCATTTTATGAAAGATCTGGAATAATACATGAGCGCAAAAAGAGCTAGTCCAATCCTGATGCTTTGTTATACATGCTTGTTCCAAATAATGCTGGGGTCGAGTTCGACGCTTGTTCAGCGACGAATATATCAAAACGCAAAGAGGACTAGGAGAGTTAAAGATCAAAACCATTCTCAGCAAGCAGAACCAGGCACGCAAAGAGGGCCTCGTGACCTCAGTTCACACGTTTCCAGTTCATCTAAGGCGCTTCAAGGGATACATGACTTCCAGAGTAAATGAAGCAGATCAGTCCATATGGTTTCATAGGTTGTCTTCTTCAATCCCAACTCCACCTTCACTATGAGATGATTAAGAGCAAGTTTCTTCAGACGAAATCAACTCTCGACTGATGATAGTCATGATATCTCCCAGCTCGATAGCTACATTGCCCATGCGGGTCTCCCATTCCGACAAAAACTCTTCGTTCCAGTGAAGCGAGTTTCAATCAAAGTAAGGCTTTCGCTGTCACTAGAATTGTTATTGTAGAAAAGGTTGCTGAGTAGTCTCCAAGTTCTAAAAACGTTTATCCTGCCTTTGCTATAGAAAAGGCGTACCCTCAGCGTTTCAAGCATTTACCAGACAACGCTTCCTCAACAACAGCCCTTCCTTCACACTCTTCAACTGGTTTTGAAGCTCGGAAATCCTTCTGCATGTCTTGAAAGATCAAACTCTGTAATCATTCAAGAACAACAAGATCGAATTTCTGTCTCTAAAACATTCACGCATTGGCTCAGTCCTTATCTCAATCAGCTTGAGGAGAAGAAAGCTTGTTTCGAGCTATCATCGGTGACGGTTAATGTCAGGATCATCTGATTGTTTCAGATCAGGTTTTTTCATCTCCTGCTCCTTATGGATCACTTGCTACATATTGCTCTTGAGTTGGCTGCTCTGACTGCATTGGGTTTTGGGAGAGATCGGAAATTTCTTTATCAGCAATCCAATACTCTGGGAACTTTCAGTGAGGATATAAATGACGCCTAGGTCTTTGTTTGAGACAAATTAATTCTCAGACTCATCTTCACTCTCGCCCAGAATAATCTTCGATGTACCATTTTATGTGCATCTGAAAGAAACGATATACACGACGTAACCAAAGCGTTTATTACGCCGAGTGTGCTTACTTGAACATCTCGAGTGCAAGGAAATTGGCCAGCTAAATGGATTTGCTTCAATCAAGCACAACGATGTGGCTTATTTCTTAATCAAACGGAAATTTGCGAAGATTAGAGAAAGAGAACAAAAAATTCATTATGGCAACATCCAGGGCCAAGGTAGTGAAGTTTGCCATTGCGATTTTGATCAAGATGGCGTGTGTTTAACTGGTGAAACTGCTCGGCAAATTACATCACAGAGGTAGAACACAGTGTCTATGTGACAAGCCTTTGTCACCAAAACACACATCAATGTTTCACCTACTTTCATGTGACAAAGAATGCTGAGGGCAAAAATCAAGGCATCAACCAAATCTTCCATTCGATCCTTGAAACCATAATCCGTACGAATACAAGGCAAACTCAATAGCATCATGCATAAACGTCTCCCAGAAAGCCTTAAGCAAATCTGAAGAAACACTTGGAACTACAGAAGTATGTCGAAATCATAGCAACAACACTTATTTCACATGAAACGAACGGAAAAAGAGACGAGAAGAACACCTGTTTCCGTGAAACAAGTACGGTTGCTTCAAACCCAATCTTCGTAGAACTTATTGGAGTCCACATATTCATGCTATGAATGAAATCAAGAAACCAAGATATGGAGATAAGTTCTACAGAACTCAATGTGAGTTGCCAGTGCTCTTTTGGGCAGGAATGAGAGTTCATGTAACTTGGGGAAGATCGAGGTTTCTTTCCGGCGAACGAGAAATTTTCTTGTTACAATCTCTACAAGGCAAACTTGTTATGGTCAGTATCTGTGTCGTAATGAAGGCAAACTATGAAGGCGCTCTGTGCAAAGAAGATATGATCTTGCTTTTCTTGCTCGTGCATTGTCACAATCCATGCAGAAGCCTCGCCTGCATTCTCTTTCTCGAAACAATAACGGCAGTAGATTAGCCTTGCTAATTCAACTTGTGCTAGTAAATGAAGAAATGAAATCGCGGAGTGGGAATGATGTATATTCCATTGGAACGCAACTACGAATGTTTCACTCATGATTTTTTCAAACTCCAAGGCACAGGCAACTAGATCTTCTGAAACCCCACATTACCACGTTACTGCGCCTACCTCATAGTCAGTTTTAGAGCCTACAGAAAGCGACATGTTTTTTGCTTCGTTATCAAATAGTTCTCCGTGTTGAGATTTAGAGAACATTTCCGGCACCGATTCTTGTGTATGTAGCATGAAGGCATTGGATCGGCCGTTTCTCGCAAGGAATTATCTAGAGCCTTGTACTTGCCTTCAGCTTGCATGCACTAGCTTGAACACGAGTCAAGCAGCACTTTAGTGATCTGCAACACTCCCGTCTGATCGACTCGTATCACTTGAACCAAAGTTCAAGTTAGAAAATCTGCAAACTTTGTTTGACTCAGTGCTTCGGTCAATGCATCAGCAAGCACTAGCCCAGTAGGGCAGTAAATGATCTTCACTTCTTGACATTAGCAACTTGACGATACAAGTGGTACCAATTCTTGACATGTTTATCCGGGCATGTACCATACCACTCTTTGTACTTGGGATGCAAGCTTGGTTCCCCTGTTACAATTGCAGCTACTTTCCGTTTCCAAATGGATCCTGAGCAGAATGAGATAATAGAGCATCACGCAAAAAAATCTCGAAATTTTTTTCAACACAAATCCGCACGACAATCTTTTGAAAATTGAACGTGTATGATTTCGGTCCAATCATAACATACATCACTGATCCAATGATGCTCTGATATCTTGAAACATCCTCCTCAGACAGACGTTCTCCCGCTGAAAGGCAATCTTTTTCAAAGTAACAACAGTACTCGAAGAATCAAAACTCGTTTCTGGAATTCCTTCGTTTGTTCGAATGCAGTGACCACATCCATAGGCACAATCGCAATCAAGCTTACGCTTGATTGATACTGGTGCAAACGTTTCAATCACGTTAATGCTTTATATCCGGACGAAATTTGTGCAGAACAACCTCGCCTTCTATCGTCATAATTTTCCTTTGGCATGAGTCTTCCTTTTGAAGAAGTAGGGATTAGGAATTGTCTTCAATTCATTCATTTCGCTGTGGTCCTGAAACACCGTTCTCAAATGAAATAGGCTCGGTCTAATGAGACACTCCATACAGCATCTCCTCGAAAACCATACTTGAACTACAATCTGTGATTTCGCTGCGGCTCCATGGAACAGTGAGAGTAAGCCTGATACAGAAACCAGGATTCTTTCAGAAGCTTCAAAAGGTTGTTTCGAAAAATCTGAATCCGAGCACGTCTCGACATCAGCCTTGTTCCTGATAGTACCGAATCGTAGCAAAGTCTCGTCAAACTTCACATCTCTTCGAGTGGTGAGTTTTCTTGTGGTCTTTCTCAGTACCCTGTACATTTTACCACATGCATGTCCAATTGAAATGCATTCTTCTGAGCGATCATCCAGTGCTTTTCTAGTTTGTTTGAGAGACGTGCAGAAATGCATATATTCAAGGTCTAGATACTTTCAGGCTTGGTTCCAAACCACAGCTCCTATGAAGTTGATTTGTTCGGACTTCAAAATCGAATCTTGATGTAACAGGCTGCTATCATTTCTTTCCGCATCATATTTATGGCAGGAGGATATTTCTCTCCGCAGCTCCATTTAATTTAGGAGTGGTTCGGAATGTGTTGCAAAACCTGATATTCTTTGAATTCTGAGTTCAGGAACTCATTGTCATTGTCACGCATCAGGTAACTACTTCTGTCAGTTTGGTTCCAGGCTTCCTTGGGAAATCCTCTTTTCCATTTCAGAGCCTTTGATTTCTTGTGCATCCGGTAAGCCACAGTGACCACCCAATACTCGTCCACCAATTTCAGAAACTCAAGGTCTTTGCTATGGACATCACATCCATCGAGCCTTTGATATCCATGTGACATGTAGACATTTCACATTCTTTCTTAGCAGTTTGTGGTCGTCCATCAAATTCTTCAATAAGTCCTTCACCTTATACAGGATCAATTGAATCTTCTGGCGCATCCAATTCTGGTACTTCTTTGATTAATCCTGGTGTCGACATAGGAAAAATGAAGTTGAAGGAACTACATTTCTTTTCAGTCATGACGTGTCCCTGCTTTCAGTCAATTCTGGTACTTCTTTGATTAATCCTGGTGTCGATAAAGGAAAAATGAAGTTGAAGGAACTACATTTCTTCTCAGACATGACGTGTCCCTGCTTTCAGAGATTACGCACTTGTCCTTCAAAATAGGAGCAAGACGCTTTGGGGTTAGATAGGGAACCGAGATAAGGTTCCGATCCAGTTCCGGTACGTATGACAGACCTGTGATGGTGGCGTAACCATGATCGGTTTTAAAATACAACTTCCCGACTCCTATTCAACAGCTTGTTGGGGGAACTTGTACACACTGATTGAATACAGGATG
>Ga0315902_10013598_pt1 | contig 10518 bp, 19 predicted proteins | sample LakEriMetagenome_9_FD_203523 | JGI IMG/M metagenome (GOLD analysis project Ga0315902, IMG submission 203523) | Freshwater fungal communities from buoy surface, Lake Erie, Ohio, United States - Buoy 12 MA117 | ecosystem: Environmental > Aquatic > Freshwater > Lake > Lake biofilm | place: USA...
TTCATTATGTAGGAATTTAAAAATTTACAAAGTTGCAGCTATATTCGTTGGATTGCCTAAAATTTCCACGTAATGTACAATGCAAAGCGGATATGCAAACGAATCTACTGTATTAACTATATCGGTTCCGGTTTCGACCGGATACATTAATTCTTTAGAGGCCAACGGTTGATTTTTTAATCCCAATTCGCCCTCATGGGATATATAAAACGGGGTTATAGTATTTGTTTGACCAATTAACAAAACGTTTAAAGGATTAAATTGTCCGTCCTTGCCGTAATCAATCGGGGGCGGGTGCGCTATACTTTCGGGTTTTGTTGGTCCAATAGTATCCGCTTTTATTTGCGTTCCCATACTAAAACTAAAACTGACGTCGCTTTCATGAATTAGATATGTATCTAATTTAGTGCTTCCGGTGGGACTTGTCAACCATCTATCGGTTAAGCTATCATAACTGTAATTTAAGTTATTTCTAAAAACGTAATTATTAAAAGACTTGTTAGAAAAAATTTTTAATTGCGTCGTTTGATGGTTATTTAATAAATTAATCAGCTGCGCGGTGGTTATATTACAATTTCGAAAATTTACGTTATGAAAAAACGTTAAATCAGTAATAATGATAAAACGGTCGTTATCTACGTTCAAAACGTTTTTTTGACTACCGCCACAAACATAGCTATTAAATGAAGCTTTGCCGGTTAAAACTAATTTTTCGAGCTTTTTAGATAACATTAGATATAATAAATAATAACGTTAACGGTTTCCGTTTGGCTCCCAGTATTTGTAAAGGTCATTGTTAATTGGTCCGTACCGCTTAATGGGCGCGGTAAATAATAGTATTCATTATCATTAAAACCAAAGCTTAAAAAATTCGGGTTTACTTGGTCAATTACTATTTCGTTATTCACTTTAAATTGCATGCTGCTAACTTCTGTAAATGGTATGCAACAAGTTGCCGCTGGTTTAGGCGTAACTTCTCCGGACGTTTCGCCAAAAATTGCCAAACCTAGTAAAATTCGCGCGGTTCCGCTTAAATCAAGGTTAAAAGAGCTTGTTCCTATGGGCGCGTTAAAAACATAACCTTTCATTCGCTTTTGACGCTTAATTACGGCCCTTATATTATCTATACTTGCCTTTTTTAATTGTTGTCCGGGGAATTGGGGTGTATTTAACCAATTCATTTCCTCGCTAAAATTATCCATTTTGTAAAATGTTTAAAAAAAAAAGCGGCGTTTTCGCCGCCTTTTTTGGGTTATTGTTAAAACTAAATTTAAAACGTGTTTCGAGGTGCAATAATTGCTCCGCTGCCCTCAATAGTTAACCGGATAAAAGTATCAACTATTTTGACACCCGCCGGCAGACGCAAAGTAGCAACGAATTCCAAAAGCGGTGGTATAACGATTTGTGTATCGAACTCGTAATTTGTGTTTAAATTATTTTCCGCAAGTTTGTTGAATTCCGGTAGCCAACTTTGAATTGGTAATGTGCGAATAACTTGACTGTTCGCAATAAAAAAGTTAAATTCAGCCAACAAAATATTGGCATTTGTTCCGGCTAAAGTTAATTGTTCCACGGAATCAAAAACACCCTCAGCTTGTGCCACCAAAGATAAATAAGCGCGTTCAACAACCATAGAATAACCGACGCCTAATTTATTACCGTCTGTTCCACAGTTGGAAAAAGGAAAATCCCTAGTATTTGAATTTTCAAAAAAACGGTACTCTGTTCGACCGTCTAAAGGCAACGTGTCGTATTTTACAACCGTTGAACCTTGCTGTTTTTTAATACCACGGTTTCCGAATTTATCGTTAACGGATATTGTCTTTTTTTGTGGGGTTATTGCGCCCCGTCCGAAATTAATCATTCCTTTTTTTTTTTATTTATTTTACATATCGAATTCGTACGGCCCGCTTTCCGGCGTGTAGCTATAATCTTCGCTTAAATACATGTTATCGGCTAAATAGGTACTATCTTCCATTAAATAGTTATCCTCAGACAAAACCGGCGGTAACATTTCCAAATCGCTTGGTTCGTAACCTACTTCCCCGTTTTCACCTAAAAAGCCGCTTTCAGTTAACAAATTAACCATACCGACGCCCGCCATTCCGGCCGCAACATTTGGCATTTTCAAAAATGCAGCCGTTGCAAAGCTACCAGCAAGTTGATAAAAGCTTTTCGTTTTCAATTCCATATCTTCTGGTAGGAATTTTTCTAAAAATTTCGCAGCCACGCCGCCAACGGAACCGGATAACATGGTTTTTGCTGCCGCTTGGGCCATTCCCGGCCCCAACATTTCACTTAAAAATGTTTTACTTGTTGTTTTGCGACGTCGGCGCCTTACAACGGTTTTTTTAACTGTTTTACGTTTTCTTGCCATTTTACTAATTTATTTTTTCTTTTTGCCCATTAAAAAATAAGCACCTACTAAAACAACCGCCCCAATTCCAACGGGTAAAATCCAACCTTGGTTTTTTTCCCAAAACGATTGGTCGGTGTCTACATTCAAAGTAAAGTCTTTTTCCGGGGGCATATCGCCACCACCCGCGGCCGGGTCAGTTGCACCACCAAAAATTCCTTGCAAAGCGCCCGCGGCCGTTCCCGCCACGCTTTTAAAAGCTTCCTGTCTTGATTTTTGACGTTCCCCGCGTGCCGCTCGCCGTTCGGTTTTATTTGCTTGTTTTGCTGCTTTGCGTTCGGCTTTACGCGCTTGGCGTCCGGCCTTATCAGATAAGCCGCGAACGTTAAACGCGTCTAATTCTGAAACGATTTGTTCCGGTACATTATCCAAAAGGTCCTCGCGTATATACATATCTTTTGTAGCGCCGCGATAGCCGGCCGGTACAAAAACGTATTTATCCATGGGGCCACCCTCGGCAATCGCATTGTAATTTTCGTTTTCAGCTAATTCTAGGTATGCCATTTTTTTTATTTAGAATCATTCTTAATAATGCAAATATAGTTAAATAGGTATATGTTGCAAAAATTTATAGTTTCGAATTGTGTTAAAATAAGGTTGGGTTAAATCCGCGTTAAATATTTCATTGCCGTATTTAATAGTACAGTATATATGAACTGGGTTAATTTTATTGCGTCCGGCCAAAACAATATTGTTATCATTCCACCCATGAACTTTGCACATTGCCAACCATAAAATTACAAAACAATCGCAATCTCCGGCGCCCCGGATGCCGTGATAATTATTTTCAAATAAAGTAGGAACGCTTTGCAATAATTCCGTCCCGCTGGGGTCGCTTTTATACGTTATTAAAAGCTTTAAGTTTTTAAACATTTGTTCGGGACTATCGAACCGCGGCATTCTGTTTTGACAATAACTATAACTGTCTATAACTTGCGTTCGAATCCCATTTAAAACCGCTTTTAAATTTGTATACGGTACTTTTAATACAGCCACGTATCCGAATATTTGTTTTCGCCTTTTACAAAATTTCTCCGCGCGCGTTTTTGCATGCGGCTCCGTTTTGGCCTTTGTCGCTTTTTATAGCGCGTTAAACCTTTAAATAACCAGTATAACATGTTAAATATATTTTCGTTTTTTTACTGTTTTACGAACGCGCGCCTTTGTTTTTTTGGCAATTTTTTCTAAATCAGCTTTTTTTAATTTGATTTTTGCGTACTCTAACATTTTAACTTTTTGAGCGCCCGTAAAACCGTTTGAATTCATACAACGCGTTTTCACTTCTTTTTTAACCTTTGCCACGCCAAACGGCTTAATTTTTAATTTGGTGGCCATTGTGTTAAGCTCCTTAATTTTTGGAACCGCTTTAAAATGCAAAACCAATTTACCAATGGCCGTTGCGCTATCTTTTACAACGACCGTTTGACCTTTATGGTAGGCCACTAAGATATTATGGTCGCTGCTGTATTTATTTGTAATCATTCAATTTTTATTTTATTCAAATATTTAATCCTTTCCACATCAAAAATAACGTTTTTTTGCTCTGTTTTAAAATTAATGTTTGGGTTCGCTTTTTGCGTTCCATACATGTTATATTTAAAAACTTCAATACAGTAATTTGATTTGACGCTTTTATCCGGGTCCATTGTGCCGTAAATTATCGCGTTTTTATATTTATCCTTAATTTTTTCGACGTATCTAATTAGCTTCATTAAACCGCTTGCCTCGTCTTGAATGGGGCTGCCATTAAAATAAATTGTATCGTATGAATAAAAATACCTTGTTTCGTTATTTTTAAACCATACTACCAATTTAAAACGCGCCGCCTGGGGTTTGTATTTATAGGTACTTTGTTTTTGATAATCTCGCGGTTCCTGTTTTGCTTGCTGCAAAATCTCGCCAATGTTTTGAAAGTTGTTTGTTCTGTTCATGTTTTGTTAATTTACATTCGTTGCATTATTAAAATTAAATCGTTCATTTCCGTATGAATTTTTCTAAGGCCTTGTATATAAGCCGTTGCCCGGTCTAATTCATGCGCGGCAATTATTTCCGTTTCAATTCCGGGCAAAACAACGGCCCGTAAAAAATCGATTTCAATGGCGGTTTTCAATTCGCGCATTTTTTCCTTACTCAAACTTTTCATTTTGTATTAAATTTAATTGTATTTCGATTTTCAAATCATTAATTAAAACCAAAGCTTCCGGTAAATAGTTATATAAATCGTTTATTTCGTCCGAATGGCCGCATATTGTATAAATCCCTTCAATTTTTAACAGTTTGACCGGGTGAAAACGCAGTAAATCTCTTAATTCGCGGCGTTTTCGGGCCTTGTTTCGTTCCTCAGCTGTTAAATTTAATTCCTTATTCACTTGACGACAAAACGCCAACGTTAAATTTTTTGCTTTCTGTTCGATTTTTTTTTTCATTTCGTCAATTTAGTACTGTACTTACTGTACTAACTGTACTATTTACGGTACTTACTGTACTATCTTAAAGTTATGTATTTCTAATACTGTACCTTTTTAGGGCACAAAAAAAAAGAAATAGCAAATTTTACCGGAAAAAACGACCGGAATGTCCTCTAATCAATATAAAGCGCTTTATTTTTGTTCTGTTTTGTCAAATATAAAACTAATTTTTACTAAATTTACGTTGTTCTGTTCGCGGTTATATCCACAAATACCGCAGAAAATATTAAAAGCCGCATAAAATGCGGCTTTTTTTATTTAAAAGCTTTACAAATTTTTTTAAATTTCTTTGTAATTTAGAATGATTCTAAATAATTTTAGGCCGCTTTACTACCTTTTACGCTGTTATTAAAGCAAAAAAAACGCGGCCCTCAGTGGGGCCGCGTTCGCTTTTTTACGTGTCGCGTTCACGTCCTACATTCGGAGCTTTTTAATTTTTTTAATGCTTTGTTCTAATATTCCCATTTCAGCGCATTTTATAACGCAAGAGCTAAAACTTTCAGCCAGAATAAACCGTTTATACTTTCGCCCATTACATAAGGCATAAATAACAACAAATGAAAAATCCACATTAATCTTTTAATTTAATAAATTCTAAAACGTCCGAAAATTTGATTTTTCCCATAAAAACCAATAAAAGTAATATCCAAATGGTTATAGCCGTTGCTAAACGAACAAAATCAATATCGAATTTCGGTTTTTCGCTCATCGTGTCAGGTTCTTTTTTTTTAATTGCGCGTCCAATATTGGGTAAAATGGTATCAATAACACCCGCTCCGACGCCTTTAATTAATTTCCCGCTAAACTTGAGTAGTTTTTTCAAAGGTTTTTTTTTTGGTTTATTGTCAACTTGCATAAATAAAACTTTTTATTTTTTTAATTGGCTTATCTAAATAGCCGTTTTGATATAAATAATAAATACCGGCTGCCGTTAAACTCACAAAAATTAAAGCTTTTTTCGGGTCAACTGTAAAACCGGGTTTTAAATTATCCAATTTTCCGCTGTCGAATAAAGATTGTATTTGATTGCCGCCCTTTGCAATTAATTTATTACCACTATTTAAACGGCTATTAATTGCAATCCTTACTAAATCGTTTCCTTTTACGCCCTTACTTACAGCGTCGTTAATAGCGGGGGCGAAAACGTCCGCAAACCACCCGGAACCGTTCCATGTAGCGTAACTAAAATGAAAAATTAACCTAGGGTCTTTAAAAACCGCTTTTTGTGCTTCAGGCGTTAAATATTTTTTTACTAGCGCCATAAATTGCGGGTAAATTATTTTAGCGGCTAACTCTGTTAAACGTTTTTCACTTTTACCGCCGCGATATAACCAGCTCCAATTTTTACGCGCGTTCGCTTTATCTAACGTTCCCCAAAATTCCTTGGATTCGGGGGTTTTATATTTGTAAGCTCCGGAATAAATAAAATCTAAATTTTTATATACGTTGGAGCTTTTACGCTTTGTCGAATAGTATAAATCGTGTCCGTTGTGCCGGTCTAGTCCAAACATAGTTTCACCGCTTGTCCCGCGCGGAAATTTTTGGGGGTTTTGTAAATGAAAATCCGGATGATAATAACCGCCCTCAAGATTATCAATAACAAGTTTTGTAATATTTATGAATTCACTTTCTTGCATTTTGTACCACGTTGTAGGCAATAGCCAAAGATAAAACGACCATAGTAATGGAGCCGGCAAAAGCTTGCCGCGTATCTTTACTAAAATCGTAATTTTCCCAAGCTCCGATATAAACATCGTTTAAAACCTTTTTAAAAGTTGTTGTTTTTGGTTTTTCAGATTTCATACCAACGCCTTTTTTTTCCTTGTATATCGTAATGAACAAATGTAGGATATAAACCCAAACCGCCTTGAGTCATTTTTCCGGCTGCGATTAATTCTTCTATTTTATTGTGTAGTTGTTTTGGTGTTAAACCTTTAACGCGCATATCAGCGGCCATGCCTAACTTATGAAAACTGTTTGTTACGCCACCAACGGCCGCGTTATGCGCCGGGGAACGATAACCGCTATTTATATTAATTGGTTTTCCCAAAGCGGCGCGTAAAATTTCAAGTTGCTGTGCTACTTTTATTATTTGCTGTTTTACTTCGTCCGGCATGGGAGCGCCGTCCTTACTTTCGAATTCGGACCATTTAAAATTCGGCGTTAAATAATCCGGATATTTAGGTTTTTCCATGGTCAATAAAAATTTAGGTAAAACATGTTTTACTAGTAAATAACCGCCGGCAATCGCAAGCGCTAAATACAAAAAATTATTTTCCTTTTTTGTTGGCATAAATTGCAGCTGCTGCGATTATTCCCACGCTAATAATTCCGGCGGTAATATAAAAACTCTGTTTTGTTCCCTTGTCAAACTGTAAAGCCGGGTATTTAATCGGAAAATTAAATTGTGCGTTTTCGTCCGTAAAACTTGCCAAAATTCGGTCCCAAATATTATCGTATTGTTCATTCATTTAAAAACGGTATTTAATGCCCTTATTCGCCAATGGGCCGTTAACATATATCTGTTTATCCTCGGCGCTAAAATCCTCAGCTATCCATTGTTGTAAAGTATATCCATCTTTTTTACCAAAAGCTTGAACCAATTTTAAAACATCGGCATCGTTTTTCATTTTATCCATAACGCTCTGAACGCCCTCCTCATCGGTTCCATAATCAAAGGGGTTATACCAATCGCTTTGCATTGCGCTATAAAGGGTATCCGCAAAAATGAAATATTGCGAATTTTGGTAACTAGGTTTATTTGGCTGAGCGGCAATATCTTGATTAATATTTACAGTTTGTTGTAAACCTTTTAACCAAGCAATGAATTTTTTGCCACGGGTAAAAATTAAAACGGCGCCCGCAACGGAACCAATAACCAAAACGCCACGCTCGAACGGCCCGCGCTCGTTCCACGGCGTATTGAAAAACGTACTTTTATTTTGTTTTCGTGTCATATTAATAAGGATTGCCGGCGCCCCACATTGCCCAAATTGCTTTCTTTCGGTCGCGTACCTGTGAATAGTTGAAATAATTATCCCCCATAATTACGGCGCTGACTTTTTTTGTAGCGTCCCCGAATTCGGTTTTCGTATCTAAACCTTTAGGCGCGTATTTTTTAAATATATCAATTATGGCATCTGTTCGGCCCTTTAAATATTCCGGCGTAGTTGCTACAACGTAACTAACTTGGCTCTGTAGTTGGTATCCGGGAAAATTAGCGGCTTTTTGTTTTACCGCTTCATAATAAATTGAATTCAAGGCGGTTTTTATAGCTGCTAGGGTCGCATCGTTTTTTGTTCCCGGTCCTACGGTTTTAAAGTAATTTATTGAGCCGCTTTGCATGGCTGCCGCCTGTCCGGCTGCGTAATCGGCAACGCTGCCTAAAGCGCCGCCGCCGCCGCCGCCGCCGCTGCCGCCCGTATCCGCTCCGGCATCGGTTCCGGCATCGGTTCCGGCATCGGTTCCGGCATCGGTTCCGCCCTCGCTTGGTGCAAACATGGGTTTTAAAAGTTTGGTCCAAACGTACCAACCACCAACGGCCAAACCGCCGTAAATCAATAATTTACCGCCCGTTGAAAGTGGCTTTTTTTTAGTTTGTCTTTTTTTACGTGCCATTATTTAATGGTTTTGCCTTTATTATTTTTATAGTGCTTTTTACGCCTTGAATTACTATTAATTTGGTCGCAATTCCTAACGGTTCGTTTAAATCATAATATTTAGCGCAAACGGCTAAAATTTCGGCCATTGTGCGTGCTTGCTTTAATTCATTTTCCATTTTTTACGCTGTTATAGATTTGAAAATCGTATTGTTTTAAGTCTTTTAAAAATTCTTCCTCGCTGGTAGCATTGTTATACATATCAATTAAATGTTGGTAGGTATCCGGGTCATCTTGATATGTTAAAATGCTGTCCTCAATCGAACGTTTATTTTCTAGGGCGTCGGAAATATTAGATTTTCTTATTTTACTTAGTTGTTGCCGTTGCGCTATTTCCGCCGCTTTAATTTGCAAAGCTTGTTGTCTTAACTGAAAATGTTTATCTAATAAAGGAGCGCCAATCTGTAAAATGTTTTCAATCCAACTTTGCGCCGCGTTCGGTTCTTCTTCTTCGCTTAACGTTTGTTTTTCTTCAATCTCTGTTTCTAAAGCAATTATTTGCTGTTCTAGGTTTTGAATTTTCAACTTTAAACGTTCGTTATCAACTTGCAGCTTCAAAGCGCTTTGATAAGTTAAAATTTCCGGCGTAACTGTTATTTCTTTAACGATTTCACGCGGCGCCGGTTCACTTAGTTGCTCGCCCTTTTGAATTATGTATTGGTCCGGTTCAACGTTACCTTTTAAGCTGTTTTTACATTTCACTATGTAAAACCCGTTTTTTAAACCGTTGCTTTTTAATCGAATGCAAATTTGGCTTAAACGGTCGGCCGCCGGTATTTTGTTACTGTTAAACGGTATTATTTGGCTGCCGCTTTCAGAGAACAAACCGCAATATTTGTAGTTTTGTTCCGATTGGATTTTTTCGAGGTCCTCGATTTTGTAAACGTTCATTATGTAGGAATTTAAAAATTTACAAAGTTGCAGCTATATTCGTTGGATTGCCTAAAATTTCCACGTAATGTACAATGCAAAGCGGATATGCAAAGGTTTCTACCGTGTTTAATATGTCGGTTCCGGTTTCGACCGGGTACATTAATTCCTTAGCTGCCAAAGGTTGGTTTTTTAAACCTAGTTCCCCCTCATGCGATATATAAAAATTAGTAACGGTATTAGTTTTACCAATTAATAAAACATTAATTGGATTAAATTGCCCGTCCTTTCCATAATCAATCGGCGGCGGGTGCGCAATACTTTCGGGTTTTGTTGGTCCAACGGTAGCCGCTGTTATTTGCGTTCCCATACTAAATGAAAAACTTACATCGCTTTCATGAATTAAATAGGTATCTAATTTAGTGCTTCCGCTAGGACTTATTAACCATCTATCCGTTAAGCTATCGTAACTGTAATTTAAGTTATTTCTGAAAACGTAATTATTAAAACTTTTGTTAGAAAAAATTTTTAATTGCGTGGTTTGATGATTACTTAATACGTGTGTTAATTGCGCGGTACTTAAATTACATCGGGCGGCGTTAACGTTATGAAAAAAGGTTAAATCAGTAATAATAATAAAACGGTCGTTATCTACGTTCAAAACGTTTTTTTGACTACCGCCACAAACATAGCTATTAAATGAAGCTTTGCCGGTTAAAACCAATTTTTCAAGCTTTTTAGATAACATTAGATATAATAAATAATAACGTTAACGGTTTCCGTTTGGATCCCAGTATTTGTAAAGGTCATTGTTAATTGGTCCGTCCCGCTTAATGGGCGCGGTAAATAATAGTATTCATTATCATTAAAACCAAAGCTTAAAAAGTTGGGGTTTACTTGGTCAATTACTATTTCGTTATTTACCTTAAATTGAATACTTGTTATCTCTGTAAAAGGAATACAACATGTAGCCGGTACCCGCGGCGTAACTTCTCCGGACGTTTCGCCAAAAATTGCCAAACCTAGTAAAATTCGCGCGGTTCCGCTTAAATCAAGGTTAAAAGAGCTTGTTCCTATGGGCGCGTTAAAAACATAACCTTTCATT
>Ga0315902_10013599_pt1 | contig 10517 bp, 18 predicted proteins | sample LakEriMetagenome_9_FD_203523 | JGI IMG/M metagenome (GOLD analysis project Ga0315902, IMG submission 203523) | Freshwater fungal communities from buoy surface, Lake Erie, Ohio, United States - Buoy 12 MA117 | ecosystem: Environmental > Aquatic > Freshwater > Lake > Lake biofilm | place: USA...
GCCCGCTGATGCTCGAACGGCTTTTTCCGCCCCATCATCCCCGTTTGTGCCCCCCCGGTGAAGCGGTGCGGGAATTCCACGGGAGGGGCTGGGGAGTCAAAAAACTTTTCAGGGTACTTGGGGCGAGGTCCATCTTTGGTCCCAACCGTTCCGATCTGGAATCCAAGGCGATTCCATCCCTGGGAAACCAGCCCGCTGCTGGTTGACGCCCCCTCGCCCAGGGGTGAGACTCACGATTCCCGAGCCGCAGGAAAGCGACCATGGCGAAGAAACGGAAGCGCCCCGTTGGGCGACCAAAAAAGAAGCCCGTTGAGGGCAAGATCCTGGCTGTCGATCTGGACGGCGTGTGTGCCGACTTCTACGGGCGCATGAGGGAGATCGCTGCGGAGTGGCTGGAGCGACCAGTCGAGGAACTGACCACCAACGTCACCTACGGACTGCCCGAGTGGGGCATTGATGCGAAGCGTGAATACGCCAGCCTCCACAGATACGCAGTCACCCAGAAGGCATTGTTTGAAACAGTCCCAATGATTCCGGGTGCTCGTCGCTATCTGCGGAGGCTTTCCGATGAGGGCATCCGTATCCGGATCGTGACACACCGACTTTTTATTCACTTCTTTCACAGTCTTGCTGTTTCCCAAACAATCGAATGGCTGGACCAACACGGTATTCCCTATTGGGATCTGTGCTTCATGAAGGACAAATCCCAAGTCGGAGCCGACATCTATGTTGAAGACACGCCCTCCAACATTGAGATGCTACGTGGCAGGTCTATCCCGACAATCTGCTTTGCCAACAGCACCAATGTCGGAGTGGCGGACCCACGAGCCGAGTCTTGGGAAGAAGTCTACGAACTCGTTCATGAGATGTGCCGCAAGTAGGGTGACGAGATTCGGCAGATTTGCGCTGCTTCTTTCCGCATTCATCTTGTCCACGACCGCTCTTGTCGCCAAGGAAAAGACATCAACGCTCAAAGTCGTAGGCGTTCACGACGGTGATTCCATCACGTGCCTGACCGATGACAAACGCCAACTCAAGGTGCGGCTGGATGCCATTGATGCACCGGAACTAGGGCAACCATTCGGGCAAGCCTCCAAGAAGGCTCTTTCCGACATGGTGTTCGGAAAGACGGTCACCGTGATCGAGAAGAAGAAAGATCGCTGGGGACGAACCGTTGCCCATGTCCTGGTCGAGGGCAAGGACACGAACCTGATGATGCTGGAGCAGGGCATGGCATGGCACTACACCGAATACAGCAGCAACACACGACTTCAGCGTGCTGAAGACGAAGCCCGTGTTGCCAGAAAAGGCTTGTGGGCTGATCGTGATCCAGTTCCGCCTTGGGATTGGCGGAAAACTGAACGGGAGCGGAAGGGGAAGAGGTGATCGAGTGTCACAGATCTGCAACCCGCCCTCAACGAAACCGGAGACCTCATTATGCCGCTAACGATAGACGAGATGAACCAACTGCTAGGCGATGCCGTCAACGGCAAAGAGCAGCCGAGTCTCAAGGGCGAGGAAGCGCTCGAATATTTTCACAAGATCCGGCAGGAGGTAATCGAGATGATGGCGAAAGGCATCATGCCTATGCCAGTAAGGGATTAGCCCAGGCGTTTCCCGAGGATGATTCGGTAGTAGTTGGGCATGAGTCTCCCGTGCGTCGGCTACTTTTTCTTTTTCTTGGCGACCTTCTTGGCGGCTGGCTTGCTGCTCTTCTTGAGACCGCCAACGTCCTTCTTCAGTTGGGCGACCTCTTTCTTCAACTTCTTGATGATGCCGCCCGTGCGTTTCTTGTCTGCCGCTTCCTTCTTGTCGATGAGGTCGGACAAGTCGCCCTTGGTGATATCAGGCGGATATGGAATGCCGAGTTCGATTGCCCAACTCTTCTGGCTCGCTGTTGCTGGACCATCCCGCCAAGACTCAGGCTTCTTTTTCCCACCGCCGAACAGATTGCCGAGCATTTTCAGGGTCTCCTAGTTTCGAACCATCTTCGTGCTTCTCACCCACTCTGAAAAGCCAGACCATCTACGACCAACGGTCCACGGCAATGCTCCGGGTGCGTAGGTATAATCCACCTTCCCAAGGAGACCCTATGACCGACAAGAAAAAGACCGTGTCGAAAGCAGACGCCATTCGCAAAGCAGCAGCCTCGTTGAAGGCGAAAGGCGAAAAGCCCCGTCCCACCGTCATTCAAAAGATGCTGGCGAAAGACGGCATCACGGTGGCACCGGCTCAGGTTTCCATGACCCTCAAAGCCGCCGGGTACTCACCGCTTCGCAAACGGGCGGGGGCAACTGGCGATGCCGCAGTCACCCTGGACGAACTGATTGAAGCCAAGCAACTGGTCGAGCGATTTGGTGGCGTGGAGCGATTGCTCAAAGTGGTTGAAGGTCTCAAGCACTTTCAGGGTTGATCTTCGGGACTAGCTTTTCTGTGGTTGTAACCTTACGCACCGGCAATAAGGACAAACGATGGATCGGTATGTTTCACGCCAGATAAGCCGACGAGAATACAACGAAATTGTAGCTGCGGAGCGCCGCCACATAAATGGTCGTCGTATCGGGGCCGTACTTGGACTGCTGTTGGTCCCTGCAATCCTTGTTTTCTTTCAGTGGCTTAATTCCCCCCGCCTTCTGACGGCGAGCCATGTGCAGCAAAAGCTCGACGGCGAGCACCTTCTCGAATTTAAGTCTTCTGAGTTTTCCAGATGTGATGACGCCGCCGTCGGAACGCTGATTGCGAAATCGCCTAGAGACGCAACATTTTCAATACCACTCAGCGAGGCCGTCCAGCGGGAACTCGGAAAAAAGAAGTCGGGTGTCCTGCATTTCAACACAAACTATTTCGAGGGACTCAAGCCATTGCTGGAGTCGTCAGCAAATTTGGAGTTCTATGACGCTCGCATGACTCCGGAAGATGCACGCTTATTCGTGCGTCACAAAGGAGCGCTTGGCTTCTGCGGCATGTCCTTAGCGCAGGAAGACTTCGAAGCCGTAAAGAAAGCTTTTGACCAGCACGCCGGCCCGGTGTGGTTTGCGTTGGAATACGGCTGGCCTGGCTCAGGTACGGAGAGGCTGATAATCCGCAACGGCTATCTGCCCGAAGGTTTTTCGGAATATGGCTACAAAAACCGCTAAGTGGTTGAAGGACTCAAACACTTTCAGGGGTGATCTTCGGGTTCGTCGTCCGCAACACGCTCAAGAATCTGGTCAAGTTCTTTTTTCGTGATGACGCCCATTTCCCACAAAAGTTGAAACCACTCGCCTAGGTGTTCAACGAAGCGGTGTTTCATGCGGTCGATCATCGGCGGCTCCTCATCAGAGTGTCATCTTAGCCGAGCCTAGTTTTAGATCTTTGTGAGTCGCACGCCGCTCACGAAACATCGCTACCCTCCCAAGACCCAAGGAGGAACTGGCGATGCTCACGAAGCGTGATCCCTACGACCGACTCGAACATCTCGATGCCATGTCGGCAATCAAGGCATGGCTGCTTGGCGACTACAAGCGGGGTGAAGAACGTGTGTTGATCCTGGCCATTCGCCGTGAGACAGGGCTTGAACTGACGGACAGCGAGATTCGGGATGTGTTGATCGAGGCGGTGAACGACAACACCACCGCCATGAGCGTCTTTGAAAGACTGCTCATGTTGGAGACGATCTCGGACGAGGAATTTGCAGTCACCAAGCCCAGGTGATCTGGAACAGGTTGGCGGCTGCTGGTACTGATCCACCGTCAATCGGCGGCACGATCATGACCAAATGTTTCCTTCTCTTGCTGCTCGTTTTCTCTTGCGGGTGCTCCAGTGCGCTCGTCTCAGTGAAGCGTGATTTTTCTGAAGCCTACAAGGGCATCAAAGCAGATCTCGATTTCCACGAAGACGACGGACTCAAAACTTTTGATCCCAAGTCTGCTGCAATCGTTCGCCAAATGCGGACTGAAATGCAGCAATAAAAACGCCCCCGACTCGAGAATTGGGCGAGCAGGTCATGCCAACCAACGGTAACCGCACTTGTCACACACCGTTGGGTTACGAGCCGCCAGCAAAGCCAACAGCCCGATGGGAAAAAGCAGTACGGACACGATGATTTGCCACGCAGGACGACCACCACGCCGGGTTAGGGTTTCGCACTTAGGGCACGACAGGTCGATTCCACTTCTGCCCCATAGTTCGTGCATAAGTACGAGAAGAGAAATCGCACCATAACCCCCGAAGCCTATCATCATGCCTTCTGTGTCGTTTTTTAACGCTCCCCCAAACCCACGCCACAGCAATGGACTCGCTAGCAGAAGAACAAGCAACCAACCTGGCGGCTCAAAGCTCCATGGCTGCGTTTCTGGAGCCGTGGTTTCTGTCGGCTCTAGTGTTTGAGCGGCATAGCCTTTTTGGTGACTGGCAGGAACGCTCGGAGCCGGTGATGGTGAAGTCGGCGGAGCCGCCACCGGCGTTGCAGCCTGCACCTTCACGGGCGGTGGTGGTGCTGCGAACGCCTGCGGAGCAGGTGAGTCGGAGAAAAGTCCCTTCACCTTACTGGCGGGATGCCAAGGTCCATCCGCACTTTGTGCGATGAGGGTGTTCGCCCCGATCTTCTTCGATGCTGCAAACTGCTTCAGCGTAGCAGCATCAAAAGGACCGTGAACTCTTTCCTTCTGATGGACAAACCATTCCGCAGACATGATCCCTCTGGCTATTTCACGCCCTTCGTCGCTCGCTCACAGCAGGAGACTACCGAAACTCCTGCATCAAGTGTGGAACGACTCACTTCAATAAAAACGCCCCCGACTCGGGCTTCGAGGGCGTTGCCGCAGGGGGTGGGGCGACGGGGGGGCATTGCCCTACCACCTCCAGGCAGGCTTTAGATAGTCGCCACGGGCACTGTGGGCAAGAGCCAAACCCCCGCCGCTTCCAGCCCGAGAAATACCGCCATCAATTGTGAGCGTTCTCACAATTCTCACATTTCGGATGGACCAACCTCGTCCTCCGTGGTGGGTAAAGAAGTCTCTTTCAACAGGAGACATGACATGAGCCCCACCTTGACCATCGTTCACGAAAACGACCGCTTCAAGATCTTTGAAGACGGCGAGCCGCTGCAAGTCACCAGAAAGAACGGCATAGTTGTTGCCGTAGAGTTCGAGAACAAGACCATTGCCGAGGACTACATCCGGGTCTATCAGATCGTGACCGCTTGGGACGGTCGCAAACGATCACTGCGACGATCAGCCCGCTAGATCATGTCCTGGCTGTGCGAAAGCGTCTTCGCATCGTTTCCTGTTCTCCATCAAGTGCCTTGTGGATCATTTCCAGGAAACTGGGATTCGATCCAGAAAAACCACGTAGGGCACGTTTCAGATCCTTCACCGTTTCTTTCACGCTGTAGTGACTCTCGAGCCCCTCAGTGCCACGCAGTTCCTTCGTGTCACCACCATCGAGCCGATGGTCCAACACCCGCAGTGCAACTGCTCCAAGTGTTCTCAGCACATATTGCCGAAACTGCTCGATCACATCCGGCTCAGTATCGATTGCCATCTGCTGTGGCACCGTCTCTAGCGGATGGTCAGAGTACCGCCGCCTCATCCGCAGTCGCTTGCCCACAAGCGTGATGATGCTGTTTTTCACAGCGACGGAGAACCTTGCAATAAACGGTCCTTGCACGTTCGAGAACAGGGCACCGGTGATGAGTTTCACCACGATGTCGTGGACAAGATAATCGAGATCTGGATCCCGGAAGCCAGCACTCCGCAAACTCTTATCGACATAGCCCACATAGTCGAAATCCAGCAGTCGCCTCAACTCTGTCGGGTCCATTGGCTGCTGTTGATGAAGTGCGTTGATCTTCTCCCTGAAGATGTCGTTCATGCCGTCCTTCGGAAAATATGACGACACCTCGACCACAGGTTTGGTGGATCGTCGCAGCCACGATCTAAAGTCTGGGACAGCCATACACGTATGTAGTCCCCACGATTATTTTTTCGTCCTCATCATGACGAGCAGGGTGTCTCTATTCGTAGCCCTCACCACCAGGAGCCAACGATGGAAGCCCCCAAGGATCTTTCTGCTGCCGAGCCTGACTCGATCTACCAGATGATCGGGCAGACAACCGTAAGGAATCAGGTCATTACGGCAGTTGATGCCTGCCAGCAGGACGACCGGCTTTTCGAGAGTCCCACACTGATGGTCGGTCCCGGAGGCTGCGGGAAATCGCAGACCGCCAAGTGCATCGATTCGATGATCTGTGCGAGTCATTTCCAGACGGTGCTGGCACAGTCCCTTCGTACTCCGCAAGATCTTGCTGCTTGTCTTCTGGAGCAGCCCGTTGGTGGAGTTCTATTTTTAGATGAAGCGGCTGGTCTCTCCGATGCAGTGCAACTGGCTTTATACCTTGCTATCGATTCACGGAAGGTCTTCGTGAAACGGAGTGGTCGTTCGCCATTGGCACTCGACATTGCACCGCACGTGCTGTTGCTGGCGACCACTCATGAGTTCACTCTGAACGACAGCATGAGGCAGCGTTGTCGAATGGTGCTGCGCTTCACCCACTACACCACCACTGAGTTGGAACTGATCGCCAAGCAACGTGCCACCGCTCTTGGGTGGAATGTCGATGAAGAAGTGTTTCAGGCAGCAGGTGTTCGTGGTCGTGGAACCCCACGGCTTGTGTTGCGATTGCTGAATGCAAGTCAACGCACAGCACGTAGTGAAGGCAGCAACACGATCACCCTGGAGCACTTTCGTAAGACCTGTGTTCTTGAAGCGGTTGATGCCAAAGGTCTTGATGTGAACGAGCAGCAATACCTCAAGATCCTTCTGGAGTCTTCTGCACCATTGCGGGTCAACGTCATTGCTTCCAAGATGGGTCTGCCACGCAAGACCGTTGCCGATGTCATCGAAGGTGAGTTCCTGCTTCGCAGTGGACTGATCGAGAAAGACGAAGTGAGCCGTCGAGTGCTGACTGAAGAGGGTCGTCATCACGCCACCCTGCTTGCCCGTGGTGAGGGGTACGAATAGCGGCATACTTGTGCCGTCTTCGTGCCGTTCCCCCTGGTGTTTTCGTGCCTTTATTGCACTGGCACTTGAGCCGCTATCGAGGCAACACCACGGCATTTGTGTGCCGCTTCCATGCCGGTGTGCGTGAGTAGGTGACTCGTTGTCTTCCCGTTCGTGACCACCTTTCGTCCTCGACTCGGGGCAGGCTGGTTCATCTTGATACCAACTAGCGGATCAGTCCCGTTCACCTTCAGGAACCTTCCAGTGTCAGGACCAACTCGAAGTCGGTTCATCACGCTCCAGGAACTCTGTGAGCAATTGGGCATCAGCAAGACCAGGTACTACCAACTCCAGAAAAAGGGCGTGTTTCCTGCTCCACAGCGGGCAGGCAACCGTCCCGTTTTTGACAACAACCTGGCGCAAAAGTGCGTTGAAGTGGTTCGCAGTCGAGTGGGAATCAACGGTGAACCGGTCCTCTTCAACGCAAAAAGAAAGCAGGAGTCGGTGCAGAAGCGTCCCGTTTCCGTCAAGGGAAAGCATGACGATCTGATCGCCGCTCTCGCCAGCCTGGGGCTGACCGTGACCAAAGAACAGGTCGCCGTTGCCGTCCATTCCCTGCCCAATAACGGCACCGATCTGGACGAGGCGGGGCTGGTGAAGCAGGTCTTCCTGATCCTCAAGAAGCAGTCCTGAGATCACCTTTTCCGAAGAAATAGTGATACGGAAATTCCACAACCCCTGAAAACAAGGTACGAACGGCACACGAAACCATTGCCCCATGACCCGCAAAACGACCACCGTCGAAGCCGTTTCCTACCTCCGCTGTTCAGGGCTGGGGCAGGTGGATGGTGACACGTGGGACAGGCAGACCGCCGCCATCACCAAGTACGCCAAGGCTCACGGAATGACCTTGGTGGGCGAGTTCCGTGATGCTGGTGTCTCAGGGGCAAAGGATCTCGATAGCCGTCCCGGATTGGCTGCACTGATCGACCGGATCGAGAGCAACGGGGTTCGGGTGGTACTCGTGGAGAACGCCACTCGACTCGCTCGGGATTTGATGGTGTCGGAGGTCATCCTTCAGCAACTCACCGCCGTGGGTTGCACGGTGATTGCTGCCGATAGTGGAACGGATCTCACTGCCGACACAGATGATCCCACCAGACGATTGATACGTCAGGTTCTCGGGGCGGTTGCCGAGTTCGACCGCAGAGTGACTGTGCTCAAACTCCGGGCCGCTCGTGACCGTATTCGAGGTCGTGGTAAGCGGTGTGAGGGCCGAAAGCCATTTGGAACAAGGCCCGGTGAACGTGAAGCCCTTGACCGTATTCGTGAGTTGTATCGTAAGCCCCATGGGCATCGTCGCCGCTCGTTGCAGGCGATCTGTGAAATCCTAAACGGCGAAGGTGTTTCGACTCGCTCCGGAAAGCCTTGGCGTCCACAGGTGTTGAGCCGCATCGTTCAAAGAGGATTCTCTGCCACTGAATAACGTCCTCGGTTCACTCCACGTGGTTGATACCAACTAGCAGGGTGTCACCAGCACCACTAGGAGTGAGCCATGAGCAAGCAGCAGGAACTTCGGGAGAGCATCACCAACCAGATCATCGCCGCTATCGAGTCGGGAACACTTCCTTGGCGTCGTCCGTGGTCGATCAGTGCCAACGCTGGAGCGCCCTGCAACGCTTCGAATCGCAGGCTCTACCGGGGCGTGAATCCCCTTGTGCTGCAACTCGCAGCAGATCGTCAGGGATTCAAGAGCCGCTTTTGGGCGACGTTCCGCCAGTGGCAGGGCATCGGCTGCTCCGTCATGAAGGGACAGAAGGGAACACAGATCACGTTTTCCACGCCCATCACGAAAACGACCATCGACAAGAAGGGTGACGAGCAGGAAGAAAAGTTTTGGATCCTCCGGGCGTTCACCGTCTTCAACGCAGAGCAGTGTGTCGGTGCCGAACGGTTCCACGTGGGCGACGAGCCGGTTTCCAACGAAGAACTCGACTCACGGTTTGATGAAGCCCAGCGGGTTGTCGAAGCCACCCAAGCCAAAATCACTCACGGCGGGGATCGTGCTTTCTACGTCCCGGAACTCGATGAAATCCATATGCCGAATCGGACCCAGTTTAAGGAAGCCGATTATTTTGACACGCTCTTTCACGAGTTGGCTCACTGGACTGAACAGCCGACCCGCACGAACTGGGATCGTGCGAAGCCGGGGAATACCTACGCCGCTGGTGAAATGCGAGCCGAACTTGCCGCTTGCTATCTGAGTAATGAACTCGGCTTGCCGAGCGAACATCTACTCACCAATCACGCTGCCTATTTGCAGCATTGGCTTGAGCAGATGCGGGAGAATCCCTCGTTCATCTTTCGCATCTCCGCTCAGGCTTCGAAAGCATCGGACTTCATCTTGTCGTTCAGTAGGAAGAACGAGCCGGTGGAAGAAGCGGTGGCGTGAAGATTCTTCGTCCTTGCTCGTGCGGTGAGTGTCTGTCTTTGCAGACGAGAGATACCAACTAGGTCACTGTGTCCCCGACAAGGGGTTGTGACCAAGTGAAACCCACCAGTGAGGCAACGATGGACAGCACCATCAAGAGTCTGATTTGCAAGAAGTGGAAGGAAAGCGAACTCGAACTCGGCGTCGGTCGTCACAACGTCGATGAGACGTTCGTCGTGACGTTGGTTGGGAGTGTCGAGAAGCATCCCGACCAGTTCTGTCAGCCGACAGTGAGCATTCCGCTCATCTCGACGCTGGCATTCGTGTTCGAGCGGCTGTCGGTGGACCGTGACAGCACCGTGTCGATCCTTCGTGAGGCGATCACCGAAGCCATGAAGGCGAAGGTAAATGAGGACAGCGCCATCACGGCACGGATGGAGCACGTGCAGGAAAGCATCGACGTTGTGAAGCGGGACATTCTCCAGCATCTCCCCAAGATGCGGCGAAGTGGTCGCACGGATGTCAGTGACCTCCGGATCACGATGAACGCTCTCCAACCGGTTTCGGAGCCACTCTTCTCGATCGCTTGATTGCTGCTGGTGGGTGGCGTGGGGTGGCGGGTTCGCCTGCCACCCCACGCCCAACCAGCGATACCAACTAGGTGAACGTAACCCTTCACTTGAAAGGAGCAGCCGATGGCAATGGACGAACACGACATGATGGCGGAGCAGCAACTCTACCCATGGCTCGACGATCCGAGTTGTGACCCGTCGTGTGATGCAAGCGACGAGGACAACTACGACCCTGACGAAGACAACTATGATCCGGTCGCAGACGATCCGATGGACGGCGACCACGAGAGTGGCTTCACCAGTGCTGGCTGGGGCGTTAACGAGTCGTATGACCCGTGCTGGCACGACGACGAGTGATACCAACTAGGGGGACATGGGGATGAGCCGTGTCCCCCTAGTTTCTTCAACCCCCCGAGATCATTCATGAACTGCACAGCGTCTACGGTCGAGACAGCCGCCGCCCACGCCGCCGGAAACTGGATGTCATTCAAGTGCTTCGTCTGGGACCGTGCGGATGAAATCCCTGACAGCCA
>Ga0315902_10013604_pt1 | contig 10516 bp, 7 predicted proteins | sample LakEriMetagenome_9_FD_203523 | JGI IMG/M metagenome (GOLD analysis project Ga0315902, IMG submission 203523) | Freshwater fungal communities from buoy surface, Lake Erie, Ohio, United States - Buoy 12 MA117 | ecosystem: Environmental > Aquatic > Freshwater > Lake > Lake biofilm | place: USA...
TCGTGCGCGAGCGCACCGGCGGCGCGTTACCGGGCATCGTGCCCTCCAATACCTACACCACCCGCGATGGCGAGAATATCGTCATTGCTGGCAATGGTGATGCGATCTTCAAGCGCCTGATGACCGCAATAGGCCGTGACGACATGGCCAATGATCCGGCGCTGGCCAACAATGCCGGGCGTGTGCCGCAGACGCAGACGATTGATGACGCGATCCAGTCCTGGTGCTCGGGGCGGGATATTGATGAGGCTTTAAACATTCTCAAAGCTGCCGATGTACCCGTGTCAAAAATTTATTCCGTACGCGACATGATGCAGGACCCGCAGTTTCTCGCCCGTCAGATGTTCGAGCAGCACCTCTTCAAGGATGGCAGCCCGGTCAAGCTTCCGGCAGTCACGCCCAAGCTGTCCGAGACCCCGGGCGGCACGCAGTGGATAGGACCTGAGCTGGGGGAGCATACGGATCAGGTACTGCGCTCACTGGGCTACACAGTGGATGAGATACGTGAGCTGTATGTCACTGGTGCGTTATGAGACTTGTTTTAGCATTGCAATTTTTCTTCCATCCGAAATGCTGTTTACGCGTAGCGATATAAAGATTCAGTTTCCGATGTAAAACTCTGTATCTTAATCGCAACAATACTCGTCGCTACTCCTTAATTCTCAAAAGAACAAGCCATCCAGAGATGTTACCTATCGAGAGTGGGTAACAAGTTGGTTTTTAGAACTATTGAGAATAAGGGGCAGATATGAGGCCAGCATCATCCGATACCAAGGATCCCCCGTCGCCGTACGATCACTCGAATGATCCAGATAATGATTTGAACGATTCTTTTGATCCTCGTCCAGCCAGCGATATCAGCGAAAAACCGAGTGTCTTAAAAAAAATTTACGCATCAATAGCGGATTCATTTATTTGCAAAAAAATAAATGATTTTTTTGGCTGGATTGGTGGTGGGGTTCTTGCTGCAGCCGATCATGTGGCGGCGGCATTTGGCCGTCGCCAGATTGTCGGGGAGGTGGTTGCAAAGAATATCAAGGATGATGTTCAACCATCTCTGATGAATCTGGAAACTGCCTCGAAAGCAGAAGGAGGGACTATAAAAAAAATAAATTCTGCTAGTCAATCACCCAAATTGGAGGTGGGTCCTGATATCGATGCTAATAATGATTCGATAAGTTCTACATCCTTAAAGGATGCCAAATCAGAAAATGACGCCGATGAGCAAGCATTTGCCTACTGGCTCGGTAAGTATAAAGAAAATCCTGATTCCGCTAGTTGCCAACAGAATTTCGAGGCTAGAGCAAAGAGAGTGGCGCAGAAAATCTATGATACGGAATCAGATCGCTATGCACAAGCCAAGCAACAGCACGATACTTACTGGTTGTCAAATGATGATCAGATCAGATTAAAAGCTGCAGCAGCGCTGCTGAAGAAGAACCTGCCATATAGCAACAAATCTTCTGCGTCTAAAATTGACGATCCGCCCACTTACCACCCTGATCATCAACATAATTTTTCTGTCTGGCGAACCTGGATTGAGAAAAAAGAATGGCCTGATAGGGGGCTTCCGGATTTGAAGCCTGCGCTCATCTATGCAAAAGACTTTATCAGGTCCCATGCTGAGAGTCCGGACAAACATGATGATAAAACAAAGTTAGAGCTCGCGGCAGCGTTTCAGTTGGTTGCGTTCGAAAATGATTATGCGCTTCAGGAAATCAATTCTTCTGCTGTGCCCATCATGAGTGAATTATTAAAGGCTGCAGAAAGTAGTAGGGATGAGTATCCTATTTCTCGAGGTGAGCCGCCACCACCACCTCCGCGTCGCCCCAAAGTTGACTATGGGCCACCGCCGCCTCCATCACCTCGTGTCACAGCTGATTCAGCCAAGACGGCGGAAATTCTTAGTCCTCTGAGGGTTACATCGCTTCCTGATTTTCCAAATGATGCTAAAAGTCTGCAACTTTTACCGATACAAGCGACCTATACCGTGGTTGAACTTCACACTATCATCATAAATGCGAAAACTTATTTTAAGGCGCTCAAGAAAGGTCGGCAGTTTTCCGTAGAAAGCAAGGCTGGCGCAAGCACTCTTGCTAATTTATGGAAACTGGCAAAATCTGACGGAGTAAAGATGGCGAAACTCGAACAACTTGAGTTTTTCAATGATCTCGACCAACTGCTTCAGCCAGAGAAAATCGAAAAAGATTTTCAATAAGATCATCAGATTAATGTTGTACTAGACACCAGCGACCAGTTGTTTGAGTTTTTCTGCGTCCGTGCAAAACAGACGTATGCCCTCCGCCAGCTTCTCCGTCGCCATAGCATCTTCATTCAGCATGAAGCGGAAAGCTTTTTCGTCGAGCGTCATTTTCTGAATATCCGCATGCGATGCCTGCTCCGCTGACAGTGCGCGTTCAAACGGTACGTCAGATTCGCTCAGTTTCTGCAGCAGCTCCGGGCTGATCGTCAGCAGATCGCAGCCCGCCAGCGCCACGATCTGCGACGTATTCCTGAAGCTCGCGCCCATCACCTCGGTTGGGTAGCCGAATTTTTTATAATACGAATAAATCGTCGCTACCGATTGCACGCCCGGATCATCCGCGCCAGCGTATTCCTTGCCGGTGGCTTTTTTGTACCAGTCGTAGATTCTTCCAACGAAGGGTGAGATCAGCTGCGCTCCCGCGTCGGCGGCAGCGATCGCCTGCGGCAGTGAGAACAGCAGCGTCATGTTGCAGCGGATATTTTCTTTTTCCAAAACATCGGCAGCACGTATGCCTTCCCAGGTAGAGGCGATCTTGATCAACACGCGCTCGCGGGCCACGCCCGCGGCTTCGTACAGGGCGATCAGGTGCCTTGCCTTGGCGATCGTACCCTCGGTATCGAATGACAGGCGGGCATCGGTCTCGGTCGACACCCGACCCGGAATGATGTTCAGGATTTGTCTGCCGAAGGCGATCAGCAAGTGATCGATGATCTCCCCGCTGGATTGACCTTTGTGTTTCTGGATGACGTCTTCCAGCAAGTGTTGATACTCTGGCTTCTGCACCGCTTTGAGGATGAGAGAGGGATTGGTCGTCGCATCGCGCGGCGAGTAGGCCTGCATCGTCTGAAAATCACCGGTGTCGGCGACGACGGTCGTGTATTGCTTGAGTTGCTCTAGCTGATTCATGATGTTCAGAGGATAAAAAGTACCGGGTAGAGAGGATGGTTTACAGGCAGGCGATCGGCCAGCAAGGATCAGGGCTCAAGCTTAACGTAGCGGTGTCATGCGTCATGCGCGACGCACCCGCGCGATCAGTCCGGCAGTTGAGGCGTCGTGCGAGTGATCCCCGGGATTGCCCTCGAGCTCAGGCAGTATGCGCGAGGCCAGCGCTTTGCCGCGCTCCACACCCCATTGGTCGAAGCTGTTGATGTTCCATAGCACCCCCTGCACGAACGTCTTGTGCTCGTACAGCGCCAGTAAAGCACCCAGTGTCTCGGGAGTCAGTTGGTTCATCAGCAGCATGTTACTGGGATGATTTCCGGTGAGCATCCGATAGGCAGGCAAGCGGTGACCTTCATGGCCTGCGCGATCGTTCTCACGTTGCCCGCACATCAGTGCCTCGGCCTGCGCGAAACAGTTGGCCAGCAGCACCTTGTGTTGACCGGCTCGCTCGTGAGATGGTTTCAGTGGTGCGATGAAATCCACTGGCACTAGATCCGTTCCCTGGTGCAGCATTTGAAAATATGCATGCTGCCCGTTAGAGCCGGTACTGCCCCAGATCACCGGTGCCGTTGGAGTCGTGACTGGCAGTCCGTCTAGATCCACGGACTTGCCATTGCTTTCCATTTCCAGTTGCTGCAGATGGGAAGGGAAAAGACGCAGATCTTCATGGTAGGGCGAGATCAGTTGTGAGCCACTCCCGAAAAAGACGCGATACCACCAGCCGATCAGCCCGAGTAGAGCGGGCAGGTTGCGCTCCAGTGGCGTGCGGCGGAAGTGTTCATCCATCGCATGGGCGCCCGCCAGAAAGGCGCGGAAATGGTCCATGCCGACCGTCACTGCGACCGACAATCCGATGGCCGACCAGACCGAGTAGCGGCCACCGACCCAATCCCAGAAAGGCAGCATGTTTTCCGGATCAATGCCAAAGGCTTTGACCGCTTCCGCATTGACCGACACCGCCACAAAGTGCTTTGACAGATCAGCAGGCTTGCCACTGCCGAGAAACCACTCACGCGCTGCATGCGCATTGATCAGGGTTTCCTGGGTGGTGAAGCTTTTCGAGGCGACGATGAACAGCGTGGTTTCCGGAGACAGACCGGCGAGCACGGCATCAATCGCATGACCATCCACATTCGAGAGGAAGTGCGAGCGCAGGTTCGGGCTGGCAAAAGGCCGCAGTGCTGCACAAGCCATCGCCGGACCAAGATCAGACCCGCCGATGCCAATGTTCACCACATCGGTGATGCGCTTGCCTGTATAGCCCGTCCATGCGCCGCTGCGTACTTGTGCGGAGACTCTCTCCATCTGCAGGAGCACTCGCTGCACCTCATCGCTGAGCACCTCGCCATGGAGCTCGAAACGCTGTCCCGCCGGCGCGCGCAGCAGCGTATGGAGTGCGGGCCGGTGCTCGGTCGTGTTGACAGGCTGGCCGCTGAACATCGCATCGCGTCGCTGCTCCAGTCCGCAGGCCCTGGCGAAGGCGAACAGCTTGTCCATCGTGCCGGCATCAATGAAATTTTTCGAGTAATCGAGGAACAGACCCGCATCTTCGGCCGTGAAGCGCTCAAAGCGCTGCGGATCATGACTGAATAACTCTTCCAGCCGCCACGTTTGCGCCTGACGGGCATGCATCGCCAGTGCGGAAAACTCAGGCGTTTCCGAGGGCGCGCGTGGTGCGGCTGGTTCAGTCATGGTCAAGGGAAGGGGTGACGCGTTGGTTAAAACCGAGATGTTACCTGTTGGAACTTCAAATCACCGGGAATTTGCTCAGTGAAGTTTCTTTTCAAGTCGATGGAGGGTCACCCGATTGGAACCCATCGGAGGATTGCGCATGTTGAGTGTTCACAAAGCGGTGCTTCCCGAGCCCAATTTACTCTTGGGAAACACTTTTACCAGTTTGTTCGTTTAACAACATTTTGTGCGAAAAAATTGGAGCTTTTTAGTTACAAATTTAACAAAATCAGTTAAGTTTTCAAAAAATAAATATCGGTGCTGACGTAGTCACGCGTTGATTCGAGGCGAGGAGGGGCAGATCTTGCAAGCATTTTCCAGCACGGTTCGTGATATGTATGCGCTGGCGGAATACGCCGCGCCCGATCAGTTTCTGGCGCAGGCCATCAACCTTTTGCAGATGTGGATACGCTTTGACGGCGCCATTTTCGGTACGGGAGAAGCAGCGCAGAAGCAGGCCGTCGCCGTTCTTGACTATCCGACCGCACCGTCGGCTCAGACGGTGCCTGAGTTGCTCATGGGAAGCTCAGTGAAGGCGGACGATCCAGTTGCACGTGGCTTTCGTGAAGCGCCGCTGTCACCCTCTCGAGGCGGTGTCAGAGAGATTTATCGCAGTTCCCGCGACGGTAAAAAGACCCGCACCCGCGAACTGCCTGGGCCGCGCAACTTGTCAGATGAACTCGGTCTTTGCCACATGATGGTTCATGGTGATGATCCCAAGCGTGTCAGACCTGCGCGTTGGATCATCTTGTACCGTCGTCATGATGTGCGTTTCGCCGAAAGCGACGCGGCCTGCCTCCACGGCTTGTGGATACATATGTCGCGCGCGCTGGCGATCAATCGCGCGCGCACGCTGAACCGGCAGGCGAACGAGGACAAGACTCAGCCTTTCGCCACCGGTATCGTGGGTATTGGTGGTCTGATCGAGATCGCTGACCAGCGGCTGTTCGACCTACTGGAGCGCGAATGGCCTGACTCAGCCACGGAAAGCATTCCTCCGGAGGTCATGGAGACGCTGCTGAGCGGTAAGAACTTTCGGGGTACGCAGATCGAGATCAGCTTGCATCGGCAGAATGGCAGTCTGCATTGCCGGGTTCGGCCGGTGGGTGTGATGGAGATTCTCACGCCGCGCGAGTTCGTGGTCGCGCGGCGCTTCGCGGCGGGAATGAGCCACAAGCAGATTGCCCGTGAGTTGGGTGTCTCGCATCACACAGTACGCAACCAGCTCGCGCATCTGTATCGCAAGCTCAATCTGCACGACAAGGCGTCACTGGCGCACTATCTGATGACCAATGGCCTGCCCTCTTGAGGGGCAGGCGAGCACTATCTTTCCAGAGTGACGGTGGCGTATCCGCTACAATCGAGTTCTGGTCGCAGTGCTTCGTAGGCATTCGCGCCAAGTTCACTCTCTGGAATCATGACTCAAGACGAGCTCAAACAAGCTGTGGCGCGCGCCGCGCTGGACTATGTCGCCGAGGGCGACATCATTGGTGTGGGTACGGGTTCGACCGCTAATTTTTTTATCGATGAGCTGGGTACGGTGCCCAACCGCATCAAGGGCGCGGTAGCCTCCTCGGAGGCCACCGCCGCCCGGCTGAAGTCACACGGCATCAGCGTCTTCGATCTGAATCAGGTCGAGCGCATGTCGGTCTACATCGATGGCGCAGATGAAATCAATCATCGCGGCGCGATGATCAAGGGCGGTGGCGGTGCGCTCACGCGCGAAAAAATCGTCGCCTCGGTAGCTGACCGGTTTATCTGCATCGCTGATGCCTCAAAGCTGGTTGAGGTACTGGGTAAATTTCCGCTGCCGTTGGAAGTGATACCCATGGCTGTCGCAGCGGTCAGTCGACGTCTGACTTCGTTAGGCGCCACTCCAGCGCTGCGCATGAAAGATGGCAAACCCTACATCACCGACAATGGCTGTCACATTATCGATGCCAGCGGATTGGAGATCATCGATCCTGTGACGCTCGAAGTGAAGATCAATGATATTCCTGGCGTGGTCAGCGTCGGGTTATTCGCCCGCAAGGGCGCGGATATTTGCCTGCTCGGTACAGCAGAGGGTGTGAAGACCTTGATGTTCTGAATGTCTGAACTTCAATCAGGCAGTGATGGCGGAGCTTGGCGGGGCGTTAGTTTGCGGGGCACTCGTCGGTTTGCCATCGGTACCGATGACCTTGGCATTAAACATCGAACACAGCAAGGCGTGCATGAAGTGAATCAATGACGATCGCCCTATAAAACCATCAATTGAATTATCTTTTGCAAGGCCATTGCCTAGCAAAGAATTGCTATCCCAGGCATTCAGAATCAGATCGCCATCTTTGATCCAGTTTCCCGGAATAGCACCTTCCACATGTATTTTTGGCTTATTCTGGTTCTGTTTGTTGATCTGCTTGCAAAATTGCTTGTCAAGATCAGTGAACACAACCGGTATGTTTTGCGCATGAAGTTCTCTGGCGACTTCGGCAAGCATTGTCGAGATCATGCCAAGCGCGATTTTGCGCTGATTAGGCGGCAAAGCAGAAAGAAAAGCATTCGTGCCTATCGCGGAAAGAACTACCCTTGGCGGTTTTTTGGATCTTGCCGTCTCGATGATTTGCGCTTTGATCGTGTTGAGTGACTGCTTGTAGGCGTCGATTTTTAGCACATAATCGGATGGTTTTTCGCCATCAACAAAATTCTTGAATTCAGGTTGCTTATGCGTGTCCAGCGCAGGACCGATACAGGAAAGAACTTCTACTTGCCGAGCGCTACCATCATCGCAAATGATCGGAGTCTTGATGCAAAAGGAAAGTTGATTTCCAGGAGAGATAACGTCGGGATCTCCCGTTCTCGCCAGGCTTTTTTTGCAGCCAATGGAGTCTTCGTTTTCCACTTCAGATGGACAGCTCATTTTGATATTCATCCAGTCGCGGACCGTAGCCATCGCCAGCGCTTTGTCATCGCTTAATGTCGACTGAATTTTCGCAGTTTTTAACAAATCGAAGATTTGATTTCCGAATTCATCCAGAAGTCGATCAAATGATGCTCCCTGTATTTTTTCGCTCAGTTTCAAATAATTTTCCATGTTCTGCTCTACGATCTGCCAATTGGGATGGCTGGTCAATTCCAAAGGCGCTCTTGAAAGAAGCTCCTTGACCTTTTTTTGCCGAGCAGCTGTTTTTTCGGCTGGCGTTGTGGAAGCAGCAGACAGGGATTGCGGGGCATTCGGCGGAGCAGCTTGTTGTGCTTGCGTGTTTGACAAAACTGTCGTTACCGGAGTCTCCCTGAGGCTCAGTAAAAACCGTTCAGTAAGTGTGCTCTTTGTCGGACTGGATTGCGGTGCGATACTGGCGGATGAGGTGGCGGTCGCTTTGTCTTTTAGCAGTTCACGCAGTCGGGTGAGCTTGTCTATTGTTTTTTGATCAGCCTCCCGGATGCCCAAGCTACCGTACCGATTGGTTCTTAGTACGTCGTACAGAATTTCTTTTTGCCTCAGCGTCAGAGTGTTTTTGGGGGGATTTAGTCCGGCTGGCAATTGGTCGGCCTTTCCCATCAAAAAATGAGCAACTGGCATTGCTTCAGTGCTGTTGTTTGCCAGATAGTTGGTTACCGTCTGAAGAAAATCAACCAGATCAGGATGTTGGCCTAACTCACGCGCGATGTTGTCATCTTTCGTTAAACGATCTTCCATGCTCTGGAAGTGGGAGCTGTTGGAGGCGGAGTTCGATGTAGGGATGCGATGCATAGTCGATCTCCAGCGCGACTGATCTGTACATTATCGTTTGCTGATTTGGCGAAGGATGTTTTTTTACGAATCGATTGCAGTACAGAGCGACTAAAAGACGTTGTATTTCGCCCTCGTCACTGTGAGATTCAAAAAAAGCCGCCCTCAGGCGGCTTGTCATACTGAGGCTTTGATCCTCACTCAGCCGGCGGCACATAGCCCTGCGCCTGATCTGCGCCCTCGCCAAAGAAATGCTTCTCCATTTGTGTCGCTAGGTATTTGCGCGCACGTGCGTCGGCCAGATTCAGACGATTTTCGTTTACCAGCATGGTTTGATGTTTCAGCCAGGCTGCCCAGGCTTCCTTGGAGACAGTTTCCCAGATTTTTTTGCCGAGTTCGCCCGGGTACGGCGGGAAATCAAGGCCTTCGGCTTCCTTGTTCAGCTTGATGCAGTGGACCATGCGAGTCATTGAATTCTCCGGAAAAATGAATAAGGTAGAGGATGGAGCGCTGCGGCACACGGATGCGTGATCAAAGCTTCTTCATCAGCACCAGCGATTTGCGCTGCCAGTTGTACATGTTCTGGCGGTCTTTCGGCAGATCATCGACGCTAGCCATCACGAAGCCACGCTTGAGGAACCAGTGCGCGGCACGTGTCGTCAACACGAATAATTTTTTGAACCCGGCGATACGGGCGCGGTTCTCCAGATGCTTGAGCAATCGCTCGCCGTCACCTTGACCCTGAGAATCCGGGCTCACTGTCAGACAGGCCATCTCGGCCATTTTCTGTGCAGGGAAGGGATACAGCGCCGCGCAGCCAAAGATCACGCCATCATGCTCGATCACCGAGAAATAATCGACTTCTCTTTCTATCAGCTCTCGGCCTCGCTTGACCAGTGTGCCGTCCGCTTCCAGCGGCTCAATGAGCCGCAGGATGCCGCCGACGTCCTCGATCGTGGCTTCGCGCAGGCTTTCGAGATTTTCCGAGGAGATCATGGTGCCCACGCCATCATGCGTGAAGATCTCCAGTAGCACGGAACCATCGGTTGCGAACGGGATGATATGGGCCCGCGGCACGCCCGAGATCGCAGCGTCGGTCGCAGCGCGAAAATAGTAGGCAGTGTCGGCCGAGAGGCAGCCTGAATCCAGCACGGCACTCGCCTGGTGGGCAGAGACTTCGCGTATCTCTTCGCCGGCGGCATCGTGGATCATGGGCAGCTCGGTGATGAAGATCAGTTTGTCTGCGCGCAGTGCGGTGGCCGCCGCGATGGCGACATCTTCCATGGCCAGATTGAATACCTCGCCAGTGGGCGAAAAACCCAGCGGGGAGAGCAGCACCAGACCGCCGGCGTTGAGAATTGGGTGGATAGTCTCGTAGGCGATTTTGCGGGCCACGCCCGTGCGCTCGTGATCGACGCCGTCAATGATCCCGACCGGACGAGCAACGACGAAATTGCCGGAGATAACGCGCACTGCAGCATTGGCCATCGGCGTGTTGGGCAAGCCCTGGCTGAAAGCCGCTTCGATATCGAGGCGCAATTCACCGGCAGCTTCTTTTGCGCATTCGAGCGCCACCTCGTCGGTGATCCGCAAGCCGTTATGAAAGCGAGATTTCACCTTGCGCAGGGCCAGCTGTTCTTCCACCTGAGGCCGAGAGCCATGTACCAGTACCACCTTGATGCCCAGCGCATGCAGCAGCGACAAATCGTGCGCGAGCACCGGCAACGCGCCGGCCAGTACCAGCTCCCCGGGGAAGGCGATGACAAAGGTCTTGCCGCGAAATGCGTGGATATACGGTGCGACCGAGCGCAGCCAGCTGACGAACTGAGTGAGGTTCTCCATGCCTCGCATTATAATTCGGCCCG
>Ga0315902_10013607_pt1 | contig 10515 bp, 5 predicted proteins | sample LakEriMetagenome_9_FD_203523 | JGI IMG/M metagenome (GOLD analysis project Ga0315902, IMG submission 203523) | Freshwater fungal communities from buoy surface, Lake Erie, Ohio, United States - Buoy 12 MA117 | ecosystem: Environmental > Aquatic > Freshwater > Lake > Lake biofilm | place: USA...
GGCGATCATGGAGCAACGCTCCGCGATCAACTTCAAGAATATCGTCGCTTCGGACAACTTCGGCGACGTGACGGGCGGCAACATCGGCGAATTCGTGAAGTATCTGCCCGGCGTCACGATGGACTATGTCGATTCGGACGCCCGCTCCGTGCGGCTCGGCGGCCTCGATCCCAAATACGTCGGTGTCACCATCGACGGGATGAACGTCGCCAGCGCGGCCTCGGGCACCTTCGGCGGAGCCAGCCGGCAGTTCGAGTTCGAACAAGCCTCGATCTACGGCACCGATGCCATCGAGATCACCAAGACCACGACCGCCAGCATGGATGCCGACGCGCCCGCCGGCCGGATCAATCTCCGCAGCAAGAATGCCTTCGATCGCAAGGGCCGCGAAATCACCGCGCAGGTCACGCTCAGCGCCAACAGCTATGCGATGACGGCCCGCAAGGGCCCCGGCCCGCTCTACGATCGGGACGACTACAAGCTCGGGCCGGGCTTCGTGTTCACCTACGCCGAATCTTTCCGGGAACGCTTCGGCGTGCACCTCAGCCTCGGTTCGAATCGCAATCTCACCGAGCAATCCGCCGTCACCCACACCTACGACTATTCGAATCCCGCCCGCGGCGCAGTCCTGCGGAGCCTGCTTTTCCGCGACGCGCCGAAAATTGCGACGCGCGCCTCGTTCAACCTCACGTCCGACTACAAGCTCACGCCGGCCCTCGCCCTCTCGTTGCGCGTCTCCGGCTCGCACCTCGACGATGATCCGAACAACCGCACGACCGGTCTCATCGCCAATCTCGCCCAGATCGACCCGGCTTCGACCGGCACCTCGATCCTGGCGGCCGCCACGCCCAACGCCAACACCCGGCTCGAGATGACGACGCGTCGGCAGAAGAAGCTGAACGACACCATGACCTACGGCCCGCGGCTCGAATACAAACACGACGACCTCACGGTTACCCTCGGCGGCAGCTACTCGCGCAGCCGGACCGCCTATGAAGACCTGACCGAGGGGCAGTTCAACAATGTGGTCTCACGCGTCACCCGGATGGGCTGGTCCGCCCGGCGCAGCGATGAGCGATCCACCGATTGGGTGGTCACGCAGACCGCGGGGCTACCGTGGGCGGATCCGCGCAGCTACAACTGGCAGGACGCCAATCCCAACAACGTCATCTCCGCGCCGCAGGCCGGCCGCAGCCAGGTGTGGGTCGGCACCTTGGACGCCAAGAAAACCGTAAATCTCGGTCGGCCGATCCAGTTCAGCCTCGGTGTTAAGTCGAAGCTCACGACCTACGATCTCGAACGCACCGGCCCCCAGCAGTGGACCTACGTCGGCGCGGCGGGATCGCAGCTCAACCCGTCGACCCTTCTGCCGAGCGAATCCCGGATTCCCTTCGACCCGAAGCAGGGCGGCAATGTCCCGCAGCTCGGTCTCCCGCGGCCCGATCCGAACGCCACCTTTGCGTTGTTTGCCGCCAATCCCTCCCATTTTTCGCCCAACGTCGTCACCAGTCACATCAACGCGAACTACAGCTCCCGCTCCATCAAGGAGCAGGTCGAGGCGCTCTACTTCGAAGCCAACCACCGCTGGCGCGAACTGCGGTTGAATCTCGGCGTGCGGCACGAACGCACCACGACTACCGGAAAAATCTACAATCTTGTGCCCACGGCCCAGGTCGTCGCGGCGGGCTACCGCGCGGGCACGATTCCCTTTGTGGATTACCAGTATCGCTACGGACAGCGGAACCGACGCGAGGGCGGTTACGAAAACACGTTCGTGAGCGGCGGCGCCCGCTACGCGTTGACCCGAAACCTCGATCTCCAGATTGCCGGCAACCAATCGATCGGACGACCCGATTACGACACGCTCGCCGGCGTCATCACGATCGACGAAATCAACCAGATCGTCCGCATCCCCAATCCCGACCTGAAACCCGAAACGTCGGAGAAACTGTTTGTGAGTGCGCAATACTACATCGAGCCGGCGGGTGTGATCAGCCTTTCCGGCTACAAGCTCTGGGTGGAAAACAGCGGCGCCGCCGAGGAATCCCTCACCGCCGCACAGGCGGGTTACGCCAACGATCCCGACTACGTCGGCTACACGTTTCTGCGCCGCGACAACGCTCCCGGCACGCGGCGGATCGACGGCTTGGATCTCGAATACAGCCAGCAACTCGTGTTCCTGCCGGGGTTTTGGCGGGGCTTCAGCGTGTTCGGCTCGATGTCGCGCACCGTCGCCGACCGGCAGCAGTCACTTCACGTGCCCAAGTCGACCAACGGCGGCGTGCGGTTCAGCAATCACCGCTTCAACGCCCAGCTCCGGTTCACCTGGACGGCGCCGCAGCTCATCTCGCGCAATGCCGCGACGCGGGAGGAAATCTGGCAATATGAACGGTTGATGTTCGATTTCAGCGGCGGCTGGAAACTCGGCAAAACCTACGAGGTTACTCTGACCGGGCGGAACATCTTCAACTCACCCATGGCACGTTACGCCAACGAGCCGGGCCGGATCGCGTTCAAGGCTCTATTCGGGCCGGTCTGGACGCTCGGCGTCCGCGGTCGCTTCTGATTTTCCCGGATCTTCCCATGCGTTTTTCATTTTTTTCCGCGACCGTCGCGGCCTTGCTGGGTGGCGCGTGCGCCGGCTTCGCCGCTGCCCCCGAGCCCCGGCCTAACATCGTCATCTTCATCGCCGATGACGCGGGGTGGGGCGACTACGGGGCCAACGGCAGCAAGCTCGCCCGCACCCCTAACATCGACCGCATTGCGCGCGAAGGCGCCGTGCTCGACCGTTTTTTCGTCCAGCCGGTCTGCTCGCCCACCCGCGCTGAATTGCTGACCGGACGCTACCACCCGCGGATGGGTGTCACGGGCACCTCGGTCGGCGCGGAGCGGATGGATCTGCGGGAGAAAACGCTCGGCGATGCGTTCAAAGCGGCCGGATACGCGACCGGTGTCTTCGGCAAATGGCACAACGGCAGCCAGTGGCCTTACCACCCGATGGCGCGGGGTTTCGGCGAATTCTTCGGCTACTCCACCGGGCACATGGGCGAACTCTTCGACGCGCCGCTCGAGGACAACGGCCGGATGGTGCGCACCAAGGGCTACATCGTCGATGTCTGCACGGACCGTGCGCTGGACTTTATCGACCGGCATCGCGGGGGACCTTTCTTGTGCTACGTGCCTTTTACGTCGCCCCACGCACCGTGGACTGTGCCCGACGCCGACTGGCACCGTTTCCGCGAATTGCCGATCACGCAGACGGCCACCGATGCCAACCGTGAAAACGCTGACCACACGCGCTGCGTGCATGCGATGATGGCGAACCAAGACCGCAACGTCGGCCGCGTGCTGGACAAGCTGGATGATCTCGGCCTGACGCGAAACACCCTGGTGATATACCTCTCCGACAACGGGCCGAACTCAGCGCGTTGGAATGGCGGCATGAAGGGCCTGAAGGGCTCGACGGACGAAGGGGGCGTCCGTTCGCCCGGATTCTTCCGCTGGCCGGCTCGCCTCAAGGCCGGCCACGTCGTCGCCGAACCTGCCGCGGTAATCGACCTTCTGCCGACGTTGACCGCTCTCGCCGGTATTCAGCGGGTAGGCGACCTGCCGTTGGACGGAAGAGACCTCTCGCCGCTGCTGCTGGGCCGGCCCCAGGCATGGAGCGATCGCATGCTGTTCCAAACTTGGCGTGGCGCAATCAGCGTCCGCACCGCCGGGCATCGCATGGACAAGGACGGCCGCCTTTTCGATCTGCGCGCCGATCCGGGTCAGACGATGCCGATCGAGTCCCGGGAGCCCGCTCTCGCTACCGAGCTCCGTGCGGCGGTCGCGCGGTGGCGCGCGGAGATGTTCGGTCCTGCGGGCCAGCCCGGCGGCCCCGGTGAGATGAGCAGTAGCGCTGTCGATCCCCGTCCTTTCCCCGTGGGTTATCGCGAGTTTCCCGTCACGAGGCTCACCGCGCGCGACGGAAGCCCCGCGGGTCAAGTGAAACGCAGCGCGTCCTCACCCAACAGTTCCTTTTTCACCAACTGGACCACGCTCGGCGACCGGCTGACGTGGAACGTCCAGGTAGCCACCGCCGGCCGCTACGCGGTCATGCTCGACTACACCTGCCCAGCTGGCGACGTCGGTGCGGAGATCGAACTCAGCTTCATGGGTCGCCGCCTGACCGGCAAAGTCGGGCCGGCGTGGGATCCGCCGTTCTACACCAATCAGGACACTCTCCCGCGTCCCGACTACGAGTCGCCGCTGAAGGAGTTTCGCGCGCTCGAACTGGGCGAAGTGGAATTGCCCGCCGGCACCGGCCCCCTGGTGCTGCGCGCGCTGTCGATCCCGGGCCGTACGGTGCTGGACCTGCGACGAGTGACACTGACCTTGAGGCCGTGATGCGTTCGCCGACGACGTCGTTCGGGCTCCGCTGGCTGCAGCTGGCGGCAGGGCTCGGGGTGCCCGCGCTTTTTGCCGCCGACGTCGTGCGGCCAGTCGAAGATGCCGCGGCGCGGTTGGCTTTGCCGGAGTTTGTAACGATCCCGCATGCGACCGCGGCCGAACTCACTCCAGCCAACGGTTCACCCGTCGCCTCGGCGATGACGACTTGGACCCGCTCGCACGGCGACGCGGGCTCCCGCCGCTACTCCGCGCTGACGCAAATCAACCGAACCAACGTGACCCGGCTCGCGGAAGCGTGGACGTTTCGCTCCGGGGACGGCGCGGCCAACGTCCAGTGCAACCCCATCGTCGTCGACGGAGTGCTCTTCGCGCCGACGCCGGGCAACGCCCTGGTGGCGCTCGACGCCGCGACCGGCGCGGAACGCTGGCGGACTTCGTTCACGCACATCCCCGCCAAAGGTCTCTCCGCCTTCGTGGCCCGGCGCGGCCTGCTGTATTGGCCGGGCGAGCCCGGGTACCCCGCAAGACTCATCGTTACCTATGGTGACTGGGTGTGCGCGCTGAACCCCAGCGACGGCAAGCCGATCGAGGGGTTTGGCCGCGACGGTCGCGTGGCCATCGAAACCGGCGGGACGGCCGCGGGGGTCGTTTATCGCCATGTCCTGGTCGTGCCGGGACTTGAGGGCGACGTCTTCGGCTACGATGTGCGCACCGGCGCGCTGCTGTGGCGGTTCAACACCGTGCCCCGCGAAGGCGAATTCGGCGCCGACACGTGGCAGGGCGCCGACAAGGACGGGGCCCACTGCTGGGGCGGGCTTTCCCTCGATGAGGATCGCGGCCTGGTCTTCGTGGCGACGGGCGCACCCCGGACCGATTACATCGGAGTCGGCCGCCTCGGCGACAACCTGTTCTCCAACTGTCTCGTCGCGCTCGACGCGCTCACCGGCGAGCGCCGCTGGCATTTTCAGAACATCCGCCACGATCTCTGGGACCTCGACAATCCGGCGCCGCCCAATCTCGTGACGATCGAACGCGACGGACGGAAGATCGATGCCGTCGCCGCCGTCACGAAGCTCGGTAACACGCTCCTGCTGGACCGCGTTTCGGGGAAACCCATTTTCCCGTTCCGCCTCCGCCGCGCTCCCGTCTCCACGCTGCCGGGCGAAGTGACCGCGCCCTACCAGCCCGCGCTGGAGCTGCCGGAGGATCTCACGCGCCAGGAATTCAACCTGGACGACGTCACGCGCCGCACGCCCGCCGCTTACGAACACGTGCTCGCCCGCGTGCGGCTGATGAACCACGGTTGGTTCGAGCCCTTCGCCGAGGGCAAACCCACGGCCTATTTCAGCACGCGCGGCGGCGCGGAGTGGTCGGGCGCCGCGGTGGACGTGCCGACCGGCCGGCTCTACGTGACCACCAACCGCGTGCTTTCGATCGCCACCGTCTTTCGCAACGACGACGGTCCGCGCGATCCGAAGTATCCGCCGTCGGCCGGCGAGACCGTTTACCAAAACCTCTGCGCCGCCTGCCACGGACCGGACCGCAAGGGGACAGGAATGGCGCCGCCGCTCCTCGGGCTCGCGCGCCGAACCAACGACAGCGAAGTCAGCGCCCTGCTTGATCGCGGTCGCAACGCCATGCCCGCGCTCGGCACGGCGCTCGACGCGACGCAGCGCCGCGACCTGCTCGATTTTCTCTTCCGGCGCGGGCAGCCGCCGACCCGGCCCGCGGCGAAAGGAGATTCGGGCTACTCGTTTCACGGGTATCAGTTCGTCGAAGATCCCGAGGGCTATCCCGGCTGCACGCCCCCGTGGGGCTTGCTGAACTGTCTCGATCTCAACACCGGAAAAATCCTCTGGCGCGTCCCGCTCGGCGAATACGAGGAGCTCACCCGGGCGGGCCTGCCGAAGACGGGACAGCAGAATCTCGGCGGCGCCACCGTCACGGCGGGTGGGCTCGTCTTTTGCGCGGGCACGCCGGACCGGCGGATTCGCGCATTCGACTCGGACACCGGCGAAGAACTGTGGTCGGCGCGGCTGCCGTTCGCCGGCTACGCCGCCCCCACGGTTTACGAGGCGGAGGGACGACAGTTCGTGGTCATCGCCGCCACCGGCGGCGGCAAAGTCGGCGGACCGGCGGGCGATGCCTATGTTGCGTTCGCGCTGCCGGTGGCGGCCGAGTCTGCCCCGGCGCGTGCCAAATGACACTCGGCCGGCCGAATCGTAATGACGCCAGTCCTCGGCCTCCCGCGTTTGCGGGGTTGGTGGAGCAGGCATCTTTGGATAGGGTTGTAGGTAGTAGGATCCGACGCAATCGCTCCCGCGGTGGCCGCCTGTCGGAGATCCAAGTCTGCGTTACCGATAGGAAACTGGATTTTCAGGGGGATCGGATGCGGGAGGGGTTTTTCGGGCTGGAGGAGATTCTCGCCGAGCCCGACATCGCCCCGAAGGACTATTACGATCAGGCGGTGTTCAGCGGGCTCTCGTTCCCGCCGAAGATGCGCACCGCGCCCGTTGTCCACAAGGCCTTCGCCCAGGACGATTTCAAGACCCAGTCAGACCGCCTGCCGCGGGACGCCGCCGGCAACGTGCGGCCGTCGGTCGAGATCAAGGACGGAAAGCGCACGTATCGAATCCCAGCGAAGTGAGGATCAGTGATCCAGGGTGGCGGGTGTTTGTTCGGGCGTTGCCGTATCGCAGTGGGACATCTTGGGATACTTGGGGATCGCTAGACTTTTCAGCGGCCCATCCAACCGCCGTCGACCACCAGAATGGCGCCGTGGAGATAGGCGGAAGCATCGGAGGCGAGAAACACCGCAGCTCCCTGAAAATCCTCTGGCGTCGCCCACCTTCCAGCTGGGATGCGGGCAACGATCTGTTCGAACCGCTTTGGATCCTGCTGCAACGCCGCGGTGAAGTCGGTGGCCACGTACCCGGGGGCGATCGCGTTTACATTCACGCCCTGGCCGGCCCATTCGTTGGCGAGCGCCTTGGTCAGCTGGGCGATTCCGCCCTTGCTGGCTGCGTACCCCGGAATGGTGACGCCCCCTTGAAAGGCCGCCAGCGATGCAATGAAGATGATCTTGCCACTCCTCCTGGCCAACATCTCCCGGGCAATTTCGCGGGCGAGGACGAACTGGGCGCTCAGGTTCGTTTCCAAGACCTCGTCCCAGATGTCGTCGGCATGATCCACGGCAGGTTGCCGCCGCACCACCCCCGCATTGTTCACGAGAATGTCGAGGCGGGGGTAATCTCGCTTCACCTGCGCAATGAACTGGTACAACGCCGCGCGGTTGGAGAAATCGCAGGCGTAACTGCTGAAGATCCGCCCAAACGCGCGCACGCTCTGCTCCACTTCACTCCGCTCCGGCTCAAGATTTGCGCTTACCCCGACAATGTCGGCACCCGCATCGGCCAAGGCGATCGCGATCGCTTTGCCGATGCCGCGTCGGCAGCCCGTCACCAGCGCCGTCTTTCCACGAAGGTCGAATTGATTGAGAATTCTCATCGGTCATCTGCGATTCACGCCGCGGCGGTGGACGGCTTTTCGTCGGACAAAGCGGTGCGCCAGTTTGCGCTGCGACTCAGAACTTAAACGTGCTGGTGAGCGCGTACGTGCGGGGTTCGTTCAGGCGGTAGATGACGTTGGCCTGCGTATGTTTTCCATCGCGGGCGTCGACGGCGCGGTTCAGATACACCTTGTACGCGTCGAACACATTGCGGACGTTGAGCTGCAGCCGCCAGTCAACCCGGTTTGTGAACAGTTTACGCTGATACGTGATCCACGCGCCAAAGTTCTCAAAGGCCGGCGCGTAATAACGCAGGTCCGGGTCGAATATATCCGTTTTGGCCTCGCCGAACCCAGCGATCGATTTGCCGCGGGCATTAATGCTCCCGCCGACCGAGAAACCGCCGAGGCGCGATTCCCGCGCGAACGAATAGGTCTGGATCACGTTCACCGACCAGCTGGGGGCATAGATGTCCTCCGGCAGCAGGCGCGTCGCCACGAAATTATCGAGGGTGGTCTGAATCCTGGCCACCCGATCCGCCACCGTCAGGCCACCGGCAGTCACCGCCGCCGACTGCCAGACGGGGTTCCTCAGGACCGGCAGGTATTCCTTGAGGTACGCGATGATGTTCACCCCGCGGGCGGTCGTCGAACTGGTGCTGCGCTTGCTGCCGTTGACCGTCAGGCGCCACTGTTTGGTGGGATTGGCGGTCGCGGAGAATTACCGATAGGAAACTGGATTTTCAGGGGGATCGGATGCGGGAGGGGTTTAACCGATAGGAAACTGGATTTTCAGGGGGATCGGATGCGGGAGGGGTTTAAGGGGAGGGTGCTGGGTGGAAACGGAGTCGGACCCCTGTAGTCCCCCAACCCTCAAGTCCGCCTGACCGGCCAGTGGCGCGAAAAGCCGATTAACGAAGATATCCCGACGGAAACTAAGCAACTCGTCCGAATCCGGCGCCGAGGCAGCGATTGTTCGGAGGTCAGCCGTGGTAGTAACGAAGCGAAGGGACACGCCTCCGGCCGCTCGCAGTCAAGCAGCGAGTTCTCATTCGGGGCAATCCGCCGCGTCTGCCTGTGCGTCGCACGCAGACAGGTCGGCTTGAACGAAGTCGTCGTCAGGCGTCGACTGACCGGCACCATCTGACCAGAAGACCGGCTCGGCGTCGGCGGAATCCGGCTGGGCATAGTCGTCGCCGAACAGTTCGCCCTGCCCGGCGTCCGTCGGCGCAATATGCGGCGGCGGGGGCAGCTCAAACCCGGTCTGGTCGAAGGGTTCGCCCGGCTCCATCGCCTCGGCCCGAAACCGGATCGGCTCGTCACGGGGCCGTGGATACGGCAGCCCGGGCGGGAAGTCCGGCGGGTCGAGGGCGTGACAGTCGCCCGTCGCGTCGTCGATGAGGACGGCGACCTCCGGCCGGGGCGGCCCCACGGCGAAGGGTCGCTCGAAGGGCCGGGCCAGGCCCAGGGGCAGGAGGACGGCGAGGATTTCGGCTTTTGTCTCGACGACAGCGATCGGCCGTAGGGGACTCGAGCAGAGCGGGCTTCTGAGCGGGTCGGTGCCCCAGACTTGCTGGATCAACTCCCGCCAGGCCGTGCGGCGGCGCCGAGGGCGGGCCGGTGGAGCGTGAATCTTGCCGGCCGCGGCGCCGGCGGTCCGTTGCCGCAGCCCGCGGGACTTGTTGCTGTACCAGCCATAGTAGCGGACCTGCGGCACCCCCTTCGGAGGGATCTGGTCAAGCAGCGCGGCGATGAACTGGGACGCCGAAAAAACCTCGAAGTTGCGCTTGGTGCGCCAGTGGCGCTCGGAGCGGTAGAGCACGCTGCCGGCTTCGGGGTTGTACGTGATTTTCTCGAGGGAGCACGGGGCGCGGAGGAGATACTCCGCGAGGCAGCGGCGTCCGGCGGCATAGTCGGCGGCGAGAGGGGCTTCGCCGGCATCGACGGGAAAGCCGCTGTGGCGCCAGTTCTTGAGTTTGGCGATCTGCCAGTCGGCGATGGCGCCGGCGTCGCGCAGGCGGCGCATGACGGTGTGGCGCCAGAGTTCGGCGAGTGGGTGCCAGCCGCCGGGCGGGGCGAGGTGGAAATCGCCGTTGGGTGAGAACACGCCGGCGGCCGCCAGCACGTGCACGTGGGGGTGCCAGAACAGAAAGTCGCCGAACGTCTGGACGGCGACGACGAGACCCGGCTGGCCGTTGGGCTGGCCAGTGTGTTGGCGGAGCCAGGTGGCGATCGCGGAGTGAGCGGCGTGGTGGAGTTCGCCGAGCAGAGCGCGGTCGAACTTGAAGGTGTGGCGAATCAGCCGGGGGATGGTGAGCACGAGGTGCCGGTGGGGCACCGGGGCGCAGATCTCGTCGGCGATGAAGGCGCCCTCGATGAGGGTGCGGCGCTGGTGGCACGAGGCGCAGAGCCCGCGTTGCTTGCAGGAAAACGGGCAGAGGAATTCATGGCCGCAGTCGGGACAGTGCAGGCGGGTGAAGCCGGCGTGGAGGTCGCCGCAGTCGAGGAAGGCGGCGATGGCCGCGGCGGCTGCGGCGGAAAGACCGGGCACCTTGGCGGCGTGGTCGTGGAGAATCTGCCAGATCGGCGAGGCGCGGGGCTGGCGGGGACGATAGC
>Ga0315902_10013609_pt1 | contig 10514 bp, 9 predicted proteins | sample LakEriMetagenome_9_FD_203523 | JGI IMG/M metagenome (GOLD analysis project Ga0315902, IMG submission 203523) | Freshwater fungal communities from buoy surface, Lake Erie, Ohio, United States - Buoy 12 MA117 | ecosystem: Environmental > Aquatic > Freshwater > Lake > Lake biofilm | place: USA...
CACCTATGCGCTGTCGACCATCATGCACCGCGCGCTGCCCGATGCGCGCGACGGGCTGAAGCCGGTGCACCGGCGCATCCTTTACGCGATGCGGGAACTCAGGCTGTCGTCCACGGGGGGGTTCCGCAAGTCGGCCAAGATTTCGGGCGACGTGATGGGCAACTATCACCCGCATGGGGACGGCGCGATCTATGACGCGATGGCGCGGCTCGCCCAGGATTTCACCATCCGCTATCCGCTGGTCGACGGGCAGGGCAACTTCGGCAACATCGACGGCGATAACCCGGCGGCGAGCCGCTATACCGAGGCGCGGCTGACGGCGGCGGCCGAGGCGCTGATGGAGGGGCTCGAGGAGAACGCGGTCGATTTCCGCCCCAATTACGATGGCACGCTCGATGAACCGGTGGTGATGCCGGCGGCGTTTCCGAATCTTCTGGCCAATGGCGCCTCGGGGATTGCGGTGGGAATGGCGACGAACATCCCGCCGCATAACTTGGACGAACTGATTGCCGCCTGCCTGCATCTGATCCGCCATCCCGGGGCGACGGATGCCGAGCTTCAGGAACATGTGCCGGGGCCGGACTTTCCGACCGGCGGGGTGCTGGTCGAGCCGGCCGAGAGCATTGCGGAGGCTTATCGCACCGGGCGGGGGTCGCTGCGGCTGCGGGCGCGCTGGGCGGTCGAGGATCTGGGGCGGGGGATGTGGCAGGTCGTGGTGACCGAGATCCCCTATCAGGTGCAGAAGGGCCGGCTGATCGAGCGGCTGGCCGAGATCGTGACAACGAAGAAGGTGCCGCTTCTGGCCGATGTGCGCGACGAGAGCACGCAGGATGTGCGCATCGTGCTCGAACCGCGGGCGCGGACGGTGGACCCCGGGATGCTGATGGGGATGCTGTTCCGCAGTTCCGACCTCGAGGTCCGGTTCGCGATGAACCTCAACGTGCTGATCGACGGGCTGACGCCGAAGGTCTGTTCGCTGAAGGAGGTGTTGCGCGCCTTTCTGGACCATCGCCGCGATGTGCTGCAGCGGCGGTCGCGGCACCGGCTGGAGAAGATCGACCATCGGCTCGAGGTGCTGGAGGGGTTTCTCACGGCTTTCCTGAACCTTGACCGGGTGATCGACATCATCCGCTATGATGACGACCCCAAGGCCGCGCTGATGGCCGAGGACTGGAGCGTCAAGCGGCCGAGGGCCATGGGGGAGCGGGATTATGTCTCGCCGCGCGGGCGTGCCGCCGGGGAGGATGCGGTCGGGCTGAGCGAGGTTCAGGCGGAGGCGATCCTCAACATGCGGCTGCGGTCGTTGCGGCGGCTGGAGGAGATGGAGCTGAGCGCCGAGCGCGACGCGCTGATGCGGGAGCGGGCGGAGCTCGAGGATCTGCTGGAGAGTGACCGGGCGCAGTGGAAGGCGATCGCGGGCCAGCTGGCCCAGACGCGCAAGGCCTTTGGACAGGAGAGCCCGGGGGGCGCGCGGCGGACGCTGATCGCCGCGGCCGAGGAGATGCCGGAGGTGCCGCCCGAGGCGATGATCGAGCGCGAGCCGGTGACGGTGATCTGTTCCGAGATGGGCTGGATCCGGGCGATGAAGGGGCATCTGGCCGAAGGGACCGAGCTGAAGTTCAAGGACGGCGACCGCGAGCGGTTCCAGTTTCCGGCCGAGACGACGGACCGGATCATCATCCTGGGCTCGAACGGGCGGTTCTATACGCTGGGTGCCGCGAATCTGCCGGGCGGGCGGGGGATGGGCGAGCCGCTGCGGCTGATGGTGGACCTGCCGAACGAGGCGCGGATCGTGACCATGTTCGTGCATCGGCCGGGGCGGAAGCTGATCGTCGCCTCGTCGGCGGGGGACGGGTTCGTGGTGCCCGAGGACGAGGTGGTGGCGCAGACGCGGGCGGGCAAGCAGGTGCTGAACCTGGGCGAGGGCGCGGTGGCCGCGGTCTGCCGGCCGGTGGCGGGGGATCATGTCGCCGTGGTGGGGGAGAATCGCAAGATGCTGGTCTTTCCGCTGGCCGACCTGCCCGAGATGGGGCGCGGCAAGGGCGTGCGGCTGCAGAAGTACAAGGATGGCGGGCTCGCCGATGTCACGACGGTGACCTATGCGGCGGGGCTTGCCTGGAAGGAGACGGGCGGGCGGACGCGGACCGAGGCGGACCTCGCCGAGTGGCTGGGTCCGCGCGCCTCGGCCGGGCGGATGGCGCCGCGTGGCTTTCCGCGGGACAACCGGTTCAACTGAGGCGCAGGCGGTCGGGAGGGGTCCGCGCCGGTCCGCGAAGGGCGGGCGCGGCAGGATTTGGTGCGTTCAGGCTGGCGGAGAGCCCAGTCGCCTGCGCTTGCGCTCTGGCTGTCGGCCCGCGCGACGTGCCACCGCTACCCCGCTGGGTGCGGGATGGCGGGGGGTCCGTATGGGCGGGAATGCATTGGTTTCACCCACCCTACGGATCGGCGGTCGAGAGCCGCAGGATTTTGGCGGTATGACAAAATCCTGCCGTGCCCGCCCTGCGGGGGGCGGGCACGCCTTCGGCGCACCCGCCGGGCGGGCGCGGCAGGATTTGGCACTGTCGGTCGGGCGGAGAGCCCTACAGCCTGCGGCTTTCGCCTTCGGCCGTCGGCCCGCGCGGGGTGCCACTGGCACCCCGCTGGGTACGGGCCGGGGTGTGGGGTGGAGGACGTGCGCTTGGGGTCAGGGCGCGGGGGTTTGGTCCAGCCCGGGGCGAAGGGCACATACGCGGGTTTCGCCCAACCTGCCCCGGTCAGGCGAAGCCGAGCGCCTTTTCCCAGCCGGCGATGAGGCCCAGGACGAAGGCATCGGTCGCGGGGCCGGGCTGGCGGGCGGCGAAGATCGCCTCGTGCGGGCCGGGGGCGGTGACCGGGCTGCCCGACATCTCCTCGAGCACGGCATGGCCGCAGAAGGGGACATAGGCTTCGGAATAGCCGCCTTCGTGGACGAGCACGAGGCGGTCGGCGCAGACATCATGTGCGAGCGCCATGACCTGGCGGGTCATCTGGCGGAAGGTGTCCTGGGTCGCGAGCATCCGGCCGAGCGGGTCGTTAATCGCGGCGTCATAGCCGCAGGCGACGATCAGCACGTCGGGGCGGAAGGCGCGGATCACCGGCAGGGCGAGACGTTCCATCGCGGCGAGATAGCCCTTGTGCCCGGTGCCGGGGGGAAGGGGAATGTTGAGGTTGAAGCCTTCGCCCGCGCCGCGGCCGCGGTCTTCGAAGGCGCCGGTATCGACGGGGTAGTTCCTGTCCTGATGGATCGAGACGGTGAGCACGTCGGCGCGGTCGTAAAAGATCGCCTCGGTCCCGTTGCCGTGGTGCACGTCCCAGTCGAGCACGGCGAAGCGCTGCGCGAGGCCGGCAGCGCGGGCGGATTCGATGGCAATCGCGATGTTGGCGAGCAGGCAGAAGCCGTTCGGCCAGTCGGGCAGGCAATGGTGCCCGGGCGGGCGGGACAGGGCATAGGCGTTGCGATGCTCGCCCTTGAGCACCGTTGCGAGTGCCGTGCGGGCCAGGCCGGCGGAGAGTGCGGCGGTCTCGTACCCGCCGGGGCCGAAGGGGGTGCGCAGGCCCAGTTCTCCCCCGCCGGCGTCGGACAGCGCGCGGAAGCGGTCGAGATAGGCGGGGGGATGGATGCGGGCCATCTCCTCGGTCGTGGCGGGGTCTGCGCCGGACATGACGAGCGCGCGGGAGAGGCCCGTGACGTCGAGGAGGTTCTTCAGGCGGCGTTTCGTCTCGGGGTTTTCGGGCAGGCCGCCCATGGCGGGCTGGACGAGGCCGCCCACGGGGAACATGCCGGCGTAATGGCCCCCGCCATGCCAGAAGCAGCGTTCGTCCCAGAAGAATGCCGTGGTCATCCCGCCCCCTTGGTCGCGGGGCGAGACTGGACCTTTCGCGCCGGCGCGGCAAGGCGGGGGATGCGTCAGTCCGTGTCGCGCGTCTGGTAGATGCCTTCGGGCAGGTTGATCGCGGCGGCGAGGTCGCGGACCTGGACGAGCGAGAGGGTGATCTTCATCATCTGATCGGTGCGGGCGTCGTATTGTTCGACCGTCACGCAATCCTCGAAGGCGGAGACGGTGACGTCCTCCTTCAGCGGCGCGGGGCCTTCGTCGACGAGGGTGACGACCGTCGCGTCGAATTCGTGTTCGATGGTCAGCATGGATGAAGGCTAAGTCGCGCGTGGCCGGGACGCAAGAAAGGACGCGCCCGGGCAGCGAAAAGACATCCGCGGACTATGGTCCTTTGACCGGCTTCTGCCTAGGTTTGCAGCAAGAGGTCGAGCGGAGGCACGATGCCGGAGGTCAAGCGTTTCGCCGTTCTGGCGGCCCTTCTTGCCGGGCTGGTCCTGTCGGGCTGTTCAGGGCCGGCCGCCGGCACGCGGGCGCTGACCGGACCGGAAATCTATGGCGAGATCGAAGCCCGCAGACAGGCGATGACCTTTGTCGCGGTGGCGCGCCGGATCGAACCGGTCGCGGAAGAACAATGCCGTCTGCGCAATCCCCGCGCGAACTGCGATTTCCGGATCGTGGTGGACGACCGGGAACGGATGCCGGCCAATGCCTTTCAGACGCTGGCACCCGATGGCCAGCCGGTGATCATCTTTACGCTGGGTCTGATCGCTGCGGTCCGCAACGAGGACGAGCTTGCCTTTGTGATGGCGCATGAGGCGGCGCATCATATCATGGGGCATCTGGGCCGGATGGACGAGATCGCGGCGATCGGCGCCGATCTTTTCGGGCGGCTGGCGGAAGCATCGGGAGAGGCAACGGCAGATGAAATCCGCAATGCCCAGCAGCTTGGGGCTGCGGTCGGCGCGCAGACCTATTCCAAGGACTTCGAGCTTGAAGCCGATGCGCTGGGCACGATGATCACGGCGGAGGCCGGCTTTGACCCGCTTGTGGGGGCGGAGTTCTTCTTTCGCATACCCGATCCGGGGAACCGGTTCCTTGGCACCCATCCTCCCACGGCCGAACGCGTGGCGGTCGTGCGGGCGGTCGCGGCGGACCTGGGTTTCCGCTAGACCCGGCCGGCGGCCCGGGCCCGGTTCGCAGGCCGCGCCGCGGTCGCTGCTTGCACGGTAGCGCTGCAGGCGTCAGGCTCGGGCCCGAGCGGGGCGGGGAGGTTTGGGTCATGTGGCGGCAGATCGAAAGGATCAGGCAGCGGGCGGTCTGGTCGTGGGAGGGGTTTGTCCACGTCGCCCGCACCGAGGGATCGTTGCACCAGTGGCTTTGGGCCAATGCCGTTTCGGCGGTGCTGGCCATCCTGCTGCCGTTGTCCGGTGCGGAGCGGGCGGTCATCCTGATGGGCGGGATCATGGTGCTGGCGGCGGAATGCATGAACACCGCGATCGAGAGGATCGTGGATGACATCAGCGAGGAGCGACGGCCGCGGGCCAAGCAGGCCAAGGATGCCGGCAGCGCGGCCGTGGCCGTGACCGCGGTGGCGGTGGGCGTGGCCTGGGTCGTCGTGCTGGCGCGGCTTGCGGCCTGAGCGGGTGATTTGATCTGGCGCAAGGACGCATCCGCCGCGGCCGCGGAAGACTGGTTTCCGTGGTGGCAGGGAGCGCCCTGATGAACGAGACAGTGACAGAGACGCGGGCGGTGTTCTGGCTGGGCCGCGATGGGTTGCAGGGGGCCGGGAAAGACCTTCGCCGGGCCCTGGAAGACGGGGTGATCCTGGCCGAGGATTATGTACGGACGGTGAGCCGCTGCCGGTCCTGCGGGGATCCTGCGGCCTGCCGGGCCTGGCTGGCCGCCAATGCCCCGGACGAGCCGGCGGGGTGCCGCAACGCGCCGCTGATTGCGGAGTTGCGGGCCGATTGACCTGCCGCACCCTGCCGCCATGATGGGCGGCGGAGGTGGGACATGGTCGCTGTCGTCACGGGATTTGCGGTTTCGCCCGACCGCGGGCGGGGCCATGCACGGGACATGCGGGTGCGCTGGGCGATGGAGGAGCTTGGCGTGGCGCATGAAGTGCGGCTTCTGGGCCATGCCGACATGAAGGAGGAGCCGCATCTGTCGCTCCAGCCCTGGGGGCAGATTCCGACCTTCGAGGATGGCGAGGTCGCGCTCTTCGAGTCCGGCGCGATCGTGCTGCATCTGGCGCAGAGCTACCCTGGGCTCTTGCCGGAGGGTCGGGCAGCGCGGGCGCGGGCGATGTCCTGGATGTTTGCCACGGTTGCCACGGTCGAGCCTGCAGTGCAGGAGGTTGAGACGGCACGCTTTTTCGAGAGCGGGGAGGGCTGGCCGCCGGCGCGGCTTCAGGCGGCCGAAGCGCGTCTGCGGGCGCGGCTTCAGCCGCTCGAGGCGCGGATGGCCGGGCGCGACTGGCTCGATGAGGTCTTTACGGCTGGCGATCTGATGATGATCGCGGTGCTCCGGCGTGTCGGCGGGCTGCAGGAGCGCTTTCCGGCGCTGGCGGCCCTTGTGGCGCGAGGCGAGACGCGGCCGGCCTTTGCGCGCGCCTTTGCGGCGCAGAGGGCCGTCTGGGAGTCGGTGCTGGCCTCTGGCAGGGCGGGATGAGAGCGGTTTTCGGCCAGACGCTTGCGGGGCCTGCCGGGGACCTGGCTCGCTGCGCGCCGGTTCAGGCCAAGCGGCGCTGGCGGCGCAGGTGGGCGCGGTAGAGCGCAGGCGCGGCGATCCGGTCGTAAAGGAGCGCGAGCACCGGGCGGATGACCGGGAGGCCCGTGAGGCGGGCGAGCCAGCGGGTGCGCGGCAGGCTGGCCCAGATCGCGCGGAAGGCGTCGAGCCCGCTGAGGAGGCGGCCGTCCTGGAGGACATGCAGGCGGCGGGCGGCCTCGTCGGGGGTGAGGCCGTAGTGATGCGCCTCGGTCAGGGGGTCGAAGCGCAGGGGCAGGCCGTCGGCCTGCCGGCGGTAGGCACCGATTTCGAACCGGCAGACAGGGCAGGTGTCGTTGTAGAGGATGCGTGTGTCGTCCATGGGGCTGATATGGGGCGATGGGCGCATCTGTCAGGGGGGTGCGTCATGGCGCCCGCGAATCGGGGGTTAACGCCTCGGGATGACCCGATTTCCGGGGTTCGGTATCGCGTCGGTATCACGTCGGTATTGCGTCGGTGCGGTTTGGGCGCTGGGAGGGGTGTTAACGGGGCGCGCGCTCTGCGCCGGCAGGGACGAGGGCGGCCTTGCGGTGGGCGGCCCGGGGCTGGGCGGCTGATGCGCCTGGTCCTCGGTGGGGCGGGGATGGTGCTGCGGTTCGAGGGGGGCCGCCCGGCCGCGGGAGGCTGGGCAGCGGCCGGGCGGTGCCGGGGCGCTCAACAGGAGGTCCGGACATCACGCGCGGGCCGTGCTCACGGAGCGGGACTGCCCCAGAGGTCGTAGTCGTCTGACTCCTCGACGGTCACGGTCAGGATGTCGCCGGGGCTCAGCCGCTCGAAGCCTTCGTCGATGAAGAGGGTGCCGTCGATTTCGGGGGCGTCGCCGCGGGTGCGGCAGGTGGCGGCCTCGGCATCGACGGTGTCGACGATGACCTCGACCCGGCGGCCGACCTTTGCGGCGAGTTTGGCGGCGGAGATCGCCTGTGCCCGGGCCATGAAGCGGTGCCAGCGGTCCTCCTTGACCTCGGCCGGGACATGGTCGGGCAGGGCATTGGCGCGGGCGCCGGCGACGTTTTCATAGCGGAAACAGCCCACACGGTCGAGCTGGGCCGCGTCGAGCCAGTCGAGCAGGGTCTGGAATTCGGCCTCGGTTTCGCCGGGATATCCCACGATGAAGGTCGAGCGCAGGGTGATGTCGGGGCAGATCGCGCGCCAGGCGGCGATTTCATCGAGCGTGCGGGCCGCGGCGGCGGGGCGGGCCATGCGGCGCAGCGTGTCGGGATGGGCGTGCTGGAAGGGGATGTCGAGATAGGGCAGCACCAGACCTTCGGCCATCAGGGGCACGAGGTCGCGCACATGCGGATAGGGGTAGACATAGTGCAGCCGCACCCAGGCGCCGAGCGTGCCCAGATCGCGGGCGAGGTCGGTGATATGGGCGCGGTGGCCCTGGTCGGTGGCGTGGCGCAGGTCGAGGCCGTAGGCAGAGGTGTCCTGGCTGATGACGAGGAGTTCCCTGACCCCGGCGGCGACGAGTTTTTCGGCCTCGCGCAGGACGGCATGGGCGGGGCGGCTGACGAGCGGGCCGCGCATCGCGGGGATGATGCAGAAGCGGCAGGCGTGATTGCAGCCTTCGGAAATCTTGAGATAGCTGTAGTGCCGCGGCGTGAGCTTGACGCCCGTCGGGGGCAGGAGGTCGATGAAGGGGTCGGGCGCGGGCGGCACGGCGCCATGGACGGCGTCGAGCACCTGTTCGTATTGCTGCGGACCGGTCACGGCGAGCACGCGGGGATGGGCGCCGGTGATGTAGGCGGGATCGGCGCCGAGGCAGCCGGTGACGATGACGCGGCCGTTGTCGCGCAGCGCCTCGCCGATGGCCTCGAGGCTTTCGGCCTTGGCGCTGTCGAGAAAGCCGCAGGTGTTGACGATCACGGCATCGGCGCCGGCGTAATCGGGCGAGATCGCATAGCCTTCGGCGCGCAGGCGGGTGAGGATGCGTTCACTGTCGACGAGCGCCTTGGGGCAGCCGAGCGAGACCATGCCGATGGTGGGCTGGCCGGGGCGGGGCGGCGTGGCGATGCGGGCGCGGGGCGCGAGGTCGGGGCGGAGGTCGGGCGGGTTCTGCATGCGGCGCCTATAGCGGGCGCGGGCGGCGGGGGACAGGGGGTTGTCCGGGCTGCGCGGGCCGGTTCTGCGCTTGACCGGCGGCCGCATTCAGGTAGGTCCCGGGACAGCTCGAGAGAGGGAGATGCGTCCGATGACCACGAGGGTTCTGATTCTGGGCGCGGGGTTTGGCGGGCTTGAGCTCGCGACCACCCTGTCGGAGGCGCTGGGCGAGGGTGTCGCGGTGACCGTGATCGACCGGTCCGACAGTTTTGTCTTCGGCTATTCCAAGCTGGACGTGATGTTCGGGCGCACCACGGCGGAGGCGGTCCGCAACCCCTATGCCGATGTCCTCAAGCCGGGTGTGCGGCTGCTGCGCGAGACGGTGACGGGGATCGACGCTGCCGCGCGGCGGGTGACGACCGACCGGGGCAGCCATGAGGGCGACATCCTGGTGATCGCGCTGGGCGCGGATTACGATGTCAGCGGCACGCCGGGCGTGGTGCTGGGGGTCAACGAGTTCTATTCGGTCGCGGGGGCCGCGCATCTGGCCACGGTCCTGCCGGAATTCAAGGGCGGCGATGTGGTCGTCGGTGTCTGCGGCGCGCCCTACAAGTGCCCCCCGGCGCCGAGCGAATGCGCGCTCATGCTGCATGACTATGTGACCGCGCGGGGCCTGGCCGGGGCGACGCGGATCACGGTGGTCAATCCGCTGCCCTCGCCGGTGCCGCCTTCGCCCGAAATGTCGGCTGCGATCCTGCAGGCCTTCGAGGCGCGGGGGATCGGCTTCATTCCCAATACGCGCGTGACGGCGGTGGACGCCGGCGCGGGCCGCGTGACGCTGTCGGATGGCGCGGTTCTGCCCTGCGACCTGTTTCTTGGCGTGCCGAAGAACCGTGCCGCCGATGTGGTGGTGGCGGCGGGGCTGACCGAGAACGGCTGGGTGACGGTGGACCCCCTGACGCTCGCCACGAGTTACCCGGGCGTCTTTGCGGTGGGCGATCTGGCGGCGACCGGGGTGCCCAAGGCGGGGGTTTATGCCGAGGGCGCGGCGCGGACGGTGGCGGCTAACATCATCGCGATGGTGCGGGGCGAGCCGCAGACTGCGCGCAACCCGGGGGCGGGGTCCTGCTATATCGAGATCGGGGCGGGGCTGATCGCGCGCATCGACGTGGATTTCCTGTCGGGGCCGAAGCCGTTCGGCACGTTCCACGGTGCCTCGGAAGAGATGCGGCGCGACAAGGAGGAATTCGGCGCGAGCCGCCGGGCCAGGTGGTTCGGCCGCTGAGGCCGCCATCGGGCGTGGGAAGGTATCTTCGGCGGCGCCCGAGCCTTCTGGCCTAGCGCAGCGCAGAGAGGACGTTGGCGTGATCGTCGGTCCAGAGCGGGAAGTCCGGTGCGGCCGGCTCGACCCAGTCCGGATCGGTGGCGAAGCGGCCGAGGTCGGCCTCGGTGCGGGCAAGGATCATCACTGTCGAAGGCAGGTCAAAGGGCACGTCGGTCACCTCGGCTGCGGTTCTGTTGCGATATCGCGTCGCAAGCCCAAGCTCGGCTGCGGCACGGGCAAGCGGCAGCGACAGGTCGTAGAACCGGTTCGAGATGTGGATGACGAGGATGCCGTTCGGGTTGATCCGGGAGAGGTAAAGCTCAAGCGCCTCGACGGTGGTGAGGTGGACGGGCACCGCGTCCGAACTGTAGGCGTCGATCACCAGGACATCGAAGCCGGGGCCATCCTGCTGGTCCAGCATGATGCGGGCGTCGCCGAGATGGATCTGCGGGTCGGGGGCGCAGGTCGGGATGTAGGTGAAGAGCGCCGGGTCCAGTGCGATCTCCACGACCTTGCGGTCGATTTCGTAG
>Ga0315902_10013610_pt1 | contig 10514 bp, 5 predicted proteins | sample LakEriMetagenome_9_FD_203523 | JGI IMG/M metagenome (GOLD analysis project Ga0315902, IMG submission 203523) | Freshwater fungal communities from buoy surface, Lake Erie, Ohio, United States - Buoy 12 MA117 | ecosystem: Environmental > Aquatic > Freshwater > Lake > Lake biofilm | place: USA...
TGGCGGCCAAATGAGCAAAGATGTTTGGGTACTGACATCGAACAAGGTTCGACCTGTGACACTATTGACATCGCCGAGGACATCGACAGAAGTTCGACGCAGTGGAATGGATTTGCCAAGCCGTGTTGCCGAACATCTTTTTTGGCTTGGACGAAGCACCGAACGTGCGGAAGGGATGGCTCGGCATGCGAGGCTATGTGTATCGCAATTGGCGGGCGAAGTAGAGCCGGAGTTGCTCGATTTTCACTGGCAAGTGGTCTATGCCCTCTCCTCAGGAGATGGAACGCTCACCGAGACATTACCACAAGATACCGACAGCCATTTGGAAGAGATGCGAAAAGAGGTCTTGCAGTTTCTGTTTGCGAGCGACCGAGCCATGTCGCTGAGTGGCGCACTCATGGGAATACGAAACAATTCGGAGATTATCCGAGACCGATTGAGCTTTGATTCGTGGCAGTTGCTGAGCAAACTGGACCTCAATTATTTGATTCCGTGGCCGGAACGTAGGGAGCGGCTGGGAGATGCGGGCGTATTCCTAAATCAAGTGACAACCCTTCTTTCCGCGTTTGCCGGCCTGGTATCCGAAAACATGACGCGAGGACCAGGCTGGCTCTTCCTGGAACTAGGGCGGCGCATCGAACGCGCCTTTGGACTAATCCGTTTACAAGAGCTATTGCTGGTACCAGGTGGCCGCCCCATTAGTGCATTGGTCGAGTCGATCCTCGAGATTTGCGATAGTTCGATGACGTATCGCTATCGCTATTTGATGAACTTTGAAGTGGCTCCAACGCTCGATCTATTGCTTTTGGATCAGGCGAATCCGCGAAGCGTGATGTTCCAATTGATGAAGATCATCGAACATCTAGAAAGCCTGACCAGCGTCAGCAAAATGGATGTAACCAAACAACGAAGAAACATCATGGATGCTCGCGGGATGATGCGTTTGTTTGACGCAGACTCGCTATCCGTGGAGGTAGAAACCTCGGAATCGCCGTTTCCACAACGATTGCACCTGAAGAGCCTTCTCCATCAACTCGAAACTCACTTAAGCGAACTTGTCGATTTTCTGTCACAGAGATTCTTGACTCATACGGTGGCCGTTCGTCAGCTGGAGGATGCCGCCAATCAATGAGCAAGGCATCCTCTCCCGTCCGCTACCGTGTCGTCCACCGAACGGAGTATCACTATTCGACGCCGGCATTGCTTTGCCACAATCATCTGCGTCTGGCTCCCAGAACGTTGCCATACCAAGTGGTAGAAAGCAACCATATAGAAATCGAGCCAAAGCCCACGATTCGCCGTCCGAGAACAGATCGTTTCGGCAATACCACCGAGTTTTTTAGTATCGAGTCTCAACACAATTCGATGATCGTCATCTCCGAGAGCACGGTAGTTCGAAGCGCTCCCGACTTCAACGATGTACGGACTTCATCCTTTGAGCAGATCCGTTCAAGACTACGGTTGCCAGTTACAGAAGAGGATCGAGTCGCCCAAGAGTTTTGTTTTGATTCTCGCTACATCAAAGCAGGAACAGCCTTCGCGGACTATGCGAGACCAAGCTTTTCGAAGCATCGGTCTCTTTACGAGTGTTTAGTCGAACTCAACACACGAATCTTCAAAGAGTTTAAATACGTGCCGAACTCCACGCATGTAGCAACAACTCCGCTGCATGTGCTGAAGACGAGACAAGGGGTCTGCCAAGACTTTGCTCACTTGATGATCGCTTGCCTGCGGTCCTTAGGGCTAGCAGCTCGTTATGTGAGCGGCTATTTGCTGACACACCCTGCCCCCGGCCGACCCAAACTGGTAGGCTCCGATGCCTCACACGCCTGGGCAAGTGTTTACGTCGGTGATAGTGGCTGGTTGTATTTGGATCCCACCAACAACGTCTGTCCCGGAAACGAGCATATCACGACAGCCTGGGGGTCTGATTATGCAGACGTTGCACCGATCGGCGGCCTGTTAATCGGCGGCGGCACCACGACACTCAAAGTCGGCGTCGACGTCAGCCCCATTCCTGTGAAGGAAGAAGAGCAATAACAAAGTACACGATACGGTTCAAGCAAGCTTTGGTGGTTGCAATTCAGTACGATTACGAGAATCTCCGGGACGCGTAGCAATCAACGTACCGGCGACGGTTGCAAAAAATGCTCAAAGAATGCGACCATTTGCGCATTCGATTCTTCGTTCGGTGCGTGTTCCGGTCGGTTCGTCATCGCCACTCGATTCGACTGCCCCAAAAGTGCGTTCACGGCGATCGAGTGATTCAACGGTATCCAGCGCTCCGGCGGATCCTCGGCCCCACCGGACACTAAGAACGGTCGCGGTGCCATCAACGCGTGCAGCTCATGAAGATCATGGCCTTCGGCGCGCAACCTCGGATAGGCTCCCTTCGCGGGATTGTCCTGGGTCACCAAACCTCTCGCTCGCCATGGCTTGGGATGGTATCCCAAATACCAAGGCTCCCAGTAATTGATGTTCCCTCGCTGATCATCGAACACGATGCCAGGGTCCGACCAAGCAGCACATGCGAATTTGTCGAACAAACAGGATCCGAACATCGCCCATTTGCCACCGAACGAATGGCCAACAATTCCGATACGTGCCGAATCCACTTCTGGTCGCGACGCGAGCGCGTACCAAGCGTTCGCAGCCGCATATCCCAACATCGACAATGGCTCGACTTTTGCATCGTCGATACTCGGATAGTACAGCGAATACGATTTGTTCTGCGTGGCCTCCGTCGTTCCAATCGACAATGCTACGAATCCACGTCTTGCTAACTGTAACGCAAAGTCTCTCTGAGGTGCATTGAGCCCGATCGCCGTTTCGGGTTCATAATAAACGGTGATCACTCCCGGCTTGGGACCATCCCCATCAGGAATCAGCAGATAACCCGTCGTCAACTCTCCCGGCATCCAAAGAAATCGTACTTTCAACTGTTGAAAATTCTCGCGACGCACAGTTTCGAGAATTTCTAATTTCGGTTCGGTGATCAACGAAGGCCACTTGCCGATCTTCTCTTCCCAGTACTTCAGTATCTCCGCACGGCGAGCGGGCCATTGCTCAGCGTTGGTGACCATTCGACCGTCGTTGAATTGCAACGGCGATCGATAGTTGCCAAATTGCCCTCGCAGTTCTGCGGGTGGCGCGAAGTGCGGAGCTATCAAACTCCGAGCGTCCTGAGCGTTGTTCGCTTTATTGCGAACGACTTTCGATGCTTCGACATGAATATGCAAATGGGCGACAGCTTTGACTCCAAATGAATCAGTCCGTTCCACACGAGCGATGTAATCGCCTGGCTGTTGATAGCGGTGCTTCGTGATCGCATAACCATCGGGAGCCAAAGATATTGCATTTCCATCGGACTGAACTTCACGCGTAGGGCTTCCATCGCCAAAGTCCCATAACTCTTTGCCGTGGGTGTTGCCAAAGGTACGCACTTTGAAGATGAGCTCATCGCCTGGCTGGATGTCTGTCGTGGGATAATAGTTTGCGTGAATCGAAGGGAGCAATCGTTCGCGATGCATAGCGTCGTAAACGTAAACATTGGCAAAGTCATAAGCGATGTTACCTTGACCATCAACGACTCGCAGGATCTCACTGTACTTGCCAGGTTTCTCGTAATGGCGAGTTACAATCGGTTCGGTCGATACCGTCCCATCGCTCCATTGCCATTGGTACTGAAGATTGGAGCCAGATTTGCTCCACGACTTGGATCCATCCAAGGTGACGGAGTTTCCAGACCAAAGGAGATGATGTGGTCGTGCGACGGCGATGACTGCGGGTTGGTATTGCTGAACATACGCTTCCCACAGGAACGGATAGCCTTCTTCAGTTCCCCATTTTCCGGAGGGTTGTCGACTTTTGATTTCAAAGTGCAAATGGGACCACCCACCACTTCCGCCTTCCTTACCGAGCAAGCCGATACGGTCTCCCATTTTCAGTACCCGGCCAGGCAGCACACTCTTGTCGATTTCTTTCAAGTGGCTGTAGCGATAGTACCAGCCACGTGCGTCGAGCAGATACACCACATCATAGCGAGGCGACACGGGTGAATCTTTTCGGTGTTCATCCAATGTTTGATCGGCAGCCGAAACGACCAGTCCGTCGGTGGCAGCAACAACTTCGACGAGACCTTCGGAGCCACCGATATCCAATCCGCTGTGGTAATAGATCGAACGCTTGCCAGGTCGCTCGCCCCCATCGACAAAGACAGGTTCGTTTGCCATCTGCGTTTTGTTCGCGAACCACTTTTGTTTGGCGGGATAAAGAAATGTCCCTGGGTTGATCAGGGGCGAAGCAGTGGGCCACAGTCGCAGACGAACGTCTTTGTCCAATCCCCAAAACTTCGCATCGCCATTGGAGTTGTTTCCTTTGGTGATAGGGCAATCGATTTGAACGGATCCAATAGACTTTGGAAGATTATAATTGGCAGAGACCAATTCCACGAGTTGACCATCGATTTCGATGGACACTTCCGCACGTCGCACAGCCAAACAAACCTCATCGCGTACTTCGCGAAGATTGAGCAATCGTAGTTTGACTGGGGATCCATTGGACAAGACGACATCGGTCGACTCCCCGACATTCAAATCGACGGATCGAGATAACGGTTGGATGGATTGTGACCAGGATTGGATTGCAGAACTCGGTCGATCTTGTCCGGACGAGTGTGACATCAAGAGCGATATCGTAAGCGATACACCGAGCAACATGCCTTGCAGCAAGGTTGCAACAGATTCAACTCGCATGATGGAATGTATCCTTGATATGGAATGGTAATGAGTTCAATGGTAAACAGCGATGAACATGAATTGTGCCGGTTGCCACATCCGGCCCGACAGGGCTGCTCATTGTACATCGCAACCCAATCGTATTGTTTGTTATACAACTGGATTGCAAGTCCGTCGCTTTTCGAAACGACTTGGCAATTTCGAAAAACTTCGATTCTGGTAAACTGTTGAGGATTATCGCTACACGAACAGCTCCCAGACTGGCGAAGCAGCTTCGAAACTGAAGATGGTCCTATCCGCCGAAGAACAAAAGGAGCTCGAAGACGGTGGGGCGATTAGCACGGAAGACCTTCTCGCAACTCAAATGAATTCGCGGGCTGCGCATACAGGTATCACGTACGTCGCCTTCACCGCGACACCCAAAGCGAAGACGCTGGAGTTGTTTGGTCGTCTTCAGGATTTGACGCAACCCGCTGGACCGACCAATCTACCTGAACCATTCCATGTGTATTCGATGCGTCAAGCAATCGAAGAAGGTTTCATCCTGGATGTACTGAAGAACTACACGCCTTACAAGCTGGCGTTTAAGCTGGCCAATGCAGGGAAGGAACTGCCGGATACGGAAGTCGAACGCAGCACCGCCATGAAAGGGCTGATGAACTGGGTCAGGCTTCACCCCTACAACATCGCACAGAAGGTGCAAATCGTAGTCGAGCATTTCCGCGAAACCATCGCTCCGTTATTGGACGGCAAAGCTAGGGCAATGGTCGTCACTAGCAGTCGAGTCGAGGCAGTGCGTTGGCAACTGGCCATCAACAAGTACATCCAGGAAAAAGGCTACCCATTGCGAACGTTGGTCGCTTTTTCCGGCGAAGTGAACGACAAGGAATCAGGACCGGATCCATTCAAAGAAACCAGCTTGGAATTGAATCCTGACTTGAAAGGTCGAAACATTGCAGAAGCCTTCAAAGATCACATGTTTCAGATCCTGTTGGTCGCGAACAAATTCCAGACAGGGTTTGATCAACCACTGCTTTGCGGGATGTACGTCGATAAACGGTTGGCGGGAATTCAGGCGGTACAGACGTTGTCTCGTCTCAATCGTTGCTATCCAGGCAAAGACAACACGTACGTTCTGGATTTTGTGAATGAACCCAGCGAAGTCCTCGACGCCTTCAAGACTTACTTTACGACAGCTCAGCTTTCCGATGTGACTGACCGAGAGATCATTCTTACTCTCAGGACGAAACTGGATGCGCTGGGCTACTATGACGAGAATGAAATCGATCGCGTTGTGAACGTCGTTCTCGATCCGAACTCGAAACAGAAGCAACTAGAAGCAGCGATCACTCCCGTCGCAGATCGACTCTTGAAGAAGTTTGCTGCAGCCAAAGAAGCTCATGCCGCTGCTGTTGCGAGCAAAGACGACAAAGGAGCACAGTCGGCGAAAGACACGATGGATGCCTTGGTACTGTTTAGTTCGGATGTTTCGACCTACCTCCGCGCGTATACGTTCTTGTCGCAGATCTTCGACTACGGCAACACCGATTTCGAGAAGCGAGCGATATTCTTTAAGTACTTGGTGAAGCTGTTGAAGTTTGGTCGAGAACGCGAGGGTGTCGATCTCTCCGATGTGACGTTGACTCATCACAAGCTAAGTCATCGGGGCGAGCGGAATCTAGGGTTATCCGACAAAGACGCTCCAAAACTTAACCCGCTGTCCGAGATCGGTAGCGGAACAGTGAGAGAGAAGCAGAAAGCGTATTTGACGGAGATAATCTCGAAACTGAACGAGATCTATGGGACGGACACGACGGATGGAGATCAGTTGTCGCATGCAACGACGTTGAATGAAAAAGTCCTTGAATCGACAGTCCTTCAAAAGCAGGCGACAAGCAATTCGAAAGAGCAATTTTCGAACTCGCCCGACCTGACCAGCGAAATCATGAATGCCATCATCGATGCGATGGATGTACAAGCCGACTTGAGCACGAAGGCGTTGAATTCGCCCGAGATGCGAGAAGGCCTAAAACGCATCATGCTCAATCAACTCGGTTTGTACGAAAAACTGCGAGACCGAGCGGCTGGTGCGTAGGGCAATTGAAACAGGTTATTGTTGACAGGCTGGAAGCCTATCCCACTTTGTATGGAGTCGTGAAGAATTCGATGGAGCAGGGAGATTCATGCTTCTCTTGACGCTGCTCATCGGTATGATGGCAGGCCTTGTTCAGGCGAACAACCAGCCGAACATCGTGGTTTTTAACGGACGCTCTCGGCCCATTGGATCGTCAGACGTACAGATCGACCGATGTTCGGACACCTCCTATGCAACGAACGGTTGAGAGTGAATGTATAACATGCAATCCACGACTCGCAAGAGTTTGGTGTCTTCCATTACACTGGGTGCGATGGTCTTGGTGACGTCGATCGTCGGTTTGGCAGCCGAAGGGGTATCACGTCCCAACGTATTGCTCATGATCGCCGACGATTTGTGTTGGCGAGATCTAGGCTATCAGGGGCATCCCGATGTCAGGACTCCGAACCTCGATCGATTTGCTTCGGAGGGGATGCGATTGCATGGCATGTTCAATCCCGCTGCGACTTGTTCGCCCACTCGCAATGCGTTGTACAGCGGTTTGCACTGCATTCGAAGTGGTGCTTTTCCGAATCATACGCGATTGTACGACGGGACCAAAAGTGTCTTCACTTATTTGAAAGAGATGGGCTATCGAGTCGCACTTCAGAACAAAGATCACGTTGGACCGAACACATCGTATCCTTTCGAGACCATCCAGGGCGCAGACGATTTGACCGTAACCCGACAGTTCATGACTCGCGATAAAGAACAGCCATGGATGTTGTCTTACTGTTCGAATGATCCGCATTCGCCATGGAATCGCGGAGCCAAGGGAGCGTACGATCCAGACAAAATCACGGTGCCACCCTACATGCACGACAATCGAGCTACTCGCAAGGAATTGGCGGACTATTTTGGCGAGATCACGAAGTTGGATGAACAAGTTGGGGCGCTATTGAAGCTGATCGATGAGTGCGGACAACGCGAGAATACGGTTGTTCTATTTCTTTCTGAGCAAGGTTGTTCGCTGCCCTACGGAGGAAAATGGTCTCTTTACGATACCGGTATTCGCACCTCGACTATTGTGCGCTGGCCGAACAAAATTAAGGCTGGCTCACAGTCGACGCAACTGTTGCAATACACGGACATTACACCAACCTTGATCGAGATCGCTGGTGGAGATCCAACCAAAGTGGACACAGGTTGCCCCGACGCCAACGGTAGTCGCGCGTTCGATGGAAAGAGTTTTGTATCGATCCTTCGGGGGGAAGATGGACGGATTCACGAACATGTATTTGCGCAACACACAACCGTAGGTGTGAATGGATTCCAGGAGCCTTACCCATCACGTATGGTTCGTGATACGCGATACAAACTGATACGCAATCTGGCACCTGAGAACATATTCTCGATTGGAGGAATCCATAAAGGAGAACCCATTCAATCCTGGATCGAAGATGCGAAGTCCGATCCAAAACTTGCGAAACGAGTGGATTGGCTTTTCCGCCGGCCGGGTGCGGAGCTATACGATTTGCAAGCAGATCCATTTGAGATGAACAATTTGGCGGACGATCCGCAATATGCTTCTATTCGCTCTGGACTACAATCCATGTTGGACGCCTGGATGGCTCAGCAGGGGGACCGTGGGCTTGAAACGGAACTCCTCGCCAAGACTCGTCAAGGAAAGTCTGATAAACCTTAGGCCTAAAAGAGGATAGTCCCTTGCTTAGGCGTAGCGACTGATGAATACAACTATAAACCTCTATCAATCCTTGAACGTACCTCGATGAAATGTCTCTCCTCATGGTTGCTCACGTGTTTCGTTGCATTGGTAAGCCATATTGAACTAAGTCATCTGCCGATGAGTCACGTACGATGCCATGCTGCTGATCGACCTAACATTGTTGTCGTACTTGCGGACGATCTAGGATACTCTGATCTAGGCTGCTATGGTGGCGAGATTTCTACCCCTCATATCGACGCATTAGCCAAGGGTGGGGTCCGTTTCTCGCAAATGTATAACTCGGCCCGTTGCTGCCCAACGCGAGCCGCGTTGATGACGGGTTTGTATCCGACACAAGCAGGTATCGGTGACTTTACGTCAACAAAGCCGGCTGCGAATAAAGGCCCGGGCTACTTAGGACGCTTGCGAGAGGATTGTGCGACGATGGCAGAGATGCTCAAGCCAGCTTCTTACCGCAGCTTTTATGTTGGCAAATGGCATATGCATTCGCAAACCGGCCCGATCGATCGAGGCTTTGATGAGTTTTATGGTTATACAAACGATCACTCGCATGACCAATACGATCGGGATTACTATGAACGACTCCCCGCAAACCATTCGGCAGAATTGAAGTATGCCACGGATCAGTACTACGCCACCGATGCCTTCAACGACTACGCCATCGAGTTCATTCGCCAAGGGCAAAAGAGTGGATCCCCTTGGTTAGTATTCTTGGCGCATTCTTCACCTCATTTTCCAGTGCAAGCGCCCGCAGATCGAGTCGACAAATACGAACAGTTGTACCTCAAGGGATGGGATAAACTGCGCGAAGAGCGTTTTGCCAGAATGAAAACGATCGGCCTGGCGACGGGCTCCGCATGGAAGCTAAGCCCTCGAAGCATCGTTCCTGTAGACACCCCCGAGATCGCCAATGGCTTTCCAGGAGAAGAGAACCCTGCTTGGGATTCGTTGCCGGAAGATCGACGACGAGATTTGGCTCGACGCATGGCTGTTTATGCCGCGATGGTCGAAGCGGTGGATCAAGGGGTTGGGCGCATTGTGGAGCATCTTCGGTCTACCGAGGATCTAGAGAACACGCTGATTCTGTTCACGAGCGATAACGGTGCCTGTTATGAATGGGGGCCGTTCGGATTTGATGGAACCTCGAGAAAGGGTGAGACCACGCTCTTTACAGGCGATCGACTTCGTGAGATCGGGGGCCCGGGGACGCATCATTCGTATGGCAGCGCCTGGGCAAACCTTTGCAACACGCCACTACGACTCTACAAACACTTTACACACGAGGGCGGTATCAACTCCCCCTTTATCGCGCATTGGCCTAAGGGCTTTGGTCCACGAGCGGATTTTGTGCATGATCCTGTACATGTGATGGATGTCGTGCCGACCGTATTGGCCGCCGCCAATACATCGCCACTTTCGAAACGAGGCGATGTCCCAGTACAACCGATCGAGGGAACGAATCTGCTTCCAGCGATACGAGGCGAGAAGATTCTTGAACGCGGAATCGGCTTTGATCATCAAGGGGCACATGCTTGGCGCAAGGGGGATTGGAAGATCGTATGGTCCAAACGCATGCCGACGGAGATTCGCTGGGAGCTCTATAACATCGCCGAAGATCGTTGCGAAATGAACGACTTGGCCTCTCGTTATCCGGACCGCGTCCAGGAAATGACGAAGGAATGGACAGCCTGGGCGCGACGTGTCGGTGTGATTTGGGAGCCAAAGAAGAATGGAACAAAGGAATCGCCGCGATGAAGTTTTTGATCCTGTTATTAGCGATTTTCGTTCTCTCATCTCATGTTGTGGTGGCTGCACCAGGCGAAGCCTCACGCCCTAACGTTCTATTCATTGCGATGGATGATCTCAATGATTGGATCGGCTGTATGGGTGGTCATCCACAAACGATAACACCGAATCTGGATCGTTTGGCTGCGAGCGGCATTTTGTTTACGAATGC
>Ga0315902_10013611_pt1 | contig 10514 bp, 6 predicted proteins | sample LakEriMetagenome_9_FD_203523 | JGI IMG/M metagenome (GOLD analysis project Ga0315902, IMG submission 203523) | Freshwater fungal communities from buoy surface, Lake Erie, Ohio, United States - Buoy 12 MA117 | ecosystem: Environmental > Aquatic > Freshwater > Lake > Lake biofilm | place: USA...
TGTGGAACTCGATCAGCTCACGATAGAGGCGCACCGTGTCGAGCACGGGCGAATCCTTGTCGGTGACCGTGGCGTCGGCCTCGGGCTTCCAGGCGACAAACTCGTCCCGGGTGCCGAGGGCCGGGCTCGACGCGAGCAGTTCGAATGCGTCCTCGGGCGCGACGAGTCCGCGTTCGCCTGATTGCGAGAACTCGAGCGCGTTGCGGACGACCACGTCCCATACGGTGGGCCGGTAGGCGTCGGGCTGCGTGCCTTTCTCGATGAGCGTCGACCACTCGCCCACCGGCAGCGACTGGAGCAGTTTCCGCTGCGGGCTGCCGGCCGCGCCGACCGCGGTGGCGAATCGCGTGCGGATCTCGGCCACGATCGTCGGGAGGTCCCACTCGGCGATGCTCTTCAGGTCGTCGGCCTGCGCGCCTCCCTGCGTCCGCTGCTGATACCGCCAGCGGTTCATCTGGAAATAGCCCCACGTCCAGTTGGCGCGGATCGCCTCGAGCACGCCACGGGTCTCGGGGGGCGCCTTCTCGATGGCGGCGGCGAGATCGATGATCCGCTGCGGGTCGTCCGCCGGCCGGTCGCCGTTGGCGGCGTGCACGCGGGTGGCGATCGCGTGGGCCGCCTCGGCTCCGGAGTCGGCTCCAGAGGCGGTCATCGGCAGGCCTCCGATGAAGACGATCGCCGACAGGATTGCGGCACCGGCGCGCCGCCGAACGCACTCGCGCATGGCATGCTCTCCACGGAAGACCTCCGGCCCGGCTGTTCGCCGCGGCCTCCAGCACAACGTCGCCGCGGCCGACTCGTTACGGCCATGCACGCGGATGGGCTGAAGTGTACGCCTTGTGGGGGTTTTGCGGCCGCATGCCGCCGTGGTTCGGGACGAAGCAAGAGGCTATACTTTGTCAGTTGTTGAGCCGGCGGAGCGCAACGCCGACTCCTGGTAACGAAAGCCGAAAGCCGCGACGGCCAGCCGCCGCAGCCTGTCTGCCCCAAGGAGATCGCATGCGTCAGCCCAGCCGAATGGCGGCCGCTCTCTGCCTGGCCGCGACCGTCCAGTCGCTCGCCCCGCTGTTCGCCGCGGAGGCCGCCCCGCTGTCCTACAATCAGGACATCCGGCCGATCCTCGTCGAGAATTGCTTCGGCTGCCACGGTGCCGACAGCGCCGGCCGCAAGGCCGATCTGCGGCTCGACGATCGCGACGCCGCCGTCGAGAGCGGCGCGATCGCTCCGGGTGATCCCGATTCGAGCGTCGCCCTCGACCGGATCTTCTCCGAAGATCCCGAGGAGGTGATGCCGCCCCCCTCCATCAAGAAGGTGCTCAGCCCTGAGCAGAAGGAACTGCTCAAGCGGTGGATCGCCGAAGGGGCCGAATACCAGCCCCACTGGTCGTTCATCCCGCCCGCGCGGCCCGAGTTGCCGCCCGTGAAGAACGTGGCCTGGGTGAAAAACCCGATCGATCGCTTCATCCTCGCCCGGCTGGAGGCGGAGGGGCTCACGCCGGCCGCTGAAGCCGATCGGCGCTCGCTCGCCCGGCGGCTCGCGCTCGACATCACGGGCCTGCCGCCGGAGCCGGCGGTCGTCGAAGCGTTCGTCGCCGACACGCGTCCCGACGCCTACGAGCAGCTCGTCGATCAGCTGCTGTCGAAGCCCGAGTGGGGCGAGCACCGCGGCCGCCACTGGCTCGACTATGCCCGCTACGCCGACACCCACGGCATCCACTTCGACAACTACCGCGAGATGTGGACCTACCGGCAGTGGGTCGTGGACGCCTTCAATCGCAATCTGCCGTTCGACCAGTTCACGATCCTGCAGCTCGCCGGCGACCTTTTGGCCAAGGAGGCCGGGGGAACTCCCGACGACGTCCTCGATCGGCAGATCGCCAGCGGCTTCAACCGCTGCAACATGACGACCAACGAGGGAGGGATCATCGACGAGGAATATCTCGTCCTCTACGCACGTGACCGCACGGAGACGACGGCGGCGGTGTGGCTGGGCCTCACGGCCGGCTGCGCGGTCTGCCACAACCACAAGTTCGATCCCTTCTCGCAGAAGGAGTTCTACGAGCTCGCGGCGTTCTTCAACAACACGACGCAGGTCGCCAAGGACGGCAACATCCACGACACGCCGCCGATCGTGGTGGTGCCCAAGGCCGAAGATCGTCAGCGGTTCACGGCGCTCGAGAAGGAACTGGCCGCCGGCCGCAAGGTGGTCGAGGATCGCAAGCAGGCGGCCCGCCCGGAATTCGACGCCTGGATCAAAACCGCGACGCCCGACGTGGCGGCCAAGGCCGCACCGCAGGATACGCCGCTCTTGGAGCTCGACCTGCTTGAAGGCGAGGGCACGAAGACGCGGGCCCGCCTCGTGGGCAAGGACACCGACCTGCCGCTTACCACGACGACGAAGTGGCAGGCGGGGCCGAGCGGAGCGGGGGCGCTCCTGCTCGACGGTCGGGCCGCGGAGCTGCCCACCGTCGGCGACTTCGAGCACGACCAGCCGTTCAGCGCCACCTTCTGGCTGCGGCCGCCGGCCAACGACACGTCGTACGCCGTGATCGCCCGGATGGACGAGGCCAACGCCTATCGCGGCTGGGACGTCTGGGTGCAGGGTCGCCGCGTCGGCATGCACCTCGTCCACTCCTATCCCGCCGATGCGATCAAGGTCGTCTCGTCGGCTCAGCTCAAGGCCGATGCCTGGACGCTCGTGTCGGTGACCTACGACGGCTCCGGCAAGGCCGAGGGCGTGAAGATCTACTACGACGGCAAGCTCCAGAAGCCGAAAGTGGAGACCAACACCTTCAAGAAGCACTCGATCAAGACCGAGTCGCCGCTGGTGATCGGCGGCCGGTCGCAGGCATCGACGGCCCACGGCGTCGGCCTGGCCGGCATCGAGCTCTGGGGCCGGGCCCTGACGGCCGGCGAGGTCGAGGGCCTCTCCCAGGCCCAGGCCTTGGCGCAGATCGTGAAGCTCGCTCCCGAGGAGCGGGTGCAGGCGGCCGGCGGGCTCTACGACTGGTGGCTCGCCAGCCTCGACGAGGCCTTCAAGGCGGCCACGGCCGACGTGGCGGAGCTCGAGAGCGAGCATGCCGACATCCGCAAGCGGGGCACCGTCGCCCACGTGATGAACGAGAAGGACGAGATGGCGAAGGCCTACATCCTCGACCGCGGCGAATACGACAAGCGCAAGGACGAGGTGCAGGCCGGCACGCCCGCCGTCCTACCGGCTTTTCCTGCCGAGCTGCCGAAGAACCGTCTCGGATTGGCGAAGTGGCTCCTCCTGCAGGATCATCCGCTCACCTCACGGGTGACGGTGAACCGGTTCTGGCAGGAGGTGTTCGGCACGGGTCTCGTGCGGACGACCGGCGACTTCGGCATCACCGGCGAGCTGCCGAGCCATCAGGAGCTGCTCGATTGGCTCGCGGTTGAGTTCCGCGAGAGCGGCTGGGACGTGAAGAAGCTCTTCCGGCTCTTTCTCACGAGCGCCACCTACCGCCAGGCCGCGGTCACGACGCCCGAAAAGCTTACGAAGGACAACGCGAATCGGCTCCTCTCCCGTGGCCCCCGGTTTCGGATGGACGCCGAAATGGTCCGCGACGCGGCTCTCGCCTCCAGCGGCCTGCTCGTGAAGCAGATCGGCGGCCCGAGCGTGAAGCCCTACCAGCCCGACGGCGTCTGGGAGGCGGTCTCGATGGGAGGCAACACGAGCCGCTACCAGCGGGACACGGGCGAAGCCCTCTACCGCCGCAGTATGTATTGGTTCTGGAAGCGGTCGGCACCGCCGGCCTCGATGGAGATCTTCAACGCGCCCTCGCGGGAAAACTGCACGGTGAAGCGGGAGCGGACGAACACGCCCCTGCAGGCGCTCGTGACGCTCAACGACCCGCAGTTCGTGGAGGCGGCGCGGGTGCTGGCCGACCGTGCCATTCAGACCGCGGCCACCGACGACGCCCGGATCGACTTCATCGGCAGGCGGGTGCTCTCCCGGCCGTTCGCCCCCGAGGAACTGGCGATCCTGAAGCGGTCGCTCTCCGATCTCTCGGCCTGGTATGGAGCGCATCCCGACGATGCCAAGCAACTGATCGCCGTGGGCGACGCCAAGCCCATGACCGCCGACCCGGTGCAGCTCGCCGCCTGGACGATGCTCACGAACGAACTGATGAACCTCGATGAGGTGCTCTGCAAATAAAAAAGGTGTCAGGACTCATTTTTCACTCGACAAATGAGTCATGGCACGTTTTTTTGGAGATTAAAAAATGAGTCCTGACACCTTTTTTAGCTCGCCGCTCGACGAACTCGGCCTCAATCTCACCCGTCGCAGGTTCTTCGAGCGGGGTAGCCACGTGCTCGGTGGCGCCGCCCTGGCCTCGCTGCTCGCCGAGGATGCGGCCCGCGGCAACAGCGTCACGCCCCCGTCCGTGGGCGTGGAGCGGGTGCCGGGCGCCATCGGCCCCCACTTCGCCCCCAAGGCGAAGCACGTGATCTACCTGCACATGGTGGGCGGGCCGCCGCAGCAGGACATGTTCGACTACAAGCCCGCGATGAACGACTGGTACGACAAGGACCTCCCTGAGAGCGTCCGCAATGGCCAGCGGCTCACGACGATGACGAGCGGCCAGTCGCGGTTTCCGATCGCCCCCTCGAAATACAAGTTCGCCCAGCATGGACAAAGCGGCATGTGGGTGACGGAGCTGCTGCCCTGGACGTCGAAGATGGTCGACGAGATGTGCTTCATCCGCTCGATGCACACCGAGGCGATCAATCACGAGCCTGCCATCACCTATATGCAGACGGGCAACCAGATCACGGGCCGGCCCTGTCTCGGGGCCTGGCTCAGCTACGGCCTGGGCTCGCTGAACAAGGATCTGCCGGCCTTCGTCGTGCTCGTGGCCCGGCCCACCAACAACGAGCAGAACCAGGCGATCGGCGCCCGGCTCTGGGGCAGCGGCTTCCTGCCCGGCGAGCATGCGGGCGTGAGCTTCAGGAGCGCCGGCGACCCGATCCTCTACATCAACAACCCTCCCGGCGTGTCCGCGGAGGTGCGGCGGAAGACGCTCGACGGGCTTCAGGCCCTCAACCAGCGGACGCTCGAGCAGCTCGGCGACCCCGAGACGCGGACGCGGATCTCGCAGTACGAGATGGCCTTCCGGATGCAGTCGAGCGTGCCGGAGTTGACGAACCTCGCTTCCGAGCCGGAGAGCACGTTCACGCTCTACGGTGAGGCGGCGAAGAAGCCGGGCACGTTCGCCAACACCGTGCTCATGGCCCGACGCATGGTGGAGCGGGGCGTGCGGTTCGTGCAGGTCTACATCAACAACTGGGATCACCACGGCAACATCGCCGTCCGGCTGCCGAGCCAATGCAAGGACGTCGATCAGGCCTGCTACGGGCTCGTGCAGGATCTCAAGGCTCGCGGCCTGCTCGACGAGACGCTCATCATCTGGGGGGGCGAGTTCGGCCGCACCGTCTATTCCCAGGGGGGGCTCTCCAAGGAAAACTACGGCCGCGACCACCATCCGCGGTGCTTCACGATGTGGATGGCCGGCGGTGGCGCCCGCCCCGGCACGATTCACGGCGAAACCGACGACTTCTCCTACAACATCGTGAAAGACCCGGTGCACATCCGTGATTTCCACGCGACGGTGCTGCACCTCATGGGCTTCGACCACGAGCGGCTGACGTATCGCCACCTCGGGCTGGACTTCAAGCTCACGGGCGTCGATCACGCCCATGTGATCAAGGAGCTCCTCGCGTGACGGCCGGCGAAGCGGAAGCGAAGCCGAGCCAGGTGCGGCCGCTCGACGCTGCCGAGCGGCGGGTGCTCGGCGTCTTGATCGAGAAGGCGAAGACGACGCCCGATCAGTATCCGCTCTCGCTCAACGGCGTGGTCACCGGCTGCAACCAGAAGAGCAATCGCGACCCGGTGATGACGCTCGACGAGGAGCAGGTGATGCGGGCCCTCACGAGCCTGCGGCATTCAGGCGCCGTCGCGGAGGTGTTTGGCAGCGGCAAGATTCCTCGCTATCGCCACCTCGCCTACGAGTGGTTCGGTGTGGAGAAGGAGGAACTCGCGATCCTTGGCGAGCTTCTGCTCCGCGGCGAGCAGACCGAGGGGGATCTCCGCGGCCGTGCCAGCCGCATGGATCCGATTCCGGATCTCGACGTGCTCCGCGGCCATCTTGACCGGCTCGCCGCGAAGGGACTCGTCGTCTGGCTTTCGCCCCCGGGCCGCGGGCGGATGCTCACGCACGGGCTGCTACCGCCGGAGAAGCTCGAGAAGGTGCGGTCGCAGCTCGGCATGACGTCCGCGCCGGTCGCCGCGCCGGTCGCCGCGGCGGCCCCGACGCTGCCCTCGCTGCCGCCTCGCGAAACTCCCGCAGCCGAGCCGGATTCAGGCGACGGCGAATCGCTCGGCGACCGCGTGGCCCGGCTCGAAGCGGAGTTGGCGGATCTCCGCGGCCGGCTCGAGTCGCTCGAGCGCGACCTCGGCCGCTGATCGGTGATCGTTGATCGGTGGCTGCGGTCGATCAAGATGGACCCGTAGTCCGCTGCAAATCGGGACGACCACGGACGCGCTGACGCATCCATCGTGGCCTGACCGGCGCGTGGGGCGCGGGGCGGTGCTCGTGCAGTCGATGCGGCTGCTGCGGGGCGATCTCCGCCCGGTATCTCCGCTCCGCTTCCGGGGTGCCCGCCTGCCGGTGCTGGAAGGCTCCGAAATAGGGATCGGGGAACTGCCAGTCGTTCTGCCCGTGGGCCGCTGCCCCGGCAAGCCACAGCGATGCGACGAGGACGCCGGCGGGAAATCGTCCGGCGGCAATCAATACAACGAACGGATTCCACCAGCATCCCACCGGCAGGGTGATGAATTTCATGCCGTGCTTCCTTGAAACGGATTTCAGAAATCGAAGGCAAGACGCGTGCCGAAGCCGTGAATCCAGCCGCTGCCGTCGTAGGACGTGCCGGGCACCACCGCGCCGGTCGAGTCCTTCCGCCACGGCGTGCTGGCAAAGTCGCGGTAGGTGAAGTCGTAGTTGAAGTAGACGCGGGCGTTCGGGTTGAGCAGCCAATTGAGCCCCAGTGTGCAGCCGTTGAGGACGCCGCCGTTCACCTCGCCGTCGCTCAGGCAGAGGTAGTTGTAGCGCAGGCCGACCTGCCACGCACCCTCGCTCAGGCTGATCCGCCGCCCCGAACCGCCGCCACGGAGCAGGTAGAAGTTGTTGTGCGGTACGGGCCGGTCGAACCGGTACTCGAGCCGCGAGTAGGTGCGGCTCTCACCGGTCAAGAAGTAAAGAACCTCGGCATAGCCACTCTGGAAATAGACCGTGCCGACGTTCGTGCCCGGCTGGGGCTGGTAGCCATTGGTCACGAGCGGTCCGGCGGACGTGGTCTTGGCGTTGTAGAGCCACGACCCGAAATACTCCGACTGAAACGACCAAGGGCCGTTGTTGCCCACGAGTTCCAGGCCGATCATGTTTTGCCAGGTGCCCTCGAGCAGTCCGCTGTCGGCGTAGATCGAGTTGAGCGGGCCGGGCGGGCCGTTGCGAATGCTGCCGCGGCTACGGAAGCGAACGGCCGTGATCTGATCGCCGACAGGCAGACCATTGGCGAACGACGTGTACTGCCGCCGTGGCTCCATCGTCCGGCCGGACAGGCCGAGGTGAACGAGTTGTCGCCCCTCGTCCTCGAAGACCGGCAGATAGACGAGCCGGCCGACGGTCATGCTGCCACCGGTGGAATTCGAGAAACCGAACGGATTGGACGTGTTCTTGAACTGGCCGATTTGCCAGGCGAGGTCGCCCTCCTCGTTGTTGTTGAGAATCTGGATGCCGGGGAGAAATCCGTTGTTGAACGGCCCCTCGAATGCGTCCTGGCTGAACGACCGCTCCATGAAGTTGAGCCAGCGGCTGCTCGTGAGGTGCTCGTAGCCGTAGGGATCCTTTTGATTGCCGACGCGGATGATTCCGAGCAGCGGCACCTCGCGAACCTGGAGCCACAGGTCGGTAACCGCCGTGAGCGGGCCCGAGTCGCGTTCCGTCGGAAAGACCTCGTTGTTGACGTTCACCTGGTTGACGAAGTCGTATTCGCAGGCCCAGTCGTAGAGCTCGTACATCCGCCCCTCGATCCGGAAGCGGGCGCGGCGGAAGTCGACCGTATCGGCCAGTTCCGGATCGAGGCCGCCCTGGTTGGACGGTTGATCCGGCCCGCTTCCCGCCGTGAACGCCACCGCGTCTACCTGCGTGCGGCCGCCGATCTTGACGCGAAAATCTTTGTTGGCCGACTCCGCCTGGAACGAATCGGCCCACTTCGATGTCGTGAACGTCTTGTCGCTGCCCACCTCATAGGGCTCGGGCGGCGGCTGATCGGCCTCCTTGGCCTGCGGCACCGGCAGCGGCTCGGCGGCCTCTGACTCCTTCTCGAGCGCCTTGAGCCGGGCCTCGAGCAGCTTGATCCGCTCACGATCCGCCCGTACCGCCTCCGACACCTCCTCGAACGTGGCAAATCTGGTAGCGACGCTTGGCAGATCGATCCCGCCCGCCTCGGTCTCGTCGGCGACGACGAGGAAGTTGTCAGCGATGTCGGAGCCACTGCGTTCCGCTCCTTGGGCGAGTGCGGCGAACAAGCCCATGGCGATGACCACGAGCCCGCGGCCGATGCACGGGCGCCGGCACGGGTGCGCGATCGAAGGCATGCGAAATCGAGCGACCATTGGATTTCCCGGCGACGCGCGGGCCAGGCGCGGAAACTGCCGGCAAGGACAACGCAGCCCGCGTATCCCTCCTGAGCGGAATCAACGGAATCATCGGCACCGATTCCCGGAGAACATGGCTTCGAAATGCAAAACTGCCTTACGTTCCCCCCAGCCAGGCGTCGAAGTGCCTGCCCAGTTTCCGCAGCCTACCTCGAAGCCGCTGGTTGCCGCGGGGTGTCGGCAGGCTGATGTGGATCTTGGGAAGGGCATGAACGTGCCCGATATCTGCCGACTGCGAGAGCGCATCTGGCTTACGTGGAGCGGTAGCCGCAGTGCCTGAAGCAGTTGCGGCACTCGGCTTCGGTGAACCGGTCAAGCAGCTCGCCACAGAGCGTCCATAGGGCATCGACGGTCCTTGCCGAAGCACTCTTCAGGAGCCACGTGAACTTCGAGAAGACAAGTCAGGTCAGACAAAGCCGCTGAAGCGCCGTGCACCACGTCTGAATCGACAGGTCCGTCCGGAGTTCAGCCTCGAGTTCCCGGTGCGTCAGGTCGGGCTTCCGTTGAATCAGTTTCCGCAGCTGGTCAGCAAAAGCCGCCCACAGCGGGATCCGGCGCCGCTTGCGGAAGTGCCGTTGGCCGACCTGTTTTTACTTGATTGTGGTCGGTTTCGCCGATAGTGTCACGTGATGAAGCGGGGTTTGACCCTGCTGGGCGACAGAAATTCTGAAGGGTTCACCACGATGAGTACTTTCTTCTCTCGCGGGTTTGGCAACGTTCCGTCGCGCAAAAACAAGTCCCGGGCCGTGCGTTTCCCAGCATGCGTCGCCGAGCAGCTTGAAGCCCGCGGGATGCTGAGTGGTATTGGCATCGCCGTGATTCCACCCCTGGTCCCCGCCAACAGCGCCCCCGCAAACACCGACTCACCCGTCGTCATCGCCCCGCCGCCGGCGGCAGCTTCAGGCAGCGCGTCGAGCCCCGTGACGCTGCCCGTCGTCCGTGAATCGCTACGGATCACGATTCCGTCGCAAGCGCGGGCGGGAGTACCGATCAACGTCACGGCCGTCGCGGTCGACGCCGCCGGAAGACCGCTCTCGTCGTTCAATGGATTGGCGACGGTCGTCAGCAGCGATCCGGAGGCGAGTCTGCCGCTGGTTCCGGTGACATTCCGGAACGGGCGGGCATCGTTCCAGGTGACGCTGGCGACCGCCGGCCGGCACTCGATCACCGTGAGGTCGCTGAGTGACGCACCTCTATCGGGGACTGCGATCACCACGGTCACGGCCGCCCAGGTGGCCTCGAGGTTCGCCGTGACGCTGCCGCGGGCCGTCGCCGTGGGTGTGCCTGTCAGGGTGACGCTCATGGCGGTCGATGCCCAGGGGAGGCCCGTGACGTCTCATCGCGGGATCGCGACGCTGACTTCGACCGATGCGCAGGCCAGGTTTCCCTCGACCGTCACGTTCGTGAACGGCAGGGCGACGGTGCGAGTGATTTTTGGCACCCTCGGCCCGCAGACGCTGTCGGCGAGCCAGGGGACTCCCTCGGCGCCGCCCAGCGGGGACATCGTGGGCAGCGGCACGACCCAGGTCGGCGAGGTGGTCACTCAGCGGATCGGTCTGTGATGGCCATGCGGGACATCTGACCGCTACCCGTCTTTCCGCCAATCGCGTTTTTGCGGCGTTCGCTCGATGACCGCGGCGGCCCACGACCTGCGGCGGGCCTTTGGCGAGTGTTGGGACGCCAGATTGCGAACCCCGTTCTTTCCCGTCGAATTCGCAATGCCGGAGGTGGGACTTGAACCCACACGCCCTTGCGGGCAACGGATTTTGAGT
>Ga0315902_10013613_pt1 | contig 10513 bp, 6 predicted proteins | sample LakEriMetagenome_9_FD_203523 | JGI IMG/M metagenome (GOLD analysis project Ga0315902, IMG submission 203523) | Freshwater fungal communities from buoy surface, Lake Erie, Ohio, United States - Buoy 12 MA117 | ecosystem: Environmental > Aquatic > Freshwater > Lake > Lake biofilm | place: USA...
TCCCGGGTCTGGCGGACATGCCAGAGCATATCGGCATCAACGCGATCTTCGAGGACGAGCGACAACAGCTTTGGATCGGGAGTGCAGACAAGGGTCTTTTTCGCATCCTGCCCGGCGAGAATAAGGTCGTCCGCTATTCGGAAAAGGACGGACTGCCTTCCGACGACGTGAGGGCGGTCATCACGGATCTGAATGGCAGGGTTTGGCTGGCCACCAACCGAGGGCTCTGCTGCTTCGACCCCGCCAGAGGAGATATCCGTTCCTTTAATGTGTACGACGGCCTTCCGGGCAATGACTTCACGTCCAATGCCTTTTATCGGATGGTCGATGGCGGGATCCTGGCCGGCAGTTTGAACGGGATCGTGCATTTCAACCCGGCCGACATCCAACGCAACGATCTCCGCAGTCACATCGCCTTCAGCGCACTGAGGATCGGAGACCGGACGATCAACCCGCAGGATGGTACAGGCATCATCGACCGCGATATAGACTTCATGGAAGAAGTCAGCATCTCCTATGATCAGAACGATTTCAGCATCGACTTCCGACTACTGAATTTTATCAAGCCGGGAAAAAACAGGTATGCCTATCTGCTGGACGGATATGAAACGGAATGGCATCAGAGCCAGACCGGGACGGCCACCTATTCCAATCTCCCGGCCGGATCATACACCCTGAGGGTCAAGGCGGCCAACAACGACGGAATATGGGAACAAGAGGAACGCCTCCTGGCCATCCGGATCAGACCGGCACCCTGGGCGACCTGGTGGGCATGGCTCATCTACCTGACCGCCACTGGGTTGCTGGTGTATTTCATTATCCGATATGCCGTGATGAGGCATCGCTTCCAACAGGAGCAACTGCTCCAACAGTTCAAGCTGGACTTCTTCACCAACATCTCCCATGAGATCAGGACGCGGCTCACCCTGATCACCAGCCCGCTGGAGCGACTGGATCCGGGTGAGTTGCAAGACGACCGGGCACGAACGATCTGGACATCTGTCCGGCACCACACGACAAAACTGACAGAACTCGTTCAGGAACTGCTGGATTTCAGAAAGGCGGAGAGCGGATATCTGCGGTTGAAGCGGGAGCCCACAGACATGGTGGCGATCTGCCAGGAGATCGGGGAAGGCTTCAGGCCGATGGCGGAATCGAAGGGACTGATCCTCGAATGTCCCAAAAACCGGACACCGATCACGGTATCCATAGACCGGACACAATTTGGGAAAGTGATATCCAACCTGTTGGCAAACGCCATCAAGTTTACCCCGGCAGGTGGTCGGGTACACATGAAGGTGGAACGTCACAGGCAGGGGGTGGTACTCACCATCAGGGATACCGGCATCGGCATCAGTCCGGCAAACCTCGGCCGCATCTTTAATAACTATTTCCAGGTCACCGACCACGGCACGGAAAACACCGGCTATGGCATTGGCCTGGCCCTGTCAAAAAGGATCGTCGAACTCCACGAAGGAGAGATCTCTGCCCAAAGCGAACGGTCTGCGGATCGAAAAGCCGGCAAGACGGGATTCACAGAATTCATGGTCACCATCCCGGCGCTCCGTGAATACTCCGGTGATCCGGAAATCTTGCCCCAGACCGCCAGCGTCATATCCGACAGCAGCGCGGAAGGAATCGAGTCGCCCGGTCCGGCGGACAAGGCACTCATATTAGTGGTGGAAGACAATGCCGAACTGCGACAAATGCTTGAAGAATCCCTTTCACCGATCTTTGATGTGCTGGCAGCGGAAGACGGAAGTCAGGGACTGGAGATCGCCCGAAACAAGATCCCTGACCTGGTCGTTTCCGATATCATGATGCCGATGTTGGACGGACTGCAGCTCTGCGACCAGCTTAAGTCGGATCGGGAGACCAGCCACATACCCGTCATCCTACTGACAGCAAAAGCTACCCTGGACGACCGCATCAGCGGCCTGCAGCATCGGGCGGATGGCTACATCAGCAAACCCTTCAGCCTGAAATTGCTGATCACGCAGATCAACAACCTCATCGATAACAGGCGAAGACTGCAAGAGGTATTCCGGGATGACATGCTCGTGACGGAAAAAAACCCGGCAGACAGGCCCGTCAGGGATGAATTCCTCACCGAAATGTCCTCACATATCCTAAAAAACCTCGACAATGCTGAATTCAACGTGGCCTCACTTGCGAAGCACGCCACCATGAGCCAACCGGTGCTCTATCGGAAGATCAAGGCACTGACCGGACTCTCGGTGAACGATTTCATCAAGTCGATCAGATTGCGCAGGGCAGCTGAACTCCTCTGCGACCCCGAAAGGACCGTTTATGAAGTGGCATACATGGTAGGGTTCTCGGACAGGAAATATTTCAGCCGGGAATTCAAGAAGATTTACGAGATGACCCCATCCGCCTATGCGCAACATCAAAGGAGTGAATCAGACGAAGAGCCGAGGCCTCATGAAATCTGAGCTTATGCAGAAAACGGGTGAACAACGCGGAGGTTCTCGGGGTTATCAAAAAAATTAACCTAGCCATGGACCGCAAAGAATTCTTCAAAGTCATGACCGGAGGCCTCACCACGACCTGTGTCGCATGCATGATGGCCGCATGCTCAAAGGACGGAACGACTCCTGCGAATCCTTCAGGCCCGACGCCAAATCCCACGCCCGGCAACAATGCCCTGCTGACGGTGAACCTCGCAAACCAGATGCTCTCCGTGAATGATTTCGTAGCTGGAGGTGGGGTGATCGTCATTCGGATCGCGGCCGGAAACGCTGTTACCAGTTTCACAGCCTTCTCTTCCGTTTGTCCCCACGCAGGGAGTACCGTGGTATTTCAGCCGCAGACGCAAAATTTCAACTGCCCGGCACACAACTCCAATTTCAACATCTCCGGAGCTGTGACCGGAGGACCCGCCGGCAGCGGACTAACGAAAAAAACGGTGGAGATCAGTGGAACAACGCTGACCGTGAAGTGATCTGATCACTTGTACGCAGCTGCCCTGGCTGTTTGCATTTCAGTGAGCAACATGGGAACCCGAACGAAAGGATCATAAGGCTTCCCCTTCTCCGGAAGTGTCTCCACCGGCACAAATCCTTTGTAACCGGAGGCCCGGATGATCTTCATGACCCGCAGCATATCCGTTTTTTTGTCCGGACCTTCGCCGTGCAGACGCTCCTTCACCTGCCAGTTGATCGCATAAGGGGCAGTCATGGCTATCTCGGTGTATGGATCTGAGGTGGTGAAACTGCCGGTATCCACGATCAAACCTACCCCGGGGTGATTGATGGCCCTCAGCAGACGAAGGGTCTGGTCTGCGGTGGATAATGCATCCGCATGATTCTGTATACCGATCCGCACGCCTTTTGTCTGCGCATATTCCGCACATGCCCGAAAGCAGGGCGCCATCCACGTCATCACTTCTTCCCATCTGTTATCGTACCCCGGCGGCATCGGTCCTGCAAAAAGCCGGATGACCGGAGCGCCAAGCTTTGCCGCCACATCGATCCATTGTTTGGCGAGCTGAATGCCTGCCTCCCTGACCGCCGGATCGGCAGAAGCGAAGTGATTCCGGATACCCGTGCCACTGATGGCCAGTCCACGCGCCGCCGCCCTTTGCCGAACCTTGCGGATGACATCATCGGATGGCGGGATCGGATAGCCCGGAAAATAATACCCGGTGATATCCACCGCCTCCAGGTTCTGACCGGCTGCCCAATCTATCAGATCCAACAAACCGAATACCGACCGGCCGTCTGCAGGATCTTTTTCCATCAACCTTGAGTTGAAAGAATAGGCATTCAAAGAAAACCGAACAGGCGTCCCATGCGCGATCCGGGAAGACCGCTGAGCGAGGGCACCTGTGGTAACCATGATAAATATGGCAGTTATAGCATATTTACACAGGCTTACATGAACAGAAGTAAATATGTTCATTTTCATAATATATCGGAGCTGACCTGCTTCCGGCGATCAGAGTCGAATGCCAAGGCAAAGACCCCCGCGCACACCGGCCCATGGCCCGGTGAGGGACACATTCGCCCCCAGGGCGTTCACATCGATCACATTCTTCACAAAAGGAACGGCCTCCAGCACATTTGCGATCTCGGTGCGCAGGCTGTTCTGGTCATCGGTAGAGATGGGTGAACTGTTGCGACCCGACAGGGTGCCCTTACCGGCACCAAAATGCGGACCAATGATCCACCAGTCGAGCGCCACACGATTGGCGATCACCCACTGCGAACCCAGCATGAAGCCTCCGGTATTGGAGGTCAAACTACCCGTCAGCGTGGCTGTACGCGTAGCGCCGGCATTGTTCTGATAGTCGACACTGATATTTCCGACTTCATGCCGGGCATAACGGTAGAAGAGCGAAAAATAGAAGCCATGGCCGTATCCCTTCTTTCCGGCATAGAACCGGATCTCCGGCGTGACGGCGAAATTGCTCATACGGATCGATTCGATCTCATTGCGGGCATCGACGCTGCCAGGGGTGCCCGCGTCTTCGATGCTGTTGAGGATCCTATCCTTAAAAAGGACGGGGCCTGAAGGCATGGTCCGGAATCCGAGATTGAAGGAGGTCTTCTTCGAAAGCATCCGCTCATAGGTCAAATTATAATTGCGGAGTGCCAGACCGGCCAAATTGGTCTTGAAGATATTCCTGCCCGGACGATCCTCCTCTTCATCCTGTGCCACGGCGGGCATTACGAAAAACTGTGCTGCCAGGAGCAGAGAAAGGATGATGTTAACGGAGAATGCTTTCATGATGGTGTATTTATAAAAACGCCTGATTATTATGCAATTTCGGAAATGAACAGGGAGTTGACAGACTCTTTATTGAATTTATGGATAGATTGGCAGAAATTGATCCTATTTAGGTAGACTCAGGATAATTCAGGACGGGTATTCCCTTTATTTGTGATACTTTGACCCCTGAGCGGATCAAGGTACCAGGTCCGGAACAACCCTTAAGAACCATCATTGTCAGTGCAGCCATGTCATCACCCCATTTTGTGATCGGTGTCGATTACGGCACGGATTCCGTTCGAACGGTCATCATCAACAGCGACAATGGAACCGAGGTAGCCACCTCCGTCCATCATTACGAACGATGGGGACGTGGATCGTATTGCGACGCAGCAGCGAACCGCTTCCGACAGCATCCACTGGATTATGTCGAAGGGCTGGAACGAACGATCCGCGACTGCCTGGCCAAGGCGGGTCCTGAGGTAGCCGGACAGGTCAGGGCCATCGGCGTGGATACGACCGGATCCACACCCGTAGCGGTGGATGCCACAGGAACGCCGCTGGCCATGAAGGCTGAATGGGCAGAAAACCCGAATGCGATGTTTGTGCTCTGGAAGGACCACACAGCGATCCGGGAGGCTACGGAGATCAACCGCCACGCCAAACAATTCGATACAGACTATCTTCAATTCGTCGGCGGGATCTATTCTTCGGAATGGTTCTGGGCAAAATGGCTGCAGATATTGCGTACGGATGAATCCGTCCGGAAGGCATGCGTATCTTTCGTCGAACACTGCGACTGGATTCCCTTCCTACTGACAGGCGGTAACGATGTCAGAGCGATGAAACGCAGTGTCTGCGCTGCGGGTCACAAGGGACTCTGGGCCGCAGAATTCGGAGGATACCCGCCCAACGCATTTTTCACGACCCTCGATCCACTGCTCGACGGACGGGTGAACAGTCTGGGACGGGACGCCTGGACATCAGATACGCCCGTCGGCAAACTCTCGCCGGAATGGGCGTCGAGGCTGGGACTGTCGGACGAGGTCGTGGTGGCTGTCGGTGCCTTCGATGCCCACATGGGCGCCGTAGGCGGTCAGATCGAACCCGGACACCTTAGCAAGGTCATGGGCACCTCCACCTGCGACATCCTCGTTGCAGGCGCACAGGAAATCGGCAACCGGACAGTCAGCGGCATCTGCGGACAGGTCAACGGCTCGGTGATCCCGGGGATGATCGGACTGGAAGCCGGACAATCGGCCTTTGGCGATACCTACGCCTGGCTGCGCCGGCTGATCATGGACCCCGTCCTCCGCATGCTGGATGACATATCTGCCCTGGATCCTGCGATGCGAAGCATCATCAGGCATCAACTGGAAGAACAACTGATCCCCCTACTCTCCGCAGAGGCCGGATCGCTCCCGCCGGATGAGGACGACGAACTGGCTGTCGACTGGTTCAATGGCCGGCGCACCCCCGACGCCAATCAGTATCTGACGGGAAGTCTGCATGGCCTCCGCCTGGGAACGGATGCCGCGCGCGTGTTCCGGGCACTCGTAGAAGCCACCTGTTTCGGTGCAAGAAGCATCATCGACCGGTTCAGGACGGAAGGGGTCGCCATCGAAGGCCTCATCGGTTTGGGTGGTGTTGCCCGGAAATCACCTTACATCATGCAGGTGATGAGCGATGTGACGGGCATGCCTATCCGGATCCATCGCAGCGAACAGACCTGTGCCATGGGTGCGGGGATGTTTGCCGCCACGGCAGCCGGGCTGTATCTGCGGATAGAAGATGCCATGCAGGCCATGGGCCAGGGTTTCGAGGCGATCTATCATCCGCGTGCAGATCGTGTAGCCTTTTACGAAACCAGATATCAGCAATATCTGAAAGCGGGTGCATTCACGGAATCTAATGCACCTGTTCAATAAAGCCCCCCGAATTCATCACCCATGTACGAAGATCTCAAGGAGGAAGCCTGTCATGCCAACCTGGAACTGCCGAAACTGGGATTGGTATTGTTCACCTTTGGCAATGTAAGTGTGGCGGATCACCGCCGGGGCGTATTTGCCATCAAACCCAGCGGGGTGCCCTACGAGGCGCTCAAACCCGAGATGATCGTGATCGTAGATTTCGACGGAAAGGTGGTGGAAGGGAAAATGCGCCCCTCATCTGATACCCTTACCCATGCCGTGCTCTTTCGTCACTGGCCCTTCATTGGCAGCATCGTACATACCCATTCAACCTATGCCACGGCCTGGGCCCAGGCGCAGTGCGACATCCCGATCCTGGGCACCACCCATGCGGATCACAACACGGTGGACATCCCCTGTGCCCCGCCAATGCGCGATGAGATGATCGAAGGAGACTACGAACTTCAAACCGGCCATCAGATCCTTGACTGTTTTCAGGAACGCGGACTGGATGCCCGCGAAGTGGAGATGGTCCTGGTGGGAAACCACGCGCCATTCACCTGGGGCAAGGATGCGCACAAGGCCGTGTACAATGCAGCCGTTTTGGAAGAGATCGCACGCATGGCCTTCATCACCCGGCAGATCTCACCGGAAGCTCCGAGGCTGAAGGATGCCCTCATCCGAAAGCACTATGAACGCAAGCACGGCCCCAACGCCTATTACGGCAATTGATATCTCACTTCAAAAAAATAAATATGATCGACCTCAGGCAACGGGAAGTATGGTTTGTGACAGGCAGTCAGGATCTCTACGGAGCGGAAACACTGCGCCAGGTGGCAGAACACTCGCAAAAGATCGCTGCTTTTTTTGATGCACACACAGATATGCCGGTGCGGATCGTTTTCAAACCCACGGTCAAATCAACTGAAGAGATCTTCAACATCTGCGAGGCAGCGAATAACCAATCAGCATGCATCGGCATCGTAGCCTGGATGCATACCTTCTCTCCCGCCAAAATGTGGATCCGCGGTCTCTCGATCCTCCGAAAACCCTTATTGCACCTGCATACCCAGTTCAACCGCGACATCCCCTGGCAGCATATCGACATGGACTTCATGAACCTGAACCAGAGCGCCCACGGCGACAGGGAGTTCGGATTTATGATGACCCGCATGCGACTGAACCGCAAGGTGGTCGTCGGCCATTGGCAGGATCCATCGGTGATCCGACAGATGGCCGGCTGGACGAGGGCGGCGGCGGGCTGGCATGACTGGCAGGGTGCCCGTTTCGTCCGCTTCGGCGACAATATGCGCTTCGTGGCTGTCACGGAAGGTGATAAGGTCGAAGCCGAATTGAAGTTTGGGTACTCGGTAAATACCTACGGGGTAGGTGATCTGGTGGCCAGCATCCGGGAGGTGCCGGAAGCCGACCTGTCGGCGCTTGTCGAGGAATACCTGCAGACATACGATGTGGTTGAAAGCCTCAGGCCGGGAGGCAACCAACACGAATCCCTGCGGGTGGCCGCAGGTATCGAACTCGGCATCGAAAGATTTCTGGTCTACGGCAACTTCAAAGGGTTCACCACAACCTTCGAAGACCTGCACGGCTTGAAACAGCTCCCGGGCATTGCGGCCCAGCGACTGATGGCCAAAGGGTACGGATTCGCCGGAGAAGGCGACTGGAAGACTGCGGCGCTGGTCAGGGCGATGAAGGTCATGGGATCCGGGTTGTCCGGCGGTAACTCCTTCATGGAAGACTATACCTATCATTTCGATCCCGACAACTCGATGGTTTTGGGGGCGCATATGCTCGAGATCTGTCCGTCCATCGCTGCGGGCAGGCCGCGCTGCGAGATCCATCCCCTTGGCATCGGGGGCAAGGCAGATCCGGTCAGACTGGTATTCAATGGAAAGCCCGGTGCGGCGCTGAACGCATCTGTCGTGGACATGGGCGATCGGTTTCGCCTGCTGGTGAACGAAGTGGAGGCGGTGACGGCACCGCATGATCTGCCCAGATTACCCGTTGCCCGGGTGCTCTGGAAACCCCTGCCGGATATGAACCGCGCCTGTGCCGCGTGGATCCTTGCAGGAGGGGCCCATCACACCTGTTACTCTGAAAATCTGAATTCAGTGCAGCTGGAAGACTTCGCCGGAATGGCCGGGATAGAATTCGTAAAGATCGACCGCGATACCGATCTTTATCACTTCCGCAATGAACTTCGCTGGAACGACAGAACCGCCCGATAGTCAACCCCTTAAAGCATCCATATGAAAGGACTCTCCACATTGGACGTACTCGTATTCGTCCTCTATTTCATCCTCGTAGCAGGTTACGGTTATTGGATCTACCTGAAAAAGAAAAAAGCCGTCCAGGACACGAAAGACTTCTTCCTGGCAGAAGGATCCCTGACCTGGTGGGCGATCGGCGCCTCGCTCATCGCCTCGAACATCTCCGCCGAGCAGTTCATCGGTATGTCAGGCGAAGGTTTCTTTGTGGGCACTGCAGTCGCCGCCTACGAATGGATCGCGGCCCTGGCACTGGTGATCATCGCCGTCTGGTTCATGCCCATCTACCTGAAGAACCAGATCTTTACCATGCCTCAGTTCCTGACCAGGCGTTACAACGAGACGGTTTCTCTTATCATGGCCATTTTCTGGCTCTTCCTCTACGTCTTCGTCAACCTCACTTCCATCCTCTACCTCGGGGCCGTCGCGATCAACGGACTGCTGGGTGGAGACTACCTGCATATTGTCATGGTGGCGCTGGCCGTTTTTGCGCTGATCATCACCCTCGGCGGTATGAAGGTCATCGGCTACACCGATGTGATCCAGGTGGCCGTTCTGATCATCGGTGGACTGGCCACCACATACATGGCGCTGATCATCGTCAGTGAGAAATTCGGTTTGGGCCGGGACGTAGTGGCGGGATTCAACACCCTGTTGCAACAAGCACCCGATCATTTCCATATGATCCTGGAAAAACCCGGACCCGATGCGCCGCAGGAACAGATCGACAAGTATATGGTGCTCCCGGGCATCGCCATGTATTTCGCGGGACAGTGGATCGTGAACCTCAACTACTGGGGTTGCAACCAGTACATCACGCAGCGCGCATTGGGTGCAGACCTTCAAACCGCCCGAACCGGTATCCTCTTCGCTGCCTTCCTGAAGCTGATGATGCCGGTCATTGTCATGCTGCCGGGTATCGCTGCTTACGTACTTTATAAGAATGGTCATCTGCCCCAACTCGCCGGGGGCAGCAAGGACGGCGCCTATTCCGCCATCCTGGGCTTCCTGCCGAGTGGACTGAAAGGCTTGTCGATCGCAGCCCTTACCGCCGCCATCGTGGCGTCCCTGGCCGGTAAGGTCAACAGCATCTCGACCATCTTTACCCTCGATATCTTCAAGAAGTATATGCGTCAGGATGCGGATGAACAAAAACTCGTATTGATCGGCCGGATCGTGATCTTTATTTCCATGTTCGTGGCCGTCGTCTTCACCTGGAATGATACCCTGGGGATCGGCGGCGAGGGCGGCTTCACATTCATCCAGAAATACACCGGCTTCATCAGTCCGGGGGTCTTCGCCGTGTTCATGCTGGGTATGTTCTGGAAACGAACCACCGGCGCCGCTGCAGTGGCGGGTGTGATTTCCGGCTTCCTGCTCTCCATCTTCTTCAATAACTACGCACCCTCCCTGCTGGGGCACGAGACCATTCTCTATACAGCATTCCCCAATGGAAAGGGCGAATATGAGATACCGTTCCTCATCAATATGGGCTGGTCCTTCTTCTTCACCCTCGCCCTCATGGTGGGTATCAGCCTTACCGGCCCCAAGGTGAACCCGAAAGCCTTCATCTTCGAAAGTGGCATA
>Ga0315902_10013615_pt1 | contig 10512 bp, 4 predicted proteins | sample LakEriMetagenome_9_FD_203523 | JGI IMG/M metagenome (GOLD analysis project Ga0315902, IMG submission 203523) | Freshwater fungal communities from buoy surface, Lake Erie, Ohio, United States - Buoy 12 MA117 | ecosystem: Environmental > Aquatic > Freshwater > Lake > Lake biofilm | place: USA...
TAAGCATGGCTTCATGTGTTACTATTCCAGCCTTGATGTTATCTCTAATGCCAAGAAGTAAATTAAGTTTTGAGTAGTCAACAAGACCATCCTTGTCTTCAGTTAGAAGATCTCTCATGTCCTTCTCATTGATGGATGCGATCTTTCTCGCTACAGCCGCATCGTTAGGGTCGGTGATGTTTGAAGTTTCTAACTTGTCAGACAAAATCTCTTTGATAAGGGAATTTGCTTTCTTTTTGCTTTCCTCTGGGGTTTCCTTTATTTTAGGTTCCTTTGTAGTCTCACTTGTTTTAGATTCCTCAGCAGCTTTAGCCTGTGCCTCAGCCTCTTTTATTACTGCATTGATAATCACGTTCATTTTAGCTGTAAGCTCGCCAGAGTTTTTTATTGATAGAACTTTAGCTCTCTCTCCAATAACCTCCATGATGTCTAAATAATCGTCAATCAAAGGTGTGGGGATAAATGCAGGGTCTATCGATACCAGTGTCTTCGCAGCGTTAAACAGATCAGGATTCTGACCAATCTTTGAATTGATATTTCTCTTAGCATTCTTAACCAAAGATCTAGCTCGGCTAATCTTCATGGCTAGGTTTGCACTGTTAAATATATCTGCAATATAGTTTAAGGTCTTATTTACAGATTCAGGGCTTCTTAGATTTGTTTTTGCTATTCTGCTGATTATTACACCAGCTCTAAATGTGCTGATCTTTCCAGCCTTAGCCAAAACTCTAACCGAGTTAACAAGTCCGTTTAAAGATTCCTTGTGATTAAACACAGCCTCTGTTGCAGCTTTTCTAGCCTCTGACTTAATTGAGTCTCTAAGAGATGAATATTCATCTGATGAAACTACTTTAACTCTCATACCAGACAATCTCTTGACTCCAGACAATACTTTTGCCTTGTCTCTGTCGCCAAGTTTATTGTATGCGTCAGTGCTCTTAAGATACTTTGCAGCTTCTCTAGCAACTTCTACAGGTTTTTTACCTAATTCCTTCTGCTCAGAGATAACATTGTTGATCTGCTCATTTACACTTGCAGGTAATTGCTTTTGCTGTGTCACTTCAATTTCTGAAGATGACAATGTATCTACAACCTCATTTTTTAAATTATTTCTTAAAGAATATCTGTAGAACTCAGCTATTATGTTTTCGTTGTTAAGGTTTTTATCTAAAGGATAGCCCTTATCATCGAATCCATAAGTCTCTTTGTCTAATGGAGTTAGTCTTTTTAGATCTGAAGTATTGCTTTTTTCATTTATACTTTTTACTTCATCGTCAGACAAAACTCTTAAAACTTTCATCTCACCAGATATAATCCAAGACCCAGTCATGTTTGAGTTTGTCTTATACTTATAGTGACCCTCATCTGGGAGTCTGTCAGTTATGTGCGCAGTTCTTTGATTTATCTCTCCTTGTTTGTTTCTATCAGCTCTTTTCAATGCTTCTGACTGCCAGTCAAAATCATCAGCGACTTCAACTTCAGCCCATACTTGATTAGATGGTCTTATTGATGGAGCAACATCTGCTTTATCAGATTTCTCACCTATATGTGTGGCTAGTGGGATATCTCCAGAATGCCATCCTGGTCTAAATGCAAGTGCGCCAAGTTTTGATTTAACCTGCTTAGAACCACTCTTAGATGAAGGTGCTTGTTCTCCTATAGCTGCCTTCACCCAGTATCCTACTGGAACAGCCATGTCTGAATTTACAAATAATGGGAACAACTCTCCAGGATTGTTCTTATTTACTCTGAACAACTTATAAGCCTTAACCTTTTTCTTTGGGTTGTATTCTTGATCTTTAACAATTGAAAGTAGTTCAGCCTTCTTCTTTGAATCTAAAGAAGAAATCCTGTTGTTCAATTCTTTTACAGTTAATCCTTTTTGCTGTACGACATCCAAATCGTCAGATACAAAACCGCTATCACTTGCAGCTTTAGAGATTGCTACTTCTTCCTGAGATGGAGAATTTAACACTAGACCAATTGAGCTTACTCCTGATGATGGGTAAACGCTCTGCATGTCACTCTTTTTTATTCCGCCAGTCTCGCCTTCTTTATTAAATACATCATTCCAATTAAATCTATCTTTTAATATGTGTATTTTAACTGGATTCTTAGCCTTAACTGCGCTTGGATATGATTCATGCTTGTCTATATCAACAGCTTCCACTTCTCCATCAACTTCGATTACAGCATAAACTTCTCCACCTAAAGATCTATCTGTAAATCCTTCTTTTAATAATGGCTCTGTAAACATCTCAGATATAGCCTGAGTCATATTTGCAGCTGAAATCCTTACCTTTCCAGTCTTAGTTATGCCTTTGAAGTATTTATTTTGAATTCCTTGTGAAAACAGTTTACCAAAAGATGTTATAGAAACATCATTTTTATTTATCTGTTTTGACATCAGTTTTATAAGTTCTTCAGAGAAGAATTTTCTGTCATCAAAAAAACTATTGTCAGGACCTAATTTTTCAGCGATTTTTGATTTTATTGACTCAATGCTATCTTTTTCAGATAGATTCATTTTTAAACCAACTATCTTCTTTTTTATCTCTCCCTTTTTATTTTTCTTGATCACAACTTTTTTTGCATTTGCTGCATCAATTAAAGATGATTTAAGTTGAGCCTCAGATATTTTAAAGTTTTTGTCCACTACTTTGGAAGAAAATAAATCCATAACAGCGTTAGACATAGTTGTACTTGAAAGTAATTTATGATATGGCGCAGAAGTTAGGGCCATATATATTTTACCTCCATTTCTTTTTGAAACCTTGTTTAGCGAATTAACAAATTGTGAAACTGTATTCTTAGTGCTTGCCCAGAATAAAAGTTCGTCATGAAATTTAGCTGGGAAGAATATACCACCTTTACCCTCTACAAGAGTTTCTCCGTTTTTCTGTATCTCTCCAGAGAATGCAGCATCTGGCTGATGCAGTAGCATTACTTTCCCATTGAAAGAACTTGTTGGCACGTCATCATTTATGAACCCATCTCTCTTTAATTTATCAAACTTCTCAGAGTTTTTATCATATATGAATGTTAACTTAGATTCTTTGTCAGAATAGTTAGCCTGCAAAGAAGTCTCTATATCTTTTTCAGCTTTTTTAGATACCTTTTTTGCTCCAATAGCTGGTCTTACATCCTCTCCCTTAGCAACCAAGTCGGAAACATTGATCATGAACTGAAGAATGTTCTCTGGCTTCGCGTCCTTAAGGAATACATCCTGCCCAACCATTGACTTGGCAAACTTGTTGATGATCTCCTTGATCTTCTCAAGTATAGACTTCTCCTGTGCTGTTAGGTTCTTAGGATCGAAACCTTTTGTAGTCAACAATCCACCAAGCTCTGCTAGGTACTCTTCGTAAACTGCATCACCTTCGTATTCAGCTGAGAATCTGTCAAGATAATCTGCAACATCAGTATAGCCAGCACTCTTAAGTTCTCTAGAAATAGCGTTCTGGAAGCTCTTAAATTTCTTAGCATTCTTTCCAAATGCTTCTCTCAATATCAAGTGCCAAACCTCATGTGCAGCAGTGTTTGATATTGCCTTCTCTTTATTTACTACAACAGCAACTGGCTTACCCTTGTAGAATACCGCCTGCCCTCTTGCTGTCTCTATTTGATCTGCAATATTTTTGGCGTTTTCTTCTCCAACAATTGGGGTAAGCTGCTCTATAATTTGTTTCTTGGCGTCTTCAGTGTTATCTGCTACAATAACATTAACCCCAGGGAATGATGTCTGAAGTGTCTTTGCAGAATTCTTAATAGACTCCTCCACATTTGTAGGGGCTGCTTTCTTCTGCTCAGATCTTCTGGTCTCCTCCTTTGATCCAAGAATCTCATTGTATTCGTTCTTAATATCTTGAGGTAGGTCAGACTTCTCGATCAAGTCAGTGATCTGTTCCTGAGTATACTTAGAAGAATCAGTGTACAAACTGTAAAGATTGTCGTACCTCTTCTCAACACTTCTTAACTCGTTGATCTTGTCGTAAACAGCTTGTAGTTTGTCTGCCTTTCTCTTAGGTACAACTGGAGTAAATCCTTTGCTCTTATTAGACTCGTACTGGTTATCAAAATTCTTTTCAATAACATTTCCAGTTGACTCTTGCACATCTACAGGTGTAAGCTCCTTAGTTGTCTGTGCTCTAGTTCCTCCAGCCCAGTCGGCAACGACCATATCGAAACCTCTCTCTCCAGCAATCTTAGTTACATAGGCAATCTGAGAGTTTGTATCGAACGCTTTCCCAGGATTCTCTACTTCATGTCTTTGTCTAGCCTCTCCAATTAAGTTGAGTTTGTCAGTGTTGAAGTCGTATACTTTCTCCTTTGGAACTTTTACAGCGTACTTAGCCCCATCGGCACTTTGTCTTTCTGTCTGCTCTGGAGCAGTGTAGTACATTGCTAGACCACCAACCTTAGATAAGGCAGATGCCTCTTCTCTTGAAGTTACTTGAGAAGCTCCAGTCCCTTTCTTAATGGTTTCATAACCTTTCTTGCCAACGTGGAAGAACACGAAGTTACCCTCGTTATCTTCAGTCATGTTTGCGTAGTTTGAAGACGTTTCAGGGGTCACTGTGACCTCAGTTTGCTTAGGTCTAGATAATCTATCCTGAATATCTAAAAACTCTTTAGGAGTCAAAACTTTAGGGTTCTTACCGTCAGCACCAGTCTTGATGTTCTCAAATGTATCTAGGTCAAAGATTGACTCCTGACCAAGCTCTCTTGCAATTTCAATAGCCTCATCTCTTCTTGATCTGTCTGCTACGATGTTGATGTCTATAGATGCCTGATCGCTGTTTGGGAACTTGTAGATACCAACCTTAACCATATCAGATCCAATAGACTCTGAGTTCTCTTTTACAAACTCATCTATCTTTTCAGGTGTAAGTTCTGATACAGCCATGTTTCTTGATGCAAGTGGAATAACTACTCCACCTTTCTCGTACTTGGTTCCATCCAAGTTCATAGTAGCACCATCCTCATTCTCGATTGGAAGGGTTTTTACTCTTTCCACCTCATCTACAGTGTACTTGTCCGCTACATTTATTGTCACTGGCTGTGTCTCTGTAACAGACTCAACAGTTGTTTCTGGTGTCTCTACAGCGGTGGGCTGTACCTCTGGCTGTACCTCTCCAGTCAACTGAGCTCTCTTGGCATCGATTACCTTTTGAACTTCTGGATCAGTAGTCTCAAGTTCATTTAGAGCTTCTTCGTTATTGGCTTCCTCTACGGCAGCAACAAATCTAGCTCGGTCCATTTTAGAACCATCTATTTTGTACTCAATAGTTTCAGCAGCTGGCTTTTCTTCTAATGTATACTTACCAGTAATAGAGTCAATCTCTTCATCTATCGCTCTAATTCTGTTCTGAGCAGACTTGGTATCTAGACCCTTTAGTTTTGCTCTTTCTTTCTCTAGTTTAACAAGCCTAGACTTGTCAGTCTCTTCGGTTACAGCTGGATCTATCTGACCAGCAAGCAACGCCTCCTTCTTCTTATCTTCAGCAACAGCCAACACATCGTTGTCATCTGTTACTTCTATATTTGTTTTAGCAACTTCATCTGGAGTGGCTGTCTGTAAGAATCTATTTAATCTGTTCTTAGATACTTCTTCTCCATTGATCTTGTACCTTCCAACTTTTTCTCCGCCAATGATGGTTTCAACACCTACGTTGAAGACACCTCCACCAACACCACCTAGCATTTCAAGAGCAATCTCTTCTCCAGAAACTTCTTGTCCAGAAACAGCCTGAGCAGCACCTTCTCCAACACCTTCACCAACTGATTCTACACCGAGAGCAGCAGTTGTTCCTAATGCTTTTCCAGCAGTTCCTTTTACAGCAGCTTTAGTAGCTCCTAAAGTTCTACCTGCAAGCCCAGATGTTACAACATCTACTAAACCAATAGTAGCACCTCTAGCGATTGCTCTATTTGTAGCCCCGTCTATAACAGTCTGATCCTCTAATAATTTTTTAACATTTTGCTCGTTGAATTCAAGACCTCTTTTTTGAGCTTCTTCCTGAAGGTACTGTCCATAAGATAGCGCAACTTCAGTTGTTGCTGACATACCAGCCATCATACCTCTTAGTCCACCAGCTATAGCTCCAGCTGTAGATGTTGCTGGGGCTAGTGGTCCTCCTATAGCACCAAGAGCAGCACCAGTTCCTGCACCAGCAGCACCACCTGCCGCAGCTCCTCCAATCCCATATCCACTAACTCCTTCACCAGTTACTGGTATAAGCATTGAGAATGAGTCAACTGTAAGTTGAGGGATAATTGCAGGATTTTTAATTGCCTCAATTATTGAGTTAGTGAATCCACCGCCTGCATTTTCTACGCTTTTGTAATACTCTTTTAGCTCGTCAGTGACTGGTACATTCTTTAACTTATTTGTGTACTCTACGAATTCTTTTAGTGAGTTCTCATCTATTTCTGATGCCTTCTTACCAAAAATATTCATAGTAGGATCAACAACGTCTACCTTTGCTGCACCACCCTTGTATGCTCTATAAATGTCTCCAAGAGCATTTGTAAAATCATTTTTACCAAATGTTCTTTCTATTAAAGTATCCTTTTCACCGCTTGGTAAATCCAAAGAACCAACTTCCGATATTGAAGCCGTACCTCCTTTTTTTTTTCCAACTAAGCCAGAAAAATCTTCTATTCCTTTTTGATAGCCTTTTGACTGAACGTACGAGTACATATCATTTAGTACCGCATCATTTGTATGCAAGAGATTAACAAATTCTTCTCTACTTTTTTTGTATCCCTTAGATACCGCCTGATTGAAAAGGTCGTCTATTACTTGTTCGTTCATATTTTATAGATCTGAATAATTTACTGCACCACCTTGAGCAGGAGCGGCTTGTTGTTGAGTACTTTGAATTCTACTTTGATTGATCAAATCAATTAACGCCATTTGATCTCCGTCATCATCAAATTTAACAGTTCCTACCTTAACTCCATTCTTGAATAGATCTATTTGATCTTGAGTAGAGAACCATGATGAAGGTGTTGCTTTTACAGATAGTGTTGGATCAATAGACATTAACGCTCTATTTACGTCAACAACACTGTCTTCGTCTGGAGATATTCCCATTATTATATCAGAAGCATTAGCTGGTTCACCCTCATACATAATCACTGTTTCAGACAAAGGTAAAATTTCTGCTATAGGAGCGTATCCTATTCCAGTTGTAGCCATTTGTAATCCTGGAGTAATTCCACCTGCTCTAATAACTCTGTCAACATTTCTAATTGATTGAGGCATCAAGAATCCAACTAATCCTCTAGCAATAAGATCAGCATTCATGCCATCCTGATTTTGATCAAAAGATTGAGGCGCAGAACCATCATTAAAGTTAATAGTTATAACTCCATTATTTCTATCAATAGATCTAATTTTTGGATTTTGACTTGCAAAGAACTGTGCTGCAATTTTAGACCTAGTAGGGTCTCCAGCTATTAGATCTCTCAAGCTGCTTCCTACCTGATCTTCTCTAGGAGCATTTCCTCCTCCGCCTCCTCCGCCACCAGTAGAGATAGGCATAGGAGTTGCTTTCTTAGATACTCTAGCGTCAAACATTGCGGTAAGTTTTTCTTTAACTTCCTTTACCTGTTCGTCTGTCGGAATAAAGTTTCCATTAACGTCTCTATATATGTTCTTTCCTCCAGCCTTCGACTGATCATCCACAGCATTATATCCTCCAAGATAGTCACCCATAATAGAGATTACATTTCTTGGATTACTAATCATGGAGTCGATGTAAAGGTCTCTAGACTTCTTGTACTCTGGATTGTTCATTTGAGAATCAGTAGCAAGTACTCCATTTCTCCTTAGTATTTCAACAACTGATCCTATTGACTCAACTCCTTTGTCTAACTGTGCGTTAACATCGTACTTCACCATCTCCTGACCTAATCCTTGAGCTAGAACAGCAGTGTTCATCATCTTTCTAGGGTCAGCAACTGGGTTACCATTCTCATCAATACTTGTAATATACATAGACCCATCAGGGGCTACATACAAAGTCTTATCCTTAAGGTTTCCGTACTTAAAAAGTTCTTCCTTTTGTTGCTGCTCTTCCCAAGGCATCTCTCCTTTAGCCAATCTTTCCATTGACTTTTTGTAAGATGCATCAAATTCTTTCGCAGCCTTATCTAAATTAGTAACGCCAGCACTCATGTTCTCCATAGCCATTCTATACTGAGCTGGTGTAATTACACCTCTCTTCAATAGATTGTTATTTGTAAGAGCAAGATTCTTCATCTCGTTAGTTCCGTTCAAAACTAAGTTTCTAACGTACTCTTGCTCTGGAGCAGTAACTTGTGATGCTGACTTAATTAAATCAGTATTAAGTTTATCTAGTTCAGTTCTCTGGGCTTCTCTATCTTGAGATATTCTAGTGATCTCATCAGATAAACCTTTACCTATCTTTCCCCAGTCTACCTGAGACTCGGTTCCTCTCCTTACGTAATTATAGTATGTTGACATTATGATCTTCTATCTTTAGGTAGTGAAGTAGGTAATTTTGGTAATTTAATTTGACCTAGTGCTCCTTTCTTAATACCTCCTAAAGATGCTAGGTTAGCCTTAGATAAAGCTTCTGGAGTTTGCAAGAATGGAGAATACGTATCAGGATCTGCTTGCTCAAGAAAGTTTATTTGACCTCTTGATAATTTAGAAAATTTATCAGACAAAGCACTTTTTTGATCAACAGTTAAACCTTTTCCAAACTTCTCCGCAAGTTTAGTTTCTTTAGATTGCTTATATAAGTCAGAACCTTCATATAAAGATGTTGCCCCTGAAGCTAATGCACTTAAGCCAGATTGAATATTTTGAGCTTTTAACATTTGAGCATCAGCAGCAGCTTGTTGAGCACCAGCGGCTTCACCTAGATCAATCTCTGCCTGAATATCTCTAAGTCTAGATTCTTCAGCTGCGATTGCTTTATCTCTGTCGTATAGGTCTTGCTGCATAGCCATTCTAAGTTGCTCCGCTCCAGCTTGAGCTTGTTGCTGAAGACCAGCCACACCTCCAAGGACAGCTCTCTGGCCAGACTCTCTCAAGGCTTCTATATTTTGAGCCACTGCCTCTCTATTCAAATCAGAAGCCATCTCATAACCTTCTAGAGGAACTTGAAGCTGCTCAGCGAAGTTTACGCTAAATTTTTTTCTAGCGTCATCCATGTACTTTGCTGCTGCTTCTTCAGCCTCTCTCATTTGTCTTTGTTGCTTTGCTGCCTGAGCAAATGAAGCACCTGCCGATGCTACACTTGTTGCCCCTAAAGCTATTGCTGTTGCTGCTGCCATATTACTTTTATCATTTCTTGTGAGTTACTTGTTCCCTTTACAAATCCACACTCTAAATAAGAGTTTATTAGCGGTTCATTTTTAAGGGTTGAGTAAATATATTTTTTACCATTTATTTTAGCTAACTCCTCTAGAGTTAGTATTAGCAATCCTATAGCTTTCTTTCTATTCTCCTTGTGCTTATAATCCATGTTAGACACAATGAACTCTAGCCAAGCTACACTAGAGTTAGTAACGTATAGAAAACCAGCAACAACTGGATAGTCCTCGTCACACACCATAAAACCTCCCTCTCCATTCTCTGGTAGAAAATCTGCTGGAGGAGGTGTCCATCTCCAGTCTTTCCACCACTTAACTAAGTTCTCTTCGTAATCCTGACTATTCAATTTTCTGACATGCAGCATAATGCAAATTTACGGAAAGGATTTGAATACATCTGAACGAATTGCAAACAATTCCACAGCAAAAGTATCGTCATTAATAACAGTATAATCTAAGTAATCACCTCTAAGTCCATGAGACTCAGCAATTTGATTTTTAACGTATACTAGAAATTCTCCTGCTGTTGGCACTGTTTTTCCTATACCAGAACAATTTACTGTTATTGTATTGCTAGTTCTTGCTATAACTGGTCCGCAAAAGAATAAATCATTTGGGAATCCATCATTAAATTCATAAACCAAGTCATCAATGCTTATCATTGAATCAATTGTGAAAGGGAATGTTACTACCGTTGTAGCAGGAGTACCAGCATTAACTAATGTCGGAGATCCAATACCTTGAGAAGATCTAAGTCTTAAGTTTGGATTTGCTCCTCCTACTCCTCTAATGAATGAGAAGAATGTAGCCTCCTTCTCTTCGAAGTATGACTTACTAATAAAACCTGACTCTAGGTCAGTAGTAAGTGTTGCAGCCCAAGCAGCGTTAGATTCAAGAGCTATTGTCTTGAAAACCTTCTTCTCGATAGGAGATTGGTTTATAATTCCTCTAACCATTGATGGTGTAAATGAACCATAGAAAGTGTTTCTATTTTCATTTGCATTGTGCCTGTATAGATTTCCACCCTTGAATGTGTAGAAAAACTGATTCATACCTATCATGAAGTCTGGATGATATGAATAGAATGAAGGCCATCCTTCAACTCCTGGGCTATATGTTAGTGTGTAGTTTGCCATAGTTTAACAAGGTCCTCCCCAGCTT
>Ga0315902_10013616_pt1 | contig 10512 bp, 6 predicted proteins | sample LakEriMetagenome_9_FD_203523 | JGI IMG/M metagenome (GOLD analysis project Ga0315902, IMG submission 203523) | Freshwater fungal communities from buoy surface, Lake Erie, Ohio, United States - Buoy 12 MA117 | ecosystem: Environmental > Aquatic > Freshwater > Lake > Lake biofilm | place: USA...
GCAGGAACCGCTGCATACAACCCAGACTCTCGACCCTCGACTCTCAACCCTCAACTTCCCCCGCCCCTATCTGCTCAGCTGACGGGCGGCGGCGGTGCGCAGGCGTTCATCGGCCGCGGCGGCCAGAGTGCCGACCAGGTCCGCGGACGGTTGACCGAAGGCCTCGCCCAGCCACATCGCCTCCAGCGGGGCCCGGGGATCCTTCTGCTGGGCGAGCCAGGTCCGGACCGCCGGCAGCACCTCGGCAGCACCCCGCTGACGCAGGACCACGCGGGCCTGCTCCTGGTCCCAGCCGTTCCTGGACAGGGTGAGCGTCAGCAGCTCGGCCGTGGACAGCCGGGTGAGATCCCGGGTGGCGATCCTGGCCGGGGTGGATTTATCGCCGGTGTAGGCCACGCGCCAGATGCGGCCATGCTCGTGATCCCGACGCGGATCCCGGAAGTCCACCTCGCCGTGCTGGATGATGGGGTTGGACCAGTCGGCGATGTACAGGGCGCCATCCGGACCAAAGCGGAGGTCGATCGGACGGAAGGTCACGTTGGTGGATCGGAGCAGATCTGGGAGCTCGCGGGTCTGGAAGGTCGATCCGTTGTCGTTGACCGCGAAGCGGACGACCCGGTGGGCCCGGAAGTCACAGGTGATGGCGTTGCCCTGCCAGTCGGCGGGGAACTGCGGGCTGTGGACGATCTCGAGGCTGGCGAACTTCGGATAGCTGCCGGGGCTGATGCTGTCGCCCTCGCGCCGCATGTCGGCGTACGTGAAATAGGTCCCGCCCTCCATCGCGTGGTAGATCCCCTTCCCGCCGGCGCCATCGGTGAAGAACGAGTTCCCGAACTGGTCCCAATGGTGTCCCCAGGGATTGCAGCCGCCCTTGGTGAAGATCTCGAGGCGTGAGGTGTCGGGATTGAACCGCCAGATGCCCGCGCTGTTGAGACGGCGGACCCCCTGGGGCGTCTCGATGTGGCTGTGGGTGTAGATGGACTGGTTCAGGTACAGGTGCCCGTCATAGCCCCAGCGCAGGGTGTGGAGGTTGTGATGCGTGTCCTCGGTGCCGAAGCTCGACATCACGATCGTCTGCCGGTCGCCCCGGCCATCGCCGTCGGTGTCGGCGATGTGCAGCAGCTGGTGGCTGGCGGCGACGTAGCAGCCGCCGCGGCCGTCCGGCACCACGCCCGTGGGGATGACGAGTCCATCGGCGAACACGGTGTGGCGATCGGCCTTCCCATCGCCATCGGTGTCCTCGAGGACGATGACGGCATCCTCGGCGTCCTGTCCCGGCTTGATCTGGGGATACAGACGCGAGCTGGCGACCCAGAGGCGGCCCTTCGGGTCCCAGTTCATCTGGATGGGCTTGTAGAGCATGGGGTTCTCGGCCCAGAGGCTGACGGAGAAACCCGGGGAGATTTCGAAGGTGGGCTCCGGCTGGACCTTGAACTTCGGGTCCCGGTGGGCCCGCTCCGCCGCCTCCTTCTGGAGACGGGTCACCTCGGCCACGACCGCAGGGTCCTGGTGGTCGAGGTCCCGGAGCTTGGCGATCCGTCCCTCCCATTCCCGGATGAGGGGATCGAACTTCGGGATCTCGACCGCATTCTGTCCCTGCTCGTATTTCCGGAACCCGAAGAGGTAGGTCCAGTTGGCCGGGCGCCACCGGTGGAAGAAGAGCTCGTTCTTCTTCCGGACCGCGGCGTTGAGCACGAGATAGGCCGGGCTGCTGCCCTCGACCCCACCACCGGACCGGTTGACGATCGCATCCGCCAGGGCGCGGTAGCCGGACTCGTTGAGATGGACGAGGTCCGACTCCCTCGGGAGGGCCGCGGTCGACTCGAGCCCGATGGACTGGGCTCCGGTCTCGGAGGCCAGTTCCCGGAGCGCCTCCCGGACCCGGGGGATCTGGGTGGCGAGGGTCTCGATCGGCTTCCGGTCCTGGGGAGGCAGGTTCGAGGGGATGGCTCCGAGGTCGAGGGGCCCCACCAGGATGAACCGGACGTCGGCCCCTCCCCGTTCGCGGACGGCTCCCATCAGCTGGCGCGTCTGGGTCAGGAATTCCGACAGGTGCGTCGACTGCGCCGCGCTGGAAGGCAGGGCTGCCAGCTCGAGGGCCTCGGTCATGCCGTAGGCGAGGACCGCCACGGTGGGCTTGAAGTCGCCGATCTGCTCCTGGACCCGCTTGAGCCAGTCGGACGGCGACTTGTTCCAGTCGAAGCTCGCACGGGAACGGCCCATCGGGCTGTCCGCGGCCCAGCCGAGATTCCGGAACGTGAGGTCCTGATTGCGGTAGGCGGCGGTGATGTGGGTCTCGAGATGGCCATAGTCGACCTCTCGCTCGAAGAAGGTGTCGCCCAGGAAGAGCACCCGATCGCCATCACGGAGGCCGCCCTCGGCGGCCGAGGCGGGCGGGGAGAGCAGGACCAGGAGGGCCGTGAGGCCGCTCCACACGAGGCAACGCAATCGATTCATGGGATCAGGGGTTCCCGCGACGAACCCGCCCAGGGCGCCGGGCCCGGGGCGTTCCGCCAATGGGATGATGCCGTGATTACACGGGGAACCATCACCGGGTGGCAAGCCCGGGACCGGAGAAATCCAAGGACTCTTGGGGCGGGTACCCTGCCCCGTCCCGAGTCACTTCCCGCCGCGACCCAATCTCAATGGGTGTAGCCCTCCTCACCATGTTCGGTGAGATCGAGACCCTGATCCTCCACCTCCTCCGACACCCGGCAGCCGAGGGTCTTGTCGATGAGGACGTACAGCACGACGGTGACCCCGACCGACAGGAGGATGATGAGGCCACCCGCCTTGACCTGTTCGAGCCAGAGGGATTTGGAGACGAGGGGCTGGATGCGATCGGCCAGGAGGTTCGGGTTCATCTCCGAACTGGCGAGGAACCCGGCCATGACGGTTCCGACGGTACCTCCGACAGCATGGACCCCGAAGGTGTCGAGGGAGTCGTCATAGCCGAGGGCGTTCTTGAGCTTGGCGCAGGCCAGGAAGGTGGAGATCCCGGCGAGGATGCCGATCAGGACGGCCCCGGACGGGGTGACGAACCCCGAGGCCGGGGTGATGGTGGCCAGGCCAGCGACGGCCCCCGAGCAGAGGCCGAGGACCGAGGGCTTGCCGCGGAGAACCAGTTCCAGGATTCCCCAGACGCACAGTCCGACGGCGGCGCTGAGCGTCGTGGCCACGAACGCGTTGGACGCGATGCGGTCGGCCGCGACGGCGGAACCCGCGTTGAAGCCATACCAGCCGAACCACAGCATCCCGGTTCCCACCAGGCACAGCACCATGCTGTGGGGCGGGATCGGTTCCCGGCCGAAGCCCCGGCGGGGCCCCAGCAGGATGCAGAGGACGAGGGCGCTCCAGCCCGAGGTGATATGGACCACGATGCCCCCCGCGAAGTCGATCGCCTTGATGGCGGCCTTGTCGTTCCAGAGCCCGTTCATCCATCCGTCCGCTCCCCACAGCATGTGTGCCGTCGGGAAGTAGACCGCGAACATCCAGACGGTGCAGAACACCATCAGGGCCCTGAACCGCATGCGCTCGGCGATCGCACCCACGATGAGCGCCGGCGTGATGATGGCGAACATCATCTGGTACATCGCGTAGATGTTGTGGGACACCCACGCCCCGTAGTCGGGGTTCGGCTGGTCGGTGACGCCCCGGAGGAAGCTCCAGTCGAGCCCACCGAGGAACGGCGATCCCTTCGCGAAGCTCAGCGAGTACCCACAGCTCCACCAGAGGATCGTCACGATGCCCGACAGGCCGAGGCACTGGGCCAGCACGGAGAGCACGTTCTTCCTGCGGACGAGGCCGCCGTAGAACAGCGCCAGGCCCGGAAGGGTCATGAACAGGACGAGCGCCGTGCTGATCATCATCCAGCCGTTGTGACCCGGCCCGGGGCTGCCGACCAGGGAGGTGGCCGGAGCCGCGTTCTTCACGTAGGCCTCGAGGTCGGCGAGCCGCTGTTCAACGGTGGGTTCCGCGGCGGACAACGTCGATGCCAACGCGGTGACAAGGAGCAGGAATGCAGGAATTCGGCGGAGTAGCCTCATGGATCCCGCGGAGGAAGCCAGCCCGGCCCGACCTTGGCAAGGTTCCGCCCTGTCAGTCCCGCCTCACGATCATCCGTCTCCAGCGCCCCTGGAAACCAGAGGTCCAGACCGTCCCGGCACCACCCCCACCGATCCGGGCGGGAAACCCGTCATTTCGCGGCCGGTACCGTGGCGCTCGCCTTGAGGGCGTTGAGATACTGTCGGGCCTGGGTGTTGCCAGGATTCCGTCGGAGCACCTCCTCGAACTCCCGGATGGCGTCGGCATACCGGGACTGCTTGGCGAGGGACACCGCCCAGTTGAACCGGGCCAGGGTGTGTTCGGGATTCAGCCGGACCACCTCGCGGAACTCCGGCTCCGCCTCGGCGAACTTCCCATCGACCCCCAGCTCGACCCCGAGGAGATAGCGGGCCTCCCAGTAGGTCGGCCTCAGGGCCACGGCCTCCCGGAGGCACTGGACCGCCTCGGGACGCTGTCCGCGCGCCGCCAGGACATCGGCCTTGCGGACCAGGACCCGGGGATCATCCGGACGTCGGGCCTGGAACACCGCATATTCCCGGAGGGCCTCGTCCCACTTCTTCTGGGCCGCATGGATCTGTCCGAGGTCCAACCGGGCCTCGTCGAGGTCGGGTCGGATCCTCAGCGCGGCCTCGAACTGTTCCCGCGCCTCATCGAACCGCTTCAACCGCGCGAGGAGACGGGCGGACTGATACGGAGCCTGGTAGTGGTGGGGCAGCAGCTTCGCGAGGCTCCTCCACTCCGCGAGGGCGGCCTCCGTGTCCCCGGCCATCTCGAGGAACTCGGCGAAGTTCTGGTGGATCCAGGCCCGATCCGGCCGGCGTTTGACCGCGGCCTCGAACCGTTCCCGCGCGTCGGCGACCTCGCGCGGGTGGAGGCGCTGTCGCAGTTCCGACATCTGCTCGGCGATCCGTCGACGCTGGGCCCCGTGGTTGAACTGGCTGGTGTAGGGCGCCTCGTTCAGACGCCGGGCGATGTCCTCGAGCATCGCATAGCGGTTCCAGTCCGACAGCCCCAGCTGCTCGGCGCAGGTGGCTGCGTCCGGCCAGGCGCTGCGCCCCTTCTCCGCGATGGCCTTCGGCAACCAGGGGATCACCGCGTCGGCCAGGGCCACTGCGAGCCGCTGGTTGCCCTCGGGATTGAGGTGCACGTGCTCGTAGAACAGATCGCCCCCAGCGATCCCGAAGTCACTGACCTCGGCGATGGCCTTCTGGGCATCCACGAAGCCGAGCCGACGGCCCTTCATGTCCTCGGCGATGGTGGTCACGGCCAGGTTGAGATCGGAATCGGCACGGAACGGCAGGGCGTCGAGGTCCCGCGCCATCAGGAACTCCGTCCGGGCCGCCGTCGCATTCCCCAGGGCCAGCTCGCAGACCCCCAGCCGGAAATGGGTCTCGGCATCCCGGGGATCCGCCTCGAGGAGGAGCCGACACGCCTTCGCCGCCTCGCGCCATCCCGCCGCGGTGTCCCCGCCGGGGCCCGTATTCGTCGGGGCGGCACGGAACGCCGCCACGGCCCGGGCGACGTCATTCGATGACATCCCACCCGCCCGCCAGGTCCCAAACGGGGCGCAGTCCCTCAGGTTCGTCGCCATGGTCGACAACACCACGGGCACGCCGGCCCTGCCCGCCGTGCGCACGACCTCCTCGACGTTGCGTCGGAAGGCCTCCTCGACCACCCGCCGGCGCGGGTCGCTCGGGGACAGTTCACTGTCCCGGAATGCCTTGAGCCCGGCCCACTCGGTCGGCTTCCCACGGGACTGGGCACCCTCCATGAGCTGGGTGAGCCACTGGCCCAACCGGGTGGCACGGGCCCGCATCCGCCAGCGGACCAGTTCCTGATGCACCACCCCGCCCCCGAATGCGGTCTTGGGGAAGAAGGGGCCGCTGTACTCGTTGTTGCCGGCATAGACGATCCAGAGGTCGCCGTCGTATCGCGCGACCTCGTCGGCGATCTCCCGCATCACATGCGAGTTGATCGCGGTCATGGCGGCCGGGATCACCTCGAATCGCGTCCCGGGGAAACGGTCCTCCAGGAGCACCTCGAGATGGGGGGCCACCCCGAGGGAGGGACGCGGGTCGCCCAGCGCCGCGGATTCGCCGAACAGGAAGATGCGATAGACCCCGGGATCCTTCTTGGCCGTGAAGGCCGTGGCCACCGGACTCCGGGCAATCCGGGAAGGGAAGAAGCGCCAGCCGAACCGCGGGTTGTCGACCCGCATGTCGCGGTCGCCGATCCGTGCGGGGAGCAGGAAGGAGGTCGGATGACCATAGCCTGATATCCGCAGGGCCACCTCGATCGAACCAAACAGCAGGGTGGGAACCAGGACCGCCAACAGCACGCGGAGCAGCCGAGGACGCCAGAGGGCCCAGCCCCTCCGGGACCGCGAGGCCCAGACCGGACGCGCACGCGGGGTCGTCGATTTCGGGTTGGAATCCTCGGAAGGGTTCACCGAGAAAGAACTATCCGGTGGCCCTCCGTGCAACAAGGACGCTCTGCGCCCCGCCCGCCGCCGACACCCGCCCCCCATTTCCAGCACGCACGCCTCCCTAAATCTGGGGAGGGTCCTCCCCTCGCGGTACCCCCGTGAGCCCGGTGAGACTCACCCCGTGAGCCCACAGGAAGCCCTCATCGCCCTCAACCTCATCGACCACGTCGGCCCGATCCGACTGCGACACCTCCTCCAGCACTTCGAGGGGGACCCCGTGGCGGTCCTCGGGGCCTCGGCACCGCAACTCCTGGCGGTCCATGGGGTCGGACCGGAGACCGCCGAGGCCATCGCCTCCTGGGAGTCGACGGTGGATCTCTCCGGCGAACTCCGTCGGATCCAGGACTTCGGCTGCACCGTCGTCACCCAGCTGGACCCCGGCTATCCGGGACCGCTCCGGGAGATCTACGACCCGCCCCCGGTGCTCTACATCCGGGGACGACTCCTGCCCGCCGACCTCCGCGGCATCGCCCTGGTGGGATCCCGTCTCTCCACGCCGTACGGGATCGAGACCGCGCGGCGACTCGCCTACCAGCTCGCCTACGCCGGGGTGACCGTGGTCAGTGGCGGCGCCCGGGGCATCGACACCGCGGCCCACCAGGGGGCACTCAGCTCGGGGGGGCGCACGATCGTCGTCCTCGGGACCGGCATCAGCCAGGTGTTCCCCGCGGAGAACGCCGCGCTGTTCGACCGCGTCGCCGAACAGGGAGCCGTCCTGACCCAGTTCCCGTTCCACCGCTGCGCGGATCGGCAGACCTTCCCGATCCGGAACCGGATCGTCGCCGGCCTCACCCTGGGCACGGTCGTGGTCGAGGCCAACCTGAACGGCGGGGCCCTGATCACCGCGAACTTCGCCACCGACTACGGCCGGATGGTGTTCGCGGTGCCCGGCCGCATCGACTCGCCCCGGAGCAAGGGATGCCACGACCTGATCAAGAAGGGCGCGAAGCTCTGCGAGGGGCCCGAGGACATCCTGAGCGAGTTCGAGTACCTGTTCCCACCGACGAACCGGCCGGGGCCGGATCCAGAGGCACTGGAACGTCCCACCGTCCCACTCTCCGAGGTCGAGGCCCAGATCCTCGGCGTCCTCGAGGCGCGGACCGAACGGTCCATCGACGAGATCATCCGCGCGTCGGGTCTTCCCGCGGCACGGGTGGCCTCGACCCTGTTCGCCCTCGAGCTGAAACGGCTGGTCCGACAGAGCCCGGGCAAGCTGTTCCTCCGGAACACCTGACCCCTCCAATCCACGGGTTGCGGACCGGTCGAGGTGGGACAACTTCGACAATGAAATCCCGCGTCCAAGTCGTCTGGTTCAAACGCGATCTCCGCGTCCGGGACCACGCGCCCCTGCTCGAGGCGGCGGCGAACGGTCCGGTGATCTGCCTCTACCTGTACGAGCCCTCCCTGCTCCGGTCGACGGAATGGGATGCCAGCCATTCGCAGTTCATCGCGGAATCCCTGATGGAACTCTCCGAACGGCTCGCCTCGCTGGGCGGACGTCTCGTGACCCGGACCGGCGAGGCGGTGGAGATCCTCGAGCAGATCCGCCGGGAATGCCCCTTCCGGTCCCTCTGGTCCCATGAGGAGACGGGCAATGACATCACCTTCCGTCGAGACCGGCAGGTCGCCGACTGGTGCCGGGACCGCGGCGTGGTCTGGACCCAGATCCGTCAGGATGGTGTGGTTCGTCGACTCCACACACGGGACGGATGGTCGGAGCGTTGGGACCGGATCATGTCCCATCCCGTCCTGCCCGCGCCGATCCGGATCGGATCCCCCGGGAACCTCGCCTCGGAGGGCATCCTGGGTCCGGTGGAACTGGGACTGGGCCCCTCCACCAAGACCGAAGCCCAGCGCGGGGGCGAGGGTGAGGGACGATGGACCCTGGAACGCTTCCTGGAGGTCCGGGCCCTCGACTACCGCCAGGGCATGTCGTCCCCCGTGACCGGTTGGGAATCCTGCTCCCGCATCTCCCCCTACCTGACCTGGGGCTGTCTCTCGATGAGGTCCGTCCACCATGCGTGGAAGGAACGCCTCGCGACATTGTCGGCCGAGCGCTCCGCCGGGCTTTCCGTCGATCGGCGGTGGTTCGACTCGCTGCGCAGCTTCGGGTCCCGGCTCCGCTGGCACTGCCACTTCATCCAGAAGCTCGAGGACGAGCCCCGGATCGAGTTCGAGAACTTCGTGCGGACGTTCGACGGGCTGCGGGAATCCTTCACGGAGTCACCCGAAGGTCGACGTCAGCTCGACGCCTGGTGTGCCGGGCGGACCGGGTACCCGATGGTCGACGCCTCGATGCGCTGCGCCCAGGCGACGGGTTGGCTGAACTTCCGGATGCGGGCCATGCTGATGAGCTTCGCGAGCCATCACCTCGGGCTCCACTGGCGCCCCACGGCCGTGTTCCTGGCCCGGCACTTCCTCGACTTCGAGGCGGGCATCCACTTCAGCCAGGCCCAGATGCAGAGCGGCACCACCGGCATCAACACCGTCCGCATCTACTCCCCCGCCAAGCAGGCGATCGATCAGGATCCGGACGGTGTCTTCATCCAGCGCTGGGTGCCGGAGCTGGCCCGGGTGCCCGTGGCCTACCTGGCCCGTCCGGAGACCATGCCGACGTCGGTGCAGGACCTGAGCGGCTGCATCCTCGGGAAGGACTACCCGAAGCCGATCGTCGACCATGCCGTCGCCTACCGGCAGGCCCGGGAGCGGCTACAGTCGATCCGACACCTGCCCGCCACCCGGTCGGAGGCCCGGCGCGTGCTGGTCCGACACGGCAGCCGCAAGGGAGCGGGATTCCGTTTCCTGAGGGCGGAACTCGAGTCGCGAGGCCTGGTGGCGCGGGATCGGATCGACCCAGCAGCCCCGATGGGCCAGCAGCTGGAGATGCCGATGTGACGCCTCGTATGGTGAGAGATCAGTCCGATTACAGAGTCAGTTGACCCGGGCAGGGATGAGTTCTGCGGTTGCTGTCCACACGAGAGGCTTTGGATCCCCGCTGTTGTTCTCGATGTAGTCGTTGATGGCAGCGGTCAGCTCATCGACGCTTCTGAACACGCCGCGCCGGTCTCCTCCGGGGGATTCAGGTCCAATCCGACGATGTCACGCACCTTCTCGACGAAGAGCGGATCGGTGGAGAGCTTGAAGTTCTCCCGCAGGTGGGGCTTGAGCCCGAAGGCCCGCCAGATCCGACCGATCGCGTTCTGGTTGAGGGCGCTGGCCTCGGCCATCGTCCGAGTGCTTCAGTGGGTTGCGTTCGTGGGCCGTGTCCCCAGCGTGCAGGTGATGACGGACTCCACCTTGTGATCGGTGATCTTGCGTGGCTGCACGGAGCGCGGGGCGTCTCCCCAGGGCTTCCAGGCGTCCCTTGAGGAAGTGCGCACGCCATTTGCCCACCGTCTGGATGGTCACCGATCGTTTGGCTTCCATCGCGGTATTGGTGAGGCCGGCGGCACAATCCAGGACGATACGGGCTCGTAGCGCCGGCCGCTGATCGGTCCTGGGCGGCGGGCCAGGCGTTTCCGTTTTGATTGCTCCTCGAGGCTGAGACCCAGTGGGTGGGTGGGACGTCCCGTTCGCACAAGACCGATTTGGTATTGGCCTCCCTTGTTGCACGAATAATCGCTCACAACACTGGAATCCTGGTTACGAAGTTCAGCGGGTTGATCCAATTCCACACCTCCGCTTCTTTCACAGTCCAACAGCGGAGCCGCGGGAACGCGGTGCTCCATACCCCAGAGCAGAACATTTCCCACCGCTCGATCTGCGTTCATCTGCGATGTCGTTGGTTTGGAGTTGGTTTGGAGCCCTTGACTTTACAGACCCCGATTCATCTCCTGCCCTCGTAGGCTCCCGATCAACACAACCCGGTTCTACCAACCGACGGCGACGCTTCAAGGGCGTCGACCTACTCACAAGCATGTGACGAGAATCACCGAAATATCGGCGACCCGGATCCGCCTCTC
>Ga0315902_10013617_pt1 | contig 10512 bp, 12 predicted proteins | sample LakEriMetagenome_9_FD_203523 | JGI IMG/M metagenome (GOLD analysis project Ga0315902, IMG submission 203523) | Freshwater fungal communities from buoy surface, Lake Erie, Ohio, United States - Buoy 12 MA117 | ecosystem: Environmental > Aquatic > Freshwater > Lake > Lake biofilm | place: USA...
TTATACTCTTCGATAAACTGTGTTTGGTCGCTTCCATTGACATAAAGGCTTGATCTATCATCCAAGGACTCGCTGCGCGCAATCACGGCATTCAGGTAATCGAGAGTTTTGTCCGAATTGCGGAAAGTCATGAATCCAGCATTAAAAAGCCAGCCCCCGGGATCGCTATAAACAATGACATCATGCCCGTCCGGGAGAAAAAAATCTGAAGAGATGAGAATATCTGCATCGGCCCAGGATATGTATTCGTGCTGCTTGATGTGTTTCAGAAGCAAATATGGCTTGGTCCAAGTGGAGTGAAGCCCTTGGCAGAAATCAGGAATCGCCCGATAGATGTAAATTGTTAAGTCATGCTTTTGAGCATAAGCGCGGAAATTGCATTCGGATACAATTGCGTATTCAGGAAAAGGCTCTCCCGGCTCAGGTGACGATAGCGTAAGAAGGGCTTTGATTTTTCCAGGATTTATGATTTCAAATTCTGCCGGAGACAAAACTTTTTTTTTGATAGGCTTATGGTGACATAGAATCTCCGCAGCGCTCCAAAGTTGAGAGCTCCACTCATCACCCTTATATCTAGCAACAAGAATGTTATTTAACTCTAATGCATTAGTTGGAAATGCTAACTCAAGATTAAAATACAGGTCATTAGTAATCTGGCAACCATAGGGCTTAGCACTTTCCAAGAGGAGGGTTGGATTAAATAGCAATTTCTCATCCAAAGCAAAGCCGAGATTGGCTTGACGTTTTAATTCGAAGAAGAGTCGCCTCGTTCGGGGGCGACTCCGGACAATAAAAAAATTGTCCATCACTTTACCATTCACTTCTTGAATAAAGATATCCTCGAGAATATTGCCAGAAAACTCATGAACGACAAAATATGAGTGCGCGTCAATGAATGCAAGTGTATGATCTGGATATTCTTCAAGAAGATGCCAAATTAAATTCCATTTTTCGTAGTAACTTTTAATTGAGTAACTTCGATAATCCATACCACTACGCTCAGCGAAACCGCGATGATTTTCCCTAATATGCGGAATATTTTCCAATGCGTAGAGACCAAAAAGTTTGTCCACCTTACAGCCATTGAGTTTTTTTTCAATTTTATCAAACACCGTTTCTGCAGATATGGCGGACATGCAAAAATGTTTTTTTTCGCAACGATTGGGAAGTTGTTTCCCATTCACCACGAGCGGTTCGCGCTCATGAGCAGCATCGTGCAGCAAACAACCCTTGCAATCTACATCAACTTCGATTGGCTCGAATATTCCATCGTAATGTTTGGTCCAATGAGAGAAAGGCACATATCCACTCTGGATAATGAAATTTGCCCCACCTGATTTCTTTGAGAGCATACCGGTGGCAAAGTGAGATGCTCCTGTTTCTAATCCTATAAATACTTTAGATTTATATATAAGATTGGCTATATGATTCGTTAATTTAGGGTTATTTGCCCAATCAAATCCAAACTTGTTGAGATCGATATAAGAAACCCCATAATGATCCAATTTTGTTTTAAGCTCATCAAAATAAGGCCAATTCCTTACGCTTGAATGTGGCCCGCTTGCAGTAACAAGCACCACATCAACGGGCTCGATTTCGTTATCAAGAACGTATTTTACAGGTATGTAGGGGCTTTTAATTTTTATTTGGTTTATAATCCCGAAATCTTTGCAAAATTGCCGGATAACGACATCCATCAGGCTTTCGGCAAGCGGCTCCGAATTGTAATAAAAATTAAATACCTTTCCATCGGTGCCACTCGGAACATCGAGAAGATATGCAAAGGGATTTGAGCTGTCAAGAACCGCTTGAATACCATTATCCAGTAGCAATTTTGTAAAAAATCCTGCCATTAGATAGTCGCCAAAGCCCCACCGAAATCCTTGCGGAAGTGACACAACTATTCTAGGGATAGAATTTTTCTTTGCATCCTCCAAGGCTCCATGAATATCATAGGGTTCAGAGTTGGCAATTAACTCTTTTGCAGCGGACTCATCGAAGCAGTTCGACTCCAGATAAATATCGCTATCTATTTTCCCCGCAGTTTTAAAATTATTATAAGGATTTAGATAAGCTTGCTCTTCATTTTGGTAATATGAAGATATTTGCGGATGAAAAAAATAAATATTTCGCTCGTAATAATCACCCTCTGGTCGACCGTATGCCAAAATATGATCTAATGCATTCCAAAATCCATTTCCGCGTTGCAGAAGCTCCAGAGTTCTTTGCGCCCCTTTTTTGCTGAGCAGATATGCGTAGGCACCGAAGTGGCAATATCTGTTTGGAGGGGACTGTCCCCATAGAGTATTGGGAGTTATTTGATGAATGTCACCAGAAACATTTTCCACAATTTGGATTAATTCACTTTCGAGAAGAGGATTGCCGCCCAGATAAATTACATCCCAACCTATCGGCGCATCACCATTCTGTAAGGCTGAGGCGAGTTTTTCCTTCCAACCGCCGGCTAAAACTGCATCATCCTCACAAATCAAATAAATGGCATCGTCATTTTTCTCGCGAGACAGTTGCACCCATAACTCCAAATGGCTCATGCAACAGCCCATTTTTGCTTTATTCCAACCAAAGTCATTCGGGGCAAAAAGGCGGGCGATTTTTGGAGTTAGTCGGAGGGTTCGCCCGTCGTAGGCTTTCAGCACTTGGATTTCATCCGCAATGTCGGGATGGCTCGCCTTGAATTTCTCCAAGCGATCCGGCCGACGCTCCAAGTTGATCACCCAGATTTTGTCGATGGGAAGCGGAGCTTTTCGCGGAACTGAACTTGAGGTATTGGGGCAACCAAGGGCCGCCGGGATATCCAGTGGGAAGGATTCATCGCGAACGGCGGCCGGTTTGGGAGATGAGGCCATTTCAAGGGGCTTGATCTCAGCCTCGCCGCTTTTTTTTTGAGCCTTGGCAAGCTCCTTGGTTGGAGATGGCGACTCAAACAAAGCGAGCAACTCCGCTGTGTAGGCCTCGAGATTCGGCCGATGGCGGATATCCAGTGATTCCAGGAATTTTGTCGCCCGGGCTTTGTATTCCACCAGATTGGCATCGTGGGATTCAAACGCACGAACCAGCGCCGCCCCACCCGCCTGACAGTCAAAATCCGGATAAAAATATCCTAAGCCACGGATGAATTCCGAGTTGTGAATGAGCGGATACCCGCCGTAGAGGGCTTCGTAATAAAGGTAATTCTGCCCATTTTCCCAATGGTGGGAAATGATGCAGTCGCCATAGTGCGCCATGTATTCGTAGATGGCGAAGCGGCCTTCAAAAGTCGTCACGCCATGCTTCACGATATCCAATGAAGTGGCGAAGCGGACGAGGGCGGGATTTTCTTTCAGATGGAGGGTATTGCAAACGCGGAAATACTCCAAGAACTTGGGATTTTTTCGGTAAGCCTCCTCGCAGACAAGCATTGGTGTCACACAGGTTTTCACCATACAGACATTCGGCTCAAACGAGCAGACCCTCCAGCGAGCGCGGTCGGGTTTGTAGCCGAAGCTCACACCTTGCGGCAGGGTTTTCATGCCCTTCTCGAAAAACTCGGGCGTCCAAAGATGGGGAACAATTTTCACCGGCGCGCGAGCGGTGAGGGCGAAGTAGTCGGTGCAGCTTTTTTCGTATTCGGGCAATGTCCAGACGGCATCGTATTTTTTAGCACTGCAGAGGCCGGCATGGGGCTTGTTATACATGGCCCGCTCGATATCGATGACAAAGTCGTTTCCGCAGCGCATCCACGCAATGCGCCCGCCGCGCGCGCGGAATTTTTCCAGCCAATCCTCCGGCACTTGGGAACTCATCTCGATGACGACATCAAGCGTTTCCAAAGCGGTGGAAAGATCGATCATCTCAACGCCCACTTCGTTGAACATCATCGATGGATGCACCTCCTTCGCTCCACTGCCATTCACAAGAACGGCTTTTCCCACCTTTGGCGAGAGGTTGAAGAGTTGGACGAGGAAAACGCAATTTTGGAATATGCCATTTTCCCAAATGGATTGGTGGCCATCCCGGATATGGATGGTCACGCCGACACGAAGTTTGCGATTAGGTTTCATTTCATTTGTAGCGGCTGTCTATGACTGCCGTTTTTGTAGCGGCTCCTTTGTAGCGGCTCCTTTGTAGCGGCACCTTTGTAGCGGCGCTCTATGAGCGTCGAAATCGTTTTCCACCCGGCGGTCATAGACCGCCGCTACAACGAACTCGTCTTTTCGGCGGTCACAGACCGCCGCTACAGGTTTCGTCGTCATTTGCGATACTCCAAATCATGAATCTCGCCTGCGTAGGGCCAGTCTTCAGGGGTTGCGACCAATCCCGCACGCACGGGATTTTCCCGCACATAATCCCATTTTTGCGAGTAGGACTCCCCGCTTCGGAGAAGGTGATCAAAGAATCCTTTCTGCCAGTGCGGGCCCTCATGGCCAGCGCAGCGCAGCGTTTTTGAGAGAGAATTCTTTAGCGATTTGACCCAATTCGATAATGGCATCTCGCCCATGGCAACAAACAGGTGCAGGTGATCCGGCATGAGAACATAACGCCCAACCCATACGCCATGCTGCGGCGAATTCACACAAAATGTCCGAAACGCCTCGTGAACCGCTTCGCAATCAAGAATCGCCCGGCGATCCAATGTGCAAGCCGTAACAAAATAAATCGGCGCGTCCACGAAGACATGATTCAAGCGCCGAAGACGCGTCTTCGTCTGTAGCGGCTGTTCTGTAGCGGCGTCTCTATGAGCGCCGGTTTCGTTCTCTATTCGGCGGTCATAGACCGCCGCTACAGTTTTCGCGTTATTGCGCATTGCAGACATGGAGGAGCCTCTCCGTGAAAATGCGAATATTTTCAGGATTCTCCGGGTGCAGGGTTTTCAAAAACTCGTCTGCCTTCTTTTTGTAGTCCTGCCAATACTCCGGCGGTTGATTCCAAGCCTCCATCAAGGCATCACCACCTTTCGTTGCCGAAAATTCGGGATAGTAAATTCCTACGCCATCTTTGAGAAGATACTCGCTATTGTGTATGAGCGGGTATCCGCCGTAGAGGGCGTCGTAGTAGGCATAATTTTGACCCCATTCCCAATGATGCGCTACCACGGCATCCATCCTGCTACTGGCCATGATGGTTGCAAAGGGCTGCCTTGGCTCGTAAGTGGCCTTGTGATGTTTTGTGAGATCCAAATTCGATGCAAAACGGAAAAAAGTCGGATGCTCCTTCATGTGGAAAGAATTCATGACCATCATGTAGGAAACAGATTCCGAATTCTTGCGGTAGGCATGGTCGCAAACGAGCATGGGAATCCAGCAATTTTTTCCAACAGCAATATTCGGCTCGAAGATCGCTAATCGCCATCCTTTGTTTTCCCTCTTCTGATGGTCAGCCTTGAAGCCAAACGAATGCCCATCCGCTTCTGCTGACCGGATTGTTTTATCCAAAAAATACGGCGACCAAAGATGGGGCATGTCGATCACCGGTTTGCGAGTGAGCGTCTTCATGAGAGGTGTGCAGGTCTTGGCATGTTGAGGCAACCCCCAGGTCTCGACGCGCAGTTCGGGATCCGAAAGGAACATCCCACCCGGCTTTTCGAAAATGATCGTCTCGGCCAGTGCGTTGTAATTATGGCCTACTCCAAAACAAACGATCTTCGCTCCAAGCGCGTTGACATGTCGCATCCACTCGTTTGGCAGGATCGCGCCCATCTCGATGACGATATCGATCTCGTGCGCCACCTCCAGCGGACGCACAAGCGGCACATCGATTCCATCAAATCCTAACTCCGGAGGAAACTCCTCCGCATCTCCGCCATTCAGGAACCACACTTTACCAAAAGCCGGACTTTTCCGGAGCAATTGGCCTAGAAGAGCGATATTCTGGTTAATCCCATTCGCCCAAATATTGGCTCCCTGCGTGGCCGAGATGGATATACCAACATTAAGTTTTTTCATTCAAATTTTCTGTAGCGGCTGTCTATGACTGCCGAAAGTTTTTTTTCATTCTCTGTAGCGGCTGTCTATGACTGCCGTATTTGTTTTTCCCATAGTTGGTTGCAGACCCCGCCGCGACATCAGACCCGGTTATGTCGGGTTCCTGAGCAAATTGGTAAAGCCCACTTTTTCGAAGTGGGCATCGGTTGTAGCCACTTTGCGGATTCCGAGTTTAGCCATGCAAGCAAATGAAGTGCAGTCCGTAAATGAAAACGGATGGTCTTCATATTTGAACATCCATTCGGCAGCTTCCCAAAAATAGTCCTGACCGATCCATACCAGTTGCACGATTGCAGAAGTATTTACCATGCTCAACAGGCGCTTTCTTTGATGGGGAATCCCTCGCGCCATAAAAAGCGTGAGCGCTTCATCAAGGATGTAATCCGTTGTTACAAGACGACGACCCGGTTCTTGCGGCAAGGCGAGCATGGTTTGATGGTTCGGGTCGCGCTGGTTGATCCAGGCAAATATGCCGCTTGTATCCAAGAACACAATCCGTTCATCCATAGATTAACGCATCCACTTGATTATTATTTAAAGGCTCCAGATTCTCTGGCTTATCACCAAATTGTAAAGCCGAGTCAATTCCTTCCACGGTTTTAGCGGAGGCAAATGGGAGCAATCGCGCAAGTGGTCGATTGCGAAAAGTCAAAATCAACTCTTCACCTGCCTCCAAGGCTGCACGGACTCCAGCAAATTCAAAACGCATTTCTTGAATGCTCACGGTTTTCATAATGGTAATGGTAATTATTTTTTAAATCAGCGTCAACTAAAAGCTGTATATCAGACCGGTTTTTGTAGAGGCGGCCTGCGAGCGCCGGTTTCATTTTCTATTCGGCGGTCATAGACCGCCGCTGCAGCGAACTCTTCTTTCATCAGAAAATTTCGCCACGCCAGAGCATTTTGGTGAATTCCTCGGCATGCAGAATCCAAATCCCGTCCGGCGTCAACCTCTTTCCTGGCTCGAGTCCAACAAGAATTCTCATTTTTACCTCGGGGTGGTCTTTTGCCAATTCCCGAAGGCCTTTCAAATGATCGTCGCGGATACGTTGAGACGATTTGCACTCGATCGCGCACTGCATGTCATTCACGATAAAATCCACCTCGACTCCCGAACTGAGTTGCCAATACGAGAAAGCAGCGAAACGCTCGGCATAGGCATTGTAGCAATTCAGTTCATGAAAGACCCAGTTTTCAAAGGCCTTTCCATAAGCCTCGGAGCCTCGCTGCACATGGCCTCGCTTCGCCAGAAAATTCGCGACACCCACATCGCAGAAATAAAATTTTTCAGCCAGTGCCACCCTACGCTTCGGGCGTTTTCGAAAAGCTGGCAGCATCCTGCCCACCAGCGTGTCGACGAGGATTTCAAAATAGGCGCGAATCGTTTCCCGTGATACCCCCACATCCCTCGCGATGCTCGAAAAATTGACCGTCGATGCGTCAGAAAAGGCCGCCGCCTCCAAAAAATGGGAAAAAGGCGGGAGATGCCTCACCAGGCCTTCGGCCATGATTTCCTCCTTGAGATACTGCGAGATATAGGCATCCAGCAACCGCCCAGCGGAAGACGAGAGATAGATTCGTGGCAAAGTTCCGTGGTTAAGCATGCGATCCAAGTCGAAATCCGCTCCCAATTCTTGCGAACAAAAGCCAGAGAGCTCATATCGCAGACCCCGCCCACCAAGCAGATTGCCATGTCCGCGCTTGAGCTTGCGCGCACTGGAACCGCAGAGAGCAAAACAAACTCCCTCGTTCTCATGCAACCAGTGGACCTCGTCGAGAAGAGCGGGAACTTTCTGGATTTCATCGATCACCACAAATTTCTCTCCGCCAGCCGCGAGTTCCTGCCGCAAAAATTCCGGGTTCGTGGAAAACCGCCGGTAAACATCCGCTTTCAGCAAGTCCACCCATTTCACTCCGGGGTATGTTTTTTTCAGCAATGTGCTCTTGCCCGCCTGACGCGGACCCCAGAGAAAAAACATTTCCTTGCCATCCAGCGGAAGGTGCAAAGCTCGGTCAATATTTGCAATCACGGGTTGCACATTACATGTTATTCGCAAGTTGTCATCGCGTTTTTCGCCCTGCCCTGTAGCGGCAGCTTTGTATCAGCGCTGTATGTGCGCGGGTTCGTTTCCCTTTCGGCAGTCATAGACAGCCGCTACAGTTATAGTTTTCCAAATATCATTCTGAGACTTCCGCTCTCCGATATAACAAAACTCACAACTTGCTCAAAAACAGCACCCGGTTTGTCCAATCCGCATCCAACTCACCACGCGCAACCTCCACAAGAGCCTTCGCCAAAATGGAATGGTTGTTTTGAGCAAAAGACTTGCTGGAAACAAAAATCACACCCGCATGGTCTTCTTGGTTCATGGCCATTTCACTCAACACTGCCGGTATCGTGTTGACATCGAAAGTTACCAGTATCCAATTTCCATTCGCGCATTCCCTCAGGATAATGCCATCCTCGCAATTCATGAACCGACCGCCACGGAAATCGTGAATGCTCTCGACCTGCACCTGCGGGAGCAACGCCTTGATCATCGCGGCCACGCCGGGCCAGATATGCTCGTCAAGGAGAAGATTCAAAGCAAGCCGATCTCCCGATGCTCGAGGTCAGGCAAACTTCGCTGAAGCACGCGAGCATCGCACGAGCTGAAATCCTCCCACTCTTGACGGCATTCCTCGCCAAATTCCCTTATGTAGGCCAGCACACCAGCTGCTTTCCAGCGGGGCCAGACAAAGGATTCCGCCAACTTTTCCGCAGTGATCGCGGGATCAGCTAATGTTTGCCCGTAAACAAAGCCCAATTGAACCCGCGTTCCTTGAACAAATGCGACACGCCCCATGCGAGTATCCCGAAATTCCACGGCTGGAAAATCCTCCCGGCGGCGCGCCTCCTCCAGAATGCGAGTCGCAGCCATCCCCGCGCTACCACGCCGTTTGGCAAACCTCTCAAGCCACCGACGCGTTTCCAAGGGAACTCTGATACTTAAAGTTGCTGTCGCAGCCATGTGTGAAATGTAAGAATTGTTTTACAGTAGTCAAGTTTTTATCTGAATCCGCTTGGATTTTTCATGGTTGATTTGTAGCAGGCGTCCATGACTGCCGAGTCTGTAGCGGCGCTCTATAAGCGCCGAAGTCGTTTTCCGATCGGCAGTCATAGACCGCCGCTACAATCATTCCAAGATGATCGCGCCCTCAAGCTTACGGGCTTTCTTTTCAAAAGTTACTAGTTGGCAGTTTTTTGCCCTCGAAAACCCGTGAATCAGCAAATCCACAAAACCTGGATTTGCGGATGCCAACCCAGGCAATGAGAGAATCTCAAGCGCATGTTTTGAAACAGCAACTGTATGCTGCTCACAAAATTGGTGAAGCGACTTCAGTGCAGCTTCTTTGGGAAATCCATAGTGGTATTGCAGAGCAAAATAAGCCTCCGCAAGAACCAAATCTAAAACCTCCGCCACACATTCCTCTTGTTTGCATTTTTCCAAGAAACCTGCAGCCAACTGGAATTGGGGAACTGGGTCGCCGGTAAGCAACCGGACAAGAAAAGAGGTATCCAAGGAGTAACGCAATTTGTCCATCATTCATCCGAGGCTTCTCGACCAAGAGCGGTCTCTTTTGCCCAACCCATGGCGATGGACTTTTCAATCTCTGCAAAATCAGAGGATTGGTTGCCATTTATGTATTGGCGGGCCAATTCCAACCATGGATACTTTTTATAATCTTCCGCAGACACTGAAACAGATTCATTTTTGTCTTCCACATCGGAGGGGGTCTGAATCCATCTTTGAAAAAGTTCAATCGCCACGGACTTTATTGGTTTACCCTCCAGAGCGCTACGAACTTTCACCATTTTGTAAAGATCATCAGGTATATCCAAGGTTGCTTTCATGTTTGCCAGCTTACCATCTTTCAAAACAATGTCAAGCCTCCTCCACCTCTCTTGAAATCCACTAAAATGAAATGGATCAAAGGTTCGGTCTGTAGCGGCGCTCTATGAGGGCCGGGGTGGGGCATTTCCCCTCTGGCACTCTTAGACAGCCCCTACAGATGGGACAACCAGATTTTTGTTATTTTTCGTTTGCACAGGACGAATTTTACATGCATATACTGTTTCTATGGTTCGGAGATGTTTGGAAGAAAAAATAGAACGCTCGCTTAATCAATTCCCTGCTGTGGTGCTTCTGGGAGCGAGGCAGTGTGGGAAGACGACACTGGCACGGATGCTGCGACCGAAGTGGAGATATATTGATCTCGAAAAATCTTCCGATTTTGAATTTGTGAGGCGGGATTTTGATTTCTTTTTTGCGAACCATCCGAGTCAGGTCGTATTCGATGAGGTTCAGATGCTTCCGGAGCTTCTTTCCGAGTTGCGCGGGGTTATCGATTCGGATCGTGGCACGAAAGGCCGCTTCATCCTCACGGGCTCCTGCTCGCCCTCGCTTCTGAAAGGAGTCGTGGAAAGCCTCGCCGGGCGAGTGGCGATTATCGAAGTCGGCACGCTCAAGCTCCATGAAATCCATAGCCG